>ERZ1106981.217-NODE-217-length-49381-cov-9.600697_pt1 | contig 49381 bp, 48 predicted proteins | sample MGYA00403692_ERZ1106981 | MGnify/ENA primary metagenome ERZ1106981 (study PRJEB35170, sample SAMEA104062431) | human gut metagenome | biome: human gut; feature: human-associated habitat; material: faeces | place: Denmark | collected 2012-06-22 ... | reverse complement strand
AGGAAGACTTGGTGACCAGATGCCGGCCGTCGATGCCGACCCCGCCGATCGATTCAGTAACCCAGGTCGGATCGCCGGAGAACAGCTCGTTGTATTCCGGGGTCCGGGCAAATTTTACCAGCCGCAGCTTCATGATGAAATGGTCGATGAATTCCTGAATTTCTGCTTCGGTGTACACACCGTTGTCCAAATCCCTCTGGGCATAGATATCAATGAACGTCGAAGTCCGGCCCAGTGACATCGCCGCTCCGTTTTGTTCCTTGACGGCAGCCAGATAGCCGAAATACAGCCACTGAATCGCTTCCTTTGTATCCTTAGCCGGACGGGAAATATCATAGCCATAGATTTCGCCAAGCTTTTTCAGCTCCTGCAAAGCCCGGATCTGTTCTGAGAGTTCTTCGCGTTCACGGATGACGTTGGAATACATGATGACCCGCGTGGAATCCTTCTGATGCTGCTTATCCTGAATCAGACGGTCAACCCCATACAGGGCAATCCGGCGGTAGTCGCCGACAATCCGGCCGCGGCCGTAAGCATCCGGCAGCCCGGTGATGACATGGCTGGAGCGGCAGGCCCGCATTTCCGGTGTATACGCATCAAATACTCCGGCATTGTGTGTTTTGCGGTGAACGGTGAAGAAATCGACAATTTCCGGATCGACTTCATACCCGTTGTCTTTGCAGGCTTTCTCGGCCATTCGGATGCCGCCGTAAGGCTGCAGGGAACGTTTAAACGGTTTGTCAGTCTGAAAACCGACGATCTTTTCAAGATCGGAATTCAGATAACCGGGACCATGTGAGGTGATCGTCGAGATGATCTTGGTGTCCATATCGAGCACGCCGCCGGCTTCACGTTCTTGACGGCTCAGCTCCATCACCTGATCCCACAGTTTCAGCGTCGCCTCACTCGGCCCTGCCAAAAATGAATCATCGCCGTCGTATGGGGTGTAGTTCTTCTGAATGAAGTCTCGGACATTGATCTCGCGGGACCAGACGCCCTCGACAAATCCCTTGTAGCACTCTTCCATAGTTTCCTCCTATAACTTTTAGTGGGTAAGCTTTCCTGTCAAGACTGACAGGACCGTTTTATTTTACCTTGTTTGAGAATAAAAAAACAGAGGTCAGAAACATCATTTTCCATTGTAATCGGTTACAAGTTTGAAAATGTTGTTAGATCATTCTAACACTAATAGATTATCGAAATAGATCATCCCTGTCAAGCCGGACACTTCCGAATTCAAACATCATTTTCAGCTTTTTCCCGGCGTTTGGCAGGCAGATCAAAACCTCAGAAAAGCAACGCTTCAATTCTGCCGTATCCATCTTTTTCCCTTGCTGAAACCGCAGATTGCCGATGCGGCATGCCTTGAATCTCAAGCAGCAGTTATGCTATGATGAAACGCAGAAGGAAGACGACAGTATGACGAAAATAACGATGAAGGAAATCGCTGAATTTGCCGGAGTGGGAAAAAGCACAGTATCCCGCTACTTTAACGGCGGTTATGTTAAAGAAGAAACACGCTTGCGGATCGAGGCCATCTGCCGTGAATATCACTATCAGCCCAATTCCGTAGCCAAGACACTGAAAGCCCGCCATTCCTATCAGATCGGAGTCATCACACCCTCGATTGATTCCCGCACCAGCGCGCGGGTGCTGACAGCGCTGGATGAACAGCTGCGATTGTCCGGCTATACCCCGCTTCTGATCAATACCAATCATAATCAAATCCGGGAGCTGACCAGTCTGGAAAGCTTCAGCCGGATGAATGTCGAAGGCATTATTCTTTTAGCCACGCAGATCACCCCGGAGCATGAGCGGATCATTCATAAGCTGCGGCTGCCGGTCATCATACTGGCTCAGGAAATGGCCGGAGTGGTGACCATCACGCTCGATGACTATACGGCAGGCTATGACATCGGCCGGAAGATCGGAACAGCACGGCATCGTGCCGTCTGTCTGCTGGGCGTCAGTGAAAACGATAAAGCGGTCGGAAGGACGCGGAAACAGGGAATCCTTGACGGCCTGAAAGAAACCGGCATCACCCAGGTTGATTTTCTGGAAACGGATTTCAGCTTTGCAGCTTCCCGTCAGGTTGTGCGCGCCTATCTTAAGGATCATCGTCCGGATTGTATGATCTGTGCAACCGATAATCTAGCTATGGCGGCCTTTAAAGAACTGCACACGGCTGGTTATCGTATACCGCAGGATGTGTCGCTGACCGGCTTTGGCGGTTATGATGTATGTGAAGTGCTGACGCCTTCGTTAACCACCATCCGGTTTGATTACGAACGAGAAGGCCGAACGGCGGCCGAGCTGATTCTGGAGATGATCGCCGGCAATCCGGTTGAATCTGTAAAAATCGGCTATACTTTTATTCACGGGGAAAGCGTTATCGAACGATGATATCGCTTTTTTATTTCTCTTTCTTTAGTTGCAGATAAGGGCAGCAAACGCTGACGGCTTCTTCAGCTTGCCCTGCGCTGTTGTTCTGACAAGGAGCTCCAGCTCTTCTGACTTTTTAAGCTTTATGCAGATATTATTTTTCAAAAAAGAAGCGGCAATGCAGAAAAAATCAAAAAATATGGAATCGATCCCATATTTTGTGTTGACATTTTCCAGAATGAAGCTTATATTAAATGTGGGAACGGTACCATAAGGAGGAAGAACCATGAATTATCCATCTATTGCCGCTCAGATTGTCGCCGCTGTCGGCGGACGGGAAAACCTGAGCCACGTCATGCATTGTGCAACACGCCTGCGTCTGACCTGTCTGGACGAATCCAAAATCAACGCCGATGCGATCGCGGACATCGAAGGTGTCAAAGGCGTTTTCAGCGCCAAGGGACAGTTTCAGATCATCTTCGGTTCCGGCACCGTCAATCAGGTCTGCGACGAAGTGCTGAAGCTGACCGGAAATCAGCCGGTTGTGCAGCCGCCGAAAGAAGCACAGGGCAACGTCGTCAACCGCTTCATCAAGATGCTCAGCGACATCTTCGTGCCGATCATTCCGGCGATTGTGGCCGGCGGCTTATTGATGGGAATCAATAATATCTTTACGGCGGAGGGGTTGTTTGTCAGCGGCAAAACGCTGATTGATCTCTATCCGCAGTTTGCTGACTTAGCCGGCATGATCAATCTGTTTTCCAATGCTGCCTTCACTTTCCTGCCGGTCTTAATCGGTTTCAGTGCAACCAAGAAGTTTGGCGGCAATCCTTATCTGGGCGCGGTTTTAGGGATGATCATGGTTCATCCGGATCTGATGAACGCGTACAGCTATGGTACCGGCGCGGTTGTTCCAACGTGGAACTTATTCGGACTGTCCATCGAAGCCGTCGGCTATCAGGGAACGGTGCTGCCGGTACTGGTCATGTCGTTTTTCCTGGCCAAACTGGAAACCCAGCTGCATAAAATCACACCGAGCTGGCTGGACAATCTGACGACGCCGTTAATTTCGATTCTGGTCTGCGGCTTCATCACCTTCCTGGCCATAGGGCCGATGCTGCGCACAGCCGGCAATCTGTTGGCCTTCGGCATCTCCTGGCTGTATCATTCACTCGGCTTCATCGGCGGCGGTTTATTCGGTCTATTCTATGCCCCGATCGTTTTGACCGGCATGCATCACAGCTTCATTGCGATTGAAACACAGCTGTTAGCGGAAGCGGCGGTTACCGGCGGAAGCTTTATCTTCGTCACCGCTTCGATGAACAACGTTGCCCAGGGCGCCGCCGTGCTCGCAGTTTTGGCAACGACCAAGGACACTAAGTTAAAAAGCTTATGCTCCGCCTCTGGAATCAGCGCCCTGCTTGGAATTACGGAACCGGCGATGTTCGGCGTCAACCTGAAATTGAAGACTCCGTTCTATGCGGCGATCATCGGTTCAGCTGTAGGCTCAGCCTATGTTGCCTTCCATCATGTCTTAGCCGTTGCTTTGGGAGCTGCCGGATTACCGGGCTTCATCTCCATCCGTCCAGCAGATTGGCCGCACTTTGCGATTGGTTTGGCTTTAAGCATGATCACCGCCTTTGTTTTAACCTGGATCCTGGCTAAGAAGCCGCAGTCTTTACAAGCCGGAAAGATCAAGGCCAAGGCTGAACTGAACAACATCGATGACCAAACCTGCGTGGCTCCGGCTGAAGGGACAGTCAAACCCATCGAAGAATCCACCGACAGGACATTCCGTGAAAAATTAATGGGCGATGGCTTTGTCCTGTTCCCAGAGAACGGACAAGTCTGTTCACCGATCAACGCTGTTGTCAAGTTCATCTTTCCGACCCGGCATGCGATCGGCCTTGTGCGTGAGGACGGCGTTGAGATGCTGATCCACATGGGGATCAATACGGTTTCTCTAAACGGCGCTCCGTTTGAAATCTTTGTAGAGGAAGGCCAGAACGTCCAGGCTGGTCAGCCGTTAGCCAGAATGGATCTTCAACAGATCCGCCAGGCCGGCTGTTCAGAGGAAATCTGCTGCTTGTTTACTTCCCCGACAGCCTTCAGCTGGACCGCTCAGGGCGCTGTCGCTCAGGCCCAGCCAATCCTTACGTTAGGAGAAAAACAATGAACGATTATCGCTTAACCTCGCACCTGGCGCCAAAACGCGGTTGGCTGAACGATCCCAACGGTCTATGCGTTCATCAGGGAGTCATTCATATCTTCTATCAAGCTGATCCGGACAGCTTAACCGGAAAGCGCAAAGCATGGGGGCATTTTACAACGACGGACTTTGTGCATTACACCGACTGCGGATTAGCCATCGAACCGACTGAAGCTTTTGAACAGCACGGCGCTTATTCCGGCAGCGCGCTCTCCGTGGGGGATCAGCTGCATCTGTTTTACACCGGCAATGTCAAAGAACCGGGAGATCATGATTTCATCCGCTCCGGCCGCCAGCACAATACGATCCATGCGCTCAGCGACGGAAAAACGGTTGATCATAAGCACGTTGTTTTAAGCAATGCGGACTACCCGGATTTCTGTTCCTGTCATGTCCGTGATCCCAAGGTCAACAAAATCGCGGAGGGCTACGAAATGGTCTTAGGCGCCCGAACCTTGGATGATGAGGGCTGTGTCCTGCGTTATACCAGTATGGATCTTGAACATTGGCAGTTAAACGCGGTACTGCGTTCGCAAAACAAGATGGGATATATGTGGGAATGTCCTGATCTGCTTCATTTTGATGACGTTGATGTTTTGCTTTGCTGCCCGCAGGGATTGACCCGGCAGGGATATCACTATGAAAATGTCTATGACAACGGATATTTCCTGATCCAACAGGATCAGGCTAAGACTTACCGCACGCTGGATTATGGATTTGACTTCTATGCCCCGCAAACCTTTGAAGACAGCCGGAGACGGAGGATTCTGATCGGCTGGATGGGACTGCCGGATACCGACTATACGATCCCAACAAAGACCTGGATGCATGCGCTGACCTTGCCGCGGCAGCTGCGTTATGAAGAAGGCCAGCTGAAACAGCGGGTGATCGACGAGCTGCAGCCCACCCATCTATTGACGGCAAAGACTACACAGGCACAGGCTCCGCAGGCCTGCGTGCTGAAAATGCAGCCGCAGAAGTCGCTGACCCTGGCCATCGATACGCTGAAAATTCAGTATGCGGATGGATTGTTTACCCTAGATTGTTCAGCCTGCGGCGAAGGCCGCACCCAACGGCATGTCGAGCTGCCGAACCTGGATACTTTAGAGCTGTACCTGGATGTTTCCAGTGTGGAGATTTTCTTGAACGACGGCCAGTTCAGTCTTACTTCACGCTGCTTCTTTGACACAGCCATCCGTACGATCCAGGCTGATTGTGAATTTGATCTGTATGATGCGGTTACAATTGAAATAGAAAGCAGGGATATTCAATGAAAAAATTAATTGCGATCGGGGAAGCCTTAATCGACTTCATCCCTTCCCAATCCGGCCGAATTCAGGATATTCCGGCTTTTGAACCGCATGTCGGCGGTGCTCCCTGCAATGTCTGCGGTGCGTTTGCCCGTTTAGGCGGAAGCAGCGCGATGATCACGCAGCTAGGCCAGGATCCCTTTGGCGATAAGATTGTCGATGAACTGCAGGCGGTCGGGGTGGATACGTCGCTGATTGCCCGAACGGCACAAGCCAACACCTCGCTGGCCTTTGTCGCCCTGCAGCCGGACGGCAACCGTCAGTTCTGCTTTTTCCGCAATCCGGGCGCGGATATGCTGATGCAGCCGGAACAGCTTCAGTCCGACTGGTTTGAGGATTGCGGCTTCCTGCATTTCTGCAGCGTCAGCCTCGGCGATTTTCCCATGCGCCAAGCTCACCGTCAGGCGATTGCCCTGGCCCGCAGTCACGGGGCATTGATCAGCTTTGATCCGAATATCCGCCTGCCGCTGTGGTCCAATCCCCAAGCCTGCCAAGATGCCGTCCGGGACTTCCTGCCGTTAGCGGATATTGTAAAAATTTCGGATGAGGAACTGGAATTCATTACCGGAACATCGGATCTGCATCAGGCCAAAGACATCCTGTTCCGAAATCCGCAAACGCAGTTAGTGCTTTATACCTGCGGCAGCCAAGGAGCTTATGTTCTGACCCGGGACATCGAAATCTACGAACCTTCCTTCACCGTTGAAGCTCTCGATACCACCGGAGCCGGTGATGGCTTCATCGGCTCTTTCCTCTATCAATGTGCCCATGATCATATAAAGGATTTTAGTGCCTGTTCCGCTGTTCAGCTGCGTCGTTATCTCAAAGCCAGCACAGCTTTCTGCGCCGCCAGCATCCAGCAAAAAGGCGCAATCTCTTCCTACCCTGATACACTGACCGAATAGCCTCCCGCTTCTCCCTTTCGTTTCCCTTTCCAACAGGATTCTGACGATCTGTTCAGAGTCCTTTTATCTGGCTTTTCAAAATCAGAATCGTTTCTCATACTGAAAATGTACTTTTCTTTTAAGCTTTTAAACCAGAAATTTATGATTACATTTCAAAACGCTATGTTCATTCCCTAACAAGTTGTTTTTATTATTCAAATATGATAAAAGTTAAACAAAGGGAGGAATTAAGAAATGAAAAAACTGCTCACCGTCCTGGCCGCTTGTGCCATGGCCATGGGTTTGACGGCCTGTTCTTCAACCCCAAAAGAAAACACGACTACGCCGACGCCGGAGGGATCTACCGCCCCTGTGGTTGAAAGCTTCGCAGCTGAATATGAAATGGTCGGTACGACCTCAGCAGGTCTGCCGAAAAATGATACTTTCGTTTTTGAAGGCGAAACAACCGACGGCATCATCACGAAATTGAATTTTGATATTATCCGCAACAAGGGTCTGGAAGGCGAATATTCCAAAAAGGATATCATGGGCTACCAGATGAATGTATCTGATGCCGCCGTTACCAAAATCGGCGATGGCTTTGAACTGACCAATCTGGGCATCAATGGTTACGAAACCAAGTTTGGACAGTATATGATTACGGCTCAGTGCAAGGAATTAACGGATACCACGACATTTAAAGATCTGACGATCGTGAACTATACCGGCGAACAGCTGAATATGGAAGATTCGTTAATGATTTATCAGTATCTGGCCAATGAAGCCAAGATTCAGCTGACCGAAGAAACTCCGGTTAAAGATCTGCTTGCGATCTTTGATCTGTATAAAGACGGAGCTTTTGTTGAAGGCACAAAACGTGTTTCCTTTGCCGGCTTCAACGGCGGACGCAGCTATGGCGAACAGATTGACGCCATTGCGGATTACATTCTGGCCAACAACATGACGCTGGAACAGGTTTATGAAATGTTCAAGACCGTAAACCAGCAGAGCGAACCAATTGAAGACCGCGATACAGTTACCGGTGCGACAATCGCCTTTGTCGGCGACTTCCAGCGGATGGTCTATGTTGCGATTCATGGTGAATTGTTCGAAGGTGTAACGACGCACAGCACGGCTGAGGGCGTAACCAAAGTGGAAGTTGTGACGCAGGGCTATGCCGGAGAAATCGAAACGCATGTCAGCTTTGATGACAGCACGAAGAAAATCACGGCAATTTCGGTCCGTGACGATCAGGAAACGGATACCGTCGGCGGCCTGCTGACAGCGGAAGGTTCCGAATTCATTCAGAAGCTGATCGACAACCAGGATGCACTGGACAGCGTTGACGTCGTTGCCGGAGCGACCAAAACTTCCAACGGCATGATCAAAGCCGTTCAGTTCGCCGTCGAATACTACAACGGTTTGTAGAAAGACCGGCTTCAAAGTACATTCTGAAAAGCGCTTGATCAACAGCTTAAAAGCTCCCTTGCCGGGAGCTTTTTTATGTTCTGTTTTTTTGTCAGCGTCATCCAGGCTCTTGTGCTGCCTGTTCCAGATCAGTCGTGAAGGTCTTCTTCAGCGGGAAAAGACAGGGTCAGAATCAATCGGCCGTCCTGTAGTTTTCCCTGCAGACTGCCGCCCTGCTGCTCGCTTAGACGACGGGCGATGGCCAGGCCCAGCCCGGTCGCCTGCCTGCCTGTATTGACCGTATAGTACCGGTCAAACATTTTTTCCACTTCGGTCCAGCTCAGCGATCCTGCGGAATTGACAAACACGATTTCACCATTCGTTTTTAAAGTTACAGACAATTCCCGACCGCCGTACTTTGCGGCGTTGTCCAATAAATTCTGCAGAATCCGATCCAAAGCTTTACTTTCCAGGGTCCGGATGACCGGCGTTTCCGGCATTGTTACTTCCGGCTCAATCCCCTGTTTTTCAAACAAAACATACACGGCCGCCAGATTTTTTTCCAGCACCCGCCGCAGGTCCACGGCCTGCTTGGTCAATGGAGGTGGATCCAACGCAGCCACGGAATAGCTGAACAGCTGCTCGCTCAGCTGCCTGAGTGTCTGCGCACGTTCTTTTAAAACCGCAAGAATCGATTTCAGCCGCGGACTGGCGGGTTCTTCTTCCGCCAGCTGCAGATAGCCTACAATCGCCGTTAACGGGGTACGCAGATCATGTGAAAGCTGGGTTAATGACTGCTTGAGCTGCTGATCCCCCTGCTGAAACTGCCGGCGCTGAGCACGCAGCTCACGCAGCTGATCATTGAGGGCTTCGCGTAAAGCGACGAGATCCCGATCCCGGCTGGCCGTATCGATCAAAGTATTGGTTTCCACCTTCAGCCGATCTTCCAGCCCCTGCCGGATTTCCCGCAGACTTTTTTTATCAAAATCAATTTGACCGAAAGAAAGACGACTGCCCCGATCAAACATCCTGTCAGGATGAAAATTCCACCCGTCATCGTCATTCTCTTTCCTCCCTGCCCGCGCTGCACCAAAAGTCTTTTTTATCATCCAAGCAGCATTCTAACGAATCTCCTTACGCTGAAACAACAACAGCCCTATCCCCTGCACTAGGACGATCCCGATCAAAGAGATCGGCGGCAGGACCGCCCAATGGCCGCAGTTTAACCCGCTGAGCTGCAGGCTCTGGCCGCTGGGCAGACTGTCAATCACGCCCTGCACAAATCTTCTCTGACTAGGATTGAGATAGCTTGGATTGGCCAAAGTATAAACTTGAGAGCTGCCGTCCCGCATTTCCAGCGCCTCAATCCACTCCGGCTCCTGCAGTTTCGTATTCAAAAAGAAGCACAGAAACATCGTAAGCATTACGCCGCACAGACACCCGATCGAGGAAACCGTCCGGGAGCTAGAGAGCAGGCCAACGGCATTGAACAGCGCGCAGTAAGCAGCCAGCGCGAGCACGCCGATCAAGGTTCCCAGCCCGATCAGCGCACCGCTCAGATGAAACCCGCCGAAGACCGGCCAGCCCACGAGAACAACGATCAGGGCATAGACACCTTGATAGATCAAAGCGACGATCAGACTGACCGCATAATGACTCAGATAGATTTCCGTTCGCGTGCGTCCGATGATTAAAGCATTGCGCAGTGTTTGACTGCTGTATTCCGTTCCGACAAAGAAACTGATCACCGCCGCCAGCACCAGTCCCGCCACCGGAATAAAACTGTCCAGTCCATAACCATAAAAATAGAGCTGATCCAAAGCGATGCTGCGGCCATTGTTTATCATGGCATAAGCAGAAAAAGCCAAAACCGCCAGGGCATAAAGAATCGTGACGGCCAAGCCGCCCCAAAAACCTTTTTCATGAATCAGCCGATAGCTTTGGGCCGCGATCATTCTACGCATGATCTTCACCTCCGATCAGCGACAGATAATAGCTTTCCAGACTTTCATCGTGTTCTTTCATCGAGGTGACTGTGCAGCCCTTCTGTGCCAGCTTCAAAATCAGCTCACTGAGCGCGGTTTCGCCATAGATTTCAACCGTTCCGCCAGCTTTAATTCGATAATCTGCCCCATACGCTTCCAGCGTTTCAATCAGAATCTCATTCCCTTCGACTGTCAGTTCCACACATTTCCGACATGCGTTTTCCAATTCCTCAGCAGATATTTCCTTCACCCTCTGTCCATGATCAATAAAACCGTAGACCGTTGCCAGCCGGGCCAATTCATCCAGATTGTGACTGGAAATCAGAATCGTCACCTGATTCTGCCGGTTCAGTTTTAAAATCAGTTCACGGACTTCTATCATTCCCTGCGGATCCAAGCCGTTGACCGGCTCATCCAGCACCAGAAAATCCGGACTGCCTGCCAAAGCCAGGGCAATCCCCAGCCGCTGGCGCATACCCAGGGAAAAGTCCTTGACTTTTTTCCGTCCGGTATGGCTCAACCCGACCTCCTTGAGCAGTTCATCGATTTCCCGAGTGTCCTGCAGTCCAAGCGTGCGCATCTGCACCTTAAGATTTTCCTGCGCGCTCAGCTGACCATACAGCGACGGGGTTTCAATCATCGCTCCCATTCTGCGTCGGGACTTGACAATCTGCGGATCGCTGTGTTTGTATCCCATCAACGTATACTCGCCATAAGAGGGCTGCTGCAAACCACAGATCGTGCGAATCAGCGTTGTTTTTCCTGCACCGTTACGCCCGACAAAACCATAAATTGCGCCTTTTTCAACGTTCATTGAAAAATGGTCCAGCGCCTTAAAGCTGCCGTATCGCTTGGTCAAATCCCGGACCGTTAACATCATTTCCATTTTTTCTGCCTCCTGTCTGTGCTTTAAGGATAACGGAAAACAGTTAAGAAATCCGATAAGGAAAACGATAAGATTTCGTTAAGATTGCGGATGAATCCGAAACCCGATTCCCCACACGGATTCGATCATTTCCTGTTCGCTGATTGTGCGCAGCTTGGAACGCAAATGACTGATATGTACCTTGAGTGAATTCTCCATTCCATCCGGCGTATCTTCACTGATCTGATCCAGCATCTGAGATTTGGGAATAACCTGTCCCGGATTGAGCATCAACAGCTTCAAAATCGCCGTTTCCGTGCGGGTCAGCTTAACGCTTTGCTTCCCGACAAAAGCCTGGCGCAAAAGCGGCTTTAAAGTCAGCATTCCGCAGGTCAGGACATCCTCCTGCCGCATCCGCGAAGGCCGCAGCTGCACTTCAATCTGTGCCAGCAGTTCGCGGGGTTCAAAGGGTTTGGTGATGTAATCCACTGCGCCGCTGCGCAGCAGCTGAACTTTATCATCGAGATCGCAGCGGGCACTGACCACAATGACTGGAATCTGTTCCGCCAGCGCTAAAACCGCTTCGCCCTGTATTCCAGGAAGCATCAGATCCAGCAGAATCAGATCCGGCTGGCGATGTTGAAGCACCCATTGAGCTTCGGTTCCAGAATAAGCCTGAATGATCTGATACCCCTGCGAAATTAAAAGCTCGGCGATCAGATTGCTGATCGACGGATCATCTTCGACGATCAAGATCGTTTTCATAAGCTGCGCTCCTTTCATTACCTGGCCGCTGAATTCACTGCGGCCGTTGAATCTCTGTTATAAAATCTGCCAGAGCCTGTGCCAGCTGAACGGGATCTTCGTAGGCCATATTATGTCCGACTCCATGCAGAATCTGAACTTCAATCCTCTGACGAGACAGTTCTTCCGTATCGGGATCCGGCAATGATTTTTCACCAAACAAAAATCGCTTTGGACATTTCAGCGCATAAAGACGCTGCCGCCATGACGGTTTGCCACCCAATACAGCATCTGCGGAAAGCCGATGCATCGCCTGCGGCAGCCATGTTGCAAGCGAAATTGCCCAAGTCATTCCGGCTTTAGCTGCGGCATCCAGGATCCGCTGATAACCCCACTCACAAAATTCCGCCTCGCTCAGCTGAGCTGTTTTATAACTGGGCTGATCCTGCGAACTGGGGTCCAGATTCGCCTCGCTGAGAAGGATGCCGATCACCGATTCGGGATTTTTTTCAGCCACGCTTAGAGCAATCGGGCCGCCTAAACTATGGCCATAAACGACCACTGGGCCACTGCTTCGCTGCTGGATCAGCTCTGTCAGAACTTGAGCATGGGCATCGACTGTGTATGGGAAATCGCGAGGTTTCTCACTCTGTCCCGCGCCAAGCAAGTCAATCAGCCAAAGATGCCGATCTTTCAGTGCCAAGGTCTGTGCCACCTGAGAATAATCCAAAAGTCCGGTGCATCCCAGCCCATGAATCAGGATCAATAAGGGGCCTTCCCCATTATTTTCCTGATAGTGCAGCACGGCCTGAGCTGATTCAGTGAAAAACGCTTTAAGCATGGATACTCCTTCCTTTCTTATAAACTGAATTAACAATTTTCCTTTAATTATCGCTGCCAGCTTAAATGACGTGATCTAACCGCTATTTCAGCGGCAGGGTAAATTTATAGTGCCGGCACGCCATGCCCTGCCGCTTATAAAACTCATGGCTGGCAGTGCGGTGTTGGTTGCAGGCACATTCCAACTGCGGACATCCAGCCTGCGCCGCGATCTTCTTTGCCTGATCAAATAAACATTTCCCCACACCCTGACCGCGGTAACGCGCATCAACAACCAGTTCTTCAATCTCCGCAATTGCGGAAGTGTGATGCAGCAGATTTTGTATATGAACACTCAAAAATCCTGCTAGAACCCCATTGATCCACGCGGTTCGATAATCAATTTGGGGATTGGACAAATTCGCCCGATAAACAGCTTCAAAGCGTGCTTTATCAATCGGCATTTCCTCCAGCTGTTCAATCAGCGCGGCTACTTGTCCGCAGTCTTCCCATCGTGCAGCCTTGATTTCAATCATCCGTCACTGCCTCCTGTTTCACTAGTAATTTTCGTTTTATTCATTATATCATGTTTGTCTGCCGGCGCATCCGGCAACCGTTGTTCCCTGACCATTTGAATGTTATACTCTTAACAATAAAGGGGGATTGTTTTCATGAAATACAAATGTGTTGTCGTCGATCTGGATCAAACACTGCTGCACAAGGATAAATCGTTATCGGATCTGACTGCCGCAGCCTTCGCTCAGCTCGAAACGGAGATTGTCGTTGCGACTGGACGGGCTATCGTGCGTACGCAGCGCTATGCCGAGCTGATCCATGCCCGTTCCATGATCTGCACCAATGGTTCGATTGTCTATCATCAAGGTCAGGTCATTTACCGTCAGGAACTCGACAGTCAGAAGCTTACAGACTTGATTGAAGTGCTGCGGAAAATTGAACCCGTTCACATCACACTGTTTTATCCAACAGAAGTGTATACGACGAACGAGTATTTCGTTAAAAAAGGCGAATCGCTGCGGCTGGATCTCGATCATTTTAATCCGCATGAAATTCAGAAAATTTTTGTCGTCACAAGCAATCATGCGGCAATTCAGTCCATCAACTTTTCCGCTTATGGAATGAAAGCTGTCCCGTTGAGTGAAGATGGCGATATCTTCGTTATTACAGCTCAGCATGTCAATAAAGGAAATGCTTTAAAAGCACTGTGCGATCATCTTTCGCTGAATCTGAAAGAAGTCGTTGCATTTGGTGATGACTACAACGACTTGGAAATGATTCAGGAAGCTGGCTGCGGTGTTGCCATGGCGAATGCAGTGCCGGAAATTTTGGCCGCAGCGGATCAGCAGACGCTAAGCAACGACGAAGACGGCGTGGCAGTCTGGCTGCAGAAGCATCGTTCGGATTTTGCGTAAGGCTGATCTTTCTATCATTAATAAAAACAGAAAATTATATCCCGGATCCTGTGAAATTTTCTGACTATGCAAAAGAACCACGAGTCCATACAGTCTGTGGTTCTTTTTAATCTTTGCAGCGAATCACTGCTTAGTTTTTTTCTTAATCGTGAGCCGTTAAAACGGAAATCATCTGATCGGTTTGCTTTTTCTGATTAACGGCAGCCATCTGCCGCTGTAAATCCTCCGGTGTCTGGATCTTATCTAACTGCAAAATAAAATCTTCAAGAGCTTCTGACTCTAAACTGTCAATCTGTTTCGCATCAGCCTCGCTGAGTTTCATCCGCTGACCTAACACTAATTGAATCAAGGCTCGCTGACCTTCCAACTTTCCTTCTAGTTTTCCTTTCACAATTCCTTTCTCGTAGACTCTTTGTTCATCCAGTTCGTCAAACTTTGCCCGCATTCTGGCGATCGCTAAACTCGTGTCCCTTAAATAATCCCTTTTCTTCTCTTCCATCATCGCTACGATTTCCTCCTTTTCAATTAATTTCTGAATGATTTTTTGCTTCTTTTCCGCTTGGCTGAACCGGATCACATAGTGGATTTTCTCTGATATCCGCCATTCTTCTATCGGCTTCTTTTCCAAATTCTCCAGTTTATCCATCTCCACCCATAGAATCCTGCCTTGTTCTTTTAACATCCATTCCCCACTGATTTCGTAAAAAATCGGTGAGGATGAAGATAACCCTCGTAGCCCTTTTTTACCTGCGAAATGTGATTGGTAATCATGATCTGAACTACCGGATCAAAATCATACTGATCACCAATCGTCAGCTGATCCACAATGATTCTGGCCAGTGAGGATAGTCGGATATTTCTGCCATATTGAAATCCTCCTATGATTAATATTGCGGAAAATCAGAAAAAGCCCCACAAAAAATGGAAAAATTGAAATAACTTTCTTGAGTACCTTCTTACAAGTTTATATTAAATCATTTGAGAACGTTATTCAATCCCTTCTCTCTCTATCCGCAAAATAAAAAGCAGTCATTCACTGCCTTTTATTTGCTATATTCTTACTCACGATTAAAAAGAATTAGGTAAGATTATAAGGAAAGCTGACCTTAATCTTCCCACTCCTTCTTTACTGCTTCCTATTTAGTTTGGAACTGAAAATGGACTGTCGCCCCTGTACAACAAGGCCCTTATTTCTTTTCCATGCTTAGCTTGCCTTCAACCAATGCGCCTTCATAAACGGAGATACTCTCTGTTGTAATATTGCCTTCCACGACACTGTGATCCAATAATGTCAGCATTTGACCGCAATAAAGATCACCGCGGATATGCCCATTGACCGTTACAATCTCAGCCTGAAGGTTGCCGACAATTTCAGAACCAGGCAGAATTTCTATCGTTTTCTCGCACAGAATATCCCCATGAACAACACCGCCGTTTATACGCAGCGCTAATGCCTGGATTGAACCATCAATCTTTCCATCCATGTTCACATAGCCTTCCGTGATAATATTGCCGGTAATTTTACCATGAAACTCCAAATCCGAGCAGCCTTCAAGATCTCCAATTATCTTCATATCCGCTGTAATTGTCGTCTTTTTATCTTCGCCAACCGCCGCCTTGCGCGCTTCTTCCGGTTCAGCTTCCGCAAGCTGGATCTTCGGTGCAATATCCATCTTTTCAGCCTCGTTCTTTTCTGCCATAATGTCGGTAAGTTCCGTTATTTCCTGATTATCCGGCAGCCTTTCTTCCAGTTTTGCTTCAGCTTCCTCCACTTTGGGCACCTCCTGTTCTAAAGGACGATCGACAATTTTAACCTGTTCTTCATCCTTCCCTTTAGTCAACTGTTCCCTTGTGTTTAAAATTGATTTCCATGATTTTTGATTTGCTTTGCCATACTTTTTTGTCATTTTTGCAGCACTCCTTCTCTCTCTGACTAAGGATATAAAAAACATCTCATCGCTTGGCTTTTTTATCCCTGTTTCCCCCTTGCCCCATTCAGGGATTCGATTTGAAATAAGCTTATTTTAACGCTGGCAAAATCATTCGCTATCAGAATGATTGAGTGACGTTATTGGTCGGTTATTATTTTACCACACAGCAAACTTCAATTCCTTCCGCTGGCAAAAACAGCGCATGAAACGACAAAAATTGCGTTGTTTGGAATTTCCTTCTTTCGTATAATTAAATTAACGAATTCAAGGAGGAAGAAGCAATGCAGATTGCGCTCTGTGATGATCAAGCCGAAGATCTAAAACAGCTGACCTATCTGATCGGTACGCAGCATTTTACGACTGCTTTTTCCAGCGGCGAAGCCTTGCTTGTTTCCATGGAAGAATTTCATGAACGTTATGATCTCTATCTTCTGGATATCTTTATGGAAGGGATCAGCGGTTTAGAATTAGCGCGGCAGATCCGCCGTCTTGATCCGGACGCATTGCTTTGCTTTGTATCAACTAGCGATGATTTTTATCGGGAAGCCTATAATTTATACATCTTTCAATATTTAGTCAAGCCGATCAGTCAGACGCAGATCCACGAGCTGCTGCAGCGTGCTCAGATGCAGATTCAGCTGCAGCGCCAGCAGCAGATCGTTCTTGAAACGCGGGGAAAATCCGTTGTTGTGCCGTATCATAAGCTGATCTTTGTGACCAGCCGCGGACACACGCTGTTGTTTCAATGTCAGAACAAAGTGATGTATTCGATTCGTGAAAAACTGAGTGTGATCGCAGAAAAGCTGGATCCGCAGATTTTTTTCCGCTGCCATCAAAGCTATCTTGTCAACTTATATTTAATCGACAGCCTGGATCAGGATGAATTTCTCTGCGGGGAATATCATATTCCAATTTCCCGCAGCTATTTAAGTCAGGCACGCAAATTGTATCACGAAGTTATTTTTAGGAATTTGAAATAAGGAGGCGATCTTGTGGAAAACCTGCGTGATTTTTCAGTGATCTGGTCATTGGTGCACATTCTCCTTATATTTATGCTGCTAAGCCGTTCACGGTATTCGCTGCGGGTCACCGTTTCGCTGACCTTATGCTTTATGGGCTGCCTGATCCTGGCCAACGCCTTCCTGTTGAAAGCCATCAAGATTGACAGTATGGGACGGATATTTGTCCTCACCTGCACGGTGCCGACGCTGTTGTTTTATTATTGGATTTCATACGACCGCGGCTGGAAATTTTGTTTTACCTTCTGCCTGGCAGACACCTGCGCTCTGTGGCTGTGCATTACCACCAATCTGCTCGATCTTCTGCTTCATGGCCAGTTTTATATTTTATTTATTACGCGGATGATCGCTTTCCCTCTCGCTGAATATGTGGCGTTCCGGTATTTGCGCAGACCTTATCAGAATTTGCAAAAGACAGTTTCACGGGGATGGGCAATTTTTACGTTAATGGCCATATTGTACTATGCGTTATTGTGCATTATGCCTAACTGGCCCAATCCGATCATCAACCGGCCGGCCGATATTCCCGCGCTGATCTTGGTTCTGGCTGCAATGCCGGCAACTTATTTAACAATCTTTTCAACGCTGCACAGCCAGCTGCTGCTTTTCGAACGCAGTCAAAAGGCACGGCAGCTGCAAATGCAGAAAGAAGCTGCCGAGCAGCAGTTGGAAAACCAACAGGCCCTTCGCCAGCTTCAGCATGATATGAAAGCTCATCTGATTGTCTTAAACGGACTGCTGAGCGAAGCCCGGGTTGAAGAAGCGCAGGCTTATCTTCAGGAAATCAATGCTTATGCGATGGATGAGCGCAAGAAAGAATTTTGTGCTGATCCGTATCTGAATGCAGTTCTGCAGCAGTATTCCGACCGTTTTCTGAAGTTGGGCGCACAATGGGAATATGTCTTAAAGTATCAATCATTCCCTTTAACGCACGCCGAAACTTGTTTGATTTTCTCCAATGCGTTGGAAAATTGCTGCGACGCATTTCAAGCGCTGCCGCCGGCCCTGCGGGAGGTTTCCGTTCAAACAGATATTCAGCAGAATTACGCGCTGATCCGAATTAAGAACCGATGTGGTCAAAAACTCCAGCTGACTCCACATCAGCTTCCGCCCAGCTGCAAAAAAGACAGCGGGCACGGCTTGGGCTTGACTACCATTCAGGACATTGCCCAGCGGCAGGGCGGCAATATTCACTGCTCGGTGGAAAATGGCTGGTTTATTCTTGACGTGATGTTGAAGCTGGAACCCGTCTGTGATCCTCAAGCGTCAGCCGATACCACCCTAGCATAAACAAATACCGCAGATTCAGGATCCGCGGTATTTTTTCAGATTGAGCTGAAGCTTCCAAACGCTGTTTTCTTGTTTGCTTTCCAAGCCGATCAGACTTATTTTTGCAGATCATGGCGCATCGCAGCGTAGCCGATCCAGACTGTCCAAACATAGGCGCAGGTCTTCGGAATCATCAGCATTCCGATCAGCGGTACCGTATCCGCCCACAAAACAACCGGAATGTAGAAGCCGAAGCTGAGAATGATGGTCAGGCTCATCCAGCGAAAAGCCTGGTCCTGATGCTGTTTAACACTTTGATAAAACAGTACAATAATCAGCAAACCCATCAAAGCAAACGGAATATTGCGGTATATTCCCCAAGCCAGCGGCGCCTCAGCACTTGTCCAGCCATTCTGTGGAAACAGACACAATCCAATTCGTACCAAGGCCAACAGATAGACCGTCCACGTCAGACCTTTTTTTCCTGTAACCAGATAACGCTGGCGCCAGACGTAATATAATAAAACATAGAAAATCGTCATCGTGATCGAAGTGATGAATTTGCCGACGCCTAAAGCTACAGTATAATTCTCCAAGCCGGTCGTACACAACGCGATCGCCCGCGGCACTAAGTGGAAGGCATCTCCCGCCCCCAATGTCACCGCCATAATCCCGAACAGAAAATACTGACGAGATTGACGGCCCTGACGAATCATGAGAATTCCCAGCGTCGTGACCGTACAAAGATAAACAAGATCAAAAACCGTTTCAACAATAGCCTGCATGGTTATTTCCTCCTTTTATGAACATTGTTCATTATAGAGAGAAAAGCTTATTCTGTCAACACCTTTTCCAGTTTTATATTTTCTGTCCGCAGCCTTTTCCCGAGCGAGCATCAGCGTTGACTTCTTGATCGAACTCTCCTATAATGAACGCAGTTCATATCATGAAAGGAGTGAGATCTTGCCTAAACTTCTGCCCAATTTACGTCAGACTCTGATTGAAAAAGCGATTGAGCTGTCGCGGACTGGCGGCTTGAGCGGCTTAAAACTGAGAGATTTAGCCCGGGAATGCGATATCGCCTTAGGCACTTTGTATAACTACTACCCCACCAAGGACAGTCTGGTGCTCGATGTTGTTCAGCAATTCTGGCAAAATTGTTTTCATCAGAAAACATTTCCGGAAGGCAATGTTTTAGTCAAGCTGGATTGGCTTTATGCCATGATGAAACAAAGCATCGATGAGTTCTCCGCTGAATTTCTGCATGCGGCTTCAGGTTTATCCCCGGCTGCTCTGGAGGAGGCAAAGACCCGCGAACTGCGCGCGCAGACCCACCTGACACGTCAGCTGGCGCTGGCCCTTCAAACCAGCTTTCCTGATGAAACGGAAGAACAGCTCAATGAACGGGCAGCTTTTCTGTTCACCAGCTTGTTGGGCTGTCTGGAAAATCGTGGTTATCAATACAGCTCACTGCGCCGCTGGCTGGAAGCGTCACTGTCCCATCCTTCAAAATAAAAAGGTTAAAAAGAAAGGTATTGAACACAATGAAAAAATTCATCAACACAGCTTTTATCTACGCGCTGTCTGCCATGGCTGCCGGCGTCTTCTTTCGGGAAGCAACCCGAATGCTGAATTATACGGACCGGACTTATTTATCTTTGGCCCATGGTCATCTGTTTATGCTTGGCACCTTGTTTTTCCTGGTCGTCGCTTTGTTAAGCAAATTCATCGATTTTGCTGAAACTTCCTCTTTTCGCAAAGCTTTCGTTGTCTATAATATCAGCTTAGTCTGGACTGTCGTCCTGTTTTTGGTTCACGGCTGGATGCAGCTGCAGGGCATGGAAGTCGGCGCGATGATCGCAGGAATTGCTGGGTTAGGACATATTCTGTGGGGCATCGGCTTAGTCTGGATTTTAAATCTGATCCGTTCCCGAGCCTAAGTCCCAGCCGATTTTGCTTCTTCAGGATTGAAAGCGAACTTAAAGAAAGAACTTGATCTGCATGCAGGCCAAGTTTTTTTTCTTATGATCCCTACACTTATTTTTTTGTTGGTTCTGAACTATCGGGCTGAGGTGATCATTGATCCTGTTCATGCGACGAATACCGGCGCAGCAGCATCTTCATATTGGAAAGCATGTCCGTTAAAATCTTATACTCTGCCGGTGTACAGTCTTTCAGATCTTCGCGAAGATCTTGCATATACATCGAAGCCAGTTTCGGTACGCTGTCCAGGATCAGCTCATCCGGCGTAACATTCAGTGCATTGGCAATACTGACAAACAGCTCCAAACTGACTTTATTCGTCCCTGTTTCTATATGGCTGATCGTGGGTATTGACACCCCTACTTTTTCAGCAAGCTTGGCTTGGGTCAGTTTTGCTTTTTTCCGTGCTCTGCGAACTCGCTGACCTAAAAGGGAATAATCCACATAATCTTTCTTCTCGCTCATATCCACCTCACAAAAATTCTTCTAAATGATTTAACCTTATTGTAACTGGATAAGAAAGCGATTATAATAAATCTGAAAGCAATATTTGCTTCACACTTAATTTTATTGAATTTCAGGCTTTAAATAAAGGAGAAAAAAATGTTAGTAACCGCGGCAACCAATGCAGAAGAAGCGTATACACTCTTAAATGAAATTGTCGGGATCGGTGATTTTTCCAGTGCTGATCTTGCGGACTTTCTGATCCTGATCTGCAAACAGGTAGGAAAAAAGGAACGCTCCATTGAAAATCTGACTAACGATTTAAAATATGGAAGCTATGATGAGGAAGACCAGCTGGAATTGATCGAGCTGTTATTTCGTGAGCAGACAATCCTTAAGAATCTGACCGAAGTGATCACAGCCACCAAAGAAAAACTGGCGATTTATGAAGCCTTTGAAAACAAATAAGCATGATCATGGCTCCCGATTCCCATCAGCTTTAACCAAAACGCAACGACAAAACAGAACCGCAGTGCTTGGCCCGGCTGCGGCTTTGTTCATTTCATCAAGTCAAAGCCAGCAGTGGAATGGGTCAAGAACTTGATCTGTTTTGCTTCCTGATTCAGTGCTACTGACGATAAAAATCGCGGTATTCCTGCGGCCGCATGCCGGTATTTTTCTTAAACAGGACGCTGAAATAATCGCGGTTGACAATTCCCACATTGTCTGCGATTTCCGCAATTTTCATATTGGTTTCCATTAGCAGCAGTTTTGCCCGTTCGATACGCAGACGCGTGATATAGGCGCTCAGTGAAACTTTCAAATCCCGGCTGAAGGTTCGGCTGACATAAGCGGGCGCCAGTCCCAGATGATCCGCCGCTTCCTGCAGACCGATTTCGCGCATATAGTTTTGTTTGATCCAGGCCAGGACCTGTTGGGTAATCGGGCTCATCCGCTGATAATCGGCTGCGGCTTCCTGATGAATACGGCGCAGCAGCTGCAGCACGTTTTTTTCAGTTTCTTCGACACTGAAATAACGCTCCAGCCGAAACAGCAGCTGAGCGGAGGGAAGTTCTAAGTTCAGCTGATCTTTCAGCTTCATCGTCAGCCGGTTCAGATCATTAATCACTGCGTAAGCTAGATCAAAATTATAGCTTGGCTTCACCTCTTTGCTGAAAAGCTCATGCACAGCCAGCTCCAACTTTCGCACGTTCTTATCGAAGATCAACAATTCAATTTGTTCAAAAAGCTCCCGAATTCGCTTCCAATCCCCTTTTCCTTCAGGAATATCCTGCTGCTGGACAACAATCGGGCGCATATCGAAATACGCCATTCGGCTCAGTTTCCGTACTGTTTCAAACGTGGCAGCCAGCGCTGAATAATCGCAAATCCATGGAGAAAGCACGGTAAAATTAGCCAACGAGGAACGTTGATAGCGTTCATCCTTCTGATACTCAGCTTCTAGGATTTCCATAATCCGTCCGGCAAAAGCCAGAATCTCCGCTTCGCTTTTACTGCCCTTTTTAATCAGAAAAGCAATCTGCTTGGAACCGTCATAATTGATGACAGCATGCATCATTTCAATCTCATCCTGCCTGGCCTTATTATGAATTTGGCGAATAAACGCTTCAAAAATCCGTACGAAATCCTTACGGTTCATGTTCAGCTCAGCCGTATAATATTTCTTGGGCAACCCTGTCAAACAAAGATAAAAGTCATGGAAATCAAAGTTCAGTTCGGTTTCCACTTCATTCATCATCATCCGCAGCTGTTTTTCAGTCTGACCAAACAAGGCTTCATTGACGATCATCGTCCGGCAGAAAATTTCTTTGTTGTAGACTTCCATCCAGCATCCCTCCTGCTTCATCATAGCATATCTTCAGTCAGAATGAATCGTTTTGTAAAGCACGAAAGAAGCCAGCGCCTGCCGACTTCTTCGTTGTCTTTTTATGGTCCTAAATTTATCATCCTCCAACACACCATCAAACCTTACTGATTGATTAAATGCTGAGCAAGCAGACGTCCAAAGGTGATGTCAATGTTGGTCGGTGCCCCGCCGAACAGACCATCATCGGCACATTCGCCAAGCGCATATAAGCCTTCGATCGGCTGGCCTTCGGTATTCATGACCTGCAGCGTATCATTCACCTGGATACCGCCCAGAGTGACCTGGATGCCCGGCTTTACTTTTACAGCATAGTACGGCGCCTGATCAATGCGTGTGTTCATGTTGTTAGTACGGCCGAATTCTTCATCTTTCCCCTGATCGAAATAACCGCGGTATTTTTCTACGGTTGCCGTCAGATTCTCTGCCGGTACGCCCATCTGATCCGCTAACTCTTCCAGTGTTTGGCCTTCCAGGAAGAAACCGCGGTCCTTGAAATCAGCCAGTCGGGATGAAGTATCAACAGACTTCTGATCAAAAACGATATAGGTATAATCGCCTTCCTGTTCGATCATCCAACGGGACAGCTGCGTGTAATCCGGATAATAATCATTGCAGAAGCGTTCTCCCTTCAGATTGACAAGAATTCCGCCTTCTGCCCGAGCAACGCTCAGACTGTAGCTGCTTCCGTTCTCATCAGTATAGACTGCTGGATTCATCCGCACCACATCCATATTTGTCAGATTGGCGCCGGCTGCCTTTGCCAGCTGATGACCGTCGCCGGTACTGCCGACAGCGGTGGTAAACGGAGTTCCCGCCCATTGAGAAGCATATTCCTTCACCAGATCCTGATTTGCGGCATAGCCTCCGGTAGCAAGGACAACGTGATCTGCATGAATGATCATTTCACCTTCCGGTCCCTTAGCCTTGACGCCCACGGCTTTGCCCTGATCCATTAAAATTTCCGTAACCTGTGTTTCTGTCCGAAGATCAACACCGGCTTTTTCACATTCAGCGTTCAGAATCTTGACCAGCATGACGCCCAGCGAGCTGCCGTCTTCGATGCCGATCTGATAATTAGACATCGGGCGCGTCAGATTGGCGCCGCACTCATTCAGCCAGTCGATGCTGTCCTGACTGTTTTCCAGCAGGCGCTGTAATTGGTCGGCATTGAAATCCGGATTGGAAGCAACCTGTTTGGCAACATAATCTTCGATGCTCAGCCCCATTCCAGCTTCCTTCTGCATTTCTGTATTCACCGCGACGAAGTACGTGGCGGCCAGCAGCGTCGCTCCTCCCGGCATTGCCTGTTTCTCCAGCAGAATGACTTCCTGACCGTTATTTTGCAGTTCAATGGCCGTCATCATGCCGGCGCCCCCGGCCCCGACGACCACGGTCGTTGTTGTTTCTTCCTTTGTTTCTGCTTCCGGTTGTTGGGATGGGTCTGGTGATTGTGTCTGCGGATTCCCTGCACAGGCGGTTAAACCGAATCCTAGCAGAAGGGATAATCCAAGGCTGTAAAGTTTTTTCATTTCATTTCCTCCCTGATACCTGCATTGTAGCATTGATAAACTTTACACAAGTTTTGAATTTTTGACTTTTCCCGTGAATTTTTGACTTTCTTTGTCTAATTTTTAACCTGAAATGAGCGGCTGCAGTTTCATAAAGGACAACGGGATTTCTTTTGCAGACTGATGTCAGCCGTACAGGAGAGATATCCGAAGCCACAGCTGCTTTAAGACTTCATTCTGCGTTCACTGTGTTTTTGAATTAGATCAAAATAAACACAAAAAAACTGCCTTATCAGCAGTTTATCTTTATCATCATGGTGGACGCTAAGGGACTCGAACCCCTGACCCCTTCCACGTCAAGGAAGTGCTCTCCCAACTGAGCTAAGCGTCCGGTGCTTTAATATATTACCATTGATCCCTGAAAACTGCAACCCTTTTTTAGCTAAAAAAATCCAAAATCGAACATCCCGCAGCGGCCAATTTCCGGATGTTTTCTGGTTTCTAACCAACAAAATTTCATTCAAATTCTCGCTGGAATTCCAAAACGGGTAAAGAAAGTTAAGGTCGGGTATGCTATAATGAAATATCGGAGGCGAACGCATCATGAATCTGCAGTTTTGTGAGTCAATCACGGGAAAGCAGCTGGACGAATTCACCCGTTCCAGCAGCTGTAATAATATATATCAGACCGAAGGCTGGGCCCAGGTAAAAAAGGAGTGGTCTGCCAAGTATGTCGGCATGCGCCAGGATGGTGAACTATGCGGTGCAGCGATGATTCTGTTCCGCAGTCTGCCGATGGGCATGAAATTAGCTTATATTCCCCGCGGTCCGATCATGGATTACACCAATTTCGAACAGATGGAATTTTTCTTATCGTCCATTCGGAAGTTTTGTGCAAAACAAGGAGCCGTGGAATGTAAATTTGATCCGTATCTAATCATTGGCAGCTATGAGCTGGATCAGAAAGAAGCCGCCTGGAACGCCCGCAGTCCGATTCCTCAGCAGCTGGCGAAAGCCAGAGCTCATTTTGCGGGCTATACAAAGCTGCTGAGTGAAACCGTACAGCCGCGCTTTCAGCTCTGTTTTCCCTACCAGGAAAATTGGGAGGCTGCCTTTCCGAAAAAGACCCGCGAAAAAATCCACAACAGTTTTGCCAAGGGCATCCAGATTGAAGTCTGGGGCATAGAACATGTCCATGAATTAGCGGAAATGATCGAATACACGGAACGGCGCAAGAATATTCATCTGCGCAATGAAGACTATTTCCGTACGATCATGGAAAACTTTGGCGATCAGGCCTGTATTCTCGCGGCTCATCTTCACTGTGATCACGCGCTGGCTCTGGTGGATCAAAAGCAGCAGGGGCTCCGGGATCATCTTCAAGAGCTGGATGAAAAGGCAAACAAAAAACGCAAGCAGCTGGAAAAACAGATTTCGGATCTGGATGAGGAAAAAGCCAAGCTGCGCCAACAGGCAGAAGAAGACGGTTCCGACATTCTGGTCAGCGCCCTGCTTTTAGTGCATGACGGCACAACCTGTGAGCTGTTATATTCCGGTTTAAATGAAAAATACCGCCGTTATCTGGCCGCCTACGCGCTGCGCTTCCGCGGCATTCAATGGGCCTTTGAACAAGGCTGTACACGATTTAATTTCGGCGGCGTGGAAGGAACACTGGACGATGGTTTATTTACCTTTAAATCATCCTTTGTTCCCAAGATCGACGTCTATCTTGGTGAATTCAGTCTGGCCTGCAAGCCGCTTCTGTATCCGATCTGGACCAAGTTATTGCCAAAGGTCAAGGAGTGGCGCCGGCAATGGTTAAGGAGGGAATCCCGTTGATGATCTGTAAATCCATCCCAGCTTCACAGCTGGACAGCTTTGTCCGTATTCATCCTTATGGACATTACATGAAGACCTCGATGTGGGCCAAGCTGCAGAAACAGGATCAGCCGCATTTTTACGGTTTCTATGATCAGGATGAACTGAAGGGAACAGCGATGATCCTGGAGCGGAAGCAGCTGGGGATTCATTACTTTTATGTTCCTTGGGGACCGTGTCTGGATTACAGCGATTCTGATCTGAGTGAACAGTGTCTGCGGGGCTTGATCCAGCTGGCGGAAAAGGCCAAAGTGGATTTCCTGCGGATCGATCCAAATGTACTCAGAATGGAACGGGATATCAAAGGCAATCCGATTGAAGGCGGAGAAAATCATGAGGATGTCACGGCCTTGCTGAAATCACTGGGCTTTGTGCATAAAGGCTACGGTTACGCCTATAACGGCAGCTGGGTCAACCGCTATACGTTGATCATCGACCTTTCCCCTTCGCTTGAGGAAATCGTCAAACACTTCTCAAAAGCCCGGCAGAACAGTCTGCGCCGGCATGCGGTGATCGGTGTTTCAACTCGGCTTGGAACGGTGGAAGATATTCCGCAGTTATGTGAATTTGAACGGCAGCTTTCTCAAATTCAGGGCTTTAAGCCGCATACTGAAACTTTCTTTCAAGATCTTCTGGAGGCTTTCGGCGAACATGCCGTTTTGTATGTCACCGAAATTGATCTGGATCAGATGATCAACGGCATCCAGCAGGAAATTGACAGCGGCAAATATCATAAAGATCCCGAAGCGCTGCAGTCCAAGCTCAAAGAAAAAGAAAAAGCCGCGGACTTAAAAGCCCGGTACGGCACAAAACCGGCGATTGCGGCGGGCTTGTTCCTGCGGTTGGGCGAACAGTCGTGGGATCTCTATACCTACAATCATAAAGATTTCAATTTTATCAAAGCGGTGGATAACCTGCATCGCTTCGCGGTGGAAGATATGAAAAATCATGGCGTGCTGCACTATGATATGTGCGGTTTCTCTGGGGTCACCGAGAAATCCGATCCGCATTTCGGCCTTTACGATTACAAGCGTTCCTTCGGTTCAATTTATACCGAACGGATCGGAGAGTTCGATTATCTCCGTCATCCGCAGCGCACCGCCCGCTGGAAAAAAGCGGATCGTTTCCGCCGCCGGGTAAAGCGCAAACTCATCGCTCTGCATTATGGCAAACAGGAGAAGCAGGCATGAGGCCGATTGGACTGACCTCCGTGACCTTTCGCGAATTGACAGCCGCTAAGATCATCGCGCTGGCAGCGCAAACGGGATGTGCAGGCATCGAATGGGGCAGCGATGTGCATGTTCCGACAGGCCAGCTGGATTGTGCAGAACAGATCAAAGCTCAGTGCCGTCAACATCAGCTTGAGGTTTTCTCCTATGGCAGCTATTACAAGCTGAATCAAGGCTTGAAGCCGGAAGTCGATTTCCAGGCTTATCTGGACAGTGCCGTCAAATTGGGAGCGCCGCTGATCCGGATCTGGGCCGGAAGAACAGCCTCGGCTCAAGCGGATGCCGATTTCTTTGAGCGCGCCGTTGCCGAGACTCAGCAATGCTGTGATCTGGCGGCTCAGGCTGGGATTGAGGTCGCGTTTGAATATCACCGCAAGTCGCTGACAGACAACAGTGTTTCCGCCGTTCGTCTGCTTAACGCCGTGAATCGAAAAAATTGCCGAACCTACTGGCAGCCTAATCCAGAAAAGAGCGCCGAAGAAAATCTTCAGGAACTCACCGACATTTTACCCTGGCTGGCACGGGTTCATGTGTTCAGCTGGAACAACGATAACTCACGGCTGCCGTTAGCGGATCAGGAAAAGGCATGGAAGTGCTGGCTGAAAATTATTCCTGAATCGGTTCCGCTGATCCTGGAATTTGTCAAAGACGATCAGCCGGCGCAGTTTCAGCGTGATGTCCAGGCTTTGCGCAGCTGGTGTAATACAACTCAGAAATAAGAAAAGTCGAAACTCTCGGCTTTTTTATTATGCCAATCGTTTCGGCTTCTTTAACAGAACAAGTTAAAATGATGGAATCACAAAGTAATCTTCGGAGTTTCCTGCTGCTTTAGCTCAGCCTGGAAAAAGGCTTTTGCTTCCGCATGGATCAAACCTGCGATCAAACTGGACGGAAACATCTGAAGCTTTTCATTATACCGTGCCACGTTCGCATTGTAAGCGCGGCGGGCGGCCTGCAGATGTTCCTCGACGTCTGCGATTGTTTCCTGAAGCTGCAGAAAATTGGCGGAGGCCTGTAACTGCGGATAGCCTTCCGCTACCATCAATAACTGTTTTTGCACCTGGGTATACTGATCCGCCAGCGCTTCTTTTTCGTTCAGCGTCATTGAAGTGCGCAGCTTCGTCAATTCAGTCAGTACCGCCTGCTCGTGCTTGGTATATCCGCGGACGGCTTCCTGAATGTTCGTCAGCGAGTCATAGCGCTTTGCCAGCGCAACATCAATCCCCGACAGCGCTTCCTCACATTTAATCCGGCTGCGGATCAGTTGGTTATAGAGTCCAATTCCCGTGCCGATTACAACGATGAGAACACCTAATAAAATAATCATAATTTATTCCCCTTTCTCTGTCTGCCCTCCCCTGCGGTGAAATTCCTGTTCCTATTCAAGTCAGCTGAAGCAAGTCGATCAATTCACAGATCAGTCGGGCTTCCTTGCGGATTTCGTTCAGCTGCGGCAAGGTGATCGCCGAAAATACCGGCGGCTCAAAGCTGTTCTGCCGATTGTCCACCGCGACATGGAACTGCCGGTCGAAAAAGCCATAATACATCCGGCCGGCGATTTCCCGTTCCGCCTGTTCCAGCTTTTCCATAAAATGCGGCGTCAACAAATAAAAGGCTTCCTGTTCATCCACGGCATAGATCTCAAACTTCTCATTGAACGCCTCATTTTCCATTTCAATCCGTTCCGTTTTTAATCCGCTGAACCATCCGCCCGGCTTTCCGTTGGCAAGAAACTCTTTTTCCCGCACCAACAAATAATGGCCGAAATTCTTGGGAAAATCGAACACCATCCACGGACCTTCAAACAGCGTTGTCACCGTCGTCGTCTTCCCGGTATGCGTCACCTGCTGAGTTAAAACATCACTGCGGCGAAACGGACAGCCATGATAACTGCCAGAGAGCTGATCATCGCTGAAAAAACGGTTGCCGGTAGGGATAAAATGAGCTTCCTCCACCCACTCCTGGTTAAAGCCGGCATCCGCGTTCAGCTTGACATCCTCAAACATTTCCCGCAGAACCGCCAGCACGATTTGATTTTTATACGTTCGAACATATTTCGGTTTCTCCGTGATGTTGATCCACAAGATCAGAACCAACCCCAAGACACCTGTCAATACGCCGAAGGAAAAGCTGGAAAATAACAGAAGTACTCCCACACCTATCAGAACGCCTCCCAATACGGTTACGACCATAATTCGTTCCCGCTGATGATTCAGCTGCATTAAAATTTCATCCAATCTGATCCCCCCATTCTGATTTTCATTATAGCATGCGGCTGACGCACAATTCATGTTCGTAAGAAAATTGTCAAACTCTTTGGGCCGTACAGTCCGGATTGACCATCAGAAAACCGAAGCTCTGGATCAATGATCACTTTGGCTTCGGTTTTTTTCATTCTTGACAAAAACAGATTAATCCCGGCGCAGCGCTTCAATCGGCGAAAGATTGGCAGCCTTGCGGGCTGGGACAATCCCGAAGAAAATGCCGACAGCGGAAGAAAACAGGGTTGCGATCAGAATTGTGGACAGGCTGATCCGCGGGGTCAGCGGCATGACTAGGCAGATCAATTCCGCTCCGCCGATCCCCAGAATAATTCCGATAATACCGCCGATTGCGGTAATGATCGCCGATTCCGCGAGAAACTGCCACAAAATCGAACTGGTCCGCGCGCCCAGGCCTTTGCGGATACCAATTTCCCGGGTTCTTTCCGTTACGGATACAAGCATAATATTCATAACACCGATGCCGCCGACCAGCAGACTGATCGCAGCGACAAATGAGATGAAGGTCGTGATCATGTTCAGCACTTCATTGATCTGCCCCATCTGTTCGTTGAATTCCTGCATCAGGAAGGCGCCCTTGCCCTGGGTTTGATGACGGCTGTCAAGCAGGCTCAGCGCCGATTGAGCTACTGAAGCGGAATACTCATTGCCTTCAGAGATAATATAGATGCTGCTGAAATCATCCGTTCCCATATCAAAGGACTGCAGTGCCGTATACGGCATTTCCATCGAGATTGGCGCGCCTTCATACGTTGATGAAACAAACGTACCTTCAACATCCTTGCGCACCCCGATAATCCGAATGTCCTTGGTAATATTCATAATCGAAGCTTCAATCGACATGCCGACAATGTCGGCTGTACCAAACAATTTCTTGGCATCGGATTCGCCGATCACGCCGACTAAGCGTCCGCCTTCAAAATCAGATTCATCAAAATAGCGCCCATGCAGCATCGGCTGCACCGACATCGCATTCATATCTGGATTGCCGCCGCTGATCGACAGATCAAAATTGCCTTTTTGGGTCAAGGCACTGCCCCATGCGCCCAGCGTCGGCGTCACCCCTTTAACGTGGTCGATTTTCGTGCGGATCGTATCGATGTCCTTTTCCGTAATAAACGCCGGTTCCCCTGCTGTATAATTCTGACTGGCATAAATGTAGATCTGACCGCCGGCAATGCTGTTGAGTTCATCGCTGATCGTTCCTTTAGCGCCGTTGCCGATCGCCATAATCATGATAACGGAAGAGATGCCGATAATAATTCCCAGCATCGTCAGAATCGACCGGCCTTTATTCGCCCGGATATTCTTGACCGCCATCTTTACATATTCAAATAGCTGCGTCATCTGCGGCCTCCTTTACTGCTGGACAGGCGTGACCTGCAACCCCTCCTGCAGTCCGGCCGCGGCGCTCAGCACGATCAGATCGCCTTCGCTCAATCCGGAGCGAATTTCCGCCTCGTCATCGGAAGTCACGCCGATCTCAACTGACTTGCGGATTAACAGACCGTTTTCAACAGCATAGACAAAGCTTCCCTCACGATCGGTATTGATCGCTTCCACCGGAACTAACAGCACGTTGTCAGCTTTGGCCGTATTGACGGAAACCTTCGCTTCTACACCTAAGAAAATGTTGTCATCCGGATTGTCGAACCGTACCTGAGCATGGATTACCGGTGTTCCCTGAGCATTGACCTCAGCGACCTTGCTGATCTTTTCCACCGTACCGGTATACTGTGAACCGGCCAGCGTAATCTGGGCTTTCTGTCCGACTGCGATCTTTTCCAAATCGTACTTCGTGATTGAAATCTCAGTCATGACCTCGCGGTTGGAAGCGATCGTGATCAGTTCCATGCCTTCGGATGTCGCGGCGCCTTCCTTGGTGTTGACCTTGGTGACAATGCCGGAGAATTCGGCCTTGATCCCAGCTCGTGCCAGCTGCAGCAGTTCTTGGGTGCTCATCGCAGCCAGCTCGCTTAAATTGGTATTGGCCTGCAGCTGAGTCTTCATTTCGTTGGAAAGAATCGCAGCCTGGGCTGAATCGCGAACGCCTTCCCGCTTAGCCAGCTCGGATTCCTTCTGACTTAATTCGGTCGTGGCTTTTTCCAGATCAGCCTGCAGCTGGACAACCTTTGCCGCCGCATCACCAGAGGCCCCCTGCAGCTGCTTGATCTGGTCTGCAATTTCCTGCTTCCGCTGCTTATGGGAATCCATTGTCGTATTGAGCTCAGTCAGCTCGCCTTGCAGGCGATTGATCTCCTGTTTCAGCCTTTCTATTTCAGTACTTGGATCCTCTGTCGGAACCGGACTTGTGGAAGGATCAGGTGAGGATGGATTAAGCAGGGCATCCAGAGCCGCCTGATTCTGGTCGATTTCTCTCTGTTTTTCACTGATCTGCAGCTCCAGCTGTGCGATTTGACCGTCTAAATCCCCCGCTTCTTTCTGCAGTTCGGCAATTTTCTGTTGGTTGGCAGCGTTGCTGCCTTCCTGTTCAGCCTGTTCTTTTTGCGCTTGGGCCAGCTGATCTTTTAATTTACTGACACGGTCACGCAGATCGTTGGCTTCAGCATAAAGCTTTTCGGCATCATGCTTAGCCTGGCTGTATTCATTGGCTTTTTCATTGCTTTTATTCAAGCTGTCGTTATATCCGCTGCGCGCCGCGGTCAGCTCCAGATTGGCTTTCTGCACCTGTTCCTGAATCGAATCCAGATCATAACCGACGATCAGATCGCCGGCGCTGACGTTATCTCCTACTTCCAGCGGCAGCTTCGCAATGTTCGCGCTGACCGGTGAAAAGTAGGTCTTCTCAGATAAGGAAGAAACCAATCCGCTGGTATCCAGCGTCTGCTCTACATTACCGCGGGTAACCGAGGTCACCGCCACCGTTGGCAGCATAGGCTTGCGTGTTAAGTTGGAAACGACGACATAGAGAACGAGCAGTCCAACGGCGCCCAGAATCAAGGTTTTCTTCTTCGGCAGGGTCAGCCTGCGTTTTTTCTTCTCTTTTCCCGGTTTCTTTTCCGGTGCTGTCGGTTCAATTTCAATGACTTCTACTTGCTTCTCTTCCATCTTTACTTTCCTCCCTCATTGTTTATATCGGAATCGATCTGGCCGTCGCGAATATGAATAATCCGTTTCGCCTGGGCGGCAATCTCGTTGTCATGCGTAATCAAAATGACGGTTCGACCGCTGGCATGCAGCTGCTTCAGAATTCCCAGAATCTCTTTGCTTGAAGCTGAATCCAGGTTGCCTGTTGGCTCATCCGCTAAAATTAACGGCGGAGCGGCGGCAATCGCGCGGGCAATCGCCACACGCTGCTGCTGACCGCCGGACATCTGGGAAGGCTTATGATCAAGCCGGTGACCCAGCCCGACTTTTTCTAATGAAGCAATCGCCAGCTGACGCCGTTCCCGTTTGCCAATACCGCGATAAATCAGGGGAACCTCAACATTTTCCACGGCCGTCAGATTGGGGATCAAGTTAAATCCCTGAAAAATAAAACCGATTTCACGGTTGCGGATATCCGACAGTTCATTGTCGCTCAGCTTGGCCACATTCTGACCGCTCAGATAATAATCACCTGAAGTCGGTACATCAAGACAGCCCAGCTGATTCATCAATGTTGATTTTCCTGAACCGGACTGCCCGATGATCGCCACCAATTCACCGCGGTTAATCGTCAGATTGACATGATCCAACGCTCGGACTTCCACTTCTCCCGGATTGTATATTTTACATAGATCCCTGATTTCAATTAAAGCTTCAGCCACGAACTTCCCTCCCTGTCATGCTTAAATCGATCTCCATTATAAAGTCCAAGGCTTAAACCCATCGAAAGGAATCCTAAAGAACTTTATAAGATTTTTGTATTAAGACAGTAACACATTAATACATCATTGAACTATTGTCAATCCTTTTTTTACAAATCTCTGATCTTTTTTCTCATATATCTTTTTCTTTTTTTTCTTATTTATCTTTCTTGAAGCTTATTATATTCTGATTTTTGTAAAAAGCAAGCCCCCTTTTTCCAGATTCTGCCTGATAACAACATTATTGTACGCGCGGATGTTTCGCTTCACCATGGATTTAACTTGCAAATAACGAACAATCCTGTCACATTCCCTAAATACAGAAAAACGCGGGAACTGCTGATGAAGCCGGTCTTGGTCCCACGTTTAAATCACGCTTAAAAATTGTCCGATCTGTACCAGCTGCCACCGAAATCGGGTTGACGAGTGAATCTCAAACACGATCAGCTGAGCTGCAGCTAGCACTATCAGCCGCTGTATTTGTTCCTGCGGCATCATCGCCAGAAAAAAACCACCCCAGGTGAGATCCCTGCACAGGCGGTCAAACGGAACCTGAGTTTTGGCAATCTGCTGCTCCATCGCAATGATCTTCTGCCCCAGAGGACAGGTCAATTCTTTTTCTGCAAGATGAACTCACTCTGACTGCCATTCACAGTCATTCCGCTCCGTAGCTTCGATTACGCAATCTGAAAATGCCGCCTGAAGACGCCTGGTGAAAAGAAAAGACCCCAATCTTTCCAGGGTCTTCCTTGCTTTATCTTTTCTAATGATAGGCTTCACTGATAAACTCTGCAGGCAAGCTCATTCGACGACTTTGCCCGGATTGAGAATGCCGTTGGGATCAAAGGCAGCTTTGATCCGCCGCATCAGCTCGATCTGAGCCGGCTGCAGCGATTGTCTGAGATATTCCCGTTTGGCATGACCGATTCCATGTTCGCCGGACACTTGGCCCTTCATCGCGGCGGCTTTAGCATATAATGCATCCATGCATCGCGTGACCTTTTCCTGCCATACTGCTTCTTCGAGTGCATCCTTCAGCACGTAGATATGCAGATTGCCGTCCCCCGCATGGCCAAAGCTGCGGATCCGTATGTCCTCCTGCAGCGACAGGTCACGGGCGAACTGACAGAACTCAGCCACCTTGTCGATGTCCACAACAACATCACATTCATCCATCTGCGTCGTTGAGTTTTTAATCGCCTCCAAAAAAGCTCCGCGGGCATCCCAGATGCTGCTCTGGCGCTCCTCCGTATCGGAGATAAAGACATCCTCTGCCCCCTCTTGCAAAGCCAGCTCAGCGCAGTCGTGGATCATCGCCTGCATTTCTTCCGGGGTATTGGCGCTGTATGAAACGATCAAGTAGGCATTGAACTCCTTATTGGGGAAATCCTTACCGAGATAATCCTGAGCATCCTGGATGACTTCTTTTTCCATGAATTCAATCGTCGTCGCCACTGCCGGCAGCCGCATGATCTTCGGTACCAAGGTCAATGCCTGGCCTAGCGTATTAAACGGAATTAACAGCGACGTCATCGCACGCGGTTTCGGAAGCAGCTTCATGATAATTTTGGTGACTACGGCCAGCGTTCCTTCTGAACCGACGATCAGATCCTTTAACGAATAGCCGGAGCTGTTCTTCGAGGTCTTGCCGCCCAGCATCAAGACGCTGCCATCCGCCAGCACGACTTCCAAGCCTCGGACATAGTCGCGGGTGACGCCGTATTTCACTGCCCGCATACCGCCGGCGTTGGTCATTACATTGCCGCCTACCGAAGCGCTCTTTTCACCTGGATCGGGGGCATACAACAGATTGTGATTGGCGGCTTCCTCAATGATTTCCATTAACAGCACGCCCGGCTGGATGACGGCGTTCATCGTTTCTTCATCGATTTCCAGAATCTGATTCATCCGCATCATCGACATCACGATCCCGCCGTGCGTCGCCACGCAGCCGCCACATAAGCCGGTTCCGGCTCCGCGGGTGGTAACTGGCAGGTTTTCTTGATTGGCATAAGCCAGAATCTGGGATACTTCCTCAGTACAACCCGGCTGAATGACCAGTTCCGGGTCAAAACAGCCGTAGTGGGTCATTTCATCGTGCGTATAATCAGGGTGAATTTCATCGCTGACGCTGACATATTGCCGTCCGACAATCGCGCTCAGCGCCTCGATATCTTTCGTTTCTAGTTTGCGGAACATACGGCTTCGCCCTCCATTTCTTTCAGCATATTTTCGGCAATGAGTCCGGCATCACCAACGACGGCCACATGCGCCAGATCAAAGATCGGAGCCTGCGGATCGGTGTTGACCGCAATGATCTTCTCTGCGCCCTTCATGCCGGCGGTAAACTGAATCGCCCCGCTGATGCCGAAGGTCAGAATCAGTTTCGGTTTGACTGTCCGGCCCGACAAGCCGATCTGCTTTTTGACGTCATACCGGCCGCTTTCCACAAAAGGCCGGCTGCAGGCCATCTGGGCATGCAGACGCTGCGCCAGGGTTTCGATCAATGCCAAGGTTTTTTCATCCTTCACACCGCGTCCCACGGCGACGAGAATTTCGGCGTCGGAAATGCTGACCTCCTGCTCCTTCTTTTCAATTTTCAGCCATTCAATTTTGGAATCCAGCTTGGCCGAATCAATGGAACAAGATACAACCTGGCCAATTCGGGCTTGCTTCTGAGCGGCGTCCATCACCTTGTACCGCACCGTCGCAAACTGCGGCCGATGATTGGTATTCAGGATCTGAGCCATAATGTTGCCGCCAAAGGCCGGACGAATCTGCACCAGATCCGTATTTTCACGCATCTCTAAAACCGTACAGTCTGCCGTTAAGCCGGTTCTGAAACGGGCGGCTGTGCGCGGCGCCAGCGAACGGCCGCTGACCGTAGCCCCGACCAGCACGACTGTCGGATGGCTGCGCTGGATACAGTCTTCAAACACTTCGGCATAATTATCCGCACGGAAATATTTTAAGCGTGGATCTTCATAGAGATACACGTTGGCTACCCCATAATCCAGCAGTGAATCCGCCGCCGCTTCAATCTGATCGCCGATCATCAGGCAGTTGACCTGTTGACCGATGACCTGTGCCAACGCCTGCGCCTTACCGATCAGCTCCAGCGTCACCGGATGAATCCGGCCGTCACTGTGTTCAACGTAGACGAGAATATCATGCCACTGGGACTTATCAATCTGCGGCTGAGGGGCATCAGTCTGTTCACTGATCGCCTGACTTGGACAATTGCGCAGACACATCCGGCACATTTTACAGGCGGCATTGATCTGCACCTGGCCTTCAACCATCGCCATCGCGTTAAACGGACATTGCTGAATGCATAAACCGCAGCGCGTACATTTTTTCGGATCAATCACTAAGCCGCTCATGCGTTCTCCTCCTCCCACATTTTATCTTCTTTCAAAATTTCTACCAAACGTGCGGCACTTTCTGCTTCCGCCCCTTCCAATCGCAGGGTTTTCACATCGTGGGTCGGCGTAAAAATTCGCTCGACCTGCGTCGGTGAACCGGACAGACCGATCCGGGCAGGATCCAGAGTCTTGCATTGAGCTGCGCTCAAGGTGTGAATCGGATTCTTCTCCGCTGCTTTGGCTCGCTTATACGACGGCAGATTGGGCTGGAAAATACCTTTTTCCACTGTGATCAGACACGGGTAAGGAATCCGTGCAACCGCCTCAACTTCAGTTAAGTCCTGTTTGACGACTAAGGCTTTCTCATCCACGTCAATCAGTTCCGTAACCCAGCTGATATGCGAAATCCCCAAAACCTCTGCCATTTCCGGGCCAACCTGTGCGGTATCGCCGTCGGTAGTCTGCTTGCCGCACAGAATCAAATCGACATGCTCGATCTGACGAATTCCGGAAGCAATCGCATAGGAAGTCGCCAGTACGTCGGCTCCAGCAAACTTGCGGTCCGTCAATAGCCAGCCTTCATCCGCACCTAAAGCAAACGCCTCCTGAAGCACCGCCTTCGCAGCCGGCGGTCCCATCGTGATCACATGGATTTTCGCTCCCGTTTTCTTCTGAATCTGCAGCGCGGTTTCCATCGCATAAAGATCATACGGGTTCATTTTGGTTTCGATGCCATCCCGTTTCAGCACGCCGGTTACCGGATCAACTTCGACCTTCTGCGTAGCCGGAACTTGTTTTACACACACAACAATGTTCACTTTTCTGTTTCCTCCCTATTTTCTTCCAGCTGCAGATGCCGCTTCATCAGCTCCGCCGCCGTTTCCGTTTGTCTGGCCGCAATCGCCCGGGTCAGCTGTTCGTGCTGGTCGATCAAAATCGCCAGTGAGCTATGAGTTGAAATCTGCCGGCGGTTGTGCGCGACGGAATATTCCATCAGACTGCCGACACTGTCCAGCGCGATTTTTAACAGCGCGTTGTGGCTGTTGTGCACCAGCGCCTTGTGAAACTGCAGATCCAGTTTGGCAGCCTGCGCTTCATCCTCGCATTGACGCATCGCACTCACCAATTCCATCAAGCCCGCATCCTCACCCTTTTCCGCAGCCAGCTCCGTCGCTTTGATTTCCACAGCCAGACGGAACTGCGCGATGTCCTGTTCACAGCCCTGCTGGGCAAACAGCAGCGGCGAAATCCGCTGAATAAACGGTTCGATCTGAAAGGCTGTGACGCGGGTCTTTTCTTTGGGCCGAATCCGCACAATGCCTAACAACGCCAGCACCTGCATGGCTTCCCGCACACAGCTGCGGCTGACGTGATAGAGCTGCGCCATCTCCCGCTCAGACGGCAGCGCTTCTGAAATTTTCAGCCGGCCGCTGCCGATCTGGCTGATCACATCATCGACAATCATCTGCGAGTTCTTTTCCTGATTTTCCATAGTTCACCCCTAACTGGTCAGACCAAGTTAATTCCATTATAGAAGAACTGCCGGAAAAATGAAAGCCCTTACAGTTAATTAATTCTTTCACGAATCATTTTTATTGAATTTAGCCCGATGTTCTGTCCCGCGCTTTTCAGTCCCCAGCTTATCCGTTTATTTTCGCTCGCCAAAGACCAGAAATATGAATCAATAAATTCCAAAGATCCGGCGGTTTACGCCAACAGAAGCATTCTATGAAACAATATTTCAGTGAAACGTTATATTTCGCGAATAAAATCTTCAAAAGCTCTTTTCACCGGATCGAAATCACGGTATGATAATTCACAGAGGAGAGTTCAGAAAACAATATGGAAAATGTTAAAATGTTGATTTTGGATATCGACGGCACCTTGATCGCCCGCGGCACGGAAACCATCCGTCCGGCAGTGGTCGAGGCGCTGCATCAGGCGCAGGCGCAGGGAATCAAACTGCTGATCGCCACCGGCCGGGCTTACTACTTCATCCAGCAGGATGTTCACGACACGCTCAAGCCGGATTATTATGTAACCATTAACGGTCAATGCCTGATTGAAACCGGCAAAGGCATCATCGAAAAGCATGAGATCCAGGAGTCCACCATGCTGAAACTGAACAAGCTGTGCGATGAGCTGGAACTGGGCGTCGGCTATAAGTTCGATGAATCCGTCGTCTGTCAATCGCACTTTCACAAGTTTCACTGGGGGTATCTGAAAGGCAAGGACGTCGGCAGTCTTTTAATCGACGACACGGCCGAACAAAATTATCAGAAGACGCATGGTTTGCCAATGGGATTGTTTATCATCGGGGATGAGGAAAAAGTCGAATCGATCGCCGATCAGTTCCCGGAGCTGACCTTTACCTGGAGCTATCCGCAGGGCTATGACATTTACAGCACCGGCAACGATAAGACAACAACAATTGAATCAGTATTAAAACGCCTGGGTATTTCCTGGGCGGAAACAATGGCTTTCGGCGATGGTGAGAATGACATTCCAATGCTGCAGAAAGCTGGCGTCGGTGTCGCTGTGGCTAATGCTAAAGAGAATGTCAAGGCAGCCGCGGATTATATTGCGCCATCCGTGGATGAAGACGGTGTAACGGAAGCCTTAAAGCATTTCGGTATCCTCAAAGCATAATCAAACAATAAAAAGAAGGCCGGCAAATAAAGCAGAATGCTGCGATTGTTTTGTCGGTCTTTTTCATTTCGTTTAGTCCTTCCGCTAATAAGAGAAAGGATTATTAATATTATCCTGCCTTTTTCTAAATCGAAAGAGTGAAAATTGCTCGATGGCCAAGAATATCTTTGCACACCAAGCCAAGTTTCCATGTTAGTTATAAGATATAACAGGAATCATATTGCTCCTATTTCTGATTTAGAAGGGAACTAGTACCCCTTTCTTTTTTGCCTTGGCAATTTTAAAGAAAACTTCTACTTCCTTCTCGCCTTAAAAGAAAAATGTTTGTAGATAAAAGCCATAGTAACTCTCCTTTCTCTGCTTATGCTTTGTTGCAAGTTAAGACCGCAATGCACTTGCTCTGCAGCACTTTCGCACCATAAGTATGCAGACCCTTAACGGCATCCGAAAAGCGCTTTTCTGGGCGGTAGGCTTCCGTGTTCAGGATCTGTGCCGCATAAGAGTCGGCTTCTGTAGTACCCGCAATAACCTTGTACTTCGCTCCTTCAGTGTTCGGAACGTTATTCGATACATAAACCGTGAATCCAGCAGCCTTACCAACCTCGCCACCTTCCAGGATCGCCTGATTATAATCCGTGCCATTGCCGACAAAGCGGTCATCCTTCAGCAGCAGACCATGGTAAAAGGCTGGAATAACAACCCAGCGTCCCATCTTGACAACGTTGGCTTCCGTCAGCTTTGTGTTCAGATCGACCAGGTAATCGTAGGCATCAGCCTTGGTTGGAACGATTGGCACATCGTTGGTTCCGATCGCGTTATCGGCATGCACATTGATTGCCAGCAAGTTTGCCGCAAAGGCGTCAACAACATCGTTCATCGAAAATACTTCGCCTGGTCAATCTTCAACTCCGGCTGTTCGCCGATGATGTCTTCCGGTGCATCGATATCCGTGCCCTTGGTGTAGTCTTTAATCGACACATTACCAACCTGGTTAATCTTGACTGTATCACCAAAGTTTTTGATTTCACTTCGTAATCCCGGTTGAGCAGATTTAAATAAACATGGCTTTTGTCCAAGTGGTTCAGCAAACGGGCACTCAAAATGGTAGGGATAAAATTCTAAATAGACATAATTGTTCACTCCTCCTATTTTTTCATGGACGCAACAACGGCGTCCCCCCATCTGCAAACAGCTGAATGTTGAGTGGTAGTCGTTTCAATAAATTCATGGTTTATCGTCCTTCCCGGCCCGCCGAGTCTGTGCCAAGGCAGTCCTATTTATTGCATTACCCCGCCCAGTTCATGCCCGAGCAGTGTGTAGCCATAATAAAAAAAACCACTAAGGTGCTTAATTAGTTATCATATCTTCTTATCAGGTCTTTTATATTTATGCGCTTCGCTTCTTCCTTCGTAAGAAAAACCGGAGGTATATCAGGATTGTAGTTATCGCTTTTTTTATAAACATCTAAGCAGTAGGCCTTAATGTCTTCATTTCTTTGATCATCCTCATCTGTCAACAAAACATATACGGGTCTTCGCGTGGGATTTTCAGCAACCAATCCAAGATAAGGTGGATTTAGATCATATCTCATTGCGTATTGCCCTCCTTCGCCGTAGATCGAGCGACTATGCTGGCAACCTCTCTCGCCTCAGCGTTATGTGTCTAACAAATACTCCTCGCCTAAAATATCCCAAATGGGGATTTTATACTTAATCGCAACCTCAATCAGCTCAACATACAGGTCATAATCTAAAAAATTGGGATCGAACTGGAAATTACCATCCGGTAAAAAGCCGAAGAGTTCAAAATGCTTATCCGATATTTTATCAAGATATTTTGTCCTTTTTCCGTTCCATTCACCCATTAAGTGTTCAACCCTTTCAGTATTTTATAGGCGTCTTGCGTAAATCTTGGAAAGATATCATTTAACATGCCAATTACTTCCTGATCATTCATAAATCCTATGCTTCCAAAGTCAGCCCTTGCTTCCGAACTTAATCTATTTTTGCTTGAGTCCCAATATTCTATCGGATAGCCATACCCTAGTTTCACTTTACCTTGTGTTACTCCAGATATTATATCCGAAATGCCACCATACTTCGCTATTATTTTCCCATTCGCTTCAAACGCATAAGGATGTCTAACAACTAAAAATTCTTTAATACTGATTTTATATTTGCTAGCTTGTAGCTTTAACTCTTTATAATCCTCCATTAGTAACGATCTGAAATTAAATGTTTGGGTAACGCCTCTATCATTATCGATTAAATGAAACAATTCATGCGCTAGAGTTGCAGGTTTTACATTATCGCTTAATTCAATTACATTTAATACGCGGATTCTCCGGCTTCTATTTAATCCTAATCGATAATCAGTCTTTGTACAATACTCTTTAAGGATTTTTCTTACTTCGGGATTTGCTTTTTTTAATTGTTCTGTGAACGGAATGCGTATTGAATCTGGTAAGCTTTCGTACGGAATAACTTCTTTATTTAATCTAAAAAGTCGCTTGAAAAGTTTGTCATGTCCTCAAGATAAGCAATTATTATGTCGAAAACAACGGCGCGATTTTTCCATTACCGCTTTATAGTGCATTTCTGCTTAGAAATTTATGCGTATTTTACCCACATCTTACATTTTTACGAACTGGTCATTTTGGTGATTCTCAGGATCCGGATGGCTCTCATCAATGTAAGAATTTTACGCGTTGAAGAGTTATCAATCCTTTATCCTATCGAAAACACTTGACAAGAAATTGAAATGATATCAAAATGATATCATCAAGAGGAGGAATACCAAGATGGAAGAAAAAATTTTAAAAGCAAAGAAAGGTCTGATGCCCCTGATCCTGCTGCTTGCAGCCTATGTGCTGGCGATCGTTGCCTTGATCGGCGGCATTTCAATTGTGGATAACCATGCTTTCGGCAATGTTTTGATTGCCATCGGATTAGTGTGGATAATCCTGGGCTGGATTCCATTCATGGGTATCAAAATCCTGAAGCCTCAGGAAGCGCTGGTTCTGACATTGTTTGGCAAATATATCGGCACATTGAAAGAGGAAGGCATTTATTATGTCAATCCGTTTGTATCCGCGGTTAATCCTGCCAGCCGGACAACATTACGGCAAAGCGGCGACGTCAATTCCTCAGAACGGGCGATCGTTACTTCCAACGGCGCTCAGAATCAAGTGACGCCGACCAAGAAGATCTCGCTGAAAGTAATGACGCTGAACAACAACAAGCAGAAGATCAACGACTGCCTGGGCAATCCGATCGAAATCGGCATTGCCGTTATCTGGCGTGTTCATGACACGGCTAAGGCAGCCTTCGCCGTCGATAACTACAAGGAATTCCTGTCGCTGCAGTGCGACGCGGCGCTGCGGGATATCGTCCGGGTCTATCCGTATGATGTTGCGCAGAATGTCGATACGACCGGCGATGGCGAACCGGATGAAGGTTCATTGCGCGGTTCCAGTGAAATCGTGGCGGCACGGATTCGCGATGAAATTCAATCCCGCGTACAGGAAGCCGGACTGGATATTATCGAAGCCCGGATCACCTACCTGGCCTATGCTCCGGAAATTGCCGCCGTTATGCTTCAGCGGCAGCAGGCATCCGCGATTATTGATGCCCGCAAGATGATCGTCGACGGTGCTGTGGGTATGGTCGAAATGGCACTGAACAAACTGAACGAAGGGGGCATGGTTGAGCTGGATGAAGAACGAAAGGCCGCCATGGTATCCAATCTGCTCGTCGTCTTATGCGGAAATAAAGATGCTCAGCCCATTGTGAATTCAGGAAGCTTATATTAGTGGCCGATCAGGAAAAGAAACAAGTGCCGCTGCGTATTTCCAGCAAGCTTTACGCTGAGATTGCATCCTGGGCAGAAGATGATTTCCGATCCTTGAACGGACAGATTGAATACCTGTTGACCGAATGTGTCAAACAGCGTAAGAAAAACGGCTCCCCCCGGCCGGAAAAATTAGATGAAGGGATTAAACTGGATCTATGAGAAAAAGCCGCATGCATAACCACGCGGCTTTTTTCTATCCTTTTTATAATCGAATAATGGATTTTATGAATCAGAGATCCTCGCCTAAAATTGTTTTAACAGCGACGCGGCCCTGGGTCATTGTCCGACCAACCGCAACTCCGACAAAATATTCCGGATAGTTGCCCGCAAAGAAGCTGCCGGAACAATCGCCGATGGAATAAAGCCCCTCAATCACTTGATGATGCGTATCATAGACCTGACATTTCGGGTTAATCCGCAGACCATCGCAGGTTGTCAGCAGGCTGCCGCCTAAGAAACAGCCATAATACGGCGCTGTATTGACCGGCCGCATCCGATAAGCTTCTTTTCCGAAATCCTCATCGACGCCTTTGGCGCACAGCTCATTGTAGCGCTCTACGGTTGCCGTCAGATTTTCAGCAGGAATACCCAGTTTTTCTGCCAATTCTTCAATCGTATCGGCTTTGAAAATCAAGCCCTGTTCAACATAGCTTTCCAGCATCGGGATGATGCCGTTGCCCTGTGCGATATTGACCGAGATCTGTGCACAGCCATATTGATCATAAGCCAGAATCGCCTCTGTGACGTTCGCATCCATGATCGCTGCATAAACACCTTCCGTCTGCAGGGAAGCCGCATGGTTCAGGAAATCATACGGACAGGATTCGTTGGCAAAACGGAAGCCCTCTTTATTCACTTTCAGATGCGGCTGGGTACCTGGATTAAACTGATAAACCGTACCTGGGAAAGCAAGATTTCCCTGACCATCATCGACATAGCCCGCTTTAACGCCCGGAGCGACCAGACCGCGGTCAAAAATCATCGGCGCATCTGTCGTATCCATCTTAGCACCGGCCCAAATGCCGGCACGAATTCCCATTCCGGTATCCGGACCATAGTAACTGTTCGCTGTAACGCACTCATTAACAATCGGCGCCAACGCTTTGATCATCTTCGGATTGCCTGGATAACCGCCGGTTGCCAAAATTACATTCTTCGCATTGATTTTTACATATGCTCCGCTGGCGTCCGTGAAGATCGCGCCGGAAACTTTTCCGTCAGCATCCTGCACCAGCCGAACCAAGGTCATGGAATAATTGACTTCATAGCCTAAATCCTGAATATGCTTTTCCAGAAAGCCATTGCGTTCGCAGCCCATCGAAGCTGCAAATTCACTGCCCTCCGGAGCGTTGACTGTATGCCAGATCGAAGGAACGTAATATTCCATATTGTTGCCGCCGACATGGTTGTCATGCGCAAGATTAACCGACGCTGTCAAACCCAGACTTTCCAGGTAGCTGATCATTTCAGCACTGTTGTTCATCCACATTTTAATGACTTCCATGTCGCATTTGTAGGAAGCATAACGGGCAATCTCATTCAGAAGGCGATCCTTCTGGACGGTGACACCGGCTTTTTTCATAGCTTCAGTATCCAGTGCCCCGATCCAGTGACGTGTATCCCCCAGCGTTTCATTTTGTTCGCAAATCATGAAATTCATTTTGGCATCCGCAGCGGTTGCCGCGGCCATCATCCCGCCATTGCCGGCGCCGATGATCAACAGATCAGTATCATAAGTCGAAGCCATCTGCGAATCCGCAATCTGTGGAGCTTCGCCTAACCAGTCCTCAGAGTCTGCACCACTGTTTTCAATTAAAGCCTCAGCCAATCCTTGGGCCTGCGCAATACAGTTGTTGACTGCTTTCTTTAACGCTGGAATGGTAATGTCGGCTGTCGCTGCGGTTTCCACATCGGCTGACTGCTTCTCAACAATCAGCTTGGCCAACTCGTCTGCGGCCGCCTTGCCGATTGATTCAGTTTCTCCTGAAGCTGCGATCGCACAATCGGTAATCTTATCCGCACTGAATGTCAGCTCTACTGTCATATAGCTGGAATAGCCTTTGACAACTGCGGAATAGGTTCCTGGCGTATAGATTCCTTTGGCCGCCGAGGGCGCATCGTTGGCACAGCCGGTCAGACTGACGGCCGCTAAGCCTAAGGCACCGGCTGCTGCACCTTTCAGGAAATCCCGGCGGGTAATGCTTTTTGAACTCATCTTTCTTTCCTCCCTTGTTTCAATATGCTCATTATTTCACATAAGCTCTTGCAAAAGAAGTCTGAATTTCTTATCATTGTTATAAGGTATTCCTTATAACAATAAGAATGGAGGAACTCCATGCTGAACCCTCAATTAAATACGTTTATTCAGGTTGCGGAAAACGGCAGTTTTTCCAAAGCCGCGGAGAAGCTGTATATTACGCCCAGCGCTGTAATTCAACAAATCAACAATCTGGAAAAAGAGCTGCAGGTCAGCTTATTCATTCGTACACGCCATGGAACTCAGCTGACCCCGGCGGGTGAATATCTGTTTCAGCAGGCCGGCTCCCTGCTTCAGACCTGCCGTGAAATTGAAGAAAATTTGATAACGCTTCATCGCCGTGGACAGCGGAAAATCACGGTCGGTACCAGCTTATTGATGAAATGCCGGGTCTTTTATCCGTTGTGGGCACGTTTTCAAAAAGCGGTTAACGATCAGATTGACGTTGAGATTCTTGATCTTTCGCTTAATAAAGAGGCGTATAAGGCTGATCTCTTGGAAGGGATTTATGATGGTGAAGCCTGGCAGCTGGACCGCCAGTTTCTTCCTTTATTTCAGGTTCCCATTGCCTGTGCCGTTGCGCGGAATCACCCGCTGGCCAATAAGTCCTGTTTGACCTTCGAGGACATGCGGCCTTACACGCTGGTAACGATCCATTCAAAAATGTCAGAGGAGCTGGATCGCCTGCAGCAGGAAGCCAAGGCCCAGGGAATTCGGGTCGTTGAGGTAAAACGGTATGATTTATCCGTCTTCAGCCGGTGTATCGTTCATCAGGACTTACTTCAGACACCGCTGTGCTGGAAAGACATCCATCCTGACTTAATCACCCTTCCCTGCGCCTGGAATTACTCGTTGGCTTATGGCTTTCATTATGAACAAGAACCCAACAGCGCTGTTCGGGAATTCATGGACTTTGTTCGCCGAATTAAGGAAACGGAAACGCTTCATCTTTGATTAAGCCAAAAATCGGTATTCCAATAATCATTCGTTCTATCCGCTATAATGTCATTTTTTACGAGTAATCAAAATTGCTTTTTCCTGCATGCTTGGCATATTTCCTATTTTTTCCGATATTTTAGTTTTAGCCAATCTTGATGATCTGAAATGTACTTAAATATAGAAAAACCGCGTGGCTTACGCGGCTTTCTTCTATTCATTATTCAATAGGACTAAATGGCTTAGCCTTTCAGCTTTTCACCAGACTTAAAGACTGCACAGACCTTACGGACACAGGAAATATCAGCTAACGGATCGCCCTCAATCGCAATGATATCCGCTACTTTTCCGGCTTCAATCGTTCCGTAATCCTTCAGCACCCCGATGCAGTCAGCACCGTTGCGGGTGGAAGCTACGATGGCATCCATCGGCTTCATACCGTTAGCGACCATCAGTTCCAGTTCAAATGCGGAATTATTATGGAAGTTGTACGGCGTACCGGCATCCGTACCCATCGCAATCTTTACCCCTTTGGCATAAGCTTTTTTGAAGCTTTCGATATGCGCATCCACGACCATGTTTGCTTTGCGCAGCACATAATCCTTCATCCCTTTTTCAACACCGGCATCCAGAATGCAGCGCGGCGCGGCCAGCGTCGGAACCAGATACGTACCATGCTCAACCATCCAGTCAATGCATTCGTCATCCAGGAAAATGCCATGTTCAATGGAATCAATCCCGGCATGCAATGCGTTTTTAATTCCCTGGGTTCCCTGCGCATGCGTCGCTGTTTTGCGGTCGGCTTTATGCGCTTCATCAATTGCAGCTTTCATTTCTTCCATCGTCAGCTGAGCGCTGCCCGGTTCCACGCCTTTGGTCATAACCCCGCCGGTTGCCATGATCTTGATTAGATCGACACCCTGCTTCAGCAGTTCACGGGCATGCTTGCGGCATTCATCCACACCGTCTGATTCCAGACCGCTCTTCCAGCCATGACCGCCGGTCATCGTAATCACTCTGCCGGCACAGTACATGTGCGGTCCAACGATCTTCCCTTCTTCGATACATTTCTTAATTTCTAAATCATAATACTTTTCAGATCCCAGTGAACGGACAAACGTTACACCACTGTCAATATAATCACGGGCATTCTTCATTCCCCACCAGGCCTTTTCCATGGTTGTCAGCGACTCTTCTTCCTCATCGCTGATCCCCACGGCAGACAAACTGTGCACATGACAGTTAATCATACCCGGCATGACCGTTTTATCACTCAGGTCTACCCATTCCTCATCGTTTTTGCCATGGAAGTCTTCGATCTTGACGACGCGTCCATCTTCGATGCAGACTGCCTGGTTCTTTTTCGGCTCTGCTCCAGTACCATCAATGAATGTTCCTGCATGAATCCAAAATTTTTTCATTTTCTACTCCACCTCATTCGTTTTCTTAACTTTCATTATAACGCATTTTCTGTTTCAGACAACTTGAAAGTTTTTTCATTGATTTATAGTCTGAGTGCAATTAGAATGACATTGCCTTAACAATAGCATATTGTAAACCAATAAAACTGATTAACGCTTGAACGCATAACAGAAGACTTTTATTATTAAAATTGCACACAGATATTTAATTTCTGTGTATGAATTTAATAACAACATGTCATAAAAATCCATATAGACTAAAACAATCGTATAAGTTTTCGAATACCTGAACGCTAAACTATTGCTGAACTATTCTACATTTTAATTCACCTTGAGGTGAAAAAAGAGGCTGTTAGGCCTCTGTTTAAAAAATCGCTTTTTCCGTTGCCTGATCAAAGAGATGGATTTTGGAAAGGTCCATCGCCATGGAAAGATGGGAATGAGGATCTGCCTCCGTCCGGGCAGAAACTTTGGCCACAAGCGGACAGCCTTCCAAAGCCCCGTGCAGAATCAATTCATGGCCCAACAGCTCGCAGACATCCACCTCAAAATCAAAACTGGAGGATGGATAAGTTTCCGCGACAATTCCTTCACAATGCAGATCTTCCGGACGGATGCCGAACACCACGTCCCGTCCCTCTGCTTCCTGCAAAGCCTTGGCATACATCAACGGCAGCTGAACACGATAATTTCCCGTACAGAAAGCGCCTTTTTCAATCTTGCCGGGAATGAAGTTCATCGCCGGAGAGCCGACAAAGCTCGCAACAAACATATTGACTGGATGATTGTAAATTTCCTTCGGCGTGCCGATCTGCTGGATATAACCGTCCTTCATGACGACAATCCGGCTGGCCATCGTCATGGCTTCGGCCTGATCATGTGTGACGTAGATCGTCGTTGCTCCCAGCTTCTCATGCAGCTTGATGATCTCCGAGCGCATCTGCACACGCAGCTTGGCATCCAGATTGGACAGCGGTTCATCCATCAGGAAAACCTTGGCATTGCGCACGATTGCCCGCCCCAGGGCAACCCGCTGCCGCTGCCCACCGGAAAGTGCCTTGGGTTTGCGTTTGAGATATTCTTCAATTTCCAGAATCTTCGCTGCTTCCTTGACACGTTTGTCGATTTCTTCCTTCGGCATTTTCTTCAGCTTTAATCCGAAGGCCATATTATCATAGACACTCATGTGCGGATACAAGGCGTAGGATTGGAATACCATGGCGATATCGCGATCCTTCGGCATCACATCGTTCATCGTCTTGCCATCGATCACCAATTCGCCGGAAGTGATTTCTTCCAAGCCGGCAATCATGCGCAGGGTTGTGGATTTACCGCAGCCTGAAGGGCCGACAAAGACGATAAACTCTTTATCTTCAACGTCCAGATTGAAATCAAACACTGCCTGAACCTTATTGTCATAGATCTTATTAATATTTCTTAAACTGACCGTGGCCATGTCGCTTCCTCCTTATTTCATCATGTAGCTGCGGATCAGCCTGACTAAATCGTCATAGCCGCCCAAAAACTGGTTCATTGTCGCTAAGAATGCTCCGTAATGCTCAAATTCTTCTGGTTTCAGTCCGTCTTCCAAATAAGCTTTCTTGAATTCATCCAGCTTCATTAACT
>ERZ1106981.208-NODE-208-length-50684-cov-59.297715_pt1 | contig 50684 bp, 41 predicted proteins | sample MGYA00403692_ERZ1106981 | MGnify/ENA primary metagenome ERZ1106981 (study PRJEB35170, sample SAMEA104062431) | human gut metagenome | biome: human gut; feature: human-associated habitat; material: faeces | place: Denmark | collected 2012-06-22 ... | reverse complement strand
GCTATTACAAAGATCAAAGCCATCTGTCGATGGAAGAGCGTGTAAAAACCAACTATGACCATCCAAGCTCAATGGATCATAGCTTGCTGTTCCAGCATTTACAGACGCTGAAAAGCGGCCAGCCAATTGAATTGCCCGTGTATAGCTACGTTGAACATACGCGTATGCCGGAAACTATTCATATTCAACCGAAGAAAGTGATCATTCTCGAAGGGATCCTGCTGTTGACGGATGCCAGACTGCGCAATGAATTAAACTTCTCTATTTTCGTCGATACCCCGCTGGATATCTGTCTGATGCGCCGCATCAAGCGTGATGTTAACGAGCGTGGCCGTTCCATGGACTCGGTGATGGCGCAGTATCAGAAGACGGTGCGGCCAATGTTCCTGCAATTTATTGAACCTTCCAAGCAATATGCTGACATCATTGTCCCGCGCGGCGGTAAAAACCGTATTGCCATCGATATTCTGAAGGCCAAAATCAGTCAGTTCTTTGAATAACACGTACTAATTGTGTAACGTGCAAAGAGAATTCCAATTGCCCTTATTCCCGGAAAGCGTAAGGGCTAGATGCCTTAAAGGAGAAAGCTCATGCGTCTGTGTGACCGAGATATAGAAGCCTGGTTGGATGAAGGGCGCCTGGCAATCAGCCCGCGCCCGCCGGTGGATCGAATTAACGGCGCCACCGTTGACGTTCGCTTAGGCAATAAATTCCGTACCTTCCGCGGTCATACGGCGCCGTTTATTGACCTGAGCGGCCCGAAGGCGGAAGTGAGCGCGGCGCTGGACCGGGTAATGAGCGAAGAGATCGTACTGCCGGAAGGCGAGGCTTTCTATCTTCATCCAGGAGAATTAGCGCTGGCTGTGACTTATGAGTCAGTAACGCTTCCGGCTGACCTCGTCGGCTGGCTTGATGGCCGTTCGTCACTGGCGCGCCTTGGGCTGATGGTACACGTCACTGCGCACCGTATTGATCCGGGTTGGTCTGGCTGCATCGTGCTGGAATTCTATAATTCCGGCAAGCTGCCGTTGGCGTTGCGCCCGGGAATGCCCATTGGCGCGCTGAGCTTTGAGCCGCTTTCGGGCCCGGCGGCGCGGCCATATAACCGCCGTGAAGATGCCAAATATCGCGACCAGCAGGGCGCGGTAGCGAGTCGAATCGACAAGGATTGATAAAGTTAGCGGCTTATCGAGGATGCCATGAGACGAATTCTGACCACGCTGATGATCTTGTTGACCGTCATTGTTGCGGGGCTCGCTGCGCTGGTGCTACTGGTCAACCCTAATGACTTCCGCAACTATATGGTGCAGGAAGTGGCGGAGCGTAGCGGCTATCAACTGAAGCTTGACGGGCCGCTGCGTTGGCATGTTTGGCCGCAGCTGAGTATTCTCTCCGGTCGTATGGCGCTGACGGCGCCAGGTGCTTCCGAACCGGTTGTGCGTGCCGATAACATGCGGCTGGATGTTGCGCTGATGCCGCTACTTTCTCACCAACTGCAGGTGAAGCAGGTGATGTTGAAAGGCGCGGTAATTCAGCTTACCGCGAAAACGGAAGCGGTGCGTAACCAGAACGCGCCGGTGGTGCCACATGACAATACGTTGCCGCAGGCGCCGCAAGATCGCGGATGGTCCTACGATGTCCGTAAACTGCAGGTGGCCGATAGCGTCCTGTTCTTCCAGCATGAAAATGGCGAACAGGTCACCGTGCGCGATATACGCTTACAGATGGAGCAGGATGACAACCATCTGGCGACGGTAGATTTCTCCGGCAGGGTCAATCGCGATCAACGTGACTTAACGTTGTCCTTTACCGCCCAGGTTCAGGGCGGCGATTACCCTCACTCTTTGAAAGCGGATTTTTCGCAGCTTAACTGGCAGGTACGTGGGGCGGAGCTGCCGCCGGACGGCCTGAGCGGGCAGGGAAGTCTGCAAGCCAGCTGGATCGAAGAAGCGAAAAAACTCGATTTCAACAATCTCAATCTCACTGCTAATGGCAGCGCAATTACCGGCAGCGGTAGTGTCGTACTGGGGGAGAAACCTGACTGGGCGCTAAACCTGCAGGCGACCACCCTGAATCTGGATAGTTTGCTTGCGCAAAGTGCGACGGCCAATGAAGGGAATGTCGATCAGCGTGGACAAAGCCAGCCGAGACAGCTACGCCCTGTGATTGCTGATAGCGATATTCAGCAGGATTATCATAGTTTGCTTGGCTTTAACGGCCAACTGGCGCTGTCGGCGGACCAGGTGCAGTGGCGTGGTATGCGATTCAGCCAGGTGAAGAGTAATATCACTAACCAGCAGGGGCTGCTGACGGTGAAACAGCTGGAGGGTAGTCTGGGAGAGGGACGTCTCTCGTTACCAGGGATGCTGGATGTCAGAGGCAACACTTCGCATGCCGCTTTCCAGCCACAACTGGATAATGTGGAAATCGGTACCATTTTGCAGGCGTTTAACTACCCGATTAACCTGACGGGGAAATTATCCCTGAAAGGTGATTTCTCGGGGCCGCGCATTGATGCAGAAGACTTCCGTCGCAACTGGCAGGGACAGGCACAGCTGCAGATGAAGGATACGCGTACCGAAGGGCTCAACTTCCAGCAGCTAGTACAGCAGGCCGTGGCGAGGAGCACTAATGTACAGGCGCAGGAAAACTTTGATAACGCGACCCAGCTTGACGCATTAAGCAGTGATTTGACCCTGAATAATGGCCAAATCACGCTTAACGGCTTGCAGGGACAGTCGGCAATGATGGCGTTGACCGGGCAAGGTAATCTGAATCTGCAAGCAGAGGATTGCGACATGCATTTCAACGTGCGGGTGTTAGGCGGTTGGAAAGGCGAAAGCAAGCTTATTGACCGTCTCAAGCAGACGGCAATCCCGCTACGTATCTATGGCAAGTGGCAGTCGCTAAGCTATAGCCTACAGGTAGATCAGATCCTGCGTAAGCAGTTGCAGGACGAAGCCAGACAGCGTTTGAATGAGTGGGCGGAACGCAACAGTAATAGCCAGAACGGCAAAGATGTCAAGAAACTGCTTGATAAGCTGTAATCATTAAGGCGCCGCGAGCAACTCGCGGCGCCTTAATCCTCAACTTCATTCACACTTCATAATCTAATTCATCTTCTACTTCAACCGGCGGGATAATCTGTACTTTCTGCACCCTGTGGCTTTCCACCTCCAGAGTACGCAGCGTATAACCGCCGATTTTCACTTCTTCGCCAGCGGCAGGAATGTGCTGCAAATATTCCATCAATAATCCGGCTATTGTGTGATATTCACGTTTATCATCCAACGGCAGCGGAACGTACTGAACCAGATCTTCCAGCGGCATATGGCCGTTAGCGGTCCAGCTGCCATCGGCGTTTTTGTGAATGTCATGACGAGCATCGATCTCCTCGACTTCATTAGGCAGATTACCCGCAATGGTTTCCATAACATCGCTGATGGTTACCAGGCCTTCAACGGAGCCAAATTCGTCAACCACAAAAGCAAAGTGCGTCCGCGCCTGGCGAAACTGCTCCAGCGCCGGGAGCAACGGCAAGGTTTCCGGAAAAATAAGCGGTTGGCGTAGCAGAACGTGTAAATCCAGCGGCTCATTGCGTAACGACTGCTGTAGCAGGTCGATAACATGAACAACCCCCAACAGATCTTCGTTATCGTTGCCGCCGGTGACGACAATACGGGTATGCTGGTTTTTCTCCAGCAGCGCGCGAACTTCCTCTTCAGGCGCGCTTAAGTCGATGTGCTCAATATCATGACGTGAAGTCATAATGCTGCTGACGGTACGTTGATTCAGATTCAGTACGCGCTCAATCATTAAGCGTTCCTGCGGATTAAACAACGGACTTTCGCCCTGGTCGGCGACCATGGTTGCCGTCTCGGCATCAAGCTCAGCATTCTCTTTGCGCCCGCTTAGCAGATTCATCACGGCTTCAGTCGTCCGCTGTCGCATGGTCAGATTGGCTGAGAGGAAACGGCGGCGATTGAAGATGGCCAACTGGTTGAACGATTCGATCATCACCGAGAAACCAATAGCGGCATACAGATAGCCTTTCGGGATTGGGAAGCCAAATCCTTCGGCGATCAGGCTAAAACCGATCATCAGCAGGAAACTCAGGCACAGAATGACGATCGTGGGGTGGCTGTTGACAAAGCGTGTGAGAGCTTTGCTGGCCATTAGCATCAGCGTAATGGCAATGATGACCGCAGCCATCATCACCGCCAGATGATCAACCATACCCACTGCGGTAATGACCGAATCCAGCGAGAAAATAGCATCAAGTACAACTATTTGCGCCACCACGCCCCAGAACTTCGCGCCTTTACGCTGGGTGGGGTTATTACTGTCTTTTCCTTCCAGTCGCTCATTAAGCTCAACGGTGGCTTTAAATAACAGGAACAATCCACCGAATAACATGATCAAATCGCGGGCGCTGAAGCTTAAGTCATGCCAGCTGAAGAGCGGTGTCGTGAGGGTGACTAGCCAGGAAATTGACGCCAGCAGAACCAGACGCATCACCATTGCGAGGAGCAGGCCGGTAACGCGAGCGCGATCGCGCTGTGCCGGGGGCAGCTTTTCGGCAAGGATCGCAATAAATACCAGGTTATCTATCCCCAGAACCAGTTCGATAACCACCAGCGTAATGAGACCAGCCCAGATCGAGGGATCGGCAATCCATTCCATAATCACTTAGAACCTTTACAACATAATCGTATGATCTATCGATCATGGATAAGCGCCAGGTAAAATGCAACGATTTATCGCGGCAACGCGCACCAGTCTGGCATATCAAACGAAAGCGGTAACGTAATTAACCACTGCTAAATATCGGGTGTTTAAGATCGATCTGGGCTGATTTGGAATTAATAAGAAATCCCTGTAATTACTGTGCGGTAATAGCAGGGATAAGGAGGGGTTATTAACAGCGGGTAAAGTCAAAATATTGTCGTATTTTTCACCAAAATGTTATTAAGGGGAATATTCCTACTGAATTCCGTAGCTTGTCAGGACCTGCGTTTAATAAGACCCTTAACATGGCTCAATGTTGCATAAAATCAGCAGTATCAGCGATGGTCAAGGGGTTAATCCACGGGTAAGAAGGTTAGTTAGCGAAGCTTTTGTCCAAAGTTTAGACGATTTTGCTGATTGCTATCGCCAAATTGCTCGTTCGCATGGGATTTGACTTTTTCTGTAGTGGCTTACCACGGTGATTTTTAAGAAAGAAGGTGTTAAATCTGCAAAGTAAGTAGCTTATCGCCAGGAGCATTGGTCAATTATTATTGTTTAATAACAATGGATTAAGCGTTTTTCTTGCTCTGTTTATTCGAAGGCCGATTGACCAGGACAAATACGTGAGAATTTTCTTAAAGCGACCTGTCAGCTAGCATTTTTTGCGTGTATTCTTGGACTAAGAGAGTAATTTAGGATTTTGGTTAAAGTCGTGCGCGACACGATGCTGTACCATCACAAACAAATGCCAGTGACATCAACGTTCTGACAAAAATTCGAAAGTTTATAACCATATAGGTGGATGAAATAATGGTGAGTTTGAAAGCAATTATTCCGGTAGCAGGGTTAGGGATGCATATGTTGCCTGCTACTAAAGCGATACCGAAAGAGATGCTGCCGATCGTTGATAAGCCGATGGTTCAGTATATCGTCGATGAGATTGTCGCCGCCGGAATCAAAGAAATTGTGCTGGTCACCCATTCATCTAAGAATGCTGTAGAAAACCATTTTGATACCTCCTATGAGCTGGAAGCGCTACTCGAGCAGCGTGTTAAGCGTCAACTATTAGCCGAAGTTCAGGCGATTTGTCCGCCAGGCGTAACGATAATGAACGTTCGTCAGGGCCAGCAACTGGGCCTGGGGCATTCTATCCTCTGTGCGCGCCCGGCCGTTGGCAATAATCCGTTTGTTGTGGTGTTACCAGATATCATTCTTGATGGCGCAAGCGCCGATCCGCTACGTTATAACCTGGCGGCAATGGTCGCGCGTTTCAATGAAACCGGGCGCAGCCAGGTTCTGGCCAAACGAATGCCTGGCGATCTCTCAGAATATTCCGTCATTCAAACCAAAGATGGCTTGAAAGTGGAAGGAGAGATTGGCCGTATTGTTGAATTTATTGAAAAACCAGACGAACCACAAACGCTCGACTCTGACCTGATGGCCGTAGGACGTTATGTGCTGTCTGCTGATATCTGGGAAGAACTCGAGCGTACTGAACCTGGCGCCTGGGGTCGTATTCAATTAACGGACGCTATTGCGGCACTGGCAAAGAAACAGTCCGTCGATGCCATGTTGATGACCGGTGAGAGCTACGACTGCGGTAAAAAAATGGGTTACATGCAGGCTTTTGTGAGTTACGGCTTACGTAACCATAAAGAAGGGACCAAATTCCGCGAGAGCATCAAGAAGCTGCTGGCGTGAAACTGAGCGCTTAATTCGAGCGAGAGCTGGCGTGCAGATAACAGCAAGATGTTTGGTGTCGCGCCAGCGTAACAAGATCCAACTGAAATGAGACCGAGGTTATTAGCATTCGGTGCGGTAAATGCAATGAGATTTTCATCTCAGTTGAATCTTATCAAGTATGTGGATTTGATGGCTTATCGATGATGGGCAGGGCGTGAGCCGGGCATTTGGTCAGATGAGTTAAAATAATGCTTAGCTGATAGTTGCTTAGTGTGAGCTTTCTTAACGAAATGTACGCAACAAAAGCTAGCGATGCGAAATAAAACTTGACTGAGATCATGTTTACCCATTAAACAACGGTGATACATGCATAAAAACGTAATGTTAATGGATGAATATGCCCATAGGGAGATCATGGATAAGATACAGGGAAAAGGGATGTATCGTCAGAGGATGAAGCGTAAATGAACTGGCAATTAGTCTCTTTTTTTGGCGATAGTACCGTGCTACTGCCTAGTGCAGTGGTGCTGTTTGCGGTGCTGGCGCTGCGTAAAGCATCCCGGACGCTGGCCTGGCAATGGGCGTTGCTTTTTGGCATTACGGGTACTGTCGTGTGTATTTCAAAGCTGGCTTTTATGGGCTGGGGTATTGGCATACGGGAAATCGATTTTACCGGTTTCAGCGGACATACCGCACTTTCTACCGCTTTTTGGCCAATCCTTTTATGGCTGTTAACCTCACGGGCGCCTTTCTCCGTCCGCTGTAGCGCCGTATTCGTAGGTTATGCCCTTGCTGTCATAGTTGGCTATTCCCGTTTGATGATTCATGCACATTCGGTATCGGAAGTGGTGAGTGGATTTATCCTCGGAGCCTGCGGGAGCTTGATTTTTCTGCTGTTGCAATGGCGTGCGCATTCATCGCGCACTGCGCAGATCTCATGGACAGGCGTGCTGAGTATGGCAATCATTCCCCTCGTGCTGTTAAACACCGGGGCTAAAGCGCCAACACAATCGCTGCTGGGGGAAGTTGCAACCATGATCGGCCCATTTGACAAACCGTTCACCAGAGCCGATCTGCATAAGCATATATATTAATCATGCAATTCGACCAAGCTGTACATTATCAGCTTGGGGTGATTGGTATGATAAAATGCCAGACTGCGGACAATTAAGGGATAATAGAATCGTGGCTTTCATAAAGATGAAACATAATAATGTTAACAGAATACTTGAAAGCACGAACTATCATGATATTGCGGCTAGGATGATTCTTAAATCAAAACGGAATTTCGGAAATCAGAGTTATCTTTCTGGAACCCATAAACGAAGTGGGTAATGATGGCTATCATATTTTGTAGTTGACTGTTCTATAGTTGTTTTTTTGCATTAAACATGCGGATTATTTTATTTTCTTTATAATCATGTGGTTACGTATCCATACTGTTGCGGTGGTAATATCATGCCGGATGGGGAAAGAATCCATCAAATAATCTTATTAACGGATGAAATCCTGCCGGGGAAAATGAAAAATATCATCTTAACAGGTCTGTGTGGTTAAATTTATACTGCCATTTGCAGGAAGAATCTCGTAAACTCGGGGCGGTAAAAATAATAGTTGTGGTTAATTAACCAACAACAGGACGTAAAGAAAATTGCTGGATAAGAGGTACAGTGCGTTGGTAGCTGTTAAGCCAAGGGCGGTAGCGTATCCAGTTCCCCGGTCCTCCTCGTATTGAAAAGGCCTGAGTCAATCAGCCCTACGCCGAGCTACGTCATCGACATCTGATCATGTGCACATTATTGAGGCCGTGAAAGTAGCCTTGGCAACCAATATCGCTTACATTATGAATGCGTTAAGTTCACATCCGTTTACAGCAAACCGCTCGTACTTTGAGGATGTTGTCTATCGAGGCAATGGATCGCTGTTGTAAAAAATAGGCTTGTCGAACTCATAAGCTCCTGATTCTTAAAAATCCCCATTGCCGTACCCACCTGGTGGGAAGGGACTCGTAAATGGAACTTGAACAATGATGAAAATTGCTCGTATCGCACTTGCTTTGGGTCTGGTTGCATCAGTTAGCTCACAGGTATATGCAGCTGGATTGGTGCAAAATGATAATGAACTGCGTAACGATCTGGCATGGCTTTCCGATCGTGGGGTCATTCATCTCAGTCTTTCCACCTGGCCGCTCAGTCAGGAAGAAATCACTCGAGCGTTGAAAAAAGCAAAACCTTCATATTCCTCTGAACAAGTCGTACTGGCGCGCATTAATCAGCGGCTTTCTAATCTGAAGGCGGATTTTCGCGTTAGCGGCTATACATCGACTGACCAACCAGGCACGCCACAGGGCTTTGGTCAAAGCCAGCCGGCAGATAACTCGCTATCTCTTGCTTTTAATAACAGCGGTGAGTGGTGGGATGTGCATCTGCAGGGCAATGTTGAAGGCGGCGAACGTATTAGCAACGGTTCACGTTTTAATGCCAATGGCGCATATGGCGCCGTCAAGTTCTGGAACCAGTGGTTATCATTCGGTCAGGTGCCGCAATGGTGGGGGCCGGGTTATGAAGGCAGTCTAATCCGCGGCGATGCAGCCAGACCGATGACCGGTTTTTTAATGCAGCGCGCAGAGCAAGCTGCTCCGGAGACATGGTGGCTACGCTGGATTGGTCCGTGGCAGTATCAAATTTCCGCCAGCCAGATGAACCAGTATACGGCAGTGCCGCATACCAAAATCATCGGTGGTCGTTTGACCTTCTCACCATTCCAGTCGCTGGAACTTGGTGCCTCACGCATTATGCAGTGGGGTGGGGAAGGGCGACCAGAATCGTTTAGCAGTTTCTGGGATGGGTTTACCGGACAGGATAATACCGGTACTGACAATGAACCAGGTAACCAACTTGCAGGCTTCGACTTTAAATTTAAGCTTGAACCTACATTAGGGTGGCCTGTCAGCTTCTATGGCCAGATGATTGGTGAGGATGAAGCAGGTGGTTTACCTTCGGCAAATATGTACCTGGGCGGTATCGAAGGTCATCATGGCTGGGGCAAAAATGCGATTAACTGGTATGTGGAAGGTCATGATACCCGTTCCAATATGAATCGGACCAATTACAGCTATACCCACCACATTTATAAAGATGGTTATTATCAGCAAGGCTATCCTCTAGGCGATGCCATGGGAGGGGATGGGCAGCTGTTTGCAGGTAAAATCGAATTGGTTACTGAAGATAATCAGCGCTGGAGTACCCGTCTGGTGTATGCAAAGGTGAATCCGGAAAATCAGTCTATCAATAAAGCGTTTCCTAACTCAGATACGCTAAAAGGTATACAGTTGGGTTGGAGTGGCGATGTTTATAAATCTGTTAGATTGAATACTAATCTTTGGTACACGAATGCCGATAACAGCGATAGCGACGATGTTGGTGCCAGCGCAGGGATAGAGATTCCATTTAGTTTATAGGCTTGATGCTGAGAAGAATGCAGAATCTATTGATTATTAACGACTAATCAATAAGTACTCATACAGCGAATCAGTAATTGACATAATTTGGTTTATTGATGATGTGACATTATGAAGAAAAAAATTGTTAGGGTTTCAGCAGTGGCGGTGGCAATCAGCTTTTTGACAGCTTGTACTATTGTTCCGGGTCAGGGGTTGAACAGCTTACGCAAAAATGTAGTTGAACTTCCGGATAGCGATTACGATTTGGATAAATTGGTTAATGTATATCCGATGACACCGGGTCTTGTAGAGAAGCTTAGACCTGAAACTGTTCTTGCGCGGCCAAACCCGCAGTTAGATCAATTACTTAATAGCTATGAGTATCGAATTGGAGTAGGTGATGTATTGATGGTCACCGTTTGGGATCACCCTGAGTTAACAACGCCCGCTGGCCAGTACCGTAGCGCAAGTGATACCGGTAACTGGGTGAATTCAGACGGTACTATTTTCTATCCTTATATTGGTAAAGTTCAAGTTGCTGGAAAAACGCTCAGTCAGGTAAGGCAGGAAATTGCTAATAGACTGACAACTTATATTGAAAGCCCGCAAGTAGATGTCAGCATTGCCGCTTTTAGATCACAAAAAGCCTACGTGACAGGTGAAGTTACAAAATCCGGTCAGCAGCCGATTACAAATATACCGCTCACTGTAATGGATGCGATCAACGCTGCAGGTGGCTTAGCTGCAGATGCAGACTGGCGTAACGTAGTTCTTACTCATAATGGTAAGGACACAAAAATTTCATTGTATGCGTTAATGCAAAAAGGCGATCTCACTCAAAACCATCTTCTTTATCCTGGGGATATTCTGTTTGTCCCACGTAATGACGACCTGAAAGTGTTCGTGATGGGAGAGGTTGGCAAACAGAGTACGATGAAGATGGATCGCAGTGGCATGACATTGGCTGAAGCTTTAGGTAATGCTGAAGGGATGTCACAATCATTAAGTGATGCTACCGGTGTCTTCGTAGTACGGCAGTTAAAGGGTGATAAAGAAGGCAAGATCGCAAATATATATCAGCTAAATGCTCAGGATGCTTCCGCTATGGTCCTTGGCACTGAATTCCAGCTGCAACCCTATGATATTGTTTATGTCACAACAGCACCATTGGTGAGATGGAATCGTGTCATTTCACAGCTTGTCCCTACTATCTCCGGGGTACATGATATGACAGAAACTGTTCGATATATCAAGACTTGGCCATAATTATGTTTGATTCAATATTAATTGTTTGTACAGGAAATATATGCCGCTCGCCAATAGGTGAACGTTATTTACAAAAGGCATTCCCTGATAAAAAAATAGGCTCTGCAGGCACAGGGGCTCTAATTGACCACGAAGCTGATAGTAGTGCTATAAAAATTGCTGCTGAAAATGGTTTGTCTTTAGAAGGACATAAAGGAAGACAATTTACTTCTTCACTTAGCCGTCAATACGATTTAATTCTAGTAATGGAAAAAGAACATATAGAGCAAATCGATCGTATTGCACCAGAGGCAAGAGGGAAAACTATGCTTTTTGGGCAATGGATTGGGCAAAAAGAAATCCCTGACCCGTATCGTAAAAGTGAAGAAGCATTCTCTTCAGTGTATCAATTGATAGCGCAAGCCGGTTTAAGCTGGGTTGAAAAGCTAGGCAAATAATTCAGGAATTATTACATGTCTCCAGTAATAAATAAAACCAATACAAAGGATGCAGATGAGGTAGACTTAGGCCGTTTGATTGGCGAGTTTATTGATCATCGGAAGCTAATAGTATCTATTACAGCATTATTTACTCTCATAGCTTTACTTTATGCCTTATTTGCAACTCCTATTTATCAGGCTGATTCACTTATTCAAGTTGAGCAAAAACAAGGTAACGCGATTTTAAGTAGCTTAAGTCAAGTTCTACCTAATAGCCAGCCAAGTTCTGCACCAGAAATTACTTTGCTTCAATCTAGAATGATTCTAGGGAAAACAGTCAATGATCTGAACTTACAAGCGAAAATAGTTCAGAACTATTTCCCTATTTTTGGGAAAGGCTGGGCAAGACTGATGGGAGAGAAAACAGGGACGATTTCAATTAGTCGTTTGTATATTCCGAATGGAATTGAAGATTCTGTATCGGAATTGGAATTGAAAGTTGAAGATAAATCACATTATATTGTGGATTTCGAAGGTAAAAAAATTAGAGGTGAAGTCGGGAAACTTCTAAATGAGGATGGAATTTCGCTTAAAATTGACAATATAGATGCGCAGCCGAATTCTGAATTCACGATATCGTATATTAGTAGATTAAAAGCAATATCAGAAATTCTAAATACTTTCACAGTAACCGATGAAGGTAAAGATACAGGCATGCTAAGTCTGTCAATGACAGGTGAAGACTCTACTCAAATTGTAAAAATATTAGATAGCATCAGTAATAACTATCTGGCACAAAATATCTCGCGCCAAGCGGCGCAAGATGCTAAAAGTTTAGAATTTCTTAATTTACAACTGCCAAAAGTTAGAGCTGAGCTTGATGTTGCCGAAGATAAATTAAATTTATACCGGCGTCAAAAAGATTCTGTTGATCTGTCGCTGGAAGCAAAATCAGTACTTGAGCAAATCGTTAATGTAGATAATCAGTTAAATGAATTAACATTTCGTGAGTCTGAAATATCTCAGCTTTATACCAAAGAACATCCAACATATAAGGCTTTGATGGAAAAACGGAAGACATTAAAAGATGAACGAAATAAGTTAAATGAGCGAGTGTCTGCAATGCCGAAAACGCAACAAGAAATATTGCGGCTAAGTAGGGATGTGGATTCTGGACAAGCCGTATATATGCAGTTGCTCAACAGGCAGCAGGAACTAAACATAGCAAAATCAAGTGCTATTGGTAATGTTAGAATTATTGATAATGCGGTCTCCTTGCCTAAGCCTGTAAAACCTAAAAAAGTAATTGTATTATTATTAGGATTCATAGCGGGATTAATGGTGTCTGCTGGCATCGTACTCCTCAAAGTGTATTTAAGAAGAGGGATTGAAAGTCCTGAACAATTAGAGGAGATTGGCATTAATGTTTATGCTAGCATTCCGGTATCAGAGACATTTTCACGATCGATTAGCTCTAAAGCTATCCTGAAAAAAACACAAAGAACTGAAAATACAAAATTTCTTGCAGTCGAGAATCCTGCTGATCTTGCAATAGAGGCAATACGAGGATTAAGAACGAGTTTACATTTTGCGATGTTAGAGGCAAGAAATAATGTGTTAATGATTTCTGGGGCAAGTCCTAATGCAGGTAAAACCTTTGTTAGTTCAAATTTGGCTGCAGTGGTTGCGCAAACAGGTAAAAAAGTATTATTTATCGATACTGATATGCGAAAGGGATATGCGCATAAATTATTTGATGTAAATAACGATAGTGGCTTATCTGATTTTCTTTCAGGACGAAATGAAATAGAGAAAATAATTAAAACAATTCCTGCAGGTGGGTTTGATTTCATATCAAGGGGAGTAACTCCACCAAATCCTGCTGAATTACTGATGCACCGTAATTTTGGTGCACTTATTGATTGGGCCAGTAAAAAATATGATATTGTAATATTAGATACACCTCCAATCTTGGCTGTTACGGATGCGGCAATTATTGGGAACTATGCAGGAACAACACTTTTAGTGGCTCGTTTTGAACAGAACACTGTTAAAGAAATTGATATAAGTTCCAAACGTTTCGAACAAAGTGGAGTTCAGGTTAAAGGGTGCATATTAAATGGTGTAGTCAAAAAAGCTAGTAGCTATTATGGTTATGGCTATAACCATTATGGATATTCTTATAAAGAAAATAAATGATAAACTTAAGGAGTCGGACTAATGGTCCGGCTTTCTTAATATTTACCAGAATGATTATTTATTAATTGAAAATTGCGTTATATACATGAGAGGGAATTATGGCGCTTCTCAGTAAAAATCTTCTAGTTAGTTTTACATTGGCAATATCAGATTTCATAAGTTTCACTATATCAATATACTTGGCTTTAGGTGTTATGATGTTAACATCTAATTCTGGGGGGGGGATCGTTAATGAGCAAATTGAAGGCTGGTTGTTACTTCATTTTATTTTGGCATTATGCTGTATAGCATGGTATTCAATGCGTCTAAGACATTATTTTTATCGAAAAACGTTTTGGTTCGAGTTGAAAGAAATACTTAGAACGTTAATTATATTTGCAATCATAGAGATTGCAGTACTGGCTTTCACTTCATGGTCTTTCTCAAGATATCTTTGGGTATTTACTTGGGCCTTAATACTTTTTCTTGTGCCAACTTGTAGAATGTTAACTAAAAGAATACTTGATACTTTTGGTTACTGGAAGCGTGATACTTGGATTATAGGAACTGGACCAAATGCTAAGGAGGCGTATAAAGCAATAAGCAGCGAACGCAATCTGGGGTTAGTAATTGTTGGATTTATTGAGTGCTCAGGTAATTATAATATGAGAAACACCATTGATGGCATCGTTGTATTGCCAGATGACCTCAAATGGCTTGAGACTAAAGATAAGAAAACACAATTTATTGTTGCTGTTGAGTCTAATCAAAGCGATATAAGAAATACCTGGCTACGTAATTTCATGATAAAAGGTTATCGATACGTATCCGTTATCCCAACATTGCGAGGGGTGCCGTTAGATAGCACTGACATGTCATTTATTTTTAGTCATGAAGTGATGATATTTCGTGTGCAGCAGAATTTAGCCAAATGGTCATCAAGAGTATTAAAACGTGCATTTGATATAATTGGTTCGATAATCATAATAACGATTCTATCGCCACTATTAATTTATATTTGTCAGCGAGTTAGAAGAGATGGAGGACCAGCAATATACGGGCATGAACGTATTGGTAAGGGTGGTCAGTCTTTTAAATGCTTAAAATTTAGATCTATGGTGATAAACTCAAAAGAAGTTCTAAAAGAATTACTTGAAAGCGATCCACTCGCAAGAGAAGAATGGGATGCAACATTTAAGCTAAAAAATGATCCAAGAATTACAAAAATAGGAAGTTTTTTAAGAAGGACTAGCCTTGACGAATTGCCTCAACTTTTTAATGTATTAAAAGGGGAGATGAGTTTGGTCGGTCCGCGGCCAATTATCATGGACGAGCTTGAAAGATACAATGATGAAGTTGAATATTATCTGTTAAGCAAACCGGGAATGACAGGCCTCTGGCAAGTAAGTGGACGTAGCAATGTTGATTATGAAACAAGAGTGTATCTTGATGCTTGGTATGTGAAAAATTGGTCCATGTGGAATGATATAGCTATATTGTTTAAAACAGTAACGGTTGTCCTAAAAAAAGATGGTGCATATTAAGTACAGAACATTATGAAGAAAATCCTAATCGCATGTCGCGGATATTATCCTCATATTGCTGGTGGCGGAGAGATATCTACAAAAAAACTGGCTGAAGAATTATCCAGTCTTGGATATGATGTTCATGTTCTAGCCGTTGATTGCAAAGACAAGGATGATTTGATAGAAAATGTTAAAGTTAGTAGAGTAAAGTTTAAAAATATTTACTGGTCTATGGGAAAGGAAAAGCATAACCCACTCGCAAAGTTAATTTGGCACATAATAGATTCTAACAATATTTTCTTTGAAAGCAAACTGACAGAATTATTAGAACGAATAAAACCTGATGTCTTAATAACTAGTACAATCGAGGATGTATCCTCAATTATCTGGCGGGTAGCGTATGACCTTCGTATTCGGACATTACATATACTTCGCAGTTACTCTTTACTTTGCAAAAATGCGAATATGTATAAAGAAGATAATTGTATCTCCCAATGTGCCAGTTGCAGAACATTAACTTTGATGAAAAAGACCAATTCACAGTATGTTAATGATGTAGTTGGAATCAGCAAATATGTACTAGAAAAACATATTGAAAATGGTTATTTTCGAAATGCAAAATCTCATATAATATATAATATGTGCATAGATGAGATTGTCGAAAAAAGGAAGTTGAATGGTTTTCAATCACCACCAATTAAACTTGGGTATTTAGGGCGAATTCATAAAACAAAAGGCATAGAACTTATCATAACGGCAGTTAGTAAGCTAAAAAAAGAACAAAAAGATAAAATAATAATATGTATAGCTGGTACTGGAGAACCTGACTATATAAATGAACTTAATATGTTATCAGTGAATTTCGGTTTGAATATTAAATTTTATGGGAATGTAAAACCTACACTGTTTCTAGATGACATGGATATGCTTATTGTTCCATCGAAATGGAACGAACCATTTGGAAGAGTTATTGTTGAAAGTTTAGGTCGAGGGGTCCCTGTAGCCGGGAAAAAGGTAGGTGGCATTCCTGAGTTATTAAATGATAATAAAGATTTTTTATTTGACATAGCGGAAGAATTAACTGAAATAATAAATTTATATTTAATTGGAAATATTGAGTTCAATTTTCAGTTAGAAAAATTTGAAACGAAGAATATACTTGAAATATGGGGGCAGGTCCTTGATAAAGATTAAATTTAAAGACCAATTTTTATATGATGAAAGATGGATTGGCGAACATGGAATTGGCAGGTATGCCTATGAAATACAGAATAGAATAAAATTTAATAACACGATTAAAAGTAAAGTGAAACCAACCAGTCCGCTAGATATTTTTGTGACACCTTGGTATTTACTGTTCAATAGTTTGATATATATTACCCCCGGTTTTAATGCCCCTTGGTTTTTCGCCAAAAGAACAATTATAACAATACATGATTTAAATCATATTGATATTAAGGGTAATGATAGTGTTTTGAAATCACTATATTATAACTTAATACTAAAAAGGGCATGTAAAAAGTGCATCGCCATTTTTACTGTTTCTGAATTTTCAAAAAAACGAATCGTAGACTGGAGCGGCATATCACCTAAGAAGGTGGTAGTAGCAGGCAATGGAGTATCAAAGGGGTTTATTCCAACGGGAGAGAAGTATTTACCAGGCTATAAATATTTTTTATGTGTGAGTAATAGAAAAGAGCATAAAAACGAAAAGCGTTTAATTGATGCATACTGTCGATTAGAAAATAAACATGATGTGAAGTTATTATTTACAGGTAATCCAACCGATGAGATGATTGATTATATTAAATCAAATAATGCACAAGAAAATATAATATTTACTGGATATATTGACGAAGCCGATTTCCCAAAATACTATCGTGGTTCGATTGCTTTACTCATGCCATCGTTATATGAAGGGTTTGGATTGCCTGTCATTGAAGCAATGGCATGTGGGGTTCCGGTTTTGGCGTCTAACACTACCGCATTGAATGAATTGGCGAGAGGTTATGCCATTACAGTGGACCCATTTTCTATCGGAGAAATCACGGCGGGGCTTAACTCACTTATAACTGATGATGTTTTGAGGGAGGAGTTGGTTATAAAAGGATTGCAAAGAGCAAAAGAATATTCATGGGATAATACAGTCGAAATAATTATTGACGAGATTAATAAAATTAATTATTAAGGTTGTTAGAATAGTATTGATTTTATAAAATAGGTGGTTAGTACAATGATAAATAACATCAGCATCGGCATTGTTGCCGATTGGTTTGTAACTTATGCTGGCTCGGAAAAGGTTGTTGCAGAATTTTTAAAGGTATTTCCTGATTCCGATTTATATGCTGTTGTAGATTTTTTAAGCGCTGAAAATAAGACGCGATTTAACAATAAACCTATTCAAACGACCTTTATTCAAAACCTACCAAAAGCAAAAAAATATTATCAAAAATATCTTCCCTTGATGCCTTTGGCAATTGAACAATTAGATGTATCTCAACATGACATTATTCTTTCAAGCAGTCATGCTGTTGCGAAAGGTATCCTTACAGGACCAGATCAACTGCATATCAGCTATGTCCATTCTCCGATCAGATATGCATGGGATTTACAGCATCAATATTTAAGAGAAGCTGGTCTTGAGTCCGGTGCTAAAGCCATGTTGGCAAGATGGATGCTACATAAGATTAGGATGTGGGATACTCGGACATCGAATGGCGTGGATCATTTTATTGCCAATTCAAATTTTATTGCTAAGCGAATTAAAAAGGTATACGGAAGGGATGCAGATGTCATTTATCCTCCGGTCGATGTTGATTCGTTTGAATTAGAGCAGTTCAAAGAAAACTATTATATGACAGCATCACGATTGGTACCCTATAAGAGAATTGATTTAATTGTTGAAGCATTTGGGTACATGCCAGAAAAGAAATTAATTGTTGTAGGTGATGGGCCAGAAATGGCGAAGATTAAAAGAAAAGCACAAAAAAACGTTGAGATCTTAGGGTATCAAAGCGATTTAGAAATGCAAAACCTAATGCGTAAGGCTAAAGCTTTTGTTTTTGCCGCTGAGGAGGATTTTGGTATAACTCCTGTGGAGGCACAAGCATGTGGTACACCGGTAATAGCATATGGTAAAGGAGGTGCACTTGAGACTGTGCTGGATGTTAATCATTCAAAAACTCCAACTGGTATTCTTTTTGATAAACAGAATTGTGATTCGATCATTGAAGCTGTAGAAAATTTTGAAAATAGCAAAGACTGTTACCATCCGGAAGATTGTCGTAGGAATGCTATGAGGTTTTCTGTTGAGAGGTTTAGAATGGAAATAGAAAATTATGTGATGTCTAAGCATTCTGCATTTATAAAGTAATTGTGGGATTTATGATGAAAATCAATAAAGTTCAAGTTATTTCCTTTATATTCTCTCTATGTACCAGTGATTGATCTAATCAGTGTGATGGGGTTCCGGTTAACTTTAATACCATTGAACATTTATGGCATACTTATTTTAATTAATAAACGGACGATTGATAAAAATATTTGGTATGTACTGTTTTTTTTCCTATTGTGCACCCCTTCTTTATTTTATACTTATGACATAGGGAAATCAGTAGGTTATCTTTTTTGGATTATCTTTAATTTTATTTTTATATCATGCGTATTTAAGTCTCTAGCACAGGAAGATTATTATCAAACTTTACAGGGGGTTATGAATTCATATCGAGTTCAGATTGTCATTGGTGCAATTCTCAATATTTTACATATTCAGGAACGAGCTCATGTTTTGTACTATGAGCCATCCTATTTTGCAATTTCATTAATTCCCTATGTGGTTTTAGTATTAGCATCACTATTAAAACAGAATCATTCGTTGCCAACTCCTGCGGCAAGACCATTAGATTTGTTTTCATGCTTAGTCGCAATTGTTACAACTAAAAGCGCGAATTTGATACTGATTTTTCTGATCGGGTTTTTAATTTTATCATTGTATGGTAGACGAAAATTATTAAAAGTGGTGGTAACCTTAGTATTTGCCAGTATTGCATTTATGTGTCTATACTTTTATGCGAAAGAGAATAATGATTTAATTGCAATTACATTTAAAAACATTTTTATGTCGGATAATGTCACTCAGGCTCTAATCGAACGCGCAGGAAACCATTGGTATAGAGTTGAAATGGCTTATGATGTAGCTTTGCAACATTTTTGGGGGGTTGGGATTGGAGCATATACGGAGTTCACGCTTAATAACAAAAGCTCATACCCGTACTATAGTTCACTTCCTTGGTATCTGAATCCATTTGGGTTGCCTGCGATAAGTCTGTATATTGAAATGGCAGCTACGTGTGGATGGCTAGCGTTAATAGTGTGGCTTGCATGGCATTATAAAATGCTTTTTTCTAAACATGTATCTTCAGCAAAGGGAAGTGTAATATTTTTTTCTCTCATTATCTCCATGTTAATCTTAATCATAGAGTCAAGTTTCATGCGTCCCTACTATTGGGCATTGATTGGGATTTGTTTAGCCCATTCAGACAAAAAATACTTTCCTCGACGTATGAGAAATGACTGAATAAATGTGCAAATTGTTTAGGTATTTATTAGGATTGAATATGAATAAAGTCTGGTCTTTTATACTTCTCTTGCCTTCTTTATTGTTTATTTCAAAATTTAGCATAGCATATGAAGTTGGAGTGGAAATTCATCCTGATGGCTACTATGGAAATTCTGATTCAATATTGAAGCTTATACAAAAGTATCATTTCACTTCGTTTCGAGTTGATTATAGATGGGATGTGATTGAAAAGGAAAAAGGAGTGTTTACTCCTCCTCAGAATAAAACAGAAAAAATCATAATGGATGCAAAAGTATAATATCAAACCCCTCGTTATATTAGGTTCCGGGAATCGCTTATATGGAGGAGGTAAACCGAAAACAGAGGAGAGTATTGCAGCTTACTGCAATTTTGCAGGCTGGACAGCCAGGCATTTTAAAGGACAAGGTGTTATTTATGAAATTTGGAATGAATGGTCTAATCGTAAAGATAAAGGTGCGAATGACATCGATTCGGCAAAGGCCTATGTTAAATTGGTAAAGTATGCGTCTGCATGTATAAAGCGTTCTGATCAGTCTGCAACTATTATTGCTGGTTCCTTCAATCCACTTGATTATATTGACTTGGATTGGGGGGTTGAGATCGTTAAAGAAGGTATTTTAAATTATGTTGATGGGCTTTCAATCCATCCTTATACTTGGGGAAGCAAGAGAGCCTCTCGAGCAGAATTTAATATTCATCTACTAGATAAGACACATGATGATCTGTTGAGAATTTCTGGTTCTAACAAGAATATTGATTTTTATATTACAGAAATTGGATTCCCAACCAATAGTGGCAAGCCTGAATATAGTGAGGAGTTTGTGGCGTCCTTTGCGTATAAATATATTATCATGGAAAAAAGAATGAATTATATTAAAGGCGTGTGGTGGTATGATTTTATTAATGATGGGAATAATATAAAATATAGAGAGTATAACTTTGGTATTCTTAATCGAGATCTCTCAGAAAAAAGTATTGCACCAGCGATACGCAGTGCTAATCAACAAATAAGATAAAATTCTTATTTTCTTCTGTAATAGGAATTTATATGAAAGTCGTTTTTTTTGTTTTAAAATTTCCAGTATCTTCTGAAACTTTTATTCTTAATCAAATTGATTACTTTATCAATAGAGGTATTCAGGTCGAGATTATATCCGTATTTCCTGGCGATGTAGGAGTTAATCATGCAGTCATGAAGAATAATGACCTTATGTCAAGGGTAAGGTATCTATTACCAGCCGAACCAAAAGGGAAAAGTAAGCGGATTTTATCTAGACTTTCGGCATTAAAGAATATATTAAAAAAACGAACAATAGTGAAGAGTTTAAATTTCAATAAGTATGGTTATTATTCTAAAACTTTATTAATCCCTCTAATACTTTCGCATAACAATCAAAATATCACTGCTGACTATATTATTTCTCATTTTGGCACAACTGCATCTCTACTTAATCAACTCAAACGCCTTGGATTTGTTTCCGGTAAAACCGCGGCGGTTTTTCATGGTAATGAGATCTCACAATTACGTGTTTTAAAATTATTTAATAAAGACTATGTACAGTTGTTTAAGTACGCCGATTTTATTTTTCCAGTTAGCAATTTATGGGCAACCAAAATAAATAAAGAATTTAAAGTCTCTTCTAAGTTATCTGTTGTTCGCATGGGGATTGATATAAATAAATTTACCTATAAACAACATCAACCTATTGGAGATAAACTTAAGTTAGTTACTATCGCACGTTTAACGGAAAAAAAAGGAATTGAAACTTGCATTAAGGCCTGTTCAGTTTTATTAAGCATGGGTGTTGATTTTGAATATCATATTATCGGTGATGGTCCTGAAAAATCAAAACTAACGAACCTATCCCATTCCATGGGTCTTGGGAATAGTATCTTTTATCATGGCTTGCAATCTCAGGAGGTAATATCTAAATTCCTTGATGAGTCTGATATATTTTTATTGCCCTCTATAACTGCTTCTGATGGGGATATGGAAGGCATACCTGTTGCCTTAATGGAAGCTATGGCAGTAGGACTTCCTGTGATTTCGAGTTATCATAGTGGCATTCCCGAGTTAATCGATGATGAAATATCCGGATATCTAATTGATGAAAGAGATTATAAATCGTTAGCTAGTAAAGTAATAAAAATTAAAATGCTCGATCATGAGCACATTCTTAGAATCACCCGAAATGCCAGAAGTAAAATAGAACGCGAATACAATCGCGATAATTGTTATTCTGAGTTGGTCTCATATCTCAAGTAATTATAGGAAAAACATGAAGCTTTATTATTATTATTCGTCAAAAGGAAACTTTGGAGATGATTTGAATTCATGGCTCTGGGATGCCTTGATACCAGACTTCTTCGATAATGATGAATCTGTTAGATTGTCTGGTATAGGAACTATTATTACATCAAATATGCCAGTGGCAAAACAATGGATTATTTTTTCTAGTGGTGTTGGTTATGATTACCCCCCGATAGGATTTGGGTCGGATTCATGGGATACTATTTGTGTCCGAGGCCCCTTGAGTGCTCGTGTGCTTGGGCTTAATCAGGATAAGTACATCACTGATGGAGCTGCTTTACTACAAACACTTAGTGAGTTTACACCTCTTACTGAAAAAGAGAGATCAGGAATTATTTTTATTCCACACCATCACGCTTTAATTACCGGAAAATGGGAAGAAGTATGCAAACGTGCAGGGATAGAATTTGTTAGTCCTGAATGGGACTCTAAGCTAGTTATTCACAAAATTCGAAGTGCTAAGCTTGTCTTGGCTGATGCTATGCATGCTGCAATAATTGCCGACGCTATGCGGGTACCTTGGGTCCCATTAATTACATCTAATCAGATAAATACATTTAAATGGCTTGATTGGACCCAAACGATTAAATTACCTTATCTACCGACTGTTTTGGGCTCAAGTTCATTGAGAGAATCCATTCGTGACAAAGGGCTGCGGTTATATGGTGAAAAATATTATCAATCTGATGCAGATGTTGAAACCGCAATCAAATGCTTCTTAGCTCAACGCGATTTAAAAAATAAACGATGGTGGAAACATTACCATAATGCTACCCGTTTACTTATCTATCGCATTCCTAATAAAACAGTAGAATTGGTAGAAAATAATTTCAAATTTAATTTGAATGATAAATTTATGGAGCATGCAGTTGATGTACTATCAAAGGCATCAGCTCAGCAAGGTTTTTTAAGCAGTGAATGTGTTTTTAATGAAAATCTATCCAGACTCGTCGAAGGTTTAGATAAGATTCAAAAGTATCGCTAATTGGAGTCTTTAGGTTGAATAAAGAAAACGCTCAACGCCGTCCATCCGTGATGACTGGTGCAATATGGTCGGTGTTAGATAACATGGCTGGGCAAGCCATTACTTTTGTCATCTTTATAATTTTGGCAAAAATGCTTACACCCGATATTTACGGAATGTTGAGCGTTTCTTTGCTTGTAACTCAGTTTTTTAAAATGACCATATTTGATAGTATTGCAACATCTATAGTTAGGAAAAGTAATCCGTCAAATATTGATTATAATTCTGCCTTTTTCCTTTGTTTTGTTATTTCCATCCCTTCTTTTACTGTCGTTTATTTTATATCACCAATAATTGAACAATATATGCATATAGAAGGGTTAACTACTGTCATAAGATGCACTGCAGTAATAATTATTTTAAGTGGAGCGAGCCGTATTCATGAAGCTTGGCTCTCGCATAATATGCTTTTTAAATCTCTAGCATTAAGATCGATTTTATCGATTACAGTTGGTGGATGCGTAGGGTTGTATTTGGCGTATCAAGGATATGCTGTTATGAGTTTAGTGGCACAACAAATAGTAACTGCATCTATCTCTCTTGTTATCTTATGGTGGAAAACCCCATGGAAGCCGGAATTTAAGATTTCAAAAAAATCTTTTAAAGAATCTTTTGATTTTTCCAAACATGTTGCATTGAGTAACTTTACGAATTTTTCAAATCAAAATAGCGACGTTTTTTTTATCACGTATTTTCTTGGTCCCGCAGCCGCGGGAATATATTCCGCAGGTAAAAGGATTGTAAATACTTTAAATCTTGTCTTATCATCAGCTTTAATGAGAGTATCTCTTCCAGCATTTTCAAGATTCAAGGATGATATTGACGTTTTGTCTAAAAAATATATAAAAATGTCATATTTTACTGTGGTGATCACGGCACCTGCATTTATAGGATTGGCTGTTTTAGCAAAAGATATTACCATTCTCCTTTTAGGGGATAAGTGGATAGCCTCAGTCGAAATTATGCAAATCGTCAGTGCGGTAGGTTTCGTTACTTCGATTGGTTATTACAATCATTCCATTATGTTCGCCCGTGACAGACCTGACAGGCAAGCTAGGCTAACAATGCTTTATGCTATAAGTAATATAATAGTGTTTTTTATTTTCGTAAGGTATGGCTTGATTGCAACGGCCTTGGCCTTTTCAATAAGGACAATAGCGCTTTATCCATTATCAGTATGGTGTGCATGTGATTTACTTAACATAAAACTAAGAATGTATGTAAAAGAGTTAGCGCTCCCGGTAATCTGTGCATTGTTAATGGGTGGGATTATGGTGTGGTTAAATGATAATTATTTCCAGATAGTCGGTTGGGGAACATTGATTCTAAAAATAATCATCGGCTTTGTTATTTACTTGTCTTTTACTTTGCTTCTCTCTCCGAAGTCAAAAAAACAAGAAGTTTTAAATCTTTTTAAATCAATAGGCTCAAGAAAAGGAATGTGAGATGGTTGGTTCATTAGATAACCCTTTGATTAGTGTATTGATTCCTTGTTATAATGCCGCTTCATTTATCAGCAAGGCTCTTTTGTCTGTGAAGAATCAGACATATAAGAATATTGAATTGATAGTTGTGGATGATTTTTCAAGTGATGATTCCGTTGTTATTGTTGAGAAATTCATAAACAATTACCCTGAGCTAAATATAAAACTATTTACTAATGAAAATAACAAAGGTGTTTCTTATACTCGTAATAAACTAATCTCTAAGTCCTTAGGCGATTATATATTATTTTTAGATTCTGATGATTTTATTGATGATGATGCTGTGGAATATTTATATAATATTATACGTGATAATGACACAGATATCGCTCAATGCTTGTATTATAGCGAGGATGTATCTGGGGCACCTTCAGGTATAACTAATGATTTTTATATGGATGGTTTTCTTACAGGAAGGGATGCTGCGTTTGCTATGCTTCAAAATAATATTACGGGGTATTTATGGCACAAAATGTTCCGTAGTGAAATAATTAGAACGGTTCATTTTGATGCTAATCTCAAAGTTTTCGAAGATTATGAATTTATTATGACTGTATTTTTGAATGGCGCGAGTATCGCATTCGGTAGTCAAAAAAAATACCATTATATTCAAAGAAGTGGTTCACTAACCAAACAGTCGCTCCAAAAATATTTTGACCGTGTGGAGTATCTTGACAGAACAGATGCGTTAATAAGATCTCATTTAACATCAGAAAATGATAGGGTTATACTAACGAATCATAAAATAACGGTTCTTTCTAATGTTTATATCAATTTAATAAAGAATGGAGCCTCTAAAGAAACAATCCATATGCTATTAATGAGATTTAAGAGTTTCAGCATACATCATATACTAAATCTCAAAGGAACTAAGTCGAAGTTTATTTTCTTCCTATGTAAGTACTTTCCTGCGGGCTTGTCTTGTTTGGTTAATGCTAAGAATTCCATTAAATAAAAATATATTTTTTTGATTTTGTTTGATATTTAATGAATGAGATGTTCTATTTAATCTCTAAAAATTACCATTTATATTAATAACTAGTGATCGCATTGCCATTAAGTTAGTATTAGAATGTATCTAATCTGTGAACTTGTCGCAGTGATCATATAAGACAGGAGTATGTAATGTCCAAGCAACAGATCGGGGTTGTCGGTATGGCAGTGATGGGGCGCAACCTTGCGCTGAACATCGAAAGCCGCGGTTATACCGTCTCCGTTTTCAACCGCTCACGTGAAAAGACTGAAGAAGTGATTGCCGAAAATCCCGGCAAGAAACTAGTTCCTTACTACACAGTACAAGAGTTCGTTGAATCCCTCGAAACGCCTCGCCGTATCCTGTTGATGGTTAAGGCTGGAGCTGGCACTGACAGCGCTATTGATTCGCTGAAGCCTTATCTTGATAAAGGCGACATCATTATCGACGGTGGTAACACATTCTTCCAGGACACCATCCGTCGTAACCGTGAGCTGTCTGCTGAAGGTTTTAACTTCATTGGTACTGGTGTTTCCGGTGGCGAAGAGGGGGCTCTTAAAGGACCTTCCATCATGCCTGGTGGCCAGAAAGAAGCCTATGAACTGGTTGCTCCGATACTGAAGCAGATTGCTGCGGTTGCTGAGGATGGCGAACCTTGTGTCACTTATATCGGGGCTGACGGTGCTGGCCATTATGTGAAAATGGTTCATAACGGCATCGAGTATGGCGATATGCAACTGATTGCAGAAGCCTATGCGCTGCTGAAAGGTGGTCTGGTGCTGTCCAATGAAGAGCTAGCGCAAACCTTCACCGAATGGAACGAAGGTGAGCTGAGTAGCTACCTAATCGACATCACTAAAGATATTTTCACCAAGAAAGATGATGAGGGTAAATATCTCGTTGATGTTATTCTTGATGAAGCTGCGAACAAGGGGACCGGTAAGTGGACCAGTCAGAGCTCTCTGGATCTCGGAGAACCTCTGTCTCTGATCACGGAGTCTGTATTTGCTCGCTATATCTCTTCTCTTAAAGACCAGCGTGTAGCGGCATCGAAAGTGCTGAGCGGCCCGCAGGCTCAGCCGGCTGGTGATAAAGCGGAATTTATCGAGAAAGTGCGTCGCGCGTTGTACCTCGGTAAGATTGTCTCCTATGCTCAGGGTTTCTCACAGTTACGTGCCGCCTCTGATGAATATCACTGGGATCTCAACTACGGTGAGATCGCTAAGATTTTCCGTGCTGGTTGTATCATTCGTGCGCAGTTCCTGCAGAAAATTACCGATGCATACGAGCAAAATGCCGGGATTGCTAACCTGCTGCTGGCACCATACTTTAAACAGATTGCTGATGATTATCAGCAGGCTCTCCGTGATGTGGTTGCTTATGCTGTGCAGAATGGTATTCCGGTACCGACCTTCTCTGCAGCAATTGCCTACTACGATAGCTATCGCTCCGCAGTTCTGCCAGCTAATCTGATTCAGGCTCAGCGTGATTACTTTGGTGCTCACACCTACAAGCGTACAGACAAAGAAGGTATTTTCCATACTGAATGGTTGGAATAATATTATCTGTTACAGTCAGGCCATTTGGCCTGACTGCTTTAAATATATCTTCCATTTTATTAATTGATTAAAATATTCCCTTTCTAAAAACATATCTAATCTTTAATTTTAAATAATTACCGTACTTATTAACTCGTACACCTATATCAGTCTGCTTCTGGCCTCGGTAATTTACTGAGCGTTAAATAACTGAGCTTTAACTAAAGGATATTAATATGTTACTTCCGGTGATAATGGCTGGTGGTACCGGCAGTCGTCTCTGGCCGATGTCCCGCGAGCTTTACCCGAAACAGTTCCTTCGTCTGTACGGGAGGAATTCCATGCTGCAGGAAACCATCACCCGACTCTCGGGCCTTGAAATTCATGAGCCGATGGTTATCTGTAACGAAGAGCATCGCTTCCTGGTGGCAGAACAGTTGCGCCAGCTGAACAAACTGACGAATAACATCATCCTTGAGCCCGTCGGTCGCAATACCGCCCCGGCCATCGCGCTCGCGGCTCTTCAGGCTATGCGAAATGGTGACGACCCGTTGATGCTGGTGCTGGCGGCTGACCATATTATCAATAACCAATCGGTTTTCCACGATGCTATCCGTGTTGCCGAACAGTATGCCGATGCAGGCCATCTGGTAACTTTCGGCATTGTGCCGAATGCGCCTGAAACCGGTTACGGCTATATCCAACGTGGTACGGCGCTAAATGAAGGTGAGCATACGCCTTACCAGGTTGCCCGTTTTGTGGAAAAGCCTGACATGGAGCGTGCTCAGGCTTATCTTGCCTCTGGTGAATACTACTGGAATAGCGGCATGTTTATGTTCCGGGCGAAAAAGTATATCTCTGAGTTGGCCAAGTTTCGTCCGGATATCCTGGAAGCCTGCCAGGCCGCTGTGAGTGCAGCCGACAACGGCAGTGATTTCATTAACATCCCGCATGACATTTTCTGCGAATGTCCTGATGAGTCAGTTGACTACGCGGTGATGGAGAAAACTGCCGACGCGGTGGTGGTCGGTCTCGATGCCGACTGGAGCGACGTCGGCTCGTGGTCCGCCCTGTGGGACGTCAGTCCAAAAGATGAACAGGGTAACGTACTTAGCGGCGACGCGTGGGTGCACAACAGTCAGAACTGCTACATCAACAGTGATGAAAAACTGGTGGCCGCTATTGGTGTGGAGAATCTGGTGATTGTCAGTACCAAGGACGCGGTGCTGGTGATGAACCGCGATCGCTCTCAGGACGTTAAGAAGGCTGTTGAATTCCTGAAAGAAAACCAGCGCAGCGAGTACAAGCGACACCGCGAGATTTACCGTCCCTGGGGCCGCTCCGACGTTGTGGTCCAAACACCCCGTTTTAACGTTAATCGCATCACAGTGAAACCGGGCGGCGCCTTCTCGATGCAGATGCACCACCACCGCGCCGAGCACTGGGTGATCCTCGCCGGTACCGGGCAGGTGACGGTTAACGGCAAGCAGTTCCTGCTGACCGAGAACCAGTCCACCTTTATTCCCATCGGCGCTGAGCATTGCCTGGAGAATCCGGGACGCATTCCGCTGGAAGTACTGGAGATCCAGTCGGGGTCTTACCTCGGTGAGGACGACATTATCCGTATTAAAGATCAGTATGGTCGTTGCTAATTTTTTTCGGGACAAGATGCAGAATGACACAGTTAACATGCTTTAAGGCTTATGACATCCGTGGTGAGCTTGGTGATGAGCTAAACGAGGACATTGCCTACCGTATTGGCCGCGCCTACGGCGAATTTCTGAAACCCGGGAAGATAGTGGTGGGGGGCGATGTGCGCCTCACCAGCGAGTCGCTGAAGTTGGCGCTGGCCCGAGGGCTGATGGACGCCGGCACCGATGTGCTGGATATCGGTCTGAGCGGTACCGAAGAGATCTACTTTGCCACCTTCCACCTCGGGGTGGACGGAGGTATCGAGGTGACGGCGAGCCACAACCCGATGAACTACAACGGTATGAAACTGGTGCGCGAGAACGCGAAGCCCATCAGCGGCGATTCCGGGCTGCGCGATATTCAGCGCCTGGCGGAGGAAAACCAGTTCCCGCCGGTGGCCCCGGCACGTCGCGGGACCCTGCGCCAGATTTCGGTGCTGAAGGAGTACGTTGACCACCTGATGGGTTACGTGGACCTGGCGAACTTCACCCGTCCGCTGAAGCTGGTGGTGAACTCCGGCAACGGGGCGGCGGGGCATGTGATTGATGAGGTGGAGAAACGCTTCGCGGCGGCCGGGGCGCCAGTGACCTTTATCAAGGTGCATCACCAGCCGGACGGCCATTTCCCGAACGGTATCCCGAATCCGCTGCTGCCGGAGTGCCGTCAGGACACCGCCGACGCAGTGCGCGCGCATCAGGCGGATATGGGGATTGCTTTTGACGGCGACTTCGACCGCTGCTTCCTGTTCGATGACGAGGGGGCGTTTATTGAGGGGTACTACATTGTCGGCCTGCTTGCGGAAGCGTTCCTGCAGAAGCAGCCGGGGGCGAAAATCATTCACGACCCGCGCCTGACGTGGAACACGGTGGACATCGTGACCCGTAGCGGCGGCCAGCCGGTGATGTCGAAGACCGGGCATGCGTTCATCAAAGAGCGGATGCGCCAGGAAGACGCCATCTACGGCGGCGAGATGAGTGCGCACCACTACTTCCGCGACTTCGCCTACTGCGACAGCGGGATGATCCCGTGGCTGCTGGTGGCGGAGCTGCTGTGCCTGAAGAACAGTTCGCTGAAATCGCTGGTAGCGGACCGCCAGGCGGCGTTCCCGGCGTCGGGGGAGATCAACCGCAAGCTGGGGAATGCGGCGGAAGCGATCGCCCGCATCCGGGCGCAGTATGAGCCGGCGGCCATCGACATCGACACAACGGACGGGATCAGTATTGAATATCCTGAGTGGCGCTTTAACCTGCGAACGTCCAACACGGAGCCGGTGGTGCGTCTGAACGTTGAGTCCAGAGCAGATGACACGTTAATGAAGGTAAAAACTGAAGAGATCTTAGCACTACTCAAATAATGCGCGAGCTGTGATAGAAGCCATAAGGTTAGACTTTTAATGTATTATTGACCTTATGGCTTATTCTTGACATCCCTCTGGTCAGAGCGTAAAAACGCCAGCAGCATTTTTAATTTTGTGGCTTTCCGCCATTATCCAGTTAACTTATTTAAGTGTGATCGAATGAAAATTACTATTTCCGGTACAGGTTATGTTGGTCTTTCGAACGGTATCCTGATCGCTCAGCACCACGAAGTGGTCGCATTGGATATCGTACAAGCTAAAGTTGATATGCTTAACCAGAAGATCTCCCCGATTGTTGATAAAGAAATCCAGGAGTATCTTACAGATAAACCACTTAACTTCCGCGCCACTACGGATAAGTATGATGCTTATCGTGATGCTGATTATGTTATTATCGCTACCCCGACCGACTATGATCCCAAGACAAACTATTTCAATACGTCTACTGTCGAAGCTGTTATTCGCGATGTTACTGAGATCAATCCTCAGGCGGTAATGATTATAAAATCAACAATACCGGTTGGTTTTACTCGCGACATCAAGGAGCGTTTTGGTATCGACAACGTCATCTTCTCTCCGGAGTTTTTGCGGGAGGGGAGGGCTCTATATGACAATCTGCATCCGTCGCGCATTGTTATCGGTGAGCGCTCTGCACGTGCCGAGCGTTTCGCTGAACTTTTAAAAGAAGGGGCGATCAAGCAGGAAATTCCGACTCTGTTTACCGACTCCACGGAAGCTGAAGCGATCAAACTGTTCGCTAACACCTACCTGGCGCTGCGGGTGGCCTATTTCAATGAGCTTGACAGCTATGCTGAAAGTCAGGGGCTGAATAGCAAACAGATCATTGAAGGGGTTTGCCTGGATCCACGTATCGGTAACCACTACAACAATCCGTCCTTTGGTTATGGTGGTTACTGCTTACCGAAAGATACCAAGCAGCTGTTGGCGAACTATGAGTCCGTACCGAACAATATTATTTCTGCAATTGTCGATGCCAACCGTACTCGTAAAGATTTCATTGCTGATTCTATTCTGGCTCGGAAACCAAAAGTTGTCGGTGTATACCGCTTAATTATGAAGAGTGGTTCTGATAACTTCCGGGCATCTTCCATCCAGGGAATCATGAAACGAATTAAAGCTAAAGGGATTCCTGTTATTATTTATGAACCTGTGATGAAAGAAGAAGATTTCTTTAATTCGCGGGTAGTACGTGATCTGGATGCTTTCAAACAAGAAGCCGATGTCATCATCTCTAACCGAATGGCCGATGAGTTGATGGATGTACAAGACAAAGTGTATACTCGTGATCTCTTTGGTAATGACTGATTAACCTTCTTTAAGATGGTAGAACGCTCAATGGTACAACTTAGCGTTCTGCCATCACATCCTCTTCCTTTGTGACCTTTCCTGTGTCCTCCTGGCAACAATCCTGAATTGCAAAAAGAAATGAGTAGTAATGTCGAAAAGTTCTGCTGAACGACATCGAAATAGCATAATTCGCGGCATTCTGACTAAAAAATTACATGCTTGCTATCTGCAAAGAATTTAAGGAAGGGCAATGAAGGCCAAATGAATATTGCATGAATCATTCTTATGTAACAAAGCCGCTAATTGAATAGAGCGACTTTGTTACTGAAACGGTCCTCAGGATTTATAGTAAGCTTTATACCACTCGACAAAGTTCTTCACGCCTTCCTTTACTGATGTTTGCGGTTTAAAGCCAACCAGATCATACAGCGGCTGCGTTTCAGCGCTTGTCTCCAGTACATCGCCCGGTTGCATTGGCATCATATTTTTCTTCGCTTCCATTCCCATAGCCTCTTCCAGGGCAGTAATGTAATCCATTAACTCGACCGGCGAACTATTCCCAATGTTATATACGCGGTAAGGTGCTGAGCTGGTTGCCGGTGAGCCAGCTTCAACCGTCCAGTTTGGATCTGGCTGCGGAATGACATCCTGAATACGAACAATAGCTTCGACGATGTCATCAATATAGGTGAAGTCTCGCTTCATTTTTCCGTAGTTGTAGACGTCGATACTTTGACCTTCGAGCATGGCTTTCGTAAATTTGAACAATGCCATGTCCGGGCGCCCCCAGGGACCATAGACGGTAAAGAAACGTAGCCCGGTTGTCGGAATACCATACAGGTGCGCATAAGTATGTGCCATCAACTCGTTGGCTTTTTTAGTCGCCGCGTACAGCGATACCGGATGATCCACCGAGTCGTCAGTTGAGAACGGCATCTTACGATTTAAGCCATAAACAGAACTGGATGATGCGTAGACCAGATGCTCAACTTTAGTATGACGACAACCTTCGAGGATATTCAGGAACCCCATCAGATTAGCGTCAGCATAGGCATGTGGGTTTTCCAGCGAATAACGTACCCCTGCTTGCGCAGCGAGGTGAATGACTCGATTAAACTTCTCTGACGCAAAAAGTTGCTCCATGTTTACCCGGTCAGCGAGATCAATTTTATAAAAACTGAACAAAGGTGTTTTCAGGAGATCCAGACGCGCTTGTTTGAGGCTAACATCGTAATAGTCATTCATGTTGTCGATGCCAACAACCTCATGACCAGACTCCAGCAGGCGCTGACATACATGGAAGCCGATGAAGCCTGCAGCTCCAGTGACTAAAAATTTCATTCATATCCTCCAGGAACGTTATGTCCCACTACTTATAAGCCCCTATTGTACACAGGGCGGATGCATGGATCACCTTGTTTACTTGATGCTTAGGAAAGGGCCTGGAGGAAAACGTTAAAAGCCAAACATCAGGGGATTGTGGTCTTATATGAGAGTGAAAATCACTCACATTGGTGTACGTATGTATTTAGTTGTAGCTGGATGTTTAAATAGAGTTGGACATAACGGTAGTAAGCATCTCCTTTACCTGTTGATAGTGCTTTTTCTCTTTTATTCTCATAGCCCGGGGGTATACTATGCTGCTGTTTCATTCACATGGTGTCCGTTTAAGAAGCTTACATTGCAACTTTCTGATTCTATTACCATAATAGGCTGATATACAGCCAAGGGTGATGCTGGGTTCCAGTAGGATAACTCAAGTGGAGTTACGCCTCTAAGAGGGTGTTATGTGGCCTGAAATGAGACAAACCTGATGGAATGTCGACTCTAAAACATAGAGAGTGACTGCTTTCTGAGTGGGAGTAAAATTTCTGCTTGGGATGGAGTGAAACCATGAACTTCTGCTACAGCATTTTAGATGTAAGCCTATGAGGTTTATGGTTTTTTTTAAAATCAAACTTATTCTACGCGTTTTGGTTGCGATAGCCAATGGCGGTAGCGTGTCCCTGATTAGCTGAATAGATAGCCATAGGCGTTCATGATGATACATCGTAGCCAAATAGTTTACTCCGTAACATATACAAAGTAGTGCCTGGTACTATCGCAGGTTGTTGAGTGGTCTATAGCTAGCGAGAAGTGTTTATCTATACCATAGATATAAACACTGCACTGTGCCAGGGTACTTTGTTATGATTATGTTGATATGATAGCTATGCACTTTTTCCTTCTGAAGTGACAGAGGAAATTATGGTTGCGTGGTAAATTTCTAAAAAATGAGTGCAAATAATGAAGTTTAATTTAGGATATTTATTTGATTTACTTATTGTAATTACCAATAAAGATTTAAAAGTGCGCTACAAAAGTAGCATTTTTGGATATTTATGGTCTATTGCAAACCCTTTATTGTTTGCGATGATTTACTATTTTATATTTAAAATGGTAATGAGAGTTCAAATTCCAAATTATACCGTTTTCCTCATTACCGGTTTGTTCCCATGGCAATGGTTTGCAAGTTCGGCAACAAATTCATTATTTTCTTTTATATCAAACGCACAGATTATTAAGAAGACGGTATTCCCGCGGTCAGTTATTCCTCTAAGTAATGTGATGATGGAAGGGTTACATTTTTTATGTACAATTCCTGTGATTGCAGTTTTTCTCTATATTTACGGGATGTCACCATCTCTTAGTTGGCTTTGGGGTATTCCTGTTTTGGCTGTCGGACAGATTATTTTTACATTTGGATTTGCACTGATCTTATCCACCTTAAATTTGTTCTTCCGTGACCTGGAGCGATTTGTCGCCTTAGGTATTATGCTGATGTTCTATTGTACTCCGATACTCTATAATTCTGACATGATTCCGCAGCAGTTTAGCTGGATTATTGATTATAACCCACTGGCAAGCATGATCATAGCCTGGCGGGATCTTCTTATGAATGGTAATCTGGATTACATGCATATTACTTATCTATATTCTTCTGGCATTGTTGTTTTGATGCTCGGAGTGTGGGTCTTTAATAAATTAAAATACCGATTTGCAGAGATTTTGTGATGACAACCGTTATTGAATTTTGCAATGTAACCAAAGAGTACCCCCTTTATCATCATATTGGCTCTGGCATTAAAGATTTATTTTTTCACCCTCGTCGGGCATTTAACTTACTTAAAGGGCGTAAGTATCTGGCGATAGAAAACGTATCATTCAGTGTGAACAAAGGTGAGTCTGTCGCATTGATTGGTAGGAATGGAGCCGGTAAAAGTACTACCCTTGGTCTCGTTGCTGGCGTGCTAAAGCCAAGCAAGGGTGAAGTAAAAGTTGTTGGGCGAGTGGCTTCGATGCTTGAACTGGGAGGTGGTTTTCATCCGGAACTTACTGGCCGTGAAAATATCAAATTAAATGCCACGTTGTTGGGGTTGCGTAGAGCAGAAGTTAACAAGAGGCTCGATAAGATTATCGAGTTTTCAGAGTTAGGTGAGTTCATTGATGAGCCTATACGTGTATACTCCAGTGGCATGCTGGCGAAACTGGGTTTTTCTGTTATAAGTCAGGTTGACCCGGATGTATTGATTATTGACGAAGTTCTGGCAGTTGGTGATATTGCATTTCAACGTAAATGTATTGAAACAATCAATGAATTTAGAAAACGTGGGGTAACGATCCTGTTTGTTAGCCACAGCATGAACGACGTTATGAAAATTTGCGATAAAGTAGTGTGGGTGGAAAATCACCGGTTGAAAGCTATCGGTGAGGCAAGCTCGATTGTTGATGAATATGTAGCCTCGATGGCTTGATGGAAAAACGAATGCAGAAGAATGTTCTTATTGTAGGCGCAGGATTTTCTGGCGCGGTTATTGGTCGCTTATTGGCTGAAGCTGGTCATAAGGTCACAATCATTGACAGCCGGCCACATGTCGCTGGTAACTGCTATAGTGAGCGGGATACTGAAACCGACGTTATGGTTCATACATATGGCCCTCATATTTTCCATACTGACAATGCTGAAGTATGGGAGTACATCAACCAATACACCGAAATGATGCCTTATGTGAACCGTGTGAAAACGACGGTAAATGGGCAAGTATTTTCCTTACCAATCAACCTACATACCATCAACCAATTCTTCCACACCACTTGTTCTCCAACTGAAGCTCGCAAATTGATTGATGAGAAAAGTGATAAAACAATTAAAGAGCCAGCAACATTTGAAGAGCAGGCGTTGCGTTTTGTGGGCAAAGAATTATATGAAGCCTTTTTTAAAGGTTACACCATAAAACAGTGGGGAATGTCACCATCCGAACTCCCTGCTTCAATTCTTAAGCGCTTGCCTGTCCGCTTTAATTATGATGATAACTACTTTAATCATAAATATCAGGGCATGCCAAAAGACGGCTATACGGTGATCGTAGATAAGATACTGGCTCACGAGAATATTTCAGTGTCTCTAAATACACGGTTTAATGAACAGTCCCGTAATGAATATGACCATGTCTTTTATAGTGGTGCTTTGGATGGTTTCTATAACTATGATATGGGGCGCTTGGGTTATCGCACGTTAGATTTTGATGCATTCCGCACCGAAGGTGATTATCAAGGCTGTGCAGTCATGAATTATGGTGAGCAAGAGGTTCCTTATACTCGTATAACCGAGCATAAATACTTTGCTCCATGGGAAAATCATGATAAATCAATCTGTTACCGTGAATTCAGCCGCTCATGTGAACCCGAGGATATCCCGTACTACCCAATTCGCCAGGTAGGGGAAATGGAGATGTTACAAAATTATCTCGATCGTGCTGAACAAGAAGCAAACATTACTTTTGTTGGTCGTCTGGGTACTTACCGTTATCTGGATATGGATGTGACAATTGCCGAAGCTCTGGAAACTGGTCGTACTTATCTTAAGTCTTTAGAGCAGAATTCAGTTATGCCTGTATTTACGGTTAAAGTCAGATGAATGTTGTTGCTCTAATCGTCACTTATAATCGGTTAGATAAGTTAAAAACAACAATTGAGGCAACGCTGGCGTTGCCTTTTCAATATATCGTTGTGGTTAACAATGCGTCAACTGATGATACTCAATCCTATCTTGATTCTTTTTGTGATGAACGGATAATAGTTTTACATCGCGAGATAAACAGTGGTGGGGCTGGCGGTTTTAAATACGGAGCGCGATGGATAACCGAAAACCTGAGTAGTGATTGGGTTCTTTTTTACGATGATGATGCTTACCCATATACTGATTTTTATGATAATTTAATTGGATGGCAAGTGCAGCAAGGAACGGTGTACTGCTGTAAGGTATTAGATACAGAAAATAACGTTTGCAAGATGAATGTACCATGGAAAAAATATCCACATGGGATTCTTGAGAACATTGCCTATCTACGACAGCCTGAAAAATTCATTCCAAATGGTCAATCCAAAGAAAACGTATCGAGTGTATCATTTGTCGGAATGCTAATCGATGTTAAACTGCTAAAGTCGTCAATTGATTATATTTATGATGATCTGTTTATCTATTTTGACGATGTTTATTTTAGCTATCAATTAAGGCTCAATGATATACCAATAATATATGTTCCTGAGTTGATCATAACACATGATGTAGATACTAGCACTAAGCCTGTACCCTCCTGGAAATTATATTATTTAGTAAGAAATCTAATCCTTTCGAGAGTACTGTTCCCAAAAAAATCACCATTTTCGAGGATTGATATTTTATTGAGGGTGTTTAAGTACATCTTGATAGGAATCAAAAATCCTGACCCTAAAAAAGCCATCGGTGGTATAATAAAAGGGATTAGTGATGGAGTTAAAGGACGCAGAGGTCAAGGTATTTAACTTATATGAAAAGAAAACTTTGCTACTTTGTTAACTCTGCCTGGTATTTCGAACTCCATTGGGTTGATAGAGGTGTTGCAGCAATTAAAAGTGGTTATGAAGTATATGTGATTGCTAACTTTTCTGATGCTGCAACAGTTCAAAGATTGAGTTCTTTGGGCTTTCACTGCATCAATACTTATATTGATGAGAAAAATATTAATCCATTAGTTTTTATAAAAGATTTTTTGGTAGCTAAAAAAATTCTTGATAAAGTAAAACCAGACATATTACATTGTATAACAATAAAGCCTGGGGTCATCAGTTGCCTATGGGCTAAATATAATAATGTTGGTTTGGTTTATAGTTTTGTTGGCTTAGGGCGTGTATTCGAAAGTAATAGAATTATTTTTAGAACTTTAAAAGTAATAGTTACAAAATTATATCGCTATCTTTTCAATAATATAAATTATAAATTGGTGTTTGAACACCGAAACGATCAACATAAAATGCTATCGTTGCTGCACTTACCTAAAAATAACAGCATTGTAATTGATGGTGCAGGCATAGATATATCTTATTTTAATTTTAAAACCCAAAAAAAAGATAGCCCAGCAACTATTTTTTTTGCTGGACGAATGCTTAAAAGCAAAGGTTTGAATGATCTAATCCAAGCAAAAAATTTATTAAAGCAACGGGGAATCGATTGTATTCTAAAAGTGGCAGGAATCTTGGTAGATAATGATGAAGATGCCATTAGTCGTAAACAAATTCAGCAATGGCAAGATCAAGATGATATCGAATGGTTGGGAACTCGAACAGATATCAAAGAATTGCTTGAAGCGGCGCATGTTGTTGCATTACCATCACTTTACCCAGAAGGAATCCCGCGAATATTATTAGAAGCCGGGGCCGTAGGTCGGCCTTGTGTCGTCTATGATAATGATGGTTGCAATGCTTTGATAGTAGACAACTATAATGGATTCGTTGTAGAGCGAAGCAATGTCAGCAAACTGGCTGATAAAATTAGTTTATTGATCACAAATCCCGATGAGCGAAATCGCATGGGGAAAAATGCCAGGCAAAATATCGAAGACCGTTTTACGTCAACAATGGTTATTGAGAAAACGCTCAAAGTCTATCAGGAAATATATAATGAGTAATCACTTTTCGATATTAAATGTTGCGTATGTATTTAGAAGCGGAATACATTTAACACCATTATATAATTTGTTCTAGAATGATTTAATTGTTTTATTTTAATTTATGAAACAAGGCAATGAGATAATAAGAGGCATCATGAGATTATTGGTTCAGGATATTATAGTTCCTAGCATTGGGTTGTGTACTGATGAGTCGTTATATTACCGTGCAGGAGAGCGGGTTTTTGCTGACTTAAACAGTAAAGAAATTCACGTTCCTAAAAATGCGGTGATTAGTTTTGATTCCTTCTTTAACTCTCTTAGTGTGAAGAAATGGAAAGAAAACACAACCATTGATAATCTTTTAGTAACATATAAAGTTCGTGGGAAAGGTTGCCTTTACATCAATCACTTTAACGATAGTAAAGATGAAGTTTTAGAGCAAATTATTATCGATAATGATGAAGGCGAAGTGCAATTTTCACTGAGTGGATTACATACCGGCTATATCTACTTAAGATGGCGAGCATTTGAAGAAAGCGTAATTGAATCCTTTTCATTTTATACCTCTTCACCTTGTAAAGACGTCAAACTCGGGTTAGTTATAACAACGTTTAATCGTGAAGAACAAGTTGTTAAGTCGGTCAAACGTATTCGTGATGAATTGTTAACTGATCCACGCTATGTAAATAAAATACAACTATATTTAATTAACAATGGTAATGATGTTGATGGTATCGATTATCCTGAAGTAAATATAGTCAAAAATAAAAACCTTGGCGGTGCCGGTGGGTTTTCTCGAGGCTTGTGTGAGTTAACGGACGAAGGCACTTTTACACATTGTATATTTATGGATGATGATGCAGCATGTGAAATCGATTCAATTCGACGTACATTTGCACTTCTTTCTCTGTCTAATGATGATAATCTGGCTGTATCGGCTGCTATGCTCTATGAAGAAAGGCCAAGAATTGTGCATGAAGCCGGTGCTGTAGTTTTCTGCGATGGTATTTTTCATCGCCCGGCAAAGATAGGCTTAAATGTCTCTGAGCGCTCAGGTATTATTAGTTTTGATGAAGAAGAGGCTTTGGGATATGGAGCCTGGTGGTTTTATGCGTTTAATATAAAGAATACTAAATACTATCCATTCCCTTTCTTTGTCCGGGGTGATGATATGCTATTTGGGCTAATGAACGATAATCATAAGATTATCACTCTCAATGGTATCGCATCCTGGCAGATGGATTTCAATAGAAAACTGAACCCGCTAGTCTTTTATCTTAGCTTCCGAGCTATGTTTATGAGTTCCTGCCGAAAAGTTACCTGGCGTAATAGAATTATGCTCTCAGCATTTTTCATGCGTGAAGTTATAATTCTATCGATGGCTAACCGCTACGAAAGTGCGCAGGCTGTTGTACAAGCTTACAAAGACTGCATGAGTGGGATAGATTTTTGGGAAAATAATGTTGATTGCGCTGAAGTACGAAAAAAGATAAATCAACTTACCGTCAATGAGAGATTTAATATACCTTCAAGTGATTTGTTGAGAATTGAAACGGATTCTTTTTTGTATATAAAAGAAAATAAGCTGCATAAAGCCTTGAGATACTTGACATTAAATGGTCATCTTATTCCTCAATGTTTCTTTAATAAAAGAGCGCGTTTAATACCTGAAACACATAAAAACCCGACTAATATGGTATTTATGCGGAATGATGTTTACTATGTTTCGCAAATGAATGGTTCAGCAATGAAATTGTCGCATTCAAAAGCGAAATTTTTCCGTGTCGTTTTAAATGCAAGTTTACTTAGCTTTAATACGTTATTTTCCTTAAAGAAACGACTTGAGTCTTATCAGTCTGAAATTACCCGCTTGACGACTAAAGATTTTTGGAAAACTAAGTTTTAAAATATGCCCCAATTGTTTACAATTGGGGCATATTTTTATAGTTAACAGCCACGACCAGTGGGTGTGGCTGTTAACTAACTTAGATCAACCCGATGGAAAAATCTGCGTCGTTAACAATGTGCATTCACCGGCTGCGCAAACACGACTTGCTGTACCAATGCTAGTTTCTTTCGAAACGCCTTTGCAGCGTGGTAATTTATTTAAGTATAAGAATCTTATCGAAATGGCAGAGTTGCAGGGGTACCATACATATTGGTTCGACTCTCAAATGCAAAACAATATGTGGAACAAACCCTTTGGCTATCTGGCTAAATACGCGGAAGTATTGCAAACTCCTGAAGAAAATAATACCCGTTTCCCAATTAACGAAGGGCAGGACGAAAAACTATTACCTGCAATCAAGCATTACTTTAAAGAATCACAAGAGAGAAACTTTTACGTCATTCATTTGATGGGCAACCATTTACCTTATTCTACTTGCCGAGGTGATGGGGGTAACCCGATGGTTGATGATTATGATGCGTCTATTTATAACGTAGATGATACCTTAAAAAGTATCTTTACTCTCGCGGATACCTATCTTAAAGATTACAAATTGGTTTATGTTTCTGATCATGGTGAAGTGGTGGGCCAGGGCCATGGCTTCCCTTCCAGCGACAATGAAATGTATAAAATCCCATTGCTGAAGAATGATGCTTCCTGGTGCGCGTAGGCTGAACAATTACGCAATAATAATCATTATTTTTCATCAGATTTAACCAAGCTTCTGGTTTTAGAAATGATGGGTTATTCTGTCTCCGACCAACATTTGCGGGATGCAGTAAAAAACTCTGATTTCGTGCTGAATGAAAAAGAGGATGCTATCCGTTTCTCTGAATTAAGAGATGTGCCTTTACCGCAACATCCTTAATCGTCTGTTAATACATTAACTCTGGTTTAAATGTTGATCATATTAAACCAGAGTAATTTTCTACCTGTTACATTTTACTTATGTCTCGCCCTTAAATTCTCAATCACTTCCCCTAAATTCAGCCCCTGGTCCTGCAACAGCACCAGCAGGTGATACATCAGGTCTGACGCCTCATTCTTCAGTTCAAACTTGTCATTTACCGTCGCGGCCAGCGCGGTCTCCACGCCTTCTTCTCCCACTTTCTGCGCAATACGTTTGGTGCCGCTGGCATACAGTTTCGCAGTGTAGGAGCTCTCCGGGTCGGCATGTTTGCGCTCGGCCAGCAGTTGTTCCAGTTGATAGAGGAACAACCACTGGTGTCCGGTTTCCCCAAAGCAGCTTGACGTCCCTTTGTGGCAGGTCGGGCCTATCGGGTTGACCAATACTAGCAAGGTATCGTTATCGCAATCCGGGGTGATGCTGACCACATTAAGAAAGTTGCCGGAGGTTTCACCCTTTGTCCACAGGCGCTGTTTGGTGCGCGAGTAGAAGGTCACTTTGCCGCTTTCTTGCGTTTTCGCCAGCGCGTCCTCATTCATATATCCCAGCATTAACACTTCGCCAGATTCAGCGTGCTGTATGATGGCCGGCATCATGCCGTCGGTTTTTTGCCAATCCAGCTGTTCACTCAACATACCCTGATCTCCACGCCCTGGGCTGCCAGGAACGTTTTTAATTCGCCAATATTAATAATCTGTTTATGGAATACGGAAGCTGCGAGGGCGCCATCGACGTTGGCGTCGCGGAAGGCCTCAAGGAAGTGCTCCATGGTTCCGGCGCCGCCGGAGGCAATCAACGGAACGTTACACACTTCACGGACCTTTCTGAGCTGATCCAGATCGTAACCGTTGCGCACGCCGTCCTGGTTCATCATGTTGAGGACGATTTCTCCTGCTCCGCGCTTTTGTACCTCCTGCACCCAATCCAGCGTCTCCCATTGGGTGACGCGAGTCCGGCTTTCATCGCCGGTGTACTGATTAACGTGATATTTACCGGTTTGTTCATCAAACCAGGTATCGATACCTACCACGATGCACTGCACGCCAAAGCGATCGGCGAGGCGGGTAATTAACGTTGGATCCGCAAGCGCAGGCGAGTTAATTGAAATTTTATCTGCGCCGAAGGAGAGGATCTGCGCTGCGTCTTCCAGAGATTTAATCCCGCCCGCGACGCAGAATGGAATATCAATCACTTCCGCCACGCGCGAAACCCAACTTTTATCGACTACCCGGCCATCGCTGGAGGCGGTGATATCATAGAACACCAGTTCATCCGCGCCTTCATCGGCATAGCGTTTTGCCAGCGGCACAATATCACCGATAATTTCGTGATTGCGGAACTGTACGCCTTTCACTACCTGGCCGTCGCGGACGTCAAGGCAGGGGATTATCCGTTTTGCCAGCATTGGATAGCCTCCGTTACGTTGAATTTACCTTCCAGCAGCGCGCGGCCGACGATCACGCCGCGAACGCCGGTTCCGCGCAGCGCGGCGATATCGTTGAGACCGCCGATCCCGCCGGAAGACTGGAACGCCACCTGCGGATAACGTGCGCAGACTTCTTCATACAGTGAGACGTTGGAACCCGCGAGAGTGCCATCGCGGGAGATATCGGTACACAGCACATGTTGCAAGCCGACCGGCAGATAGCTTTCCACTAGCTCTTCCAGAGTGACGCCAGAGTTTTCCTGCCAGCCGCTCACCGCCACCTGTTTATTGCCATCGGCATCAATGCGTACGTCCAGCGCCAGTACCAGATGTTCGGGGCCAAAGCGTTTAAACCAGGCTTTGACCACCTCCGGCGATTTTACCGCCGTTGAACCGACCACCACGCGCGCCACGCCGGCGTCAAGCAGTGCGGCAACGTCTTCTTCTGTACGTACGCCGCCGCCGACCTGTACCGGTACCGTAACGCCGGCGACTAAGGTCTTAAGCAGCGGAATCTGGCGTTTTGCCGGATCTTTTGCTCCGGTCAGATCGACCAGGTGCAATACTTCCGCGCCCTGGTCTGCATAGGATTGCAGGCGTGGTAACGGATCGTTGCCATAGTCGCGTTGCTGGCCGTAGTCGCCCTGATGCAGGCGCACCACGGTACCGTCAATTAAATCTAAAGCTGGAATGATCATTACATCTCCAGGAAATTTTTCAGCAGCTGCGCACCGGCGCTACCTGAGCGCTCAGGGTGGAACTGTACGCCAAAGAAGTTATCTTTCTGCACCGCTGCGGTGAAGGCCTCGCCGTAGTTGCATTGCGCGATAGTGTACGGATTGACCGGCATGGCGTAGCTATGGACGAAATAGAAATAAGCGCCTTCTTCAATGCCGCGGAACAGGCGATCGCCGGCTTTGGCATACACCCGGTTCCATCCCATATGCGGCAGCGGCAGTCCGTGATCGGTCATTTTCGGCACCTCTTCATCAATAATGCCCAGCAGCTCGACGCCGTTTGTCTCTTCGCTACGGCTCCCGAGTAACTGCATGCCAAGACAGATCCCCAGCACCGGCTGGGTACAAGCTTTAATAAGATCAATGAGCTCACGTTCGCGCAGCTGATCCATCGCAGCCTGCGCGGTGCCGACGCCGGGCAGAAAAAGTTTATCGGCGCGTAGAACAACATCCGGCTCGCGGCTGACCACTGGCTCATAGCCATGGCGGCTCACCGCAGATTTCACCGAGTTGAGGTTGGCGCACCCGGTATCGAGGATCACCACGTTCATCACAATACCCCTTTTGACGATGGCAACGTGTCGCCCTGGACCCGAATGGCCTGGCGCAGCGTACGACCGAAGGCTTTGAACAGGCTCTCGACGCGGTGATGATCGTTTTTACCTTTGGTTTTCAGGTGCAGTGTCACCGCCATGGTATAGGAGAGCGAGCGGAAGAAGTGTTCGACCATCTCGGTGCTCAGGTCGCCAACGCGCTGATAGGTGAAGTCAGCTTTATATTCGAGGTGCGGACGGCCAGAGATATCCAGCGCGCACCGCGCCAGGCACTCATCCATCGGCAGCACAAAGCCAAAGCGGTTAATGCCGCGCTTATCACCCAGCGCCAACTTCAACGCTTCGCCTAACGCCAGGCCGGTATCTTCTACGGTGTGGTGATCGTCGATGTAAAGATCGCCGCCGACGTTAATTTCCAGGCGAAAGCCGCCGTGGGTGGCGATCTGATCGAGCATGTGATCGAAGAAACCAACGCCGGTGTGGATCTTACTGCCGCCTTCACGGTCCAGCCAGACTTTAACGTCAACCTGGGTCTCTTTGGTGATGCGCTCAACGTGAGCATAGCGGTCGCGACGGGTCAGCTGTTCGCAGATGGTCGGCCAGTTCAGCGTTTCACTGTTATAGCGCAGGCCGGTGATACCCATGTTATCCGCCAACTCGATATCGGTGGCGCGATCGCCGATGACGTAACTGTGGGCTTTATCCATCACGCCGTCTTCCAGCCACGGCAATACCAACTGGGTTTTCGGCTTACGGCAGTCACAGTTATCGCCAGGCATGTGCGGGCAGATCAGGACGTCTTCGAAGTTAACGCCCTGCGAGGAGAAGACCTGCATCATCAGGTTGTGCGGGCCGTCGAATTCCTCCTGCGGAAGGCTTTCGGTACCAAGGCCGTCCTGGTTGGTGATCATCACCAGCTTGTAACCTTCCTGCTGTAGCTTAAGCAGCGCCGGGATCACCTGCGGCTCGAAGGCCAGTTTTTCAAACCGGTCTACCTGAAAATCAACCGGCGGTTCAGAGATAAGCGTACCGTCACGGTCAATAAAGAGAAACTTCTGGGTCATACATTCTCCGCAGTCAAAGCGTCAATCACGCGCTGGCTCTCTGCACGGGTACCGATAGTGATACGCAAACAGCCGCTTAATGAGGGTTGTTTATTTTGGTCACGTAAGATAATGCCCTGATCCCACAAAGATTTAAACACCGCGCTGGAGGCGGTTATCCGCGCCAGCAGGTAGTTGGTCTCGGAATCGAACACCTGTTCGACGCAGGCGATCTCGCGCAGCGCATCGACCAGGTAAGCGCGTTCATCAAGGATCTGCGCTACTCGCGCGCGCATAGCGGCAATTCCTGCCGGGCTCAACGCCTGGGCGGCGATATCGGCAACCGGCGTCGAGAGCGGATAAGGTGCGATGACTTTTAGCAGTACATTAATTACCTCTGCGTTAGCCAGCGTAAAACCGCAGCGCAACCCCGCCAGCGCAAAGGCTTTCGATAAGGTGCGCAGGATAACCAGGTGCGGGTATTCATTTAGCCAACCGGCGAGCGACGCCTGCGGACAGAACTCAATATAGGCTTCATCCGCTACCACGATCGCTTTACCGCGCGTCATTTCCAGCAGGGCGCGGAAATCTTGCGGGTTGATAATCTGCCCGGTCGGATTATTCGGGCTGCAGACAAACACTACTTTCACGCCGGTGAGATTTGCTTCGATACCCGGTAAATCAAGGTGCCAGTCGGCGAGCGTCGGCACCGTGCGGCACTCAACGCCGATGGTTTCGGCGCTGACGCTATACATGCCGTAGGTAGGTGGGCAATAAAGGACCGCGTCCTCACCGGGTTCGCAAAAAGCGCGGATCAATAACTCGATACCTTCGTCAGCCCCGCGGCTCACCAGTACCTGCTCTGGTGTTACGCCGGCATATTGCGCGTAGTTTTCGATAACCGCTTTCGGCTGCGGCTCCGGATAGCGGTTCAGCGTCTGTTCGGTTAACTGGAATTCCACGGCGGTGGGGAATTCGTTGGCGTTCAGCCACACGTCGCCTTTTCCCCCAAGACGGCGGGCGGATTGATACGGCGTCAGCGCGCGGATATTGGCGCGGGCTAAGTCTTCAATGCTCATGCTTGCTCCTTAAGGGCGGCTACGCGTAGCGTCACGGCGTTTTTGTGGGCGGTCAGCAGTTCGGCTGCGGCCAGGATCTCGATAGTCGGGGCGAGGGAGGCGAAGCCTTCACGCGTCAGCTCCTGTACGGTCATGCGCTTTTGGAAATCCGCCAGACCGAGGCTGGAACAGGTGGCAGTGTAGCCGTAGGTCGGCAGCACGTGGTTGGTGCCGGAGGCGTAATCACCTGCCGATTCTGGCGACCAGTCGCCGAGGAATACCGAACCAGCGCTGGTAATGCCGTCAACCAGTTCACGGGCGTTGCGGGTCTGGATAATCAGGTGCTCCGGTCCGTACTGATTTGAGATCTCTACACATTGCGCGAGATCGCGAGCGACAATAATACGGCTGGCGGAAAGCGCTTCACGTGCGGTTTCAGCACGCGGCAGGGCAGCCAACTGACGTTCAACCGCTGCGGCGACCCGGGAGCCCATGTCGGCGTCGGGGGTCAGCAGGATAACCTGGGAATCCGGGCCATGTTCCGCCTGAGAGAGTAAATCGGAGGCGACGAAATCTGGCGTTGCGCCGCCGTCGGCAATCACCAGAACCTCCGACGGGCCGGCAGGCATATCGATAGCCGCGCCGTCGAGGCGCTGGCTGACCTGGCGCTTGGCCTCGGTGACGAAGGCGTTGCCAGGGCCAAAGATTTTAGCGACTTTCGCCACCGATTCGGTGCCGAAGGCCATTGCCGCGATAGCCTGCGCGCCGCCGACGTTAAAGATATTACGCACGCCGCACAGCTGCGCCGCATAAAGAATTTCATCGGCAATCGGCGGCGGAGAGCACAGCACCACTTCCTGACAGCCGGCAATGCGCGCTGGCGTTGCCAGCATCAGCACCGTTGAAAACAGCGGCGCCGAGCCGCCCGGAATATATAAGCCGACAGAGGCGATAGGGCGGGTAAGCTGCTGGCAGCGTACGCCGGGCTGGGTTTCAACATCGACAACCTGCAACCGCTGCGCGTTGTGAAAGGTCTCGATATTGTTGACCGCTACCGCCATCGCTTGTTTGAGTTCGCCGCTGAGGCGCGCGCCGGCAGCGGCAATTTCTTCGTCAGATACTTTGAGCGCCGTGACGGTGGTTTTATCGAATTTGGCGCTATATTCGCGTAAAGCGGCATCGCCATTCTCTTTAACGTTAGCGAGGATCCCGGCTACCGTTTTGCTGATGCTCTCGGAAGCTGAAATCGCCGGGCGCATTAAGAGTTGTTGCTGTTGTGCGGCGCTGCAGCTATTCCAGTCGATAATGGTATTGAAGCTCATGGTCATTTCCCCTGTTTGTCCCGTATGCGGATAGCTGGATTACTCCATCATCTTCTCGATCGGCAGCACCAGGATGGAGCTGGCGCCCAGCGCTTTCAGTTTTTCCATGGTTTCCCAGAACAGGGTTTCGCTGCTGACCATGTGCATCGCTACCCGCTGTTTATCGCCCGCCAGCGGCAGAATAGTTGGTCGTTCGGCGCCCGGCAGCAGCGCCACCACTTCCTCCAGCCGTTCGGTCGGCGCGTGCATCATGATGTATTTCGATTCGCGGGCCTGGATAACCCCCTGAATGCGGGTCAGCAGACGGTCGATCAGCTGCTGTTTCGCCTCGTCCATCTCGCCGTCACGCTGGATCAGGCAGGCTTTGGAACGATAAATAACTTCAACTTCGCGCAGGCCGTTAGCTTCAAGGGTTGCGCCGGTAGAAACGAGATCGCAGATGGCGTCGGCAAGGCCAGCGCGCGGGGCGACTTCGACAGAACCGTTTAGCAGACAGGATTTAAAGGAGATACCTTTCTGATCGAGATAGCGTTTTAACAGGTGCGGGTAAGAGGTGGCGATGCGTTTGCCGTCCAGCGCCGCCGGGCCATTCCAGTTTTCATCCACCGGTGTCGCCAGCGACAGGCGGCATCCGCCGAAGTCCAGACGACGCAGGGTAAAGTAGCGCGGGTCTTCGCCCTGCGCACGGCGGCTCAGCAGCTCTTCTTCCAGCACGTTCTCGCCGATAATGCCAAGGTCGACAACGCCGTCCATCACCAGCCCCGGAATATCGTCATCGCGAACGCGCAGAATATCGATCGGCATGTTTTCCGCAAGGGCGATCAGACGCTGGGTGTGCAGGTTGACTTTAATGCCGCAGCGGCCGAGCAGTTCGCGTGAATCTTCACTCAAACGGCCGGATTTCTGAATAGCTATGCGTAAACGGGTGTTGTCTAACATTGTTGTTTTCCTCTGAATACCTGTCTGAATCTGTCCGAATTCGGTCCAAAAAAAAGCCCCCGGAAGTGAATCTTCCGGGGGCTCTCTTTGCGTTCATGCACCACTGGAAGATCCAAACGTCTTCCAGCACACATCGCCTGAAAGACTAGTCAGGATGATGGTGATGATGGTGGTTTTTAAATTGAACGCTGTTCATAAAATTCTCTTTGAATGACTATGCATTTGATGTCTTTTAACCTAAACCAGTTCCGGCGCATAAAGCAAGCCCTTTTTTCCATCATTAATTCATTTCATATTCGTCGAACAAATTGTCAGGTCTCGCGGGCTAGCGTAGCCTAGTATCAGCACAGCGAATGAGTCAGGAGCCAGGGTATGAAAAAGGTCGCGATTGTCGGGTTAGGGTGGCTGGGCATGCCGCTTGCGTTGTCATTGCGCGCACGCGGTTGGCATGTCACCGGCAGTAAAACGACGCAGGACGGCGTGGAGGCGGCGCGGATGTGCGGTATTGAAGGATATCCGCTGCGTCTTGAACCCCAGCTGATCTGTGAGGCTGAGGATCTGGACGCGATGATGAACGTCGATGCGCTGGTTATCACGTTACCTGCGCGGCGCACGGGCCCCGGGGAAGATTTTTATCTACAGGCGGTGCAGGAGATTGTTGATACCGCGCTCTCGCGGCATATTCCACGCATTATTTTTACCAGTTCGACCTCGGTTTATGGCAATACCGAAGGGACGATGAAGGAAAATTCGCCGCGCAATCCACAAACCGCCAGCGGCAGGGTACTGAAAGAGCTGGAAGACTGGCTGCATGCGTTGCCGGGTACCTCGGTGGATATTCTGCGTCTCGCCGGGTTGGTTGGGCCATCGCGCCATCCGGGCCGTTTCTTTGCCGGTAAATCGGCCCCGGATGGCCAGCACGGGGTCAATCTGGTGCATCTGCAGGACGTTATTGCCGCGATTGAGCTATTGCTTCAGGCCCCGAAAGGCGGACACATCTATAATATATGTGCGCCGCAGCATCCGGCGCGCGGCGTCTTTTATCCGCAGATGGCCCGTGAACTTGGGCTGCCGTTACCGGTATTTACCGATAACCCGGAGGGGGGGAAAGGCAAAATCATTGATGGCAACCGGATATGCTATGAGCTTGGCTTTGAATACCAGTACCCCGATCCGCTGGTGATGCCAATGGAGTAATCGCCAGCAGACGATCGCGTACCGTAAGGGGGGGCGATGAAACCACTGCTGGATGTTCTCGTAATTCTTGATGCCTTAGAAAAAGAGGGGAGCTTTGCCGCGGCTTCGGCAAAGCTCTATAAAACCCCCTCGGCGCTGAGCTATACCATCCATAAATTAGAAAGCGATCTGAATATCCAACTGCTGGATCGCAGCGGTCATCGGGCGCGCTTTACTTGCACCGGGCAGATGCTGCTGGAGAAAGGACGTGAGCTACTCCATACCGCTCGCGAACTTGAGCTGCAGGCCATCAGGCTACATCAGGGCTGGGAAAATACCCTGACCATCAGTGTCGATATGACTTTTCCTTTCTCTCTTTTAACTTCACTGATGGAACAGTTTTATCAACAACGCAACGTGACCCGTTTGCAGTTCACTAGCGCTGGCGGTTGGGATGCTCTGGCGGCAGGCGAGGTCGACATGGTGCTGGGCGCGCTTAACGAGCCGCCAACGCTGGTGGGTTATGGTTTTAGTCTGCTTGGCGATGTGGATCTGTGTTTTGTGGTCGCGATTAATCATCCACTGGCGCAGGCTAAGGAACCGTTGAATTTGCGGGTGTTACAGCGATATCGGGCGATTATTTGCAATGCCGGGTTGCTGCAAAGCGAAAAGCAGGAGAGTGTGACGGTTTATGATATGAATAGCCTGCTGGAGCTGGTATGCGCCGGCCTGGGCTGGGCTTACCTGCCGCGCTATCTGGCAGAGGCCTGGCTGGAGAAGGGAAAATTGGTCGAGAAACGTATTAGCACACCTGCGCGGCTGCATCGGGCATGGATTGGCTGGAATGAAGACGTTTTTGGCCTTGCCGCGCAATGGTGGTTACAAGCGATATTAGCAAATAGTGCTATTCGTCAGATCTACAATACTAAAATAGTATGAATATTAGGCGGTTAGAATTCTTAGCCTATTAATAAACCTTTCAACATCTTGTCATTAAGCCAGAAGTTGTTGCAAAATACGCAGCCTGAAAACCAGAGACTAGCCGACGCTTTTTTTAAAGTGTCGGTTATTTTTTTG
>ERZ1106981.199-NODE-199-length-51769-cov-10.546893_pt1 | contig 51769 bp, 48 predicted proteins | sample MGYA00403692_ERZ1106981 | MGnify/ENA primary metagenome ERZ1106981 (study PRJEB35170, sample SAMEA104062431) | human gut metagenome | biome: human gut; feature: human-associated habitat; material: faeces | place: Denmark | collected 2012-06-22 ... | reverse complement strand
GAGTTATTCAACTCATTTGAATTCACTGCCCGTTTTGATGCAATTTCCTAATAGAAAAACAAAACCGATCTGCTGATCGGTTTCTGTTTCATTCTATTTTTTGACGAACTTCATCGCCATTTGGTTTTCAGCCGGACAGTGCGGGATCTGTATCGAAAGGGAGGATCGCTGCAAATCCCTTAACTGGCCGCTTACGGGTTCATTAAGAACCGGAGGTTAATAATTTTCGGGTTTTCCACTTTCCGCTGAAATAATATGCCATGCAGATCAGACAAGGAATGATTCGGGAACAGGCAACACCCCACCACAGACCTTGATAACCCATCTGAAAGAGATTGACGAAGATCAGGCTCAGACCGATTTTACAAACGACACCGTCCAGGATGCCGATCGCAAAGCCGAGTTCAACAAAACCGCATCCGGTAACCATCGCCTGAAAAGCCCCGATAACCGCAGAAACGATGAAGTGAAGAATGAAGATACGTAAGAAGGTAACGCCCAGATCCAAAACCTGCGGATCGTTGGTAAAGATACCGAAGATTAGTTTCGGGCAGAACAGACAAAGCAAGCTCGTCACCGCTGCGCAGACCAACGTACAGCCTAACGTATAGATTGTTGTTTTCCCGGCCCGTTCCACTTTCCGGGCGCCCAGATTTTGTCCCACCATGGAGGCGGAAGCGGTATCGACTCCCTGAACAAAGACTTCCAGGAATTTCTGCAGCTTGTTGCCGATACTGTTTGTGCTGGAAACAACCACGCCGTAAGAATTGGCCGTTGAATTGACCCACAGCATCGAGAACCGTACCAATAAACTGCGGACTACCTGCGGAATGCCTAACTTAATAATCACGCGCATGACCTCGCCATCCAACTTAAAATAAGACAGCTTCGGTTCAAAATCGAATTTTTCTCGATTCCGGATCATGAAGATCAGCGCTGCACCGAAGGAGCCTAACTGCGCCAATACTGTCGCAATCGCGGTCCCGGCCGCTTCCATATGGAATCCAGCAACCAGCACCACATCCAGGAAGATATTAATCACGGCCGCGACAAGAATAAAGATCAATGGCCGCTTGGATTCCCCCATTCCCCGCAGAATACCGCAGACGGCATAATATCCGAAAATAAAAGGAAAGCCGATCGCCGTTATGACCATGTAGGCGCTTGCCTGATCCATGGCTTCCTGAGGACAGTTGATCAAATTTAAAATAGACGTGTGGAAGAAAATCGCGACGACAGCCAATACGACTGAAATCAAAATCATAAAACTCAGCAGCGTGCCGACGGTTTTCTTGATCTTCCCCTCATCGCCTGCGCCGAACAGCTGTGAAATATAAATCTGGCCGGCCGTGGAAAATCCCATCGCAACCGGTGCAACCAGATCGGCAATTTCACCGCCGGTGTTGACACCGATTGTACCTAAAGTCCCGACATATTGCCCAATGACGGCCAGATCCACCATTGAATATAATTGCTGAACAAGATTGGTCAAAACAATTGGAATCGCAAAAATTAACAGACATCGCAGAATGGATCCTTCCGTCAGATTCATTCCGACTTTCGCTTTTTTTACCGCCTGTGTCACAAATGAAACACCTCCCATAAACATGCCTATTTTATCAAGATTCCACTTTCTTAAAATTTCAATAAGTAATCAATCATTACCACGAAATTAGAAATTTTCAAAACCGTCAGGAATGCGGGATTGTTCTGATCTGGACTTGTTTTCCTCATTGAGGTCATTGTCTTGCGATATTTTCCCGCTTTTTTCTTCCGTGTTTGTTCGCTGGAAAAGTCCATGAAAACTTCAAGATCATCACTCCAGGTCCATAAGCTTCCGGAAGTATTGTGTATTTCATCCTCTTTGGAAAGTGATTATAATGAAAATAACAAACAGAACACCGTCTCGGAAAATGCCGCTGATTGATCTTCAATCCATTGGATGAAACGAGGATTATCGGAAAGATCGGCATGCTATTTATGCGCTCTTACAAATCAGGAAACGGATGAAACAGGCTCATATTTTTCAGTTTGGATCTTGACGCATCCCCGTTGGATTCAGGATTAAACGGCTTGACCGTTATTATAGAAGGAGGATTCTTACCATGCTTGAAGTCGCAAAAAGTTCCCGTATTATCACCCCCGCCGGTTCCGTGCCTATCGCAGGTCATGCGATGCGGACAGAAAGTTCAACTGGCGTCCATGACGAACTGGAAGTTCATGTTCTGCTTTTAAATTTAGAGGGGACACGCTGCTGTTTTATCAATGCCGACGTCATCGGCGCTGATTTCAATTTTGTCAGTCGTGTTAAAAACACCGTCCATGAGCTTCTGGATATTGATCCGATGCTGACAGTGTTCAGTGTTACGCACACGCACACCGGACCTTATTTTGGTATGTCGGCCTTCACCGGATCTAAATCCGAAGCAGATATGCAGTATGAAAACGAAGTGCTGGACAAAACGATGGAAGCCGTTCTGGAAGCTTCAAAGCAGTTTGTTCCCTTTACCGACGTCATTGTCCGGCAGGGTGAAGTCAAAGGCTTCTACGGCAACCGCAATGGACTGGATAAGCCCGGCGATGAAGTCATCACCGATCTGGAATTCCGCGATGAAACTGGAAAAACTGTCGCAGCCTTCGTCAATATGTCCTGTCATTCTACGATTATGAATCCTCTGGAAACTCAACTCAGCGCGGATATGCTGGGCAATGTCCGGCGTGAGCTGACACCATATTTAGGCATTGTTCCGCTTATGAGCAACGGCAATGCCGGGGACATGTCCAACCGCCTGTACCGTCACGGCAATGATTTTAATGAGCTCAAGCGCGTCACCGCCGGCATCGCGGCTCACATCGCCGGCTTCAAAGACGGTCAGAACCTCTGTTTAACTCCGGTTCAGGCCCGATCGGTTGCTTTCGAAGTGGATTATGACAATGATAAAGCAGCCTTGAGCGAAGCGTTGGCAAAACTGGAAGAACAGCTCAATACCGTTACCGAATTTGATGCCCGCAAATGGCTGCTTTCAGAAATTTCCGGCTATCATCGCAAGCTGGCTCAGGATCATGTTCATGTTTGCCTCAACAGTACGGTGTTGCGCTTAGGTGATCTGGAACTGGTCATCATCCCCTGTGAATTAGCCAGTGCCTTCGGCAAACAGATCAAGCGCAGCTCCAATGCCAAGGTCTGTCTGGTCTGGGGTTATGCGAACGGATGCAGCACCTATGTTGTTGAAGCCAGCGAGTTCAACGGCGGACATGACGGAATCTCAACTCAGCTCAAGCGCGGCCAGGCTGAGGAATATGTTGCCAAACTGATTCAGAATCTGTTTTAAATCCAAGAACACACATCGTTCGGAAGGGTAATCCTTTCCGAACTTTTTTATATGCTTGCCTTAAAACCGTCGAATTCCATCCTTGAGTACCTGATCTATAGGGAACCAACGGGTCTTTTCAGATCACGAAAGGAAAAGAAAATCCAGACAGAAAAGCCTTTTTTATAATACAGTCCGTTCAAAGACGCTAACGGTGTGGAAACTTTTTGACCTTCTGAGGATAATTTCCATTATTTGGCGCTATTCTCTGTCAAAAAAGAATAGAAAAGGCAAAATTCTAGTGGAAATAGATATCCTATAATAACAAAATGTAAGCGTTTATAATTAACCTATCAGATAAATATGCATATTTGATTGATACGAAAGGAGATTATTTTATGAACGAATATCTACAGAGCAGTGGTCTGGTTGACGTTCGGGTTGATGACCGAATGGTTCACGGCATCGTTGCTACCATGTGGATTCCAGAGAATCACTGCACCCGGGTTATGGTTGTCAATGAAGACGCTTCTAACAATCAGGTGATTCGCAGCACGTTGAAAATGTCCGTCCCGGCAGGGGTCAGCTTATCTGTGCTGGCGCCGGAAAAAGCTGCGGCCAACATCAAAAATGGGAATTATACCGACCAGCGGGTCTTTATTGTAGGTCGTGAAATTCAGGATGTTTATGCTTTATACAAAGCCGGCGTTCAGTTTGCCCGCGTCAATCTCGGCAATGTAACACAGAATACCGGCGAAACGCTGATCCTGGACAAAACCGTCCGGGTGAACAATGAGGAAAAGGCCATGCTTCGCGAAATGCGGGATGCTGGGATTCAGATCACCTGCCAGTTCAGAACCGATGATCCGGTGAAAGTCTGCCGGGATATTCTGGATTGATCCGCTCCTTCAATCAATAAGAAAAGGAAGAAAGGAAGAGAAAAATGTTTACTCCAATTCAAATCATTCTGGTTTGCGCGTGGATGTGGGGATTCACCGTCATCGGAATGAGCGTTCAGCTTTTCAGCTATGGTGTAGCGGTACTGCATGGTTTTGTTACCGGCTTAATCATGGGCGATGTTGCTACAGGTTTGACCGTCGGAGGCACGCTGTGCCTGATGGGTTTGGGCGTCGGCGGCTACGGCGGATCCTCCGTTCCTGATTATGCCATGGGTACGGTTGTCGGCACCGTCTTCGCGATTGCAACCGGCGGCGGTGTGGAAGCCGGACTGGCGACGGGGATTCCGGTTGCCACACTGGGCACCCAGTTTGATATTCTTGCGAAAATGTGCGGTTCCTTCTTCATCCACAAACAGATGGACTGCGTTGAAAAGCATCAGTTCGATAAAATGGGGATCTGGGCTCACGGCTGGAATATTTTCCGGGCTACCTTATATACCCTGCCGATTCTGTTGGTTATGACCGTCGGTTCCGGCATCATCACCACGCTGCTTGCGAACATGCCGGTCTGGCTGACCAAGGGCCTCAACACCGCAGCCGGAATGCTGCCGGCAGTCGGCTTTGCGATCTTAATGAAATACCTGCCGATCCGGGAATACGGCGTCTTCATGATCTTCGGCTTCGCGGCGGCTTCCTATCTGGGCTTGTCGATGGTGGCCATCTCCATGTTTGCCTTTGTCGCTGCCTATATGGTTTATAAAGGCTTAGAGAAGGGCAATACCTCTGCGGCTGCGGCGAATGGAGGGAACTACGATGAGTAATGTACTGACTAAAAAAGATCTGCGGCGCTGCTTGAACCGTTATATTTTCACCCGTCAGTCACCGTTTAACTATGAAACGATGCAGTCCGGCGGCTGGGTTTACTCCATTCATCCGGCCATGGAAAAAATCTATGACGGCGATGCGGATCTGTTGGCGGAAAAATACAAAGATCATTTCAAATTCTACAATACACACCCATGGATGGGCAACATCATCCTCGGCGCCTGCATCGCCATCGAATCTACCAAAGATCCGGATGCGACCAAGCAGGCTGTTGAAATGCGGACAGCGCTGATGGGTCCGCTGGCGGGGATCGGGGATGCGATCATTTGGATCATGTTCATGACGATCCTCGGCGCAATTGCTGCTTACATGGCTTTGGAAGGCAGCATTGTCGGCTGGGTGATCGCCGAAGTCATTCAGCTGGTCATCTGGTTTGCTTTCTACAAATTATTCTTTGTCGCTTATGAACAGGGCGTCACTTTCGTAACCACCCGCAGCGCTCAGCTGCAGCACATCACTGAAGCCGCTTCTGTTCTGGGTTTGTCGGTTGTCGGCGCACTGGTGGCTTCGACTGTCAATGTTAAGTTCGGAATCACGATGAGCTATGGCGAAGTCGTTCAGCCGGTCAACGATCTGCTGGATTCCATCATTCCGCATTTCGGCAACGTCGTGACCGTCGCTCTGATCTATTGGGGATTAGGCCGGAAGAACATGACTTCCGGTAAGATGATTGTGCTCGTCTTAGTCGCAGCGATCCTGCTCTCCGCGATCGGCGTTCTGGCTTAAACTGAAAATTGAGGATGCCTACGAAGCACGCATGTTTCTTGCGTGCTTCCTTTCACATAGGAGGCCGATATGATCCGATTTCATAACAATGTTGAAAACTTCATGGCCGAATTCAGCCAACAGCACTCCAAGCTGGAAAGCCTGATCGAACAAAATCAATTCGAGCAGGCCAGTCAGATCCTGTTAAAACTGATGGATCCCGTCCTTCCCAGCTTTGCGTTTCGGCTGGTTCGCTTACCTGAAAAGCCTCAGTATATGCTGGAGCTGACGACCACGCTGGATCCACTGCGGCGTATTCTGGCATTTTACTTCTGTTCTCAGCTGCCGGAACCTTTGAAAAAGACATGGCGCTTTGAATACAGCCATCCCGCCTTAAACGGCAGCTTTACCCATGAAGGCGTGACCTGGAATTCGGCGGAGATCCAGGTTCTGCCTTTCTTTGACAACAAGCGCCACCGCCTGAATCTCAAGGTGGAAAAGAATCCCAAATTTAAAGGACTCCGTGAGGAAGATTGCTTCATGATATTATATATCATGCTTTCGGATGCGATCGGCGAAACGGCCGTGGAAGCCTATCTGGGATCGCTGCAGTTCCTGGACGGCATCGAACGCTGGAAAACACGCGGCAAGGCCCGGGTAAGCCTGGATCAGTTGGCAGCCCTGCTTCATCAGGAATGTCATAATCGCGGCTGGATCGATCCGGATGATATTGTTTTCATCGCCAAGAATTATACCTACCGTACCCGCAAGCTTACGCTGCGGCAGGATATCACCGAGGGTGTCAGCTTCTGTCTGCCGCTGCTCAACGAAGAAGGCCGATCCGCCTCCCAAAAACCTTCGACGGCTCTTGTCAACGCAGTGCAGGCAGCGTATTGCAGCGTTGTCGTCAGTTACCCGCCGGCGTTATCCAAAGCGGAAAAAACGGAACAGCGCGAAAAGGCAGAGAAGGAAGTCAACCGCATTCTCAGTCAGCGGAAAAGCGGCATCCTGATCAACGCTGCCCTGGGCAACGCTCATGGATACGTCGATTTTCTGGTCTTTGATGAATCCACTTTGGAAGCGATCCGAACTTGGGTGAAAACGGATCCGCATCTGGAGGTTCTTGAACTGCAGTAACAGACAACAGGAGGTGATCGGTTATGGAAAAACTGCTTCCCATTCAAATCCAGCTGCTCGATCGGCTGAGCCGTATCAAAGAACCGGTCAGCTCTCAATTCCTTGCGAACAGTTTGGGCGTTTCCAGCAAAACAATCCGGAAGAATCTCAATCAGCTGAATGAGGTTTTAAGCGAAAACGGCGCGGTGATCGAGTCGAAAACAGGAAGCGGGTACTGGCTGACTGTCTGCGACCGCCAGCAATTTGAACGCTTTTCTCAGGGAACGGCCACGCGCAGCAGCCAGCAGATTCTCAATCCGGTTCAGGTTGACCGTACTCATCTGGTCATCCGCACGCTGCTTTGCCGGGACAGTTATACCCGCATTGAAGAGCTGGAAGATCTGCTTTTTATGAACTTGACCAGCGTCAAACAGATTCTGAACCGGGCGCGGGAAATTCTCAGACAGTTTGATCTAAAAATTGTATCCAAAAGCCGGCACGGCATGAAAATTGTCGGAAGGGAACATGATATCCGGCTGTGTCTGAATTATGAATACGGCAATTATGCAACGACCTCTGTGCGCACGGCGCAGCCTGAGGAATATGGCCGGCTTTATCCGTTCGATCCGCAGATTCAGCAGCAGATTGAGCTGATCATCCGATCCCTGCAGGAAATGTTCATCAGCTACAATCTGTCCAGCTCCAGCCTGTCCTCACTAAGCCGTCTGATCATCCTCTCCGCCTTTCGCAGCAAGCAGGGACATCCGCTTGAATATCCCGAATCCACAATCATCCGCTTCACCAACCGCAATTCCTACTACGTCGCCAAGCTGGTGCTGAATCAATGTACCGATCTGCTTCAATGCCGCTTTATCCGCGAGGATATCATTCTTCTGGCGATCGGCTTTGTCGGCTTTCGGATCGCGCTGAGTCCGGATGAAATGTTCCGCGACGGCTTTCTGGAAAGCAAAGACATCGCTTTCGATCTAGTTCAGCATCTGGCCCAGACCAATCTGTTCAGCTCCATCAACAAAGACATTAAGCTGGTCGATGATATCGCGCTGCATCTTGACGGTCTGTTCACTCGTTCCCGCTATCATCTGCGGACTACGCAGTTTGCCAGTGAGGTTCAGGTGCAGTGCTCCCTCATGTCCAAAAAGATGGCGATGCAGGCGATGGTTTATTTGCATGAGAAATATGAGATTGAAATCAGTGAAGAAGAAATCACTCGGCTGGCACTGGTGATTCATCCGGTTTTCGGCCGGTTTCCCTGGAAATTCAGAAAAATCCGGGCCTGCTGCGTATCCAACATTGATAAAAGTGTTGGGCGCGGTATGGCAGAGCGGCTGATGCGCAATTTCGGCCGGTTTCTGGAACAGATCGATGTGCTGGAGCTTTATGAATTAAAGGAAACGGATTTGAGTGTTTATGAGATCCTCTTTACTTCTTATCCTGCGGAAACATTGAATTTTGTTCCAAAGACCTTAACTGTCTTCCATCTTGATTTATTTTTTGATGAAAATACCAAGCGGACGATCCGCAGTTTATTTGTCAACGGTACGCATCACAGCAATTTCAAGATTCGCTCTGATCTGCGTCCGCAGCAGATTTTCACGGGGATTGAAGCAAGCAATGAGGAGGCGTGTTTTAAGATGATCGGCGAAGCCCTCTCGCCCCTGACCGACAGCCCTCAGCAGCTGCAGGAGGATCTGCTTGCCTGCGAACAAATCATGGCTTCCCAACCGCAGGACAACGTCGTTATCCTGAGCGGCCTGCATTCGCATACGCAGGGCGTGACGATTGCCGTCTTTGTCCTGAAACGTCCTATTCCCTGGAACCGCAGCCTGCAGAAAGCGCAGGTTGTCGTGTATTGGGATCGCGGCAACATTGCCAAGGATGCAGAACGCTTTGAAAATGAATATGTTCCCCATCTTTTAGAAATTGTTTTCCATGACCGGCTGGTGATCGACGAGCTGGTCAAAAATCCGGATTATGAGCATCTGATGGATGTCATTCTGGAAAATCATCTTGCGGTACTGACACTGGGCAGCAGTTTCCGCTGATTCGCAAAGAAGTCCCAAAAAAGGAAGGAAACTCAATTATGCGTAAAATTGTAATTATGACTCACGGCCAAATGGCGCACGGCATTCTGAATACCCTCAGCATCTTCACTGCCGATTTACAATCGGTCACGGCGATCAGTTCTTATGTGGACGACTGTGATCCCAAAGCTGAACTGGAGCGTTTTTTCGCAGAAGTCAGCGTAACCGATCAGGTAATTCTGTGTACGGATATTTTAGGCGGCAGCGTCAACCAGCTGGCCGTGCCTTATCTCAGCCGTCCCAACACCTATTTGTTTACCGGCATCAATTTTCCACTACTGCTGCAGCTCATGTGTCTGGATGAAGAAGCTTCCGAAGCCCAGATCAAAGCCCTGGCAGAAGTCGGAAAAGAAGCGGTTGTCTGCATGAACGATTATCAGTTTCCGCAGTTTGACGAAGAAGACGAATAAATCCCAAACTTTGCAAGCGGAAAGGAAAGCGGTCTTAACGGCAAATCTTTCTGTCATTTCCTTGAATTGCTGAGTTAAAATAAAAAAAAGGTAGGATCGGTTATGATTAAATGGATTGTCAGTGATTTGGATGGAACGCTTTTTGATGGGCATGGCGAAACGGTACTGGATCTCAGCGCTGAGAATGAAGCGGCACTGCGGGAAATTCAGCAGGCTGGAATTGAGTTCAGCGCGGCCAGCGGACGGATGATCGGTTACAGCATTCACCTGATGAAAAAATATGGATTTTCCAAGATCCGCGCGGCTGGGTTTAATGGGGCTGTCGGATATGATCAGGGAAAATGGGTGGCTGTACGGGCTTTGAAGCGGGAAACCCTCGGTCAGATCATTCAGCTTTTACGGTCGGAATGCCCGCAGTTGGAAACGCTTCAGATTCAAGGAATGAATTCCGAACGGATTTTTACTTCCCTGGATCATCCCGCAGCCCTGCGCTATCGCCAGGAATGCGCCAAAACAGGAATTGGTCAGGTCATGGATTTCACGGTGGATCAATATCTCGAACGGGATCGGGGTCTTCTTGCCGGCAAATTATCCGCTCAGTTCAATTCCCCAGCCGTCTGTCAGGCCGTTTATCATCGGCTGAGTCATCAATTCCATGATCAATGTCTGATTCATCGAAGCGGTGACCGGCTGCTAGAAATCGGAAATTGTTTAGCTCACAAAGGACTCTTTCTTGCCTATCTCAAAGAAACCTATCAACTGCAGCCCCAGGAAATGGCCGTGATCGGTGATTCCCTCAACGATGCTGAAATGTTTTCGGAAGCGCAGCATACCTTTGCGATGAAAAGCGGCAGCGAAGAACTGCAGCGGCTGGCGGCGCATACCGTCTATTCCGCAGCCCAGGCCATGCGCTGGTGTATCGCTTACAATCAGAATGAACAACGGGAAAGAGAAAATTTGTTTTCAGCCAAGGTTTAAGCTTTGGCTAGGATCGACGTCAGTGTGAAATGCATGGCGTCTTTTTCTTTGCAAGGGAAGCTGAATCCGCTTAAGATTAAACCAAATTTTGAAATGCTTGGCTCCTGGATTTCTTCTATACTGATAAAGAGTTCCATCAGGAGGATACAATCATGAAAATTTCTGAAGTTTTAACTCAGCTTATGGCCTGGCATGAACCTTTTGAACCTTCCGCGCACGGCAGCCGCGATCAAATATTAGTTGGCGATCCGGTTCAGGAATGCACTGGAATCGGCGTGACGGTCTGCGCGACTTATGAAGTGCTGGAAGCGGCCGTCCGGCAGCATCTCAACCTGATCATCAGTCATGAATCGATCTTTTTCGGCAGCAGCAATACCGAAGACATGCTTCAGTCCAACGAAGTCGCCAGAAAGAAGAAACAATTTGCCGAACAGTACGGCCTTGTAGTTTGGCGCGATCATGACCGGCTGCATGGCAACGGACAGCCCTTTCATCCTCAGCGCATCAATCCTGATTATATTTTTACCGGGATCATGAAGGAACTGGGGTGGGAAAATCAGGTGGCGGATGATCCGCTGAAGCCGCTGCTTTATCAAATTGCCCCCATCTCCGCCCGTCAGCTGGCCGACTTTCTGATGGACCGTTTTCAGCTCAATGGACTGCGGGTTGTCGGCAATCTCGATTGTCAGGTATCCACGGTCTTATTCTGTGAACATGTGATGGGATCCGCTAAAGACAAAGAGATCATCCAGCGGGCTCAGCAGGCCGACGCCCTCATCCCCTTTGAAATCTGCGATTATACCTTAACCCAATATGTCAAGGACGCCGCGGCCCAGGGTGAATCCAAAGTTTTGTTGGAAATGGGACATTTTAACTGTGAAGAGCTGGGAATGAAAGCCATGGCCCGATGGCTGCCGGAAGTTATTCAACAGCCGCTGCCGATTACTTTTCTGCCGGCCCAAGACTTGTTTCACTATCTTCTTTCCGCTAAAGCTTGATTTTTTGTTCCGCAGCCTCTGAATTTTCCTGGATTCGTCTGCCAAATCGAACGGGAAAAGCTTATAATAAGAGGCAGAGGGATAACAATCATGCTTACTGCAATCGAAAGAAAAATTTTACAGCACATCTCTTACAGCGAGGGTTATGTCAGTGGGGAAGAATTAAGCAAACTGTGCAATGTTTCGATCAATACGATCCGCAAGGAAATCGAATTGATCAATCAGGAACTCACTCACAGAGGATGTACGATTGAAACGAAAGTCGCAGTTGGCTATTCTTTGATCGTTCAGGATCCGGAAACCGCAGCGGGTTTTCTGACGCAGTCGCTGAAAGAATTCCGGCGTTTTGACTATTTGAACTATGCTGAGTATTCCACAGCTTATCTAATTACCTTGAAAATTCTGACCGCCTCCGCCTATACCTCGATTGAATCGCTGGTCGACGCGTTATTCTGTTCCCGCAGTACGATTTTGCGAACTTTGGAGCAAGTCCAGACGATCCTCTCGCCATTTGAGCTGGAAGTCAAAGTCCGGCGCAACTACGGCTTAATCCTGCAGGGCAGCGAATGGTCAAAGCGGCTTTGTTTGATTTTCATGCATAAAGTTTTCGTCCATGAAAACAAGCCGAAGATTTATTCAGGAACCTTCGGCGCTTTGTTTTTAAATCAGACGGATTATCCGCAGACGCTGATGGATCAGGTTCAGACTTATTTCGGCAATCATTCCGACATCACCATTCCCAATATCCATTTGATCAAGATTGTTCAGTATATTCTTCTAGCCCGGACTCGCTCTTATCATGCGGATGAAATCGATTATTCCCCGGATCAGCGTCAGAAAATCCAAAGCTTGCCGGCCTATCAGGCTGCCAGTCAGCTATATAGCTTGCTTCCGGCGTATTTCCAGGAAAATCTGCAGGAAACTGACCGGCTGTCCCTGGCTGTGATGATCGCCTGCTGCATGACATTAAGAAGCACTGCCTTCATACCGGAGCCGCAGCGCCAGGCAATGCTGACAGAAGTGCAGGAAATCTTGGCTTTCCTATCTCATTATTATGAATTAGACGGTTGTTTTGACGATCCTTTTTATGATGCCTTTGCCTGTTACCTCTATTGTCTGCATCTGAAAAAGGAGTTTCACTTCTCAACGGATTCAGAAGAGTTGACAACCTCCACGAAAGTCGGCTTATGGACAGCCGAGCTGTGTTCCTTATTTGCTTTATTCTATAAACTGAAGTATGCGGTTCAGCTGGATGAAACAGACCTGACCGAGGCTTATTACATTCTAAACGCCGCAATCTATAAGCAGAATTATACCTTTGACAAGATGAAGGTAGCGGTTGTTTCACGGCAGGGCCGTTATTACAGTGAGAGCTTCGCGGTACGGCTGATGATGCAGGCCAGCCGTTATCTGCGGCAGATCGAGATTCTGGAAGCAACGGAATTGTTTGATCCATCCAAAACCGGTTATGACGCGATCCTGACCGATCTTTATCCCGGTTCGCTGCCGGCCTGTGCCGAAACGGTGATTGAACTGAACCATCATCCCAACGAGTCGGTTTTTGAAGATTTGGCTCAATTCCTTGTCCGCGATCTGAATCGCAAAGCGCTGCCATTGTTTCCGCAAGAGAACTTCCACAAGACGCATTTTTCTGACAAACAAGCTGTCTATCATGCGATTTATAAACAAGTTCAGAATCAATTCAGCGATCAAGAGGAATTCTTCCGCGATTTAGAGCTGCGCGGCAGCTTTATCAGCAATGAGAAAAAACATGATCTTGTTTTGATTACCACGCTTGCCCTGCGAACACAGCAGCCCTGCTTTGAAGTGTTTGTCAACCGCAAGCCGATTTTCTGGAATCAGAACAAGGCCCGCGTCTTTATTTTCTATCAATATGGCAACGGACGCCGGGAAAACGTCCAGAAGATCAGTCATCTGTTAAAGCAGTTCATCCATCAGAATCCCTTGTTTCTCAATACGCTCTATGATCAAAACTATGAAGATATCCTATCCAATTTTAATATTCTTTAGCCTTGAGTAAAGCAGAAATTATGCGAAAAATAGAAGATTGAAAGTCTCTTCGCAGACTTCTTCTGCTTTTTTTTCAGTTTTTCGCCCTCAGTTTTAAGGGAAGCCATTGCCTTCTGCAGCCTTATTTCATCGGCTGTGTATTAGAACCGCTCAGGACTATCATTGTCTGAGGGTTTTGTATGTTTCTTATTAACCATACCTATAAAGAGCACTCTTCACTTATTTATAAGGGATTATCAAAGAAAAGATCTGTTACCTAAGCAAAGCAATTCTACCAATTAAAAATAAATATACTCTAGAGTATAATACTTATAAGTATATTAATGCTTGAGAGGCTGTTATGACTTTGGATTCAAGAAGAAACCACAAAAAGATCTTCAACGCAGGAAGTTCCCTAATCGAAGATCTTTTTTATGTCTCAGAATTCTATTCTTCAGTAAACTGATGCTTATAAACCCAATCTGGGCTGTATCGCAGTGCTGTCCATTGATGAATGTTCTTGGTGCAGGAAACATGCCGCTGGCCATCCCGCTCACTCTATTTAATATTCTGTGATTTAAAACTCTACGAAATTCAAATGTTGAATTTTTATTTCCTCTAATATTTTATCTAACATTGCATTTTTGCTATAATTGATCACCTCAAAAAAGTTGAAATTTATTTCCTTTACAATCAATATATCCGTCTTTTTCTTCTTCTAATGATTTCGTATTTCTTTTTCCATTCGGATGAACTGGAAATGATTTCCGTAACTTATATGCAATAGGTCTAGCTGCTGAAGGAAGCACTTCAGAGCACTTATGATCTATTTTTTGAATCAACTCTAATCCATATTCCAAATAATTAGTCTTTAACACTATATGAAGCACAGGTACTGAAATTCCGTTACAATTCAAGGCAATCGCTTTACACTGTGAAATTTCAGGCTCTTTCAAAACTACTCTTTCAATATCAAATAAATAAATAATTTCTCCTTGTTCTGATACAAAACTATCTTCTGCTCTGCCTAGAATAAATACATCCCCATCTTCATCTACATAACCAATATCACCTGTGCATCCCCAAATTCTGTTATCTATATCTTTCCAGAAAAAAGCTTGAGTTGCTGTAACATTTTTATAGTATTCCTTCATTCTTGCAGGTGAACAGACTCTGATTTCACCACGTTTATTATATTTTTTTTCTTGATTTGTTTTCATATCGAATGCAGACACTATAACGTTTTTAATCGGATATCCGGCGCTTTCTAATTTGCTGTGTTTAAAAGAAGTCGTGGTTATTGTACTTCCTAACTCACACATGCCATATCCTTTAATTAGTTTCGATTTACAATGATGTTCTTGTAAAAATTCATTAATTTCATTTTCTGATTGTATAGATATAGTTTCTCCACCACTAATAGGATATACTAGATTACTCAAATCAATATGATCAAGTTCTTTTGTTCGAATCGCATACATCCACAAACTATTTGCTGCTAAAGTCATTTCAGGTTTATTCTTTGCAATAGCTTTAGTAAATGATTCCTTACTGAAAACTAGTTCAGGAATAAGGGTAATTCCCAAACAAAGCGGCATTAGTATGGATAGAACAATACCTGTCGAAAACCAAATTGGTATTATTTGCAAGAACTTATCTTGGCGACGATAAATAAAGTCTGAACTTAAATAATGCGAAATCGTTGCATTTATCCCATCATTAGTAAGCAAGATCCCTTTGGAAGCCCCTGTAGTACCCGAGGAGTAAACCATAACTACACCTAAATCTTTTTCATATGCTAATTCTACAGCCTCAGTATCTTTTCCCATCTTTATAAATGTCGTCCAATTTATAAAAGATCTATTCTTTTTTTCTTGCTGTTGCGTTATTTTTAAAAAGCAAGCTGTTATTTTTGGCATCGATGTTATATATGGAATATATATAACTTTTTTTATACATGTCACTGGAACAATATCTTCAATAAAAGATAGCATCTTATCAAGAATAAATAATAATTGTGCTCCTGTATCATTAATACGATCAATCATCTGCTCTTTAGAAAACAAAGGATTAATAAAATTAGCAATAGTACCAATCTTACAGCAAGCCAAGACTAAATAAATTGCCTCAGGTACGCTAGACATACAGAGTGATATACAATCTCCTTTTTTCACTCCTAAACTAATTAATGCTGAAGCACAAGAATCTGTTTCCTGAAATAGCTTTTGATAGGTAATCTTTCTTCCATAAAATAAAATCGCGACATCATCTAAATATGATTTGTTGTGTTCATAAATTCTGTGAAAAATAGTACTTGCTAAATCATTACGAAAAACTGTATCGCAATAATATTTTAACCAAGGTTTATCATTTGAGGGATAATCGGTATTCTCCATTTTTTTATCTCCTTCTATTACAATTTTTCACTTACTGCAAATTTTAATTTTCTGTTATCTAGGACACAAGAAATTATATCATGATTTTAATATAATACTTTTTACATGTAATTATTTGCACCATTATGTAATCAATAGATTCTAAATCAACAGAAATTTGCTGAAAACTATTGTGGTTAAAATTAAATAAAAACTCTCTTTTGATGTAATACTTTGGATCAAAAATTATCTAAGGAATTTAGATCGGTCATAGGATGGAAAAAAACCGCAAAAAGATCTTCAGCGCAAGGAGTTCCCTGAATCGAAGATCTTTTTTATAAAATTCTATAATTTCTGAATTCTATTCTTCAGTAAACTGATGCTTATAAACCCGATCTGGGCTGTATCGCAGTGCTGTCCATTGATGAATGTTCTTGGTGCAGGAAACATGCCGCTGGCCATCCCGCTCAAATACCCGCTCACCATCGGAATTTTCCGGATTCTTTAATACCTGTTCAACCGTATTCAATAAATACTGCAGGATTAATGGGGATTGATCCCAAGCGCCATGTCCTGGGAAAACACCATTGATTTCCGCAAACCGCGGCTGTAGCTTCCACAAAGCCTCGCCCAGCGCTTCAACAGTGCAGAACTCACCGTAAGCCGTACCCTTCGGACGGCTGCCGATTCCCGTTGTATCGCCGCTGAACAAAATGTGATGATGATGATCATAGAAACCACATTGTCCCGGAGTATGTCCCGGAAGCAGGACAGCTTCAACAAGATATCCATCGCCTAAATCAAACAAATGTCCATCTTCAATGCCGATAATCTCATACGGAACATAGTTCTCCTTGTGGTGACGGTCAATGATGATATCTTCCTTATCAAAATGGGTATATACCGGCTCACCCGGCTGAATCCACTCATCCCAGACCTGAATCGGCTGATCGGTATTGTTAAACAGATAATCCCAGATATCCGGATTGTTCTTTGTCTGCAGATCCAAAACTTCGTTTCTGTGACAGTATACCCGCTCAAACTGCGCGTTGCCGTAGCAATGATCATAATGCGCATGCGTATTGACAACGATCAGTTCTTTTTCTCCGATCAAATGCCGGATTAAACCTTTCAGATCGCCCACACCAAATGACGTATCCACCAACAGCGCCTTTTCAGGGCCATCGACCAAGTACATCCAAACATCACCGGCACCATCGAAGCTGTCGTTATACAACGCATACACACCTTCGCGGACTTGATAAACTTCGGTATACGGGTTGATCTCTGGATAAAACTGTTTCAATGAGCTCGTTTCCCGCAGAATCTTCATAAAGGACCAGCGGACTGGATGTTCCGTTTCCCAAACGATTCGTTTAGACTTTAAAGCGGAATGGATCGGACGCGGAACGGCGCCCAAGGCTGTATTTTTCTTAAAACTTCCCGGCATACATTTTCCTCCTGTCTTTCTTCCAATTCTATTCTGTTAATAGCTTCCTGGTTTTCCATTTGCCGCTGAGATAATAAGCGATGCAGATCACACCGTTGACGATGCGGGAACAAGCCACGCCATACCACAGACCTTCATACCCCATGTGAAAAACGTTGATGAAGATCAAACTCAGGCCGATCTTACAGATAACGCCATCCAAAAGGCCAAGCAAAAAGCCCATCTCCACAAATCCGCAGCCAGTCACCATCGCCTGGAAGGATCCCGTGATCGCTGAGGCAAAGAAATGAATGGTAAAGATCCGTAAAAAGGTCGTTCCCATTTCAATAACAGCCGCATCCTGGGTAAAGATGCCAAAGATGACATGCGGAATCAAAACGCACAGCAGCGATGAGAGACCTGCCAGCACGACGCAGCAGCCGGCTGTGACCCAGGTTGTTTTCCCGGCCCGCTCCGGCTTGTGCGCACCTAGATTCTGACCGATCATACTGGCTGCCGCTGTATCGACGCCGGAGATGAAAACCTCCAGGAACTTCTGCAGCTTGTTGCCCACACCGTTGGTTGTGGAAACCACAACGCCGTAAGAATTGGCCGACGCATTAACCCAAAGCATTCCCGTCCGCACCATGAGGGAACGGAAAACCTGCGGAATGCCCAGGCGAACCAGCACCTTCAAAATCGGCATATCAATCTGGAAATAGCGCAGTTTAAGTTCAAAATCAAAGTGTTCACGCTGAATCCACAGGTAGAGGAATGCCGCCAAAAAGGAACAAAGCTGAGAAACAACCGTAGCGATGGCCGTTCCGGCAGCCCCCATGTGGAAAACGGCAACCAGCAGAATATCCAGAAAAATGTTGGCAGCCGCCGCTACCAGAATAAACAGCAGCGGCTTTTTGGATTCGCCCATGCCCCGCAGCACACCGCAAACCGCGTTGTAGCCGAAGATAAACGGATATCCCAAAGCCGTGATGATCATGTACTGCGACGCCTGCGACAGCGCCACCTGCGGACAATTCAACAGCTGCAGAATCGGCTGACAGAACAAAATACCCAATCCCATTAACACCAGGGAACAGACGATCGTAAAGGTCAGAAGCGTTCCGACCGTTTTTTTCATCTTATCTTCCATGCCGGATCCCGCCAGCTGAGCGATATAGATCTGTCCTGCTCCGGCAAAGCCCATCGCGACGGGACTGACCAGATCCGCCATCTCGCCGCCGGTATTGACAGCGATGCTTCCGACGTTGCCGACAAACTGACCGATGACCGATAAGTCGACCATCGAATACAGCTGTTGGACAATATTCGTCAGAACAATCGGAATCGCAAAGATCAGCAGTGTGGTCAGGATCGGCCCTTCAGTCAAGTTCGTGCCGACCTGCCTGCGTTTTCCCGCGGCTTCCATTTACCGGCTGCCCCCTTTTTTCAGGCCTTGAGAATCCAGCTTAGTCATCATCATCCGGTGAGGACTCCGATCCGGCTAACAACAGTGCTCCGGCATCCTGAATCGCCTGACGGCCATTTTCCACAATCGTCGCCGCATCCACATCTGTACTTTCCCGCATTCCCAATAGTTCCAAAATCATCGGCAGGTTCATTCCGACGATCAAACGGATTTTTTCACTGACGATTGTCAGAGCCTGATTGCAAGGTGTTCCGCCGAGCATATCGGCAAAGATCAGAACGCCGTCGCCGCGGTCAACCTCCGCAACCTTCTGCAGCAGCTGATCATGAAATTCCTGCGGTGAATGATTCTCACGCAGCGAACAGATTTCCAGCTGCGGTATCCGGGAACCAAATAACATCGACAAAGAGTCCACGATGCCCTCTGCCATTTTACCATGACTGATTAAAACCAGACCTACCATTTTATTGCCTCCTTCTTGAGATTCCTTGTACAAAGGAAATCGTCATTCGACGATTTCCTCTTTTTCTTCCTGTTTTTTTGTTTGTTTCCGGTTAACGGCAAGGGTCAGACGAAGCAGCCACTGCTTCATCCGCTCCTCATTTTCACCGAAAGCCTGCTCCGGGATCACCAGCTGGGTCTGATCTTCAAAAGCAACGATCAGAAAATCTTTCAGGATGAAATAATCCGCGAGCTTTTTTTCCGTTCCGTTGACTCTGAAGCAGCCTTCGTTTTCTTCAATTTGCAGCGCCTCCCAGTTCAGCTGGGAAGAAGCCAGTTTTCGTTTCGCCGCACTTCTGCATAAATTGCGGAAAAACCGCGGCGCCAGATAAAACAGCCAGAGCAAGGAAAAGGAAACGGCAATCACCCAGGCCCCTATCGAATGTGTCCATTGAAAACCAATCATCAACGCAGCGCACAGCGCCGGTCCCCAAAGTAGGGCGATCCCCCGCGGCAGACGCGTCTGATGCGAGGAGCTCAGCAAAGTTTCATAGTAGCGCAGTGCATCCTCAGGACTAAATTGATATTGCAGCTGAAGCATAACCGTTCCCTCCTCTTTCTTAAGCCAGAATCGTTGTCATGTAACCGATAATCGCAACTGGGATCATCCACAACATGATCTTGGTTGCCGACCATTTCTTTTCTTTTACCAAATAGTACACGATAAAGCAGATGACCAGGGTCAAAATCTTCGGAAAGAAGGCATCCAGAACATCGGTTTGGATGTTGATGCTGGTCTGGCCGAAGGAAGCGACCAGTCCGGTTTTGACATTCATGATGCCGGCCAAAACACCGCCGATCACTGTGATGCCCAAGGCTTCAAAAGCCGGAATAACCCGTTCCTTCATGTTTGAGCTGACTAACGTTTCCGCACCGATGATTCCGTATTTATAACCCGTCTTGAATAAGGTTAAGCACAGAATCGCATTGATGACCGTATAGGCGGCAAATAAGAACAGCGCACCTAAGATGGACCCTTCCGTACTTAAGCCGATCGCAATGGAAATCAGGATTGGCGTGATCAGAGCCTGAATCAGCGAATCGCCCAAACCCGCCAGCGGTCCGGCCAGCGCCTGCTTGATCGACTGAATCAGTTCATTGGTGATCGTGTCATCATGGGCCCGTTCAACTTCCATACCCAGAACGATTCCATAAATGACCGCGCCCAGACCTTGCTGCGTGTTGAAGAAAACTTCATGATTGCGGCACAGTTCCTTCTGCTTTTCCACGTCTTCCGGATAAATTTCATCCGCGACGCGTGCCAGCATACTCACCATCGAACAGCCTAACATCCGTTCCCGTGTAAAGTTCATCGGGATTGACCAGTTGTAAGCCCAGAAGGCTTTGTTGACAAATTTCTTATCGCTCTTTAACGCCTGAAGGCGTTCTGTGTTCTGTGTCATCAGTCGTCATCCTCCTCAACGCCGGCCGCAGCCATCTTTTTATCCGGAGTGAACTGGAAAATCAGATAAGCAATAACGCAGCCCACAACCGTAATTGAAATTGTATCCCAGCCCAAAGCCGCGGCCAGGACAAAGCCGAACAGGAAATAAATCCACTGGAACGGTGAATGAATCAAGGTGACCATCAGGATCATAAAGCCAATCGCCGGAAGCAGACCGGTAAAGGTCGATGTGATCGCGTTGATCTGCGGCGGCAGGGCGCTGACGATGCTGCTGATCACAGCCGAGCCGGCTAAGCAGAATACAGGAACAATGACCAGACAGGAAACCATTGTCCAGATATGTCCCGCTGCCGGGAACCACCAGGCTTGTTTAATTTTCCCCTTTTCAATCAAGGCGTCCTGACGATGCAGGAAACCGACTTTCACCAGATTGCCCACGGTATCCAGAATGTTCTGAACGGCCGCAAAGGCCAGAGCAATCGTCAGACATTCTGCCGCGTCACCGCCCGAAACCAACGTCAGCGGCAAAGCAAACCAGAGCGCGATATTGATTTTGGGCAAGGTCGCGACCCCGCCGATCGACATCTGACCGATATAGGCCGCCTGAATAACGCAGCCGATGATCATCGCGTTTTTCATGTCCCCCATGATCATGCCGATGATCAGACAGTGGATCAGCGGCTTGCTCATGATATTCATGCTCAGCCAGCCTAGCGGGAACATCCCGGTTGAAACCAGGAAGCAGAAGAGTCCAAGCAGAATCGCTTGAAGAATGGTGATTTGCATCGTATTTTCTCCCCTTTCTCTTATATTGAAATAAAATACTTAATGCTGATCTTTAATGTCCTTGAAATACAGCTCCGGCTGGCCGTCGCCCGGGAACTGTTGAAACTGAATCGAAATCCCCAATTGATCCAGTTCTTTTAATGCGGCAAGCTCTTCTTCATTAATCCAAATATCCCGGCGTACCCAGAAGCCATCCTTTTCCTTAGGAATGTTGGCGACATTGACAGTTTTCATCAGATCGGGAACCGCCTGGTAGATTTTTAACAAGGTGGATGGCCGGCGGGTGATGATCAGCGTGCGTTTCTCATTGATCATGCATTTGCGAATTGGCGTTAAGGCATCGTCAAACGTATGAACAGTTACTTTCACGCCCTGCGGCGCAGCCATTTCAAAAATACGTTTTAACATTGGATTGGTCGCTGTGGCATCATCCACACCGATCACCCGCGTGATTTTGTTGAGCGGAATAATTTTAGTTTGACATTGACCGTGAATCAGACGGTCATCGCAGCGAATAAAAACAATCATACAGTACACCTCTTTCTGACGAACTTGGCTGAAGCCAGGCATTCAAGCTTTCCCCTGAATCTATGTTTATTGTAAAGGAACTGGAAGCGGTTTCTTGTTCAGGTTTTAATCTTTAATCAGCTATTTTTTGATCTGTCAAAGGCAGCATAAAGATATACTCCGCAAATAGGGAATACGAGTTTTTGTTTTTAAAAGTAATCAGAAAAAGTTTTAAAATTCAATGTTATAGCACTTTCGGCTGGCGCTTCTCAATCCGCTTTCCCATTCTCCGTTATTCGAAAAGCGGAATCATTCCATCGCTTCCTTTTCATTTGACAACAGACTGAGATCCTTCAACGCCGCTTCCACGGCATAAACCAGCGGCGTTCCCTGAAGCAGACGGCGCGCTTGAGTTAACGTCTGAATCGCCTTCTGCGGCTGATCATCCAAATAATAGGCTTTCGCTAACGACATCATCTGCTTTCCGCGGGCTGTCCCTTCTGACTGAGAAACCTTGTCCTCCAGAAGGGAAACCACCGAACGGTCAAACTGACAGATCAGTTTTTGATTAATCGCATTTTCCTCATGCAGTGCCTGAACTAAATCCTGAACCGATTCTTCTTCAATGGCTTCCAGTTCCCGCTGGACAACTGTGAACAATCGGGCGTCGCGATCCTGTGCGGCAATCTGACTGCACAGCTGCAGATAGGCTATTTTCTGCGGAAGGTTCAAGCGATCCGGGCGGATAGCCGGCAATATTTTTCTTGCCTTTTCCAGATCACCGGCACTCATTTGATCTGTAGTCCGCAGCAAAAGCACCAGATTGGGATTCAAAAAGATCAAAGCGGTCCGCCTGTAAATCAGTTTTCGATAGGCTTGATAATCTTTGCCGATCAAAGCCTGTTCCAGTTGGGCATTCCAACTTTTCTTTATTTTAGCCGATCCCCAAATACCACTTAGGATCAAAAAAACGGACAATACGAGCGAGACTGTCATCAATTACCCTCCCTTAATCATGCAAGATTCCTGAAAATCCTTTATAATGGAGTTCAGGAGAAAGAAAATATGCTTAACGAACTGGGAAAAACGCTTTTGCAGCAAATTGCTGCCTGTCACGATTACATCAGCAGCGAAGAATTGAGTAAGATCTGCAATGTTTCCATCAATACCATTCGCAAAGAAATCGATCTGATTAACGACTGCCTTGAGGATCATGGCTGTTTCATCGACACCAAGATCGCTTCCGGTTATTTTTTAACCCTGGACAAGCCGGAACAAGCCAAACCGTTTCTGACGCAGATTCTCAAAGAATTCCGTCAGTTCCGCTATCTGAACTATTCTGAATTTTCAACGGCGTACACCATTGCGATGAAGCTTTTGACCGCCGCTTCCTACACCTCGATTGATTCCCTGGTCAACAGTCTGTATTGTTCCAAGAGTACCGTTCTGCGGACTCTGGATCAGACTCAGCTGATTTTTGACCAGTTTCATCTGGAATTGAAAAACAAACGAAATTACGGTCTGTATCTGGAAGGCGATGAATGGTCAAAGCGAATCTGTCTGATTTTCATGCATAAAGTCTTTGTTCACGAAAATCCGCAGCGGGTGCGTTCCGGAATTTTCAACGCGCTGTTTCTCAATCATACCGACTATCCAAATCTTGTCCGCGACTGTGTGCTGAAAGTCTTCCGATCTCAAACTGAGGTTGCGGTGCCGAACATTCATTTCATTAAAATCGCGCAGTACATTCTCTTGGCAAAAACCCGCTCCGCCTATGCTGAACAGCTGCAGCTGAGCGAAGCTCAGAAGAAACTGCTGCCTTTGCCGGTCTATGCGATTGCCCGGCGGATTTACGCCAGCCTGCCAGCTTACTTTCAGGAAGGGGCCACTGAAACCGATATTCTGTCCCTGGCTTCCCTGATCGCCTGCTGCATGACGCTGAAGCATCCCTCACAAATTCCGGCAGAAGCACTGGAACAAATTAAGGGGGAAGTCAGCGAAGTCGTAGCCTTTATCGGAAAATATTATGACCTTCAGCATATTTTTGACGAACGTTTCTATCAGGATTTTGCCTGTTATCTCTATGGACTGAATCTGAAAAAAGAATTCAATTTCGCTTCCGATGCGGAGAAGCTGCCGGAATCGACCCGTATTGGTTTGATCTCCGCAGATATCAGCTCGCTGTTTGCCCTTTATTACAAGGTAAAGCATGGTCTGTACCTGCGGGAAGTCGATCTGGTTGACGCTTACTATATCTTCAATTCAGCCTTGTTTAAGAATAATACCTATTATAATAAGATGAAGTTTGCGGTCGTATCCCGACATGGCCGATATTACAGTGAAAATCTGGCGGATCGGATGCGGGTTCAGTACAGCCGTTATATTCAGTCGATTGAGGTGTTGGAATATACCGAGATTTTTGAGCAGGATCTCAATCAATACGATGCGGTCATTACGGATATCAACCGGAAGATTCTGCCTAAGACTTACACCGGAGCTTATATTGACAATACGCTGCGTTCTCTGCCCGCCGCTGCCAATTCGATGTCCGCTTTCCTGATTCAGCGGTTCAATGCCAAAGCTAAGCGGATCTTCCGGGAAAAGAATTTCCACAAAGGCAATTTCACAACGCCGATGCAGGTCTATGACGCAATTTACCAACTGTACGAAAATGAAATTGGCGATCACGAACATTTCATCCATGATTTAAAGATGCGCAACAGCTTCATCAGCTATGAAAAGCAGAAGAATATCGTTTTGATTACACCCCTGGCCTTGCGTTTATCTCATCCGGTGTTTGAGGTCTTTATCAATCGGAAGCCGATGCTGTGGGAACATGCCAAAGCCAGCGTCTTCATTTTTTACCAACAGGGCGACGGCAGTCAGGAAAATGTCCAGATCATCTCGTATTTGCTGAAACAATTTATTCATCAGAACGAACTGTTTATCAATACGCTGGCAGATCGATCCTACAAAGATATCATTTCCATTTTCCAAGTGCTTTAAGAAAAAGGGCTGTTACGCAGGAATGCGCAGCAGCCTTGAGTTTAGAGAATTCCGAAGAAAGCTAAGACAATACAGCCGCCCATGATCAAGAAGATCAGCTTGGTCGGTGACCAGCCCTTCTGAACCCGCGAGAAGCTCCAGCCCCACAATAACAGTGACAACAGACCCGGCATGATCGAATCGAGCATGCCCTGGAAATCAATCGCGGCTCCGCCGATCACCGGCTGCAACGCAATCTTAATTGAAACGTTCTGGGCAATCAGCGCACCGACCATAATCGCGCCGAGGATGCCCGCGGCTTCGGTAATCAGCGGAACGATGCCGCGTTCAAACGCTTCAGTGATCAGGCTGGTGCCATAGCGGTAACCGGCCGTTAAGAAAATATATTTATAGACCAGAAGCAGCCCGCCATACAACAGCACGAACAGAATGACGCCCAGCAGACTGCCGTTGGCTGACAAACCAATGCACAAACCAGCGATGATGACGCGGTAGCAGTTGAAGAAGAAGCTGTCGCCGATTCCGGCTGTCGGCCCCATCAAAGAAGCTTTCAGTGTGGAAATCGTTTCTGTGATATCCTCTTCCGGATGTTCTGCCTGTTGTTTTTCCATGGCCAGAGCAATGCCGACCAATAAGCCTAAGAAAACCTGATGAGTATTGAAGAATTCTCCGGCATGGCGGTAGAAGGCTTTTTTGCGGTCTTCCGGATCGTCATAGAACATTTCCAGTCCTGGATACATGGCCATCGCAAAGCATTTGGACTGCTGGGAAACCTTACTGCTGGCCATGTTGGTGCCTAGAGAGAAGTAGAACGATTTATTCAGCATTTTTCTTTCTTCCGGAGTCAGCTTCGGTGCCTTATTCATAGAAATCATCCCCTTCCTGAGTCTGCGTGCCGATGGCGGATGCCGATCGGCTCTGCGCTAACTTATAACTGTTCTGGAAATGCGCGAAGGCAATAACAATACCGATCAGGGCCAATGGCAAAGTTCCCAATGCCAGGTATTTAACCGCAACAAAGCCAAGAATGACATACATTACAGTTGTTGCGCCATTCCAGATTGCCTGTGTTGTTAAGCATAAGCCGACAACGACCAGCATGTTGGCGGAAGCATTCAAACCGTTGATGATGAAAGCCGGACAGATCGAGATGAAACCCTGAAGTCCTGCTTCGCCGCCCAAAGCGACTAAGAAGACGACAATCGTATTCAGCAGCTGGGAAACAAAGATGACCTGCAGCCACATTGCGATACGGAATTTTCTAACATTGCCGGTTTCCGCAATTTTCATAAACCATGGATGCAGCGCCAAGGCGATGGCCTGTGTGAACGGCTTGACCGCATTAATCAGCGTCCCGACGGTTACCGCTAAGGCTAAGCCGACGCCCTGGTCAGCACCAGAAAGAACAACGAAGCCGACAGCCAGGACGGAAGCAGCCTGATAATTGGACGGCGCTTCACCGCCAATCGCGGAAACCCCCATATAAACAGCTTCCAGTTCGGCGCCGATGATGACGCCGGTCGTGATATCCCCGCACATTAAACCGGTTAATGTACATAAAACTAACGGACGGGTAAACGTCTGCCATCCCAGCCAGTTGTCCGCAACCTGCCACAACAGATAAGCAAACGCAATCAATAATGCGTTGGTCATGAGAAACCCCCTCTTTCTTTAAAGTTTGGAAACGATCTCAGCGAAATTTTCACTCGGATTGGATGGGATCAGCTGAGAAAATACATGTCCCCCGATCTGAGCCAGTTCTTTGAAATAAACCAGATCTTCCGGATCGGAATTGACTCCCCGTGTCAGATTGACCTTATTCGCAGATTTCTTTTTGACGTAGTTGGCCACGTTCACTTCGCTGATCGGTAGCGCTTTGACTAAAGCGACCGCATCCTTCGGATTGTCGACGATGATCAGAACCCTGACCGTATCGACACGCGGATCCGACAGCAGCTTAATCGCATCGGGAATCGTTTTGACTGCGACTTTCTTCCCAGCCGGCGCTGACATCAGTAGCGTCTGCGTGGTCAGCGGATCTTTCGCCAGTTTGTCGCTGGCAACCACAATCCGGCTGACATCCAGAAAGCGGGACCAAGCCGTAGTGATTTGTCCATGGATCAGGCGCTCGTCAATTCTTAGTTGAACAATCATAATGTCTTCCTTTCCTCCTCATTTTTCATCAGCGGGCATCCCCGCTGATTTCAACATCCTCATTATACTTAAAGCGCTTTCATCAAAAATTTCAAAAAGTAATAATTTATGGTTGCTTTTTGTGATTTTTTAAAGCGGAATTTAGGTCGCTGCGCTGTTGATCTTCCCATAAGAAAAGCCGGTAAATCACCGGCTATGTGAATAACTTGGATCCCAAGAATGAAATTTAAAAGAATTCCTCATCCGTTTGCGGCTGAATCACTTCCCACAGACGAATCCCATCTTTCCCGGTCTGCATCAAAGCCTTCAAATCAAGATCTCCGCTTTCCCGCAGGCCCAATAGTTCCAGAAATAACGGTAAGTTCACGCCGCAGATGACGTCTACCTGTCCCGGCTTCAGATACCGTGTGGTTTTATGGGCTGGTGTCCCCGCAAACAAATCCGTTAAGATCAAAACACCCTCGCCGCTGTCCAGCTTTGCAACAGCCTGTCCGATCTGTTCTTCAAAGGCTTCGCTGTCATCGGTCATCTGATACCCCAACGCCTGCACCTGGGGCAGATTCTCGCCAAAAAAGATCGAAGAAGCCTGAAGCATGCCCTGCGCCATGTCGCCATGACTCAGCAATAATATTCCTTTCATAAAATCCTTCCTCTCTTTGTTTTATCCTTTTTTATTATACCGTCTCCCACTTTCTTAATTTTTCAAAATTTGAAAGGAAAACCCGGCAGAAAAAGAAAAAGAATGGAACTTCGGCTGTCCCATTCTCATTATTTTGTTTTCGTAAAGCGGATTAGCCTAAAATCAGTTTCGTCAGATCGGTCGGTTCTACGATTTCGCCGTCTTTATAAACGCGCATATTGCCTGATGCGATTTCATCAATCAGGATGACTTCACCCTGGTAATAACCAAACTCAAACTTGATATCATAAAGATCCAGACCTTTTTCTGCCAGCGTTTCTTTAACAATCCCTGAAATTTTCTGCGTCATGGCTTTCATTTCCGCATACTGATCCAGAGTCATCACGCCGATGGCTTCCAGACCATCCGGTGTGATCAGCGGATCGCCCAGGTAGTCATCCTTCAATGTGGTTTCAACATATGCGTTTAACGGTGTACCGCTTTCCATGTAAGCACCGTAGCGACGGATAAAGCTTCCGACCGCACGATAGCGGCAGATCACTTCCAAGCCCTTGCCGAAAACTTCCGCCGGCAGGACTTCCATCGTTGCATTCTCAATATCTGCGCTGACATAGTGCGTTTTAACGCCTGCCTTCTTCAGAATTTCGAAGAAATAAACTGAAACTTTCAGATTCTCACGACCAATGCCTTCGATCTGAAGTCCAACTGTGTTCGCTCCCGGATCGAATACGCCGTCAGTTCCGGTGCAGTCATCCTTGAACTTCAGCTGATAGTTGCCGTTGTCTAATGCATAAACATCTTTTGTCTTACCTGTGTAAACTTTATTCATGCCTTTTCCTCCATATAATGCAGAACTAGTTTAGCACAGTTACTGCCATTCGGCACAAAAATTTACGGTAATTTCAAGGTTTTTCTTGTTTTTCTCCGCTGGTTGGTTATGGAAGCGATTTCGTGACATCCTGAAAGCTTCCTGAAGATCCGTCATACCGTTTAACAAAGGGATCTCAATGCTTTGCGATAAACTTGCGATCCTGTTTATCCCTTAAGATTTCCGCAATTTCCGGAATCGAATGTCCGGCTAACCGCAGCTGCCGGATCTCTTCAATTCGCTGGATGGCTTCCGTGCGGCGGTAGCGGCGCGTCAGATTTTCCTCCGCCTGTTCAAACGGAATCATGCCTTCTTCGGTATAAAATTTCAGCGTGCTGTAACGAACATTCGTCAGCCGCACCAATTCCCCGATCGTCACCCATTCCGCCTGCTGGATTACTTCCAGGCTTCTTTGCCGGCCCATGGTCAGCCGCTCCTTACGCCGTAGCGGCAATCACGGCAATCAGCGTATCCACCGAGTCGATCATTTCGTTGATCAGCTTGTTCTCCGGGGCTTTCCGCAATTCTTTCAGCCGCTGCTTCAACATTTTCGCCTCGTAGGCAGAGAAATATTTTTTCAGAAGCGAGGTCTTATCCAAAAGACAGCCCAGCAGCACTGTTTCCTCACTGATCTGACCTTCTTCTAAAAACTCAGCACGAATTTTCTGAATGACGCGATCTTTTTCTTCAGCTTTGACCGTACGGTATTCCTTTGTTCCCAGCAAGCCTTTTTTCACTGTCGTTTCCAGCAGATTGGCTTCTTCCATAACTTCCAGACAGGCTTCCAGCATCTCTCTGCGCGGTTTTCCTGTCAGGGTAAAGGTTAGATTTCCTGCAAAATCTGCCACTTTCTTCCCTTTGGACTTCTTTACAATCTCAAACATCGGCTCCAAATAAACTGGAGGTTCACTTCCTTTATCCGTCAATTGAAGTTTTTTTCCTTCCAGAACAACCCAGCCCAGATCGATCAGCTCAATCAGCTGCGCTGCATAGAAACAAATTTCCTTTTCTGTACTGAAAGTGGGAAGCTTCCCTTCCTCATCCAACACACATAACAAATATTCCATCGTCAACGCTTCTTTATTCATCGTTTCCTCCTTGGCCTAACGGCACTATCTACTTATTACTTACTACTTATGATTTAATATTAACAGAGTCCGGTCTTTTCGTCAAATCTTTTCCTGACTTTCATTTCGAAAAAAAGAAAAACCCAACTGGAATTTCCAATTGGGCCTCATCGTTTTTTCCCAAGAATAAAACGCGGGTCACGATAAAATGCGGCTAACAGGAACACCGCCATTAAAATCCAGGCAATCGGCTCAGTATAACACACGCCCAGATAACCCAGACTTGGCGTCAAAAGCAGCGTTGCCAAAATCTTAACGATCATTTCAATACAGCTTGAGAAAATCGGCGCCTGACTTTTCCCCAATCCCTGCAAGGCATTGCGGTAAATGAATAAGACTGATAAAGCATAAAAGAAGAAGACATTAATCTTAAAATACTGCCGGGCCGTGGCAATGACCTGCACCTCTTTGGCATCCACGACCAGCGCCAGAATGAAGTCAATTCCCCAAAAGGAAATCAGAATGCAGAATGTTGACCAGACAAAGCTGATGGCGGTGCAGCAGTGCAGACCTTTGCGAATACGCTCAAGCTTGTTTGCGCCCAGATTCTGCGATACATAAGTCGTAGCGGTGACGCCGATGCTGATCAGCGGCTGCATGAACATTTCGATTACCTTTCGCGAAGCAGTATGCCCGGCAATGATCACCGCTCCCAGCTTGTTGACAGCGCTTTGTAAAATCACGGAACCGATTGATACGATCGAATTCATCAGTCCCATTGAAACGCCTAACGACAGCTGAGCTTTCAGCATTTCTCTGTCCCATTGGAAATCTTCCTTCTCCGGAATCAGAAAACGGGTCTTTTCCTTGATATACAAAACACAGAGGACGACCGACAACCCTTGGGATATCAGCGTTGCGATCGCTGCTCCGCCCACGCCCATGTGCAAGGTCTTTAAAAAAACATAATCCAGGACAATATTTGTCAATGAAGCCAGAATCAGAAAATACAGCGGAGTTCGGCTGTCGCCGTAGGAACGCAGAATGCTGGCAGCCATGTTATACATCATCGTGATGATCAAGCCGCCGTAAATAATAAAGATATACTCGATTGACATGCCCATGATTTCTTCCGGTGTTCCTAACAGCTTCAGTACCGGAATCCCGGTCACTAACGCGATCACCGTAATTCCAATCACGAAGATCAGCCCCAGCATCAGCGTGCCGGCCACCGCTTTTCTGACCTTATCCATTTCCCCAGCGCCGACATACTGGGCAATCGGGATCGCAAACCCCTGCGCCAATCCGATGTTCAGACCCAGCACCAATCCGGAAACAGAAGCCGTCGCTCCCATCGCAGCCAGAGCGTCGACCCCTAATATCCGGCCAACCATCATCGTATCCGCCATATTATAAAATTGCTGAAAGACATTTCCCAATAAAACTGGCATCGCAAACATCAAAATTAGTTTCAGCGGACTGCCTTCCGTCATTCGGTTATGCATTCGTTTCCCCCTCTCCAAAAACAAAATCCAGAACATTATAGCCTACTTGATTCACTCTCACAAGCCTTTTCTCTTCCATCAGAAAAAGAGCTGAATGAACTCGGTAAAACAAAAACTGCCGAAATCCGGCAGTTCCTGATTTGAAGCCTAAACGCTTCCTTTTCCTTTATCAGGCTGTTCAGTCAAAACTCCCTCGCTTTTCACTGAACACTCTGTGACTTTAATGCAGAATCCAATACAGGAACGCAACCAGGATCATCGCTAATTTAAACATTCATCATCACCTTTCTATTAGTCTGTGCTTGTTTTTACTTAGGAATACGGAAAAAGAAGTCGAACAGTCTGGCTTCTCATTAGTCTATTCCATTGATTAGAATTCGGTTCCTGAACTCTTCCATCATGGAGGGGCTGGATCAATCCGAAACATTGAAGCTGAAAATCCAGCTTCCTATCTACATTCATAAAATACCAAAAAAATCGCAGGGCTGTCAATGATTATGCCTGCGATTTGTGATTTTTATGTCAATTAATTGACCAGCTTCAGCCACTGCGTTTATCGATCCAGTTCAAATTGTGCTTCAGAGGGATATTTCTGTTGATTCAATTTCTCCTTGATCGGAATCCACGTTTCAACATCAATATCATAACAATTCGCGACTGCCAGAGCATAATACAGGATATCCCAGATTTCCTCTTCAATCGTCCCTTTGATCTGATCTGGTGAAGCGGGTATGCGTTCTTTGCGCATAGCTCTGGCCAATTCCCCGGTTTCTTCCACGAGCTTTAAAAGATAATCTTTTGCCCGTTCGGGATGATGATCTTTCGCTTTGATGTACGCCTGCAAATACTGAATCGTAATTCTTCCGTCCACGTTGCCGCTCTCCTTATCCTTCGTTATGGATTTCTTCAAGTGAAACTTGTTTTTCGTTGATGTCCGCCAGCACCAACCGCGGATTCTTTGTCTTTAAGTATTGTGCCGCTTTGACCGCGTTATCCTTATCTTTGAGATTTACGCTCAGACTGCGCTGATCCTTTAATCCCAGGATCAGCATGCCATCGTCAGCACTTCCGCTTGCGTATGGAGTTTCCGACACAGGTGCGATACTGCAGGAAACCAGTTCCTCAAAGGAGATCGTATATCCATGACGACGGAACCAATAATAGGCTTTCTCTTCCCCCAGCCACAGATAATTTAACTGACACAATAACCCCAGGGATTCAGGCAAAATCTTAGTCATTCGATCAATGCCGCGAAATTCCATCGCTAATAAAAGCAGAATTCCAAGCAGGACAAGCCCTACTATACCTGCCAGCCCCATTACGATAATCTGTCCAGGTCTACGCATCACAGCCAGCACCGCGATCAGCACGGCAATGCCCACCGCAATTAGATAAAATCGAAAACGTCAAGAAACATTCTTCCGGCATGCCTGCTTCCATTCTTCCCGTGTCATTTTTTGCCTTCTTCTTTATCTTTATTATCGCATACTTTCCTAAGATTGTACTCAACTACTCATAATTTAATAAAATTCGATGAAATCTTCAAAACTTATATCAATGATTATAAGTACATTTATAATAATTGATGACAAATATGGATATTTGAGCTAAAATTATACAAAAGAGAGGTGTTTTATTTGGCAATTATAAGCAAAGAAGCCTTACTGCGGGTATTATCCTCTTATAATCCATGGTGGAAAATGGATGCAGTCAACCCGAAATTAATGAAATCTTATAAACGTTTTGCTTTTTATGAAGCTATGAAATGGTTGAATCAATCGACTTTGAGACGCACTGTTCTCTTAACTGGAACACGCAGGGTTGGAAAAACCACAATTCAATATCAGATGATTGATACACTCTTGAAGAATGGGGTTTTACCACAGAAAATTATTTTTATTTCCATGGATCACCCGATGCTGAAATTAAGCGAAATGAATGAAATTTTGGATTGTTATCACGAAAATATATATCCTGATCATGATGTCTATTATTTTTTTGATGAAATTCAATATGCTCAAAATTGGGATAAATGGTTAAAAACGATCTATGATATGCAGCCAGACACACAAATTGTTGCAACAGGCTCAGCCAGTCCGGCGCTAATAAAAGGAAATCAGGAAAGTGGGGCAGGTCGTTGGACAATTATTCAAGTTCCCACGCTGTCTTTTTACGAATATTGTGAATTATTAAATGTCGATCGGCCTGAGTTACCTGCAAATCTCAAAATTACCCCGCTATTAAATCAATCGCAGCAAGAACGTACTCAAATTATGCTTCAGCTATCCAAAGTTCAGAATTATTTTATTCGTTATCTACAAGTGGGTGGATTTCCGGAATTGGCCTTAGCTGACAATGATATCCTTGCTCAACAAATTATGCGGGATGATGTTGTCGATAAAGTTTTAAAACGCGATTTACCCTCGATTTATAAAATTCGGAATGCGACAGAATTAGAAAGAATCTTCATTTATCTTTGCAACGTTTCTTCAGAAATCGTTTCGATTGATGCCATTTCGAGAGAATTAAATGGAGTTAGCCGACCCACGGTAGAAAACTATATTCAATATCTTGAAAGCGCACATTTGATATATCAAAGCTGGCCTGTCAATATCGCTGGCAAAAAAGTTTTAAAGGCGAGTCCTAAAATCTACATTGCAGACGCTGCAATCAGAAATGCAGTCTTGATGGATGATACCATTCTAAGCAATCCCATCGAAATGGGAAAAATCGTTGAGACAGCCGTGTATAAGCATGTTGCTGCATTCTATTATCAACAGGCAGCCTCCGTCGGATACTACCGAGGTGGAAAACGGGGAAATGAGATTGATATTGTAGTTGAATGCTCCAATCAAAAAAACATTCATATTGAAGTTAAATATCGGGAGGGAGCTCCCATCCCAGACAATGACGCCATTGTGGAATTAAGCAAAGAAGCAGCCGCTTCAATCATCGTCACTAAAAATAGTGATGATTATGGTGTTCATCATACGAAAAGTGGTAAAGACTTAATTCGTATTCCTGCCTTTGCTTTCCTTTATCTGCTTGGTCATGCCGAAAAACAGGGTTATCGTAGCATGATTTAGTCACAACAATAATGCACATTTTATCTTTAAGATCTCACTTTCGATTTAAACGTAATAAAACAGCTGAGGCAGCAGGATTGTTTATCCGCTTGTCGCAGCTGTTTCTTTTATCTTGAATTAACTTTCAAACTGACTGTTAAACAGTTTAGCATAGAACCCACGGGCTTGAAGCAGTTCGTCATGAGTTCCGGACTCAATGATATTGCCCTCCTTCAGAACTAAAATCACATCCGCATTTTTAATCGTGGAAAGACGATGGGCAATAACGAAACACGTTCGGCCTATCATCAGTTCCAGCATTGCGTCCTGGATCGCCATTTCTGTCCGGGAATCAACATTTGAGGTAGCTTCATCCAAGATCAGCATTCTAGCATTCGACAACATCGCCCGCGCAATCGTCAGCAGCTGCTTCTGACCTTTGGAAATGTTGACGCCATCATCGGTCAGTACAGTCTGATAGCCCTGCGGCAGAGTTTCTACGAAATCATGGATATGCGCCTTCTTGCAAACATCGATGACCTCTTCCAAAGTGGCATCGTCACGGGCATACGCGACATTTTCCTGAATCGTCCCCTGAAACAGCCAGGTATCCTGCAGAACCATCGTAAACGCCTTGCGCAGACTGTCGCGGGTCAGATTGCGGATTGGATAACCGTCAACCGAAATCACGCCTTCATTGACATCATAAAACCGCATCAGCAAATTAATGATCGTCGTCTTGCCGGCCCCGGTTGGACCGACAATCGCCACCAACTGGCCGGGATCAGCATGCAGCCGCAGATCATGGATGATCTCTTTTTCCGGCGTATACCCGAATTTGACATGATCAATATCGACCATCCCCCGCGTATCAATCAAGACCTTGGCATCCGCTTCATCCGGAAGCTCTGACGGTTCATCCAGCAGTCGGAAGATCCGCTCCGCCGCAGCCGCAGCCGTCTGCAGCTCAGTGATGATATTCGCCGTTTCATTGATGGGTCCCGAGAACTTCCGGGAATACATAACAAAGGAGGAAATATTGCCGATTGTAATTTTGCCCATCAGAAACAGAATCGCTCCGAACATACTGATTAGAGAAAGCGACAGATTGTTGACAAAGTTGACGGAAGGCCCCATGATGCTGCCTTCATAATCCGCCGTATAATACGCCTGACTGGCATCCTCATTACGGCCGTCATATTTGGTGATAATTGTATCTTCCTGACCATAGGCCTTAATCGTTTTGTTTCCCGACAACATCTCTTCAGTAAATCCGTTCAGTTCCCCCAGCTTTCGTGAACGCCGGCGAAACAAAGGCTTTACTTTGATCATTCGGTAGCGGGCAAAGACCAAGGTAATCGGAACCGTGATGACGAAAACCAGAACCAAGATCGGTGCAATCGACAACATCATCAATAATGAGCCCACGACAGTAATGACGCCGGTCACCAGCTGAAGAATATCACTCGACAGTGAAGTATTGATCGTGTCGATATCATAGGAAATCTTTGATACGATATCCCCGGTCTGATTGCGGTCAAAATAACTAACCGGCAGTTCCAGCAGATGTTCAAAAACCTGCTTGCGCATCCGATGTGTGATCTTTTTGGATACCTGCAGCAGAATGATCTGCAGGATGTAAGTTAAAACGCTGGAAACCACATAGAAGATAACCATCAATATACAGTAATAGAGAACCCGATCAAAATTGACCTGACTTGGTCCGCCGATCGCATCAATCGCCATGCCGGTCAGTTTCGGGCCATACAGAGCCAGCACGTTGGCAACGATCGTCGTGATACAGGCCAGAAGAAGCAAAAACTTGGATTCCTTTAAATATCCGATCAACCGCCGGATAGTCGCTTTTCTATTCAAGCAGCGCACCTCCCATCTGACTGTCGCTGATCGACGCATAAATTTCACTGGTCTCCATCAGCTCATCATGCGTACCGCGTGCCACGATTTTCCCTTGATCCAAAACTAGAATCTCATCCGCATGCATGATGCTGGAAACTCGCTGCGCTACGATGACCTTCGCCGTTTCGGCAAAGTGTGTGTTGATCGCTTTGCGCAGCCGTGCGTCGGTTTCATAATCCAGCGCCGAACTGGAATCGTCGAGCAGCAGAATCTTCGGATTATTGACAAAGGCCCGCGACAGGAAAATCCGCTGCCGTTGCCCGCCGGAAAGGTTGGTGCCTTTGGAATTCAGCTTATAATCAAATTCATCGGTCAGACTCTTAATGAACGGACGGGCCTGAGCAATCTGGGTTGCTTCATCCAACAGTTCATCGTCAATCGGACGGCCGAAAGCAATATTCTCCCGAACTGAATCTTGGAAGATAAAGTCATTTTGCATGACAATGCCGTATTCCTGACGCAGATCTTTCGGATCATAGCTGCGGATATCCCGGCCATGAATCCGAATCACGCCGGTATCTGCATCATAGAAGCGCATCAACAGCTGTAAAATTGTTGATTTTCCAGATCCGGTAGCCCCGATGATGCCCAATGTCTGCCCCTTTTTCAGGCTGAAAGTGATGTCTTCCACATTATCCTTAATTCCCAAATAGGAAAAGCTGACATGATCAAATTCCACAATCTTATCATTCAGCGAAGAATCATCAGTGATGATTTCCATCTCATCCTGAGCTTTAAGCACTTCATCAATTCGATCCGCACTCGCAATGCCCTTGGAAGTCATCACGAAAATTCGGCTGATCGACATCATCGCATTGGTGATAATCGTAAAGTAGTTGGTAAACGCGATAATTTTCCCGGTTTCACTCAAGCCGCCGTTGACCCGCCAGGCGCCGACCAGAATTACCCCAACTAAACCTAAATTCATAAACAGATTCATCAGCGGATTGATCGCAGCCATTCGGGTATTCGCTTTGAGTTCCTCATTGGCTAATCCCATATTCACGCTTTCATAGCGCTTTTTTTCATGATCCGCTTTGGACAGGGCCTTGATCACGCGAATGCCCTGAGCATTTTCTCGGACAACAGAAATCATCCGATCCTGGGCCTGCTGCACCTTGGTGAACATTGGAATCCCTTTTGTCGCTTTGGAGTAAACCAAATAGGTGATAAACGGCAGCGTTGCCAGCATGACCATGGCCAACACCGGCTCCATGATCAGGGTGATGATCATGCCGCCGATCAGCAGGATCGGAGCGCGGACGCCCATCCGTTGAATCATGCCGATCATCCGGTGGACATTGTACGTATCGCTGGTCAGCCGGCTTTCTAGCGAAGGGATGGTAAATTCATCACCCTTGCGGCAGGACAGCCGAATTGTTTTTTCAAAGAGATCATGCCGGATATGAATTGTTGCATCACGGGCTACCCGTGACGCCAGCCGGTTCGCCATGATATCAAAAATCCAACCGGCCACAGAAACCACGATCATGATCACACCATAGATTACAATTAATTGAACATCTTTCATGGGTACAATCGAATCGATGACATAGGCCAGCAGATACGGCAGCAGCAGTACCGCCAGCGCTCCCAGCGCCTTCATCAGGAAGCTGATCGACATATCTTTCAGCAGCGGTTTTAAATATTTTTTCAAAAGTTCCATAACTGACTCTCATTCCCCCTTTATTCTCACTTAGTTTCCTTTACCAACTGTTAGCAAGCTAAGCTTTTCTCTATCATTATACCAGTCTCTGGCTAAGTTTCCAGTTCAAAAATTACATTCATTATAAGAAAGTAATTGAAATCTTTTGAAATTTAAATCCAATCCCTTACTATCTCAATCCTTTACATAGTCATTGTTTGCTTCATTTTTACTAATAAATTATCTATAATAAAAATATATTAGGAGATTATTGAAAGAGAGATGACCTAGGATGATTAGAGTGTGTATATTAGATGATCAATTAAAAAATCGAACACTTATTGAGTATTATATGAAAGAATATGCCGAACTCCATTCATTAAAGATTGAAATTCAATCATTTGGTCATGGATTTACTCTACTTCAAGCAGAAATTGAGCAAGTTGATTTATTTCTTTTGGATGTAGAAATGCCTGAGATAAGTGGTATTGAAGTTGCTAAAGAAATACGGAAAAGGTATCAAAATTGTGAGATTATTTTTATTACTAATTATATTCAGTACGCTTTAGAAGGCTATGAGGTACAAGCATTTCGATATTTGCTCAAACCATTAGAGCAAAAACAATTTAATGAAGTAGCCGATCATGTATTGAATAAGATTCTCAAATCTAAAGATGTCTGCATTACCGTCAAAGGTCGTTCTGATACTATTCGGCTTCGTGTTGAAGAAATTATATATGCAGAAACGTATAGAGGCCATGTATTAATCCATACAGACAAACAAAGTATAGATTGTTATACAACGATGGAAAAACTTGAAAAAGAGTTGAAAGAATTTAATTTTTTCCGTTGTCATAATGCTTTTTTAATATCTATGAACGAAGTATCCAAGGTACAGCTAACAGATGTTATTCTTAAAAACGGCAGCCTGATTCCAGTCAGTAAAAATCGCAAAAAGCTATTTCGTCAAGCACTCACAGACTTTTGGGGAGGGAAATTCCTATGATCTATTTTATTATGACACTTTTCCAGGCTTTTGTTTTCTCATATAGTTTTTTTATATTGTGCAAGAAAATGCCCTTTAAAACAAATAAAATAATGGCTTATCTTTTTCTGTTTTTCATATTCTATTTTATTTACATTCCTTCTGAAAATACATTGATAGGATCCATACTGCGTTATTTTGGATTTGTTTTAATTTATTTTATTTGGTCTAGTTTTTTTGTGAAAATAGAAAAGAAATACACCTTATTTCTTTCTTTTTTCTGTACCGTGTTAATGGGAATCTGGTTTAGCTGTTTTCAATTATTTTTCTTATTCATTGATTATTATGATCGTAATCTATTAATCTTTTTTTCAGGTTTGGCGCGCTTACTATCCGCTGCTATTTTTAGAAGCAAAATTATTTTAATTGATGAAAATCGTACGATTTCCTATCCTGAGCTTTTTGTTTCTATCTTTCCGGCAATGACCTGTTTTCTAGCAAATTTAATCAATTTTGGATTATTTAAAAATCTTTCATCCATAAATATTACCGAAAAGATTCAATTAGCATCATTAACCGTATTCTTTGCAATCTCCGCTTTGGTAGTTCTAAGCGCAACTGAGATCTATTTCCGATTCTCAAGTTTAAAAATCGAAGCCCAACAAGCTGAGGCCCAGTTAACATTACAATATCAGCTTTTTCTTAAAGAAAAGGAAAAGGATGAACAATTAAAAGCCATTCATCATGACATGAAAAATCATATAGAGATACTGACAAAGTTATCTAAGATAGATGAAGTCCAAGAATATGTAGGAAAAATCAAAGAATCGACTGAACATGCTTTAGATCGAATTGATACAGGAAATATCGTATTAAATATCTTACTTGATAATAAAAAACAGATTTGTAAAGAAAAAGGGATTATTTTTAATACAGGAATTCGATTTGAGAATACGGATTTTTTATCCTCGATGGATGTTTGCAGTTTGTTTGTGAATTGTATTGATAATGCGATTGAAGCTGTTGAAAAAATCAGTGGAAATAAAGTGATTGAATTGGCTGGTGGGTGGATAAATGATTCGCTTGTTGTCAGGATTCAAAATCCTTTTGTTCATGAACTGAAAAAAGGAAAAGATGAATTGCTTTCAACGAAGAAAGGGCCAGGACATGGATTTGGGTTAAGAAACGTAAAACGGGTTATTGAAAGATATGACGGAACGTTAAATATAAATACCAATGATAACTTATTTACAGTAACTTGGATGATCCCTAAAAGAGAAAATGCCTAGTTATCCCTTGAAAATGCCCAGTTATCATTTACGAATTGACCATTCTTTCACACATTGATAGAATGACTCCGCTTGGATGAATATCCAAAAGGGAGGAAATTATGAAAAAAATATTCAAGCTTTTTCTTGCATCCTTGTTGATGTTAGGAAGCGTGGGCTGCAGTAACACCACTCCTCAAGACGATAAGCAGGATACAACGAACAATCTCGTTGAAACTGAAGTACTTGTGATTGGCGGCGGTGGTGCCGGCTTAGCAGCGGCGGCCAGTGCTGGTGAACAAGGAGCTAAGGTTATTGTATTGGAAGCAAATGGTTTAGTCGGGGGATCAACACTTTATTCTGGCGGACACATGGCCATGCTTCATGAAGAGATGAACGCTGCGATGGAACGCAATGATGCTGACTTAGAAGCTTATTTGAACTATGAAGAAGCTGACTTTGGTGAATGGGCAGAAGCTTTAACTAGATTGAAACAACAAGTAACTGATTATTTAGCATCGAATTCTACAGGTCGGTTTGATAGTGTTGAACGTATGCTGGTAGATCACTATCTCACAGGCCGAGGTACAGACATAGATGGTATAGAAGTAACCCAAGATTATCAACTAGTAAAAGCTTCATTGGAAGCAAACTGGGATATCTTTACGTGGCTGCAATCAGGCGGGATGGAAATCGAGAATAGCTTCTATAAAGTTCATGCCAATTCGCCGGTCAATGGCGGCAGCGGATTAGTAAACGCTTTGAAAGAACTTGCAGCTAATGCAGGTGCTGAAATCATTTTAAATACGCGTGGTACTGAACTTATCCTTGAAGATGGGCGTGCGGTTGGTGTAAAAGCTGTTGATAAAGAGGGCAGCGAAATAATCTACCGCGCAACGAAAGGTGTTATTTTAGCAACAGGCAGTTTCTCAAGCAACGGCACAATGGCCTCAGAATACCAGAGAATAGGCACAGGATTAACTGCGGAAAATGGCAGTACTAATCCTCCAACAAATAAGGGTGACGGTATTTTGATGGCTCAATCTGCGGGCGCACAATTACTCGATATGCAGTTTATGTCTACGGTTATGCAGGGTTACCATGGAGCATCCAATCTATCCCAAGCCGGAAATATTACTGGAAACAAGCAGTTAGTTGTCAACGCTGAGGGAGTTCGTTATGGAGATGAAACAAAAGGAACTTTTACCAATCTTACAAATGATCAGACCTCTGGTTTAGGCTTTTATATTGGCGATAAGACAATGGTTAATGCTATGAATGCAAAAACTGAAGGATTTACAACGGATATGACCGAAAGAGGATTTATGTTTATTGCCGATACAATTGAAGAAGCTGCAGAACTTGCCGGTCTTGATGCAGCTGTGGTAAAAGCAACAGTGGATACTTACAATAGTTATGTAGAAAATGAAAATGATCCAGAATTCGGACGATCAACTTTCAATGGGAAAGTTGAAAATGCCCCATATGTGATTTCTAAAATGGAAATGCATTATCATTTAACCTTTGGTGGACTTGTAATTGATGAATTTGCTCATGTATTGGATACAAACAGCAATCCAATCAATGGATTATTTGCAGCCGGCGATATTTTAAGTGGATTTGAAGGCAAGGTACACCAGAGCGGTGATTGTCTGTCTGTTGTTGTTTATTCAGGTAAATTAGCTGGAGAAAGTGCAGCAAACAATAAATAGCAGCATAATTGTTAGTTTATAGATCATGATTGCATAGATAGACTTATGACTCTTCGGAAATACCATCTTATGAATGAAAATTCATTTCTGGTATGTTCTCGAAGAGTTTTTATTTACATAAAAAATAAGGTAATGAATTTCAAAATTATCATTGCCTTATAAAGTAAGAATGAATTTTAGCTCTTAACAAAATCACAAAGAAACTGTTTCTTCATCTGCTTAAGAACACATAAATATATCAATATTTTTACAAGCACTGGCGATAGATCGTAAGAATATCCGTTTTATTTAATCGCCGATAGCCATTTAGGCACCCTTCATCCTCACACAGTTTGTCAGCCATTTCTTCAAAATGTTCATCATTGATATTTAGCTCTCTTAAAGACGAAGGCAGCTCCAGTCTTTGATAAAATAAATTCTCCAGCTGACAAATAACTTCATTTGCCATACTTTCACTGCTCAGATTCGGATCAAGCATGAAGGCATATAAACCAAGTTTTCGGAATAATGGAAGACTTTGATCATCTTTGATATATTTCAACCATCGCGGCATAACAATTGCCAACGTTATTCCATGCGTAAGATCATAATATGCAGATAACTCGTGACCCAACGGATGCATACTCCAATTATGCGAACGATCTAAAGAAACAAATCCATTGATTGCCCAGGCTGCACTCCACATCATATTAGCCCGAGCTTCATAATTTTCCGGTTGTTCCACCGCTAAAGGTCCATAAGTCAACATTGTCCGAATCAAGCCTTCCATTACTGAATCAACTATTGTTAAACCCGTGTGCGGCGTGAAATATTCTTCAAGCACATGAGCTATGATGTCCGCAACTCCACAGGCAGTTTGTCTTTTTGAAACAGTATAGGTCAATTTGGGTTCCATAAATGCAGCCACAGGGTACAGTTCCTGACCTGCCAATACACGCTTTTCCTTTGTTTCCTCATTCGTAATCACTGCTCCGTTATCCATTTCTGAGCCAGTTGCACTGATTGTTGATACAGCAATAATGGGCAGGCAGCGGCAATGAGGTACCTTTCCGGAAATGATATCCCAGCAGTTACCATCATAATAATACGCGGAACCAATAGCTTTTGCGCTGTCAATTACTGAACCTCCTCCAACCGCAATAAGGACATCAATTTGTCTAGCTCTACATAATTCGGCGCCTTTATTGATATCGGTATGCCGTGGATTAGGGCGGATATCTCTAAATTCGAGCATCTCAATTTTATTCTTTTCCAATTGTTTTAAGATTTTATCAAAAAGTCCACTTTTTTTTACATGCTCGCCATCATAAATCAGCAGAGCTTTTTTCCCATAGCAGCTGACTTGTTCTCCTAAAGCTTCAACATCATTTCCAAAAAAGACCTTTGTTGGAATGTCATAGACAAACGATATTTCCATATTTCCTCCTGAAACAGATTATATTTCTGTTTTGATCTTACATTGAATACTGCTTAAACTTAGCTTTCTGATCTGCTGATCATCTTTTCTACCAATCTGAATCCATAGCTAATCAAAATAAAATCTCACTGAACAGCAGCTTACTTATATCTCTGAGAAGTTAAAAAATGATTTTCAGTCTTTGTTTTTTTCAATAAAATCAATGAATTTCTGATAGCTATCTATTCGCTTTACTTCTTTTATCCAGATGTCAGAAGTAAACAAACGAATTAATTTTTCCAAAATTTTGATAAATGCTTTCTGATCTGCTTTTGAAATACTCAACAGAAAAACGATATTTACTTTATTAGCACCCCAAACAATCGGATGTTTTAACAAACCGACAGAAATTGACGTTTTTTGAGAATTAGAATCAAATGTATGCGGCACTGCAATATTCAAGTAAGATGTTGGAGATACACGTTCCCTAGCGATAACACGTTCTCTGAAATCTCTTTTTTCCAGGCCGTCATTAACAATTGGGCGACATAACTCACTGATAATATTGGTACAATCTGCAATTCGTTTATCAAAGTAAATGAAATGATTTTCTTTAAATAAACTAAACAAAGAAATTCCAATACTATTTTCCTTTTCTGCAATTGTTTCGTTAATTGCCTTTTGAATCCTGGCTTCATCATCACTGTTGATAAACAATGAAATTTGAACAATGTTTGAAAATTGACGTTTCGTTTTTAACGTTGATAGGACGAGATCAACTTGATCTTCCTGAACTTCAACTTCATTAGAATAAATATCAATGTTCTTAATATTCAGAAAGAATAAATTTTTGATTTTATTGGCGATCATCTCGCTGGAATTATTGTAATCCAGATTGATCAGCGCAATATTTAACTTTTCTCTTTCTTTCTTTTCAAAAGCCAGTCCAATATGAATAGCTAAATACGAAATTTCATGTTCATTGAGATCCAGCTGCGGCCATTTTTCGTTAATCACCTGAGCTGTAATCACTGCTAATTCGTAGATTACAGGCGATCCGTTGCGAATTGTTCCAACCAACGGATTTCTTAAATGCCGTTTATCATTCGCTAATAATTGTTCTAAATGCAGCGTCAAACCAGAAATAAATACATCATCTTGAACATTAACAAAATATTTTTTATATAAAAGTGAAGTTAAATCAACTACAAAGTCATAAATATCCTGATCTAAATTCTGTTGTGATGAAAGATTAAAGCGATCACTCTTCATAGGTCGGGAGTATAAAGAAACAATTGCACCAAAAGAATCCTTTTCCGTTTCATCAATAATAATTCCTTCATCTTTTTCTAAACGTCTTAATATGTCCTGCGTTGCTTTATACTTGCCATTATCACCACTTATTTGCGGATGCCGGGAAATGGAATGAAAATGAAGACGATCAAATAATATGCAGAAATGCAGAATCATACTGATAAGTCCATAGTCATTCGCAGAAAGTCCATTTTTTGCCAGTTCTTCTACAATTATTTTTCTCAATGAAAGGATGTCATAATTAGGAAACATTTCTCTGAGTATATCATAGCTCATAAAACCATCATTCGCTTCTTCATAGAGAATGCTTGACATTAGTTTTCGATAATTTGTTTCATCACTGATAACCTGGATTTGATCCCCGATAATTTTCAATTTAATCTGATATTGATCTAATCTTTTTTTATTGAAATCAAATCAGCCTGCAGTGTCGAATCACTGATACACAGTTCCTCAGCTAATGTATAAAAATCAATCCTTGTCTCCGACAGAATCAGTCTTTTAATAATGGTATTGCGGCGGCTTTTAACACTAAACTCCAAGCTGTCAGTCTTACCTTCGATCAGCTTCCGCGCCGCTTCCTCATCATGAATGCGATAACCATAATTCGACGAATCAATCAACTTTACAGCACCATTAACTTCTTTAATCCTGCTGCGCAGCGTTCTAATGGAAACGTTGAGAAAACTCGAAAGCTCATCGGAAGTCACCCATGTTTTTCGTTTAAGGAGATATTCAATTAATGCTCTTTCATGTTTTCTCAACATCATTTTATTCACCTACAATCATTAAATAGCATTTTCGTTCCCGCGGCCGGTTATAATCCCAGTCTACAAAGTAAATGGATCCCCAGCTACCGGTTAAAAGTCTGCCTTCATGGATAACAAACACTTCACTGGCACCGAGTAAAGATCCTTTCATATGTGCCGGACCATTTAATAGTAGCTCTGGATGCTGAATATAGGTTTCATCTCCATCCGCTTTAGCAAAAGCCATATGTTTAGGTCCAGGGTAGTTGTATTCTGTATTAAAGGCGGTTTGAGGTGGAAAGATTTTTTCCAGCTGGTGATTCAGATCAACTTGTAGATATTCATCACCATTTTCATCAAAATCATGAACCATTTCTTCGAAGATTACAGAACAAGTCGTATGGGGTGTCTGCACTGCTAAAATCCCTTCCGTAATACCGCAGATAGAAACAAAATCATCAATTTTATCTTTAATATTAAAATAAGTCACTTTTCGTCCTTCTGTTTGGAAGTGAAGCTCTTTAAACATGGATCTCATTTCCGCCACCTTGAAAAATCAGCAAGTGCCCGTTTAAAGCCATCCAGCATATCAAGAATAACTGCCTGAGGATTAGCTGCAGCAAAGATTCCTGAGCTTCCGCCTGCACATTGCGCACCGTTTTTAATTGCATTATAGACATCATCGCCATTTTTGGTGCCTGCGCCAATACAGATTATGATATCCTCACTGATTGCCTGAATCGTCCTGACAATTTCCTGCATATAGGCTTCGCTGGCAGTTTGCCCGGTTCCAATTAAAGATGTCGGCTCACAAATTAAGCAATTCGGTTTCAAAGTTGCCAACATCTGAGCTTCCTCACCACTGTCGCAGCATAAATCTACCAAAAGTCCTAATTCCTTAGCACGATAAACCGCTTTGACCAACTGCCCTACAGACATCGGTCTTTCCGCATGATTTAACGTTACACCATCCACGCCGACGGCTTTTAAAGAATCAGGCAAGATCAGTCCATTGCCGCGTCCGGGTGTTATTCCATCCATTCCCTGCGCATAGATCAACATATTTTCTGTTTCTCTGCAAATTCTTGCAAGATCAACATAGGGAGCTGAAAATGTAAAAATGATTTCAGGATTTTCCTTTGCCAATTGATCTGTAAAATGCGCGATATCCAATAATTCATCACCATATTTGTAATTTTTACAGTTTAAACCGAAGATCAATTTATCTAGTTTTTTCATCTTAGTCTTCCTTTCTACCAAATACGTTATAATAATGCTGCAGCATTTTTTTCATTCCATCTGCGGAGGCCTTCGTTAATTCAATTAAATCGTCGGTATGCGCAAGTTTCATAGATTCAACGCCGGAATTCACCAAATCTGTAAATAAGTTAATTTTTGCGATTCCCAATTCTGAGCAATATTTAAGATTCGCGTCACCCGTTCCCGAACCGCCATGCAAAACCAATGGAATTGGAATTGCACTTCTTAGCTCACGCAGACGATCAAAATTTAGTATCGGTGTTCCTCGATAGTTCCCATGAGCTGTTCCTATTGATACAGCCAGCGAATCGACACTTGTTTGTTCCGCAAAAAGAACTGCGTCTTCGACTTCCGTATAAATCGAATCTGTCTGTTCATGACTTTCATAATTTTCACCACTGCCGACATGTCCGATTTCTGCTTCAACCGTAACGTTATGAGGATGAGCATACTGAACAATCTCTTTTGTAATCCGAATATTTTCTTTTAGCGATTGGTTGGAAGCATCAATCATAACTGATGTAAAACCAGCATCAATGCAAGCTTTAACGAAGTCTGTGGAAAATCCGTGATCCACGTGCAGAGCAACCGGGACTTGTACTTTTTCCGCATAATACTTTCCCATCCAGGCCGCTTCTTCGATCGACAGTGTGTTGCGGAATGCTTCGCTGTAAGCAACAATAATCGGTTGGTCTAAAGCTTCTGCCGTTTCTATGTAGGCTCTTAACGAAGTTTGATTAAAGAAATCCGGAGAAGGAACGGCATAGCCATTCCTTCTCGCTTCTTGAAGCATAACTCTTGAATTGACTAACATACTTATTTCTCCGTATAGGAAGAAGCATCCGCATCAATAAACTCAGTGGTTGATAAATTTGTCTGTTTTTTCAGCCAAGCACGATTCCACAGTGCTAATCCCAAAATTAAGGCAACTAATACAACCGGGCCAATAATGTGAATATTGGCTAGTATGTGCGGAATGAAAGTAAATAGATTGACAGTCATCGCTGAAATTCCTGTAGCGCCTTCTGGAATAGAAATTGCTCCAGATAAAGCAAATTGAGTAATATAAGGACCAAAGTAAGAACTGATCAACAAGACCATTGCCGTTCCAATGATTCCAGAAACTAAAGTGCGCCAGAATTTACCCTTATGAATCACTGTTGCCATGGCAACATCCCATTGCATGGAACTGATTCCTGCCAGCGGAATGATGGCATTGCCTGGCAGTATAATGGCTAAGAGTAATGCAATCGGCATTAGAACTAATCCAACGGTAATTGTTGTCGGATGGCCTAATAACACCGCTGAATCCATCCCGATATAAAACTCTTGTCCTTTAAAACGCTTTGTCATAAAAGCTTTAGCAGCATTGGATATTGGCAGCAGTCCTTCCATCAATACCTTTGCCATACGCGGAAGCAGATACATCAAAGCAGACATGGAGATGCCAACCGTCAGGGCTGATTTTAGATCATATCCTACAATCAAAGCGATCGCTGTGCCGATAATCAGCCCGATATAGATAGGATCTGTGACCGTTTTAACCCATTCATTTTCCTTGAAGCGATTCACTTTCTCAGCGTCAGCTGTTGTCACATCCTTATTTTTGCTGAAAAGATCGAATACTTTTCCAACAAGAACAGAATGGGGAACGGTTGCCGCCGCATAGCCCTGAGGGATTGAAATTCCTGGAATACCCATCACTTCCTGTACTTGTTTTGCCGTTCTATCAGCGACGACCAGTGAAGCAACAAAGTGTACTGTCGCGCCTAAAAATGCCAGAATTAAATTCCCCGTAGCCATATGGATAAATGAACCAGTCAATGCATAATGCCAATAATTCCAAATATCAATATTAATTGTTCGCGTTGCTTTCAACGTAATCAGAATAATATTCAATGCAAGAATATACGGAATAATAAAGGCTCCTACTAACGTTGAGAAAGCAACCGCTGAAACTGCAGCCCAGCCGACATCCAAATATTTCAGATTGAGTCCAAAATTAGAAACAAGGATATCTGCTACGGGTTCCATGTTGTTATAAACCAGATTCATAACAAGATTAATTCCGATCAAACCAATTGAAACGGTAATCCCTGCTTTCAAAGCTTTTGAGAATTTACAGCCAATAATTAGCCCGATAATAGTAAACATCACCGGAAGCATCAAGGTACTTCCTAAATCGCTGATACCTTGAAAAATTGATATGATATACTCCATAACCCCTCCTATTTAAGTAAATTAAGAATTTCTTCTTCGGTATTTTCCGCCCCTACAGATGTAAGGAAAGAAATTGCTGTGACTTTGGGAATAGGATAACTTTTCTGCAGATCCATCGAAGTAACAATAAGGTCTACATCGTTGACGTAGCTTTCAATTTCCTGAAGACTGCATTGTATCAGTTCATAACGGATGTGATGAGCATCAAGAAGCTCACTGAGATGCGAACTGATAATCGTGGATGTCGCAATTCCTGATCCACAGGCTACAATAATTCTTTTCATCGTTCCTCCTTTCCTGCGCTCTTTCTGCGCTATTTATATAGTTTTGTTTTAAGCAACTGAACGGACTCTTCTTTTGATTTGACAAACAACAGGCCTTTCATGATATCATCGTTTGTCCAAATTCGAGTCAATTCCGAAATTGCTTTAACATGAAACTCCAGGTCATGAATTAAAAGCAAGAAAACCAATCTGACTCCAACGACTTGCTGATGATCATCCATCCTGACAAATGGAATCTCCTCAGCAAGCTGATAAATAAACAAAGCATTTTGTTTTACATAACAAGCATCGACATGAGGCAAAGCAATATTGACTTTTCCCCCTTCAATCCCCGTTGGATATTCTTCTTCTCTTTGCAGCAGTGCCATCAAAAAGTCATCTTCCACATAATCAAGACAGTGCAGCTGCTGATTCATTTCTCTATATAATTCTTTATAATCTTTTGCGTGTGAAATACGCAGTCCGCCATTTTCTATTAAATCAAGTAAATCCATAGATGTTTCTCCTTCCACCTTCATTATTATTTTCTGAGCAAAGAAAGTAAAATAATTATTTGCACAGACGCTGTGTAATTAAAAAAGAAGAAATCATAAAAAAAGTAAAATCGTTGTTTATAATCAACATTTTACACAATTAATCCAGTCAGATCATATTTTCTTATTTCCATAATTTGTAAGTAAAATGAAAAAATGGATGTCCTCAATGGAACATCCGTTCTTTTCAGTTATTATTAGAATGATTCTTGCGTATCTTTTTATTGGTATGCCTTCCTGCTTCTATTTTAATTTCTTAAAGATGAAGAAACCACCGCCGATTACTGCAATACCAAGGACAGTTACCCAAAGAATCCAAGAAGATGACTGATTTGTCGATTTCTGAGGTTGGATGGTTGCTTCCGGTGGCGTTTGAGGCAGCAAACTTGTCTTTGATGCTTTCGATTTTCCTGTCACAGGTATAGGCACGGTTGGAGTTGGCATGACTTCATTTTTCGTTTTCGATTCTTCATCGATAGTTTCTTGATCCGTCCTGACAAGGAAAATCATCTATAAGAATTTCATAAGCATGACCTTCCTAGACTTCAAGCTGTGCATTAATTGTGTTGTTAAAGACCAAAAAGTATTTAAATCAAATAATCATAAATAAAGAAATTCATTTTAGCGGATTGACCATTCACATTTAATGTTTGCTTTTTTTCGCCTTTTCGTATCATTCCTTGATGTTCATAAAATTCATAATTACAACTTGTATCTGTAAATAGATAGAAAGTATTCAACTTTTGTTCTTTCATATAATCAAGTACTGATTGAAACAACTGTTTGCCTATTCCTTTCCCACGGTAAGATGGTTTCACTGCAAATAAAGCAAGTTCTGCAGGATATTCTATATCACATTCATTTAAAAGCTTTTTATCAATATCACTTACACTTTCAAATATCTTAGATACCTTTCTTCCCTCTTTAGATAAATATAGAGATATAATTGCTCTTATTTGCTGAAATTTTAAACCTAATGGACATTTATGTTTTGCCTTATTGTTTAAAAGTATAATTCCTACTGGTTTTCCATTATCAAGAGCTACACGGGAATAGGTATAATTGGTTAAGCAGCTGCTTAAAAATACTCCTGCTAGTCTTTGAGCTGTTTTGGAACTGCTCAAGTCATCATAATGCCACGTTTCTCTAATAATGTTCTGCAAAACAATAAAATCTTCTCTTTTATACTCTCGCAACGTAATATTCATATTCGTTCCTCCTTGTACTTTGTTTGAGCATTTTATACAATAAACTATACAGTTAATGTAAAGTCAACAGGAGATAAAATGAAAAAAAGCAATATAAAATTAACTACTGCGCAATTTGCAAAACTTCATAATGTCAATAAAAGAACGCTTCACTATTATGATAACATTGGACTTTTTTCTCCAAATACAAAAGGAGAAAATGGATATAGATATTATGATTTGTCACAAAGCATTGAATTTGAATATATTCTCATGTTAAGAGAATTAAATGTGAGTATTGATGATATTGAAGAATATATTAAAAGACCGACTGAAGAAAATTTTATCAGGCTTGCAACGGCTAAAGAAGTTGAAATAAATAATCAAATAAAACGCCTTAAACTCATAAAAAAAACAATTCATGAAAAGAAAAATCAAATAGAATTATGCCAATCATTAGAAATATCTAAATTTGAAATAAATGAATGTAAAGAAGAAAAATTACTTATCCTTCCGTATGATTTTGATGATGATATTTCAAATACCTTTTCTTTTATGGCAAAATCATGGAGTGTCGAACAAATTCGTATGGGGGTAGGTGGAATGATTTCTATTGATAAAGTCTTAAAAAACGACTTTTCAAAATATGACGGCATTTATACACCTGCATTGTACCCTAACCCAGCGAAAAATATTTTTCATAAACCCAAAGGTACATATATAACTTATTATCATCGAGGAGAATGGGACACACTGCCTCATGCTTATCATCAATTAATCAAATATGCGAAGAAGAATGATTTAGAGATGACTGGTTATGCGTATGAGATGGGAATGAATGAATTTGCTTTATCTAATGAGGAAGATTATGTTACTAAAATTTCAATAAGAATTGAAAATACGCGTCACTCAATATTTGATAGATAGCAAACAAAAAATTCAAATAAATATAGATATGGAGACTTACAAATAATTATCTCCCATTTTATATTAGTATCTCATCAAGGATCCTTTAGCCACCATTAATTCGTCATATTTCTATATTTTAAAAGGCTTCAAAATACAGTAATTATGCGGGTAATTGGTTTTCTCTATATCCAAGAAAGTGATGCAAGCATCACTCTGAAAGTCTAAACCTTCAGAGCCCCTCT
>ERZ1106981.188-NODE-188-length-54207-cov-8.425229_pt1 | contig 54207 bp, 54 predicted proteins | sample MGYA00403692_ERZ1106981 | MGnify/ENA primary metagenome ERZ1106981 (study PRJEB35170, sample SAMEA104062431) | human gut metagenome | biome: human gut; feature: human-associated habitat; material: faeces | place: Denmark | collected 2012-06-22 ... | reverse complement strand
ATTGCGGCAGTTCTTTCTTCAGGACATTGCCGACGATGACTGGATTTGTGGTCGCACCGCTGGCGCCGTTGCCGATCGCGTACTGCAGTTCCGCGCAGCTGCAGGAGTCGTTCCAGACTTCGGTCTGCGGAAACTGCGTGACGGTTTCATATAGTTTATTCATGTTGTGTTTCTCCTTTTTCTTTTCTATTGTTCAAGCTGGAAGAATTCAGCGTTTTCATCGTTGACCCATTCATGATCCGGATCGAAGGTTCGTGTCTTAATCCAAGGATTGCCTTCCAGATGCGGAATCATCCAGACATAGAACATCGCGTAACCCGGCGCGGCGTTTTGCGGGTGCGTCAGTCCGCCGGGAATCATGGCGACGCTGTTGTGCGTGATTTTATAGACGTCCTCGCCCATGAAGCAGCTGCCGAAGCCCTGCGGATGATCGAATTTGTAGAAATAAACTTCCGGCTGAGGATGATGATGCGGCGGATAGCTGCTCCAGATGCCGGGGAAGTTAGTGATTTCACCCAAGACCATCTTCGAGTACGGCGTCCGCTCATAATCTAAAATCGTCGTCACCTGGCGCTTGGTCGTCGCGGCCAGCTTGCCTTCGCCGAAGAACTGTTTGTCAATGTTGGATTTGTCATACAGCATGCTGGGAAAGGTCTGGGGATTTATCTTTTGCTGAATTAAAACCTCGCCGTCTTCCTCAAAGGTCAGCACCACCGGGGTTTTCCGGCAGACGTGCAGGCAGGTCGCATCATCGTGAAACAAATCCTGCCGCTTCGCTGTGACGGTTTTTCCCTCATATTGATAGGTGAGGGTTCCGCTTAACAAAAGCAGCGCCGTTTCCTGTTGTTCGGATTCAATCGGCCAGGACTCACCCCGGCGGCCGATCAGCAGCTGAATGTGCATGAACATCTGATCTTTTTCCTCATCGCAGATCAGATTGAAACCCGGATGCAGATCTTCATTTTTTCTTAACATCGTGAACTCCTTTCTGCTTGTCACATGGATTCAACTTGTCTATAATGAATAAAGTTGAAAGGTCGGGGAGAAACCATGAAATACAATCGTTTGCAGGAAATGGAAGCCTATATCCGCAAAAACCGCTCGGTGAGCAATGAGGAGCTTCAAAAGCTGTTCAACATCTCTGTGCAGACACTGCGCCGGGATTTGAAGGAGCTGGAAGACCGCAATGTGATCACCAAGGTGTACGGCGGCGTCCTGGCCAAGCCGGAAAAGATCAGCGCGGCAACCCTGCCGACCCTTTCTTCCAGGCTACAGACCAACGCGGCAGCCAAAAACCGAATCGGTCAGCTGGCCGCAGGACTTGTGCAGGACGGCGATGTGATTTTTGTGGACTCCGGATCCACGGCTTTTACGATGATCCCGTATCTTCATCAGCGGGAAGTCACCGTGATCTCCCACAGCCTGCATGTCATGAACGCGTTAATCGAAGCTGAGAATCTGACGGGGATCTGTCTGGGCGGGAAGCTGCGAAGGGAAACCCAGACCTTCTTTTCCGATACCTCGTTTTATCCGTACTACTATAATAAAGCGTTCATCTCGACGGTCGGCCTGTCGATTTCCAAGGGACTGACGAATACCGATTTCAGCGAAGGCGTGATCAAACGGCATGTCATCCAGAATTCTGCGGAAGTTTGGATTGTCGCCGATCACTCGAAATTCGGTACGGTGGCGTTTAATAAATTTTTCGATCTTGAAGGCATTACCGGGGTGATCACCGATGAACAGCCCAGTGAAAAATACCGGCAGTATTTCAAGAATCTCAAAATCCAGCTGATTGACTAAGTCCGATATTCGGGCTTTTTTATCGGTTGGACATGTTTATCATAGTGTTTGACGATCAGGTTGTCAACACGGTTATGAGAATGTGTTGGTCAACTTGAGTAACTTGTGGTTTTGTGATGAAAAGGTTAAATAAGCCTTTATAAAGGGATAATTTTCAGTTTTTACAGGATGTGCGGAAACAACAAGCAAAAAATTACCGGATTTTTGTTTCCGTTTTTCTTTCAGCCGGACTTGGAAAGTATGTTATTTTATTGACGAGGGAAGGGCGGTGACAGGATGAATGATCAAAAGTCTAATTACTATACCCAGCTGATTTTGAAGGCGCTGTTAAATAAAGACATGGTGACGACCGGTCAGCTGGCGGAAGAAATTGGACTGTCAGAAAAAACGATCCGCACGAAAGTGGAAGTCATCAACAACATGCTGCTGGATAATCAGCTCGGTGAGATATGCAAGAAACCACGCATTGGAATCTGGCTGGACGCCAATGAACAGCAGCGGCTGAAACTGAATTCTCTGATCAACAACTCCGATAACATGGATGTGCTGCAGAACGATCAGATCCGCACGGCAACCGCGCTGAAGCTGGTCTTAAAAAGTACGAAAAACAACACCTTGACGACAAAGCAGCTGGCTTCTCAGCTTTATCTCAGCGTACCGACAACACTCAAGGTGATCAACGACTGCCGCAGCTGGCTGAAGCTGTTCAATATTGAACTGAATGTTGTGCGCAATAAGGGGCTGGAGCTGGCGTATAACGAGGTGTCTTACCGGCTGGCGCTGAAACATTTCATTCTGAAATTCGATACAGAAACGAATGTCGATGAAAGTATTTTATTCTTCATGCCGGGACTGGACCTCGACGCTGTGCGCTGCGGCATTATTGAAACAGAAAAGGAATGGAGCTTTGAATTCGCCGAGGAATCGTTTAATGAGGTGCTCGTCTATGCGTCCCTGGCGATCTATCAGAATCAGCAGAAAAACAGCCGCCGGCTGAAATTTTCCGATGAGGAGCTGACAATGCTTCAAAAATACAACGAATACAGCTTTGCCGAAGCGATCTTCAAAAAGCTCGGCACGCATTTCAACATGACGCTGCCGGCTGAGGAAAAAGCGTTTCTGTCAATTCAAATTCTATGCTCCAAGCTGATCGACAGCGGCTACAGCGCCGACAGCGGCGAGGTATTAAGGGAATATGACAACAAGCTGCAGGAGTTTGTCCGCAAGATCATCTCCGTTGTCAGCAACGTTCTCAATGTTGATCTGAACCATGATGACGCGCTGTACCACGGCTTATTGATTCACATGCGGCCGACCTTGTTCAGGCTGCGCTATGAACGCGGACATACCAACGGCTTAACCAATTATATTAAGACCGAATACAAAAAGACATTCCGCGTCGCCTGGCTGATCTCCGTGCTGTTTGAGGAATACTTTGACCTGAAGGTCAGTGAGGATGAACTCGGCTATATCGTTCTTTACATTCAATCGGCCTTGGAGCGCAATGAAAATCCGGTCAGAACGATTCTGGTCAGCGCGTCGGGGATGGGCATCAACCAGATGCTGTGCGATAAAATCTGCCGCTCGTTCAGTCTGATTCATTCGGTTAAGGTGGTCAGTGTTCATGACTTCAAGATTGAAAAGGTCACCGATGTCGATTTGATTCTGACAACCCGCCAGCTCAACGTCCAGGATCCGCGGATCGTGGAAATCGACGATTTCCTGTCGGATGCTTCGATTCAGAAGATCAATCACTGGATCCGCAAAACAATTCTCAACAAAGTCAGTGAAGCTCAGTTCGACGCCGACTGTCATCAGCTGTTCGAGCCGGATTTAATCTTTACGCACCTGCAGATCGAGGATAAACCGGCCCTGCTGAAATTCCTTTGTGAACGCTTGGTCCGCAAAGGCTATGTCACGCGCAAATATGTAAAGACCGTATTGGACCGTGAAGCATTTACGCCGACCTCGATCGGCAACGGCGTCGCGATTCCGCATGGCGATCAAAATGAGATCAATGAAGCCCGGGTGGTGATCGCCACGCTGGAAAAACCGATTCTGTGGGACAGCGAAAGCGTCGATGTGATCTTTCTGTTAGTCGTCAAGATGACCAACGACTTTGAGATCCGTAGGACCCAGGCCTTCTATAAGCAGTATATCAAGCTGGTCGGAACGGATGAACAGGTGAATATCCTGCGCAATTTTCAGACCAACGTTGATTTTTACAAGTATTTAATCAAGTAAGCGAGAAAACCCATTGAGGATAAGGAGAGAAAACGTATGGCATTAGCGGATATTTTGGATGAAAACATCATCGACCTGCATTTAAAAAGCACAACGAAGGATGAGGTGCTGCATGACTTGAGCCAGCATTTATTCGAAGCCGGCTACATTGAGGATATCGAACAGTTTGTCAAAGACATCTATATTCGGGAAGCCGAAGGCATCACCGGAATGGGCAACCACATTGCGATTCCGCATGGCAAAAGCAATGCGGTGAAGAAAATCGGGATTGCGATCGGCCGTTGTGAGAATGAAATTGAATGGGAAAGCTATGATGATGAGCCGATCAACCTGGTCTTCTTATTCTGCGTCAGCGACGATGCGGACTTTGCCTCCAACCACATGATGCTGTTAGCGGAGCTGGCGGGCAAGCTGGGCAACGACGAACGCGTTGAAAAACTGCAGAAAGTTTCAACAAAGCAGGAATTGATTGATTTATTCCTCAACTAATGATCAAAATTACCGTAATTTAATCGTTACTTAATCAAAAAATTACCGTAATAAAGTTCCCGCAGTTGTTAAGCTAAAGCGCTTGCAACATGATAAATTATGATCATGCCAAAGGAAGAGAAACGGATGGGAGGTGAACCCAAATGAAGATTGTAGGAATTACAGCTTGTACTGCAGGCATCGCTCACACTTATATCGTGGCTGAAAAAATTCAGAATGCAGCCGAGGCGGCAGGCCATCAGTGCAAGATCGAAACGCAGGGGACGATCGGCGCGCAGAACAAACTGACAGCGGAAGAGATCGCCGCGGCCGACGTTGTCATCGTCGCTCATGATATCGCCGTCGGCGGAATGGAACGTTTCGCCGGCAAGCCGACCGTTGACATTCCGATCAGCGTGGCGATGAAGAATCCAAAGAGCTTAATCGCGACGATCGAAAAGAAGATCCAAAAATAAAAAGGGGTAGATGAATCCATGAAAAAGTTGAACTTTAAAAAACACATGATGACCGGTATCTCGTACATGATTCCGATGATCGTGGCCGGTGGTATCCTGGGCGCCTTAGCGAAAGGCTTCGGCGGATGGGAAGTCGGCAACTACGCTCTGGAAGCGGGCGCTACCATCTTCACCAACCTGAACTGCTTCGATTGGAAACAGTTCTGGTGGATGATTTCCAAATTATCTGACTATGCGATGAGCTTCGGCGTGGCGGTCATGACGGCCGGTGTGTGCTACTCGATTGCTGAACGTCCAGGCATTGTTCCGGGCTTCATTATCGGTTATGCGGCAAACCAGTCGAAAGCCGGCTTCTTGGGCGGCTTGCTGATGGCGTTTGTGATCGGTTATTTCATTCAGTGGATGAAGACCTGGAAACTTCCGAAGTGGATGGTTGGTCTGATGCCGGTTATGATTATTCCAGTCATTGCGACCTTCGTCTGCGGTGTTGCCTTCTTCGCGATTGTGGCTAAGCCAATGGCGATTGCGATGAATGCATTGCAGGGCTGGATCATGAGCCTCAACGGCGGTTCCAAATTCATCATCGGTGCGGTTATCGGCGCTGGCATGGGCTTCGATATGGGCGGCCCGGTCAACAAGACAGCTTCCATGGCAGCCAATGCGCTGGGTGCTGACGGCATCTATGGCCCAATGTCCGCGAAGATCATCGGCGGCATGACGCCTCCATGCGGAGTCTTCGTTTCGACCTTGCTGACGCCGAAGAAATTCTCAGCGACAGAAAAAGAAACAGCGAAAACCGCGTTCCCAATGGGCTTGTGCTTCATTACAGAAGGCGTACTGCCGTTTGCTGCGGCCGATCCGGCACGCTTCATTCCAGCTTCCATGATCGGTTCAGCGCTGGCCGGCGGCATTGCCGTTGCCATGGGTGTTGAATCGGTTGCCGGACACGGCGGAATCTTCGTCTTCCCGATGATGACCAACTGGATGTGGGCAGTCATTGCGCTGATCGTGGGCTCGGTTGCGACCGGCGTCATCTATTCAGTAATCAAAAAGCCAAGTGAAGAAGGTCAGGAAGAGGAAGAAGAAATCGTCGACCTGGACATCAATCTGTAAACCTGAGCTTAAATCGCTAAACCATTCAGCAAGATTATAGAAGGAAAGAAAGAAGGAGTCATATGTTAGTTTCGATGAAGGATATCCTGCAGCACGCGCATCAGCATAATTACGCGGTGATGGCAGTCAACAGCATCAATATGGAAATGGCCCGCGCTGTGATCAGCGCCGCCGAGGAAGAACATTCCCCGATTATCGTTCAGATGGGCCCAGGCCAGATCGGCAAGCATGCGCATCTGACGGAAATCGTTCCGTTAGTGAAAGAACTGGCTGAACGTGCCAGCATCCCGGTTGCCTTAAACCTGGATCACGGCGGAAAGCTGGAAGATATGGTTACGGCCATTCATAACGGCTTCACCAGTCTGATGATTGACGCTTCTTCCTATCCTTATGAAGAAAACGTCAAGCGGACTTCAGTGGTCTGCGCCTTAGCTCATCCGCATGGAATCTGTGTCGAAGCAGAGCTGGGACACGTCGGTCAGGCAGCTGATGGCGACAACAGTAAGGTTGATCTGTATACCAATGTCGAAGAAGCAAAGCAGTTCGTAAAGGATACTGGCTGTGATGCTCTGGCGGTGGCGATCGGAACGGCCCATGGCGATTATCCGAAGGGTTATGTCCCAGTGCTGAACTTTGAACGTCTGGCTGAACTGAAAAAGGCATTGGATATGCCGTTGGTTCTGCACGGCGGCAGCGGCAGCGGCGAAGAAAATATCCGCAAGGCCGTGGCAGGCGGCATCAATAAGATCAACGTCTGCACCGATGCTTTCCATGCCGCAAAAAATGCCATGCTGGAAAAGCTGGAAGCAAAACCGAATGCCGATTATCTGGAACTGTGCATGACGGCCGAAGCTGCCGTAAAGCAGTTTGTGAAGGAATATATCCGCGTCATCGGTTCCAACAATCAGTATTTCTATGGTGAGTCTGGTTCAACAGGCAACGAATAAATCCTCCCATGATTGAAACGGCGGACATTCTGAAGAAGAGTGTCCGCTTCGTTGTTGCCTGAAAGCAAAAAACAGAAAAAAAAGACGGCAGCGGTGGAACACCGAGAATCCGAGGACGTCTCAGTTTCTCAGTCAGCGAATTGTGTTTTCCGTTTGAGCCATACAGTCAGGGGATTTTGCCGACTTTCAAGTAAGTTTCGAGCGACGGATCTGTCCGCTTTTCAAAGCTGCCGATAAACGACAATTTACCACATTAAAATGACGAGGATTGATAATCCTGCACGAATCGTTTATGATACTTTTATAGACAGGAACAGGATAACCGATGTTCCTGTTAAAAAGAAGAAAAGGAGAAACAAACACATGAAAATTGCATTGATGAATGAATTCAGCCAGGCTCCGAAGAACTCGATTATTCTGGCACAGCTCAAGGACGTTGTTGAACCGATGGGACACACCGTATACAACACGGCGATGGCAAAACCGTTGCTCGATCAGGATGTTCCGGAAGCGTACACCGAGGAAAATCCGCGTTTAACTTATCTGCATTTAGGCATCCAGGCCTGCCTGCTGCTCAACAGCGGCGCCGTGGATTTCGTCGTGACCGGCTGCGGTACGGGCCAGGGCGCTTTGATGTCTTTGAACGCTTATCCAGGCGTTGTCTGCGGCTACTGCATCGAACCTTCCGATGCTTATCTGTTCTTACAGATCAACAACGGCAACGCGCTGTCGATTCCGTATGCAAAAGGCTTCGGCTGGGGCGGTGAACTGAACATTCACACGATTTTTGAGAAAGCCTTTGGTTCGCCGAAGGGCATGGGTTATCCGAATGAACCAGGCCGTAAAGAATCGCAGAACCGCAATGCAGCACTGTTGAATGAAGTCAAGGCTGCTGTAGGCAAGCCGGTTCTGGAAGGCTTAAAGGCTTTGGATCAGAACATGGTGAAGGAAGCCCTGACTCAGCGTTTCCAGGACTGCTTCTTTGCCGGCTGCCAGAATGCTGAGCTGGAAGCTTACGTTCGTGAAGTCTTAGGCAAATAACATGAAAAAGGTGACCCTTCCACGCTACACGATCGGCGCGGATGCGCTAAAGGATCTTGAACATGTCGTTTTGCCGTATGGCCGCAAGGTGGCACTGATTCATGGTGAAAAAGCTTATGCCGCATGCAAAGCCTTGTTGATCCCAGCATTGGGTTCATTGGAAGTCGTCAAAGAAGTCGTTTATGGCCATGAAGCGACGTATGAGAATGTGGCCAAACTGACTCAGGACGAGGATGTTCAGCGTGCGGATGTCTTGGTTGGCATCGGCGGCGGCAAATGCCTGGATACGGTTAAGCTTGTCGGCGATCAGCTGGATAAACCAGTTGTTACGATTGCGACGATTGCTTCGACCTGTGCCGCGGTCACCAAGATCAGCATCCTCTATAACGCTGACGGTTCGTTTAAGGATATTCCGAAGCTGAAATCCGCTCCGGTGCACTGCCTGATTCCCACCTCAGTCATCGCCGAAGCCCCGATCCAATACTTGTGGGCCGGGATTGGTGATACGATGGCGAAGCATGTGGAATGTACGTTCTCAGCCCGAAATGATCAGCTCGATTATGCCAGTGAATTAGGTCGAACGATCAGTGCGATGTGCTTTGAGCCGGTGATTGCCCATGGTGCCAGCGCCCTGCAGTCCGTGAAGAAGCAGGAAGTCAATGATGATCTGGAACAGATCATTCAAAACATTCTGATTTCCACCGGCAGCGTTTCGCTGTTGGTGCATCCGGATTACAATTCGGCATTGGCGCATGCGCTGTTCTACGGTCTGACGGTTCGCGAGCATATCGAGAAAAAGCATCTGCATGGCGAGGTCGTTTCTTACGGCACGCTGGTTCAGCTGATGATGGACGGCCAGATGGATATGCTGAAAAAAGCCTACGCCTTCCATCGTCAGATCGGTCTGCCGGTTTGTTTGGCTGATCTGGAGCTGACGATCGAGGATCCGCTGTGCGATGTGCTGGAAATGGCGGAAAAGAATCAGGAACTAAATCATGTTCCATATCCGGTGACGCAGGCCTTGATCCGTAAGGCGATTGAAGATCTTGAACAGTACGCCGGCTGAATAGTCTGCAAACAAAGGGACAAGCCGTCCCTTTTCTTTTATAAAGAAGGAGGAATAAGATCTATGGAAATGACATTACGGTGGTATGGCACCGGTTATGATTCAGTCACATTAAAACAAATCCGTCAGATTCCAGGCGTCAGCGGCGTCATCACTACGCTCTATGATACGCTGCCGGGTGAAATCTGGACGCCGGAAAGAATTGCGGCGATGAAGCAGGAGGTTGAGGCTTCGGGACTGCGCGTCAGCGGTATTGAAAGCGTCAATGTGCACGATGCGATCAAGGCCGGAACCGCTGAGCGCGATGAAATGATCGATCACTATATCCAGACATTAAAGAATCTTGGCGAAGCCGATATTCACATGGTTTGTTATAATTTTATGCCGGTATTTGACTGGACAAGAACTGAACTAGCACGTCAGCGGGCTGATGGGTCAACGGTTTTGGCGTATACCCAAAAAGCCGTCGACGCACTGAATCCGGAAAAAATGTTTGCCTCGATCGGCGCGGATACCAACGGCTTTATTCTGCCGGGTTGGGAACCGGAGCGGATGGCGCGGATTCAGGAGCTGTTTGAGCTGTACCGCAGTATTGATGAAGAACAGCTGTTTGAAAATCTCAGAATCTTTTTGGAAGCGATCATGCCGGTTTGTGATCGGTACAATATCAACATGGCGATTCATCCGGATGATCCAGCCTGGAGCGTTTTCGGTCTGCCGCGGATCATTATCAACGAAGCCAACATTCAGCGCATGATGAACATGGTCGATAACCCGCATAACGGCGTGACATTCTGTTCCGGGTCTTACGGGACAAACCTGGAAAATGATCTGCCGCATATGATCCGATCACTCAAAGGCCGGATTCACTTTGCGCATGTCCGCAATCTGAAATTCAATTCACCGGATGATTTTGAGGAAAGCGCGCATCTGTCCAGCGACGGCAGCTTTGATATGTATGAGATCATGAAGGCTTTGTACGATATCGACTTTGACGGCCCGATTCGGCCGGATCATGGCCGGATGATCTGGGATGAAAAGGCGATGCCGGGTTATGGACTGTACGACCGGGCTTTAGGCGCAACTTATCTCAACGGTCTGTGGGAAGCGATTGTTAAAAGTGAGGCGAAACACAGATGCGATTAACTGATGAAGGGCTGAAAGACCGTCAGGTCTGGCTGAAGTAGGGCTATGCGCTGCCGGAGTTTGATCGTGAGTCCCTGCGTCAGGCAACTTTGAAGACTCCCCGCTGGATTCATTTTGGCGCCGGCAATCTCTTTCGGGCTTATCCGATGATGCTGATGCAGAAGTTGTTGAATGCGGGACTTGCAGCGGAAGGTCTGATCGCGGCGGAGGGCTATGATGATGAGATTGTTGACAAGATGCTTAAGCCGCACGATGAGCTGAATATCCTGGTCACGCTGAAAGCCTCAGGCAGCGTAGAGAAAACCGTTATCGGCAGCCTGGCCACGGCCTTGAAGCTGAATCCGGACAGTTCGGATTTCACGGTGTTATCGCATTTGTTTCAGCAGCCCAGCCTGCAGATGGCCAGCTTTACGATCACGGAAAAAGGCTATCGTGTCAGTGATGAAAACGGAGAAATCCTGCCGGAGATCATTGCTGAATTTAACCGTCAGCCGCAGGCTACCCGCAGCTATATTGGACGGGTCGCCGCGCTGCTTTACTGCCGTTACCAAAACGGGGCGCTGCCGATCGCGATGGTCAGCATGGATAACTGTTCGCACAATGGTGAAAAATTGAAAAAAGCGATGGTGACGCTGGCCGAAGGCTGGGTCAGATCGGGTCAGGTAGAGCCGGGCTTTCTGGATTATGTGCAGGATGAACAGCGCGTCAGTTTCCCATGGACGATGATCGATAAGATTACACCGCGGCCTGATCCGACGATTGAGGAAAGGCTGCGGCAGGATGGACTGGAACAGGCAGAACCAATCATAACCTCCAAGCACACCTACATCGCGCCGTTTGTCAACGCTGAAGAATGCGAATATCTTGTGATTGAGGATCGCTTTCCAAACGGCCGGCCGCCGTTAGAAAAAGCCGGCGTGATGTTTGCGGATCGGCAGACCGTTGAAAAGGTGGAACGCATGAAGGTGTCCACCTGCCTGAATCCTGTCCATACCGGGTTAGCGGTGTTCGGCTGTCTGCTGGGATTTACCAAGATCAGTGATGAGATGCAGGATATTGATTTAAATCAGCTGGCCAATCGAATTGGCCGGATTGAAGGCTTGCCAGTGGTCACCGATCCCAAGATTCTCTCACCGCGGCAGTTTTTGGACGAAGTACTGACGCTGCGGATTCCGAATCCGTTTATGCCGGATACGCCGCAGCGGATTGCGACAGATACCTCGCAGAAACTGGGCGTCCGGTTTGGCGAAACGGTCAAGGCCTATCTGAACGAGGGCCGGCCGCTGTCTGATTTAAAAGCGATTCCATTGGTGTACGCTGGATGGTTACGCTATCTGTTGGGGGTGGATGATCAAGGTCAGCCGATGCCGATTAGCCCCGATCCTTTGTTGGATCAGCTCCGAGAACACTTGGCAGGGATTCAGTTAGGTCAGCGTGATCCGCAGCTTGACGGGGTTCGGTCAATTTTGAAGAATCCGACAATCTTTGGTTTGGATTTGGAGATCGCTGGATTAGCGAATCGGATCGAAGCTTTATTTGTGATGATGCTCCAGGCACCGGGGGCAGTGCGAAAGGTGCTGTACGAACAGCTTCAATAAAGTTGTGAAAAAATAAATGAACGATACAAAAGCTGATTTTTGTGCTATTGTTAGAACAGATGAGTGAAGGAGGATGAACATGATTTATAAAGAAGGCTTGCTGGAAGGCAAGGTGGCTCTGGTCACAGGAGCCAACCGCGGTTTGGGTTATGCAATGTGCGTCGGACTGGCGGAAAACGGCGCGGATATTTTCAATATCGGCCATGGCGATGACACCGGAATTCGTGAGGCGATTGAAAAACTAGGCCGCCGTTATCATTATATGAAGGCCGATTTGTCTAAGCCAACCAAAGCTTTGACCGATGAAATCGTTGCGGAAGTCGTCGCGGTTTACGGTCATCTGGATATTCTGCTGAACAATGCCGGGGTCAACCGCCGTGCTCCGTTTTTGGAATATGCCGAGGCGGATTGGGACTACACGCTGAATTTGAATCTGAAACAAGTATTCCTGCTTTCGCAGAGTGCGGCGAACCAGATGGTGAAGCAGGGAACCCGCGGCAAGATTATCAATATTGCAAGCATGCTTTCCTTTACCGGCGGAATTCTTGTTCCGGCTTATACTGCGAGCAAGTCAGCGATCATGGGGCTGACCAAAGAAATGGCCAACGAATTGTCAAGTCAGGGCATCAACGTCAACGCGATTGCTCCGGGTTATATGAAGACTCCGCTGACGCAGGCCATGCAGGACGATCCAGTTCGCAACAAGGAAGTTCTCGACCGGCTACCGATCGGCTATTGGGGAGATCCTTCCGTTCTGCAGGGACCGGTGGTTTTCTTAGCCAGTGAAGCTTCTGATTATATCTGCGGCGCAACGATCCCAGTGGATGGCGGCTGGCTGGCACGTTAAAACGGATCAACAACTCGAAAAGAATGATGCAGCGGCATGGCTTAGATGCTATGCCGTTTTTATTTTGTCCAAACTGCGATTTGGCGATCAGATCCGACTATGATAAAATGAAAACAAAGAGGGCAGAACAATGAAAAAAACAACTCAGTTAGGCTTTGCCGGAGTCCTTCCGCTGGTCATTGGGAAAGGACTGAGCCTGTTCATGCTTTTACCGATCACCGGGTGGATGCTGCTGCCGATCAGCACAATCCTGTATTTCTTGTGGTACCGTTTGGCTTATCGGCTGTTTGACGAACATCGAAATCTTTTTATTCAATCTTTTCTGATGTGTGCGTTTGGCTTGTTTATGCTGTTGCTTCTGTTATTCCAGGAGTTTGCTGTCGGGCATATGTGGCTGAATATTCTGGGTGTGAGCTGCCAGCTTTACTTTCTGCCGGGTTTATCGATAACTTCCTTTATTTTATCCCCATTTCTTTTTTCCGCAACAGAGGCCGTGCGGTTTTGGCCGCTGTATCTTTGCGAATGGATAATTCTATTTATACTCTGTCAGATTGGCGGTTTGATGAAAAGAAGAGACCGGTTTTAATTTGCTGTATCCAGCTGATTGAATAAAAGTATCGGCAGGGGATGAGTCATGCCTATAATCTCACGCATCGTCGACATCCTCATTTTTATTGCCCGCCTATGACATAAACTCTTCGAGTAATAAAAGCGTGAAATAAATTCTTGGAACGATGATCTTAATTATGAGTCTGTGGAAGGCTTCCTGCTTTTCCTTTTTGCGAAAATAGCTTACAATGATCTTAACGAATAAGCGATTAACGGTAGGTTTCAAGCAAGCCGAATCCAGGAGGCAAGATATGGCAGATCTGACAAAAAAAGCGATTGCGGAAGGCTTAAAAGAATTATGTCATCACAAAGACTTTAATAAAATATCAGTACGGGATATCACGGAACAATGTGGACTGAACCGTCAGACATTTTATTATCATTTTCAGGATAAATATGAATTGCTGGACTGGATTTATTATCAGGAAGGTTTTGTTTATTTAGCCAGCGACGTCACGTTTGACAACTGGCACGAACATATGGAAAAGCTGCTTGAAATGATGCGGGAGAATCAGATCTTCTATGAAAATACGATCAGTGCTTCCCCGCAGTGTTTTGAGGACTATCTGTTTCAAATAACCTGCATGCTTTTTGAAGAAGCGATTCGGCGTCTGGACGGCAGTCTGCGGCTGAAGGAAGACGATGTCAAGCTGTATTCCCGTTTTTACAGCTATGGCATGTGCGGCATTATCCGCGACTGGGTCCGCGGCGGAATGAAGGAAAGTCCAAAGTCCTTATCCCTGCGTATCCGTAAATTAGCCAACGACAGCGAGAAGATGGCAAGCCTGCGCCTGCAGGGGCAGTTTTAAGCCAAGAAAAAAGGCTAGATCCGTTGGATCAGCCAGTTTGTCGTGTCTTCAATGCTGGTTTTTTTCAAGAGGCTAAAACATTCTTCACTGATTTGGGATCGGTCATATTCGGGCAGATCCTTTTTTTTCAGCGTGCAGGCTAAATCGACAAGATTGCGGGCCGTCTGCCTGCCGGATTTGCCGCGGCGCAGCCGATGACGGGCGGCGGTTTCCAACAAGGATTGTTTCAGCTTAGCGTCTAGTGACATTTCCTATCCCTTGCTTTCTGATCTTAGAATAACCGAAGAAAGGATTTTTGCCTATGAGCAGTTTGCGCTTTGTGTCGTAATTTTAGACAGATTTTGAGGCAGCTTGCCTTCACCGGAGGTGAATCAGTTTTGATCTTTCATAAAAAAGGCCGCGGGAAACCGCAGCCTTCTGATTGAGTTAATGCAATCCAGAAGCTTACAAGGAAGCGAGGTATTCTTCAACGAAGTGACTGGCAACGGCGCCGTCGCTGGCCGCCGTAATGACCTGCCGCAGCGCTTTGGTGCGCACATCGCCCACTGCGAAAACCCCCGGCACCGAAGTTCGTGTCGTTTCATCCGCCGCAATGTATCCATGTTCTAATGTCAGCTGACCTTCAAATAAGGCTGTGTTGGGCAGCTGGCCGACTGCGACAAAGACGCCGTCGCAGGCAATTTCCTGCAGCTCGCCGCTGAATTGGTCACGTAGCCGCAGACCGGTGACCTTCTGCTCATGCAGAATCGCATCCACCGTACTGTTCCAAATGAATTCCAGGTTATCGCAGCTCTGCAGCGGATTGAGATAAACCCGATCGGCCCGCAGCGTATCGCGGCGGTGGATCAAAATCACCTTTTCACAAATTCTTGATAGAAACAGCGCGTCCGCCGCCGCGGTGTTGCCTCCGCCGATGACCGCCACGGTCTTGCCTTTGTAAAACATTCCGTCACAGGTTGCGCAATAAGCCACACCCCGTCCGACAAGCGAATCTTCTTCCGCCACACCCAACTTCCGTGCAGAAGCTCCGGTAGCCAGAATGACCGCGTCAGCCGTCAATTCCCGGCTGTCTGTCACGATTTTTTTCGGAACTGCATTCAAATCAACAGAAATCACTTCCTCAAGAAAAGATTCCGCCCCGAATCGCTCTGCCTGAGCCTGCATTTTCATACCCAGCTCGAAGCCGTCGACGCCTTCGTCAAAGCCTGGATAATTGTCAATCTGAGAGGTCGTCGCCATCTGTCCCGCCGACAGCTTTTCTAAAATAACCGTGCGGAAACCGGCCCGCGCGCAATACAAGGCCGCGGTATAACCGGCCGGACCTCCGCCTAAAACAGCGACTTGAACATGTTCCATATTAAATTCCCTGCTCTTTCAACCAATTCATAATCGCACCGCGGGAAGGCGGATTGACTAAGGTTGAACCGTTTTTTCCTGCCTGAAACAAGATCAGGGATGGAATGGTGCTGATATCGAAGCGTTCCTCCAGCTCCGGCTGTTCATCAATGTCGACCGTTCCAATCCGCACCTTTCCTTCCAGCTCTTTTTCCAGCTTGGCGATGACCGGGGCTAAGCGCCGGCAGTACATGCACCAAGGTGCCTGAAAATCCAGGATGACGGGCAGCTGGGAGCCCATGACCTCCTGATCGAAATTATCCTTTGTAATCACTGTTGCCATAACGAATCCTCCTTACCTTGATTCTGGTTTCATTATAGGCGCAAAAAACAAAAGAAAACAAGGATTTTGCCTGAGAAGGATCAGAAATCTTTCAATTCAATGAAGAAGGATTGAATAAGCCGGCGAATTTCGTTAAACTTATGCACATGATAGGGGGATATTCATGACTGGTATTCTAGGTAAAACGATCACTGAGTATTTCAATGGTTTTCTAAGCACGCTCGCAGAGAACAGCGGCCTTTTGTTTTGGAAAGGCGTTGGGATTTTACTTGTCATTTTAGGCGGCAAGCTGGTGCTGGATCTGATTTCAAGAATGACGGCCAGACAGATCAAAAAATCCGAGGATATGCCGGAAATGCAGGCCCGCCGCGTACAGACGATGATGACGATGACCCGCAGCACATTCCGCTATATCGTTTACGGCATCTGCGCGCTGATGATTCTGGCGCAGCTGGGCTTTGGCAACGCGATCAACAATCTGTTGTTATCGGCTGGGATCGGCTCGCTGGCTTTAGGCATCGGGGCGCAGAGTTTGATCAAAGATGTGGTCACCGGTTTTTTCATGATGTTTGAAAAACAGTTTTCCGTTGGCGATTATGTTAAGCTGGATGATGTTGAAGGGACGGTGACGGCAACCGCCATGCGTGTGACCTATCTGAAAAACTTTGCCGGTCAGCAGATCATCATTCCCAATGGATCGATCGGCCGGGTGATCAATTATTCGCGAACGGATTCGCTGGCAAAAATCACAGTCGGCACGCCGTATGAAGCGGATACGCGGCAAGTTATGGAAGTGCTGGATCAGGCCGTCAAGGCCTATGCCGAAGAAGTGAAGGATATTCTGGTTGAACAGCCGAAAATTCAGGGGATTACCGATCTGGCTGATTCTTCTGTCAATATTACGGTAGTCTGCCGTACCTTGCCGTGCCGTCATTGGGAAGTAGAACGAGGCTTGCGGCTGGCGGTGAAGGAAGCGCTGGATGAAGCGGGAATCGGGATTCCGTATCCGCAGCAGGACGTTCATTTGAAAATGGAAAAGAAAGAAGGATCACAACCAAATTGACGCTGCGCCAATGCGGCGGTAAAATAAAAGCAAGGGACTCTTATTGAAGTCAAGGGGGAGAGTAAATATGGCAAAACCTATTCAAATCGATACGTTTAAAACGTATCAGTATCTGTCGGAAGCGGCGTTGTCCGACGATGGAAAGTCCTGTGTTTACGTGCAGAGCCGAAGCAATCCGGAAGGTACTGGCTATGAGCATGATCTGGCCTGCTACAGCTTTGACAGCGGTCGCAGTTATTTTCTGACATCCAGTCATTCTGAGCGCAACTTCCTGTTTGAGGATCAGAATCATATCCTATTTCCCGCCGACCGGTCCGGCGAGGATGCCGAAGCGGCGAAAAAGGGAAAAGCGCAGACGACGTTTTACCGCCTGAGTCTGAACGGTGGGGAAGCTCAGAAAGCCTTCACCCTGCCCTGGAAAGTGTCGGCGCTGAAAAAGGTTGATGGGGAAACGCTGGCAGCGCTGGTATCCAAGGATCTCAATGAGCTTCCCCTCGAGGGACTGGAAGGCAAGGCGTTGGATAAGGCTCTGGCTCAGCGGGAAGAAGAAAAAGATTATGAGGTTTTAGACGAGCTGCCGTATTGGTTTAACGGCCGCGGTTTTATTAATAAAAAACGGACTTGGGCAGTTCTGGTCAAGCCGCAAACGGAGTCAGTCCAGATTTTGTCACCCAAATTCATGGATGTAAGACATCTGGAGATCAGCCCGGATCGAACCAAGATTGCGATTGCCGGTCCGGAATTCGACAGCGTCAACAGCCAGACTTCGGTTTTGTATATTGTGGATCGAAACAGCGGTCAGCGGACGACGTTGGTGCCGTCTGGAAAGTGGAACTTCGGCCATCTTGGTTGGCTGAACGATCATCTGTTAGCCCTGACCGCTACCGACTATCAGACCTGGGGCTCCAGCGAAAATGCGAAGCTGTATACCCTCGACTGCAATAGCGGCGAAATGAAGCTGCTCAACGGTGAGGATCTGTCCTGGGGCAGTTCCGTCGGAAGCGATGCTAAACTGTACGGCGGCCGCGGCTGGAAAATTGTCAATGGTGAGATCTGGACGCTTTTAACTTGGGATAATCATTCTGAACTGACCGTATTTGACGCTCAGGGACAGCGCCGGGCATTAACCACGGCAGAAGGTTCAGTTGATTTCTTTGACGTGCAGGCTGGCCGGGTTGTCATCGGTGCGATGCGCGATATGCGGCTGCAGGAGCTGTATGAGCTGAAGGCCGGCGCTGAGATTCAGCTGACGCATAGCAATGACGCGGCTTTGGCGGGAAAGTATGTGGCGAAGCCGGAAAAGCTGAGCTTTATTAATGACGGCGTGCGGATTGACGGCTGGGTATTGAAGCCGATTGATTTTGATGAAACAAAGACCTATCCGGCGGTATTAGATATCCATGGCGGACCGAAGGCGGCTTATGGTGAAATCTTTATGCATGAGATGCAGTATTGGGCTTCGCAGGGATATTTTGTCTTCTTCTGCAATCCGCGCGGTTCAGACGGCCGGGGCAATGCTTTCATGGATCTGCGGGGAAAATATGGAACCATTGATTATTCCGATATTATGACCTTTACGGATCGGGTGCTTGCAGCCTATCCGATGATCGATGCCAAGCGGGTAGCGGTTACCGGTGGCAGCTACGGCGGATTTATGACAAACTGGATCATCGGACATACCGACCGCTTTGCCTGCGCGGCCAGTCAGCGTTCGATTTCCAACTGGTTTTCCAAGTCCCTGACAACGGATATCGGCTACTATCACAATATGAGTCAAATGGATTCCACCCCATGGGATAATCCGGAAAAGATGTGGAGCTTCTCTCCGTTAAAATATGCGGATCAGGCGAAAACGCCGACGTTGTTCATTCATTCCGACCAGGATTACCGCTGCTGGATGGCGGAAGGCTTACAGATGTTCCAGGCCCTCAAGCTGCATAACGTGGATTCCCGGATCTGTTTGTTCCATGGGGAAAATCATGAACTGAGCCGTTCCGGCAAGCCGATCCACCGCATTCGCCGACTGAAAGAAATGACGCAGTGGTTTGATCAGTACACCGATCATCTCAGCGTCCTGGATCCGGAAGAGGAAAGGGAAAGCGAAGCGGAATAAACAACGATCATTTCTGATTTGTCAGAAAAATCATCCGCGACTTATTTCATAACCAAAAAATCGAGATAAACAGAAAAAGAGGAATAATCCGGCTGACAACATGGTGCTTGGCCAGGACATTCCTCTTTGTTTTTTGCGGTTTGAGCTTCTAATTGAAGTTGCTCGGATAGAAAGCTTTGATAAAGAATGAAGAAAATTATAAATTAATTTGGCTCAACCCTATCCTATGATTTTAAGACTCAGCTTGATCTGAAACTGTCGGTATTCGAAAGCACCAAAGGGAACAACGCTTTAAGCCGCGCCATTCGATGCAGAACCGTGTCTTTGCGAACGCGCAGAGTTTCGGTTGCTTCTGCGGGATTGCCGCTGTATGACGACCTTGTTGGCAAGATAAAAAATGTTCTATCCCCGCTGTAAATCCGGTTCGTTCAGGAAAATGATTCGCTAATCACAATACCCGGACAGCGCTCGATCCCTGAAACGGTAGGATGAAATAAAGCATATTCCGCAGGCTTATTAAAAGACAGCGGTATTTTCCATCCTGGGAAAAGTGAAGCGCATCGTTGTATTGATCAAAATCTGATCCTCATGCTGGATCTTGTTGCGATGCAGAGCCATCCAGCCCTGAGCGCGGAAAAAGGGTTCGGCTGTCAAGGAGATATCGCCTTCCAAAAAAGCGGCTTTCGTCTTTTGCGCCTGCTCGCTCACAGCCTTGAATAGGGCGGAACCGACGCCCTGCCGCTGAAAATCGGGATGGACATAGAAACAATCCAGCTGGGTCGGACTTTTAAGATTGGCAAAGCCGGCCAGCTGATCGGCAATAAAAGCCCCGATGGTCCAGGTGGACAGAAAACGCTCGGCCCATTGCGGATTCTCTGCGTTTAGAGTCCAAGCGGCACATTGCACCGGCGTATAATTACGGCCGGCAATTTCAAAAACGCTGCGTTTGAACAGTTCGGTCAGGGCCGGCAGATCCTGACGGGTAATCCGGCGGATTTCCATTAACGCCACAGCTCCTTTTGATGATCCATCAAAAACGCGTCCAGCCCTGCCAGAATTTCCCTGTGATGGATGGTGTACAGGGCGTTTTTTTCAATCGCTTTGTCCGCGGCCTTGCCATGCAGCCAGACCCCGCAGCAGGCGGCATCCATCGGGGTTAATCCGCGGGCTGCCAGCGCTGCGATCATGCCGGTCAACAAATCCCCGGATCCCGCTTTGGCCAAGCTGGGATTGCCGGTTTTATTGACGCAGCGCAGACCCTGCGGGGAAACGATCAGCGTGTCCGCGCCTTTTAAGACCAAGGTTACGGAATGCGAAACCGCGTATTCCTCAGCACAGCGAATCCGGTCCGCCTGAATTTCTTCGATGCTGCGCCCGCACAGCGCGCTGAATTCTCCGACATGCGGCGTTAAAATGATCTCACTATGCGGCTGACTCAGCCATTGCGGGTGTTGAGCCAGACTGCGCAGCGCCGTGGCATCCAGAATGACGGGAACTGAGCTGTTTTTCAGCACGATTTCCAATAAGGCGTCAAGCTTTTCAAGATGATCGCAGCCGCTGCCCAAAGCGACGGCGTCGGATTGTCTTAATAGAGCCAGAAAGTCGGCTTCGGACTGAGTTGCCGAATGGAAGACCACATGCGGACAGGCCGCTTGCAGAATGGGATAAATCTGCGGATCCACAACCGCGCGGATCATTCCGCAGCCCATCGCCTGGGCCGCTTCCAGATTAAATTGGGCCGCTCCCGCCATCCACGCGCTGCCGGCGATGACGGTCAGCCGGCCTGTGCTGCTTTTATAATCATTGTCAAATAAACGCGGAAGCAGCCGCGTCACCTGCAGCGCGTCCATCTGAATCCAGCGTGAGGTTTCCGGTTCAGGAAAACCGAGGCTGATCGGGATCAAACGATCCAGCTTCTGATGTTCCCGGCTGAACAAATGCACCGGTTTTAACGCCCCCAGCGCCAAAGTCAGCTCGCTGTGCAAAGCATCCGGATCCCCCAAGCTGTGATCGGCTTCCAGGCCGCTGTTGAGGTCAATGCTGACAACCGAAAGCCGCTGCTGGTTGATCCAGCGGAAAGCCTCCCGCAGAAAATCCGGAAGCGGGGCATGAAAACGAAAACCGAAGACGCAGTCGACGATCACGTCATAACGCTGCGCCATGGTCTGAAACTGAGCTTCGCTCATTTCTTCGTAGCCGTAAATCAGACACGATTCCGGCAGCTTCTGCCGGGCTTCAATCGCCGATGGGGTGCGGATGTCGTTCATCATCAAAACAATCGCCACCTGGCGTTTGGCAGCCAGACAATGGCGGGCAATCACAAACCCGTCGCCGCCGTTGTTGCCGCTTCCGCACAGAATCAGAAAGGAATCATTTTCCGGATATTCATGCAGCAGCGTATCCGCGCAGCGCTTGCCGGCCAGCTCCATTAACTGCGTTTCACTTTTGCCGCTTGCCGCTTCCGCAGCGGCGATTTGATTTTTTTCGAGGATCACAGAGACCACCTCCTGAATTCTATTCTAACATAAAATGTTCAGGCTCCCAAAAGAATGGTATAATGAAGTCAAATAAAAAGGGGGTATATCTTTGATTTGGAATGAAGCTTTGGAACAATATGTCAGCGATCATCAGGATGAGGTTGTTGAACTGATCCGCACACTGGTAGCGATCCCGGCGTTCAGCAATCATGAACAGGCGCGGGCGGAATACTGCGTGAAGTGGTTTCGCGAATGCGGCGCGGAAGAGGTGAAAATGGATGCGGCATCCAATGTGATCGTCACGCTGGGCGACGTTCAGAGCGGCAAAGCAGTGGCGTTTATGGCCCATCTGGATACGGTCTTCCCGGATGAAACCGGATTTGAGCTGATCGAAGAAGACGGATGGCTGAAAGCGCCGGGAGTGGGCGATGATACGGCCAACGTGGCGCTGCTGATGGTGATCGCCCGCTATTTAATCGAGCAGCATTGCCAACCGAAGCAAGGCGTTCTGATCGTGCTGAATGCCGGTGAGGAAGGGCTGGGCAACCTCAAAGGCTGCCGTCAGCTGATGCAGGATTACGCCGGCAAGCTGAGCGAGGTTTATTCCTTTGACGGTTCGTATAAAGGCTACGTCAACAAGGCGGTGGGATCGGTTCGCTATCGCGTGGAAGTGAAAACAGAAGGCGGACATTCCTACGGCGCCTTTGGCAACCGCAACGCGATCCGCGTTCTGGCATCCCTGATCGATACACTGTATTCAGTCAAAGTCCCGGAAGGCGGTAAGACGACTTACAATGTCGGTACGATTGAAGGCGGCACTTCGGTCAATACGATTGCTCAGCAGGCAGCGATGTTGTTTGAATTCCGCTCGGATGTCCGCGAACATCTGCAGCAGCTGCGCACTATGTTTGACAGCCTGATCGAGGCCTATCGGAAGATGGGGGTGGAGATTAACGTTGAAATTCTGGGCGAGCGGCCATGCATGGGCGATATCGACGAAGAGAAGCAGCGGGCGATTGAGAAGAAAGTGGAAGATCTGATCGAGCGGCGGATCGGCATTCGGCCGGAAGGCCATTCCGGATCCACCGACTGCAACATTCCGTTTTCACAGGGCGTCAATGCGCTGTGCTTCGGCGGTTATTTAGGCGAAGGCGCGCATACCCGCGAAGAAAAAATCGAAAAGGCATCCCTGCTTCCGGGCTTAGGCGTCATGATGGAATTTGTTTTAGATTATTTTCTTTGATTTTCAATCTGAAAAGCCAGCTTGATTCCGCGATTCGACTTTATTTAATTGATGTTCAATGCTATAATAAAATCGATTAGGGGGTACCTGACTAATGGAAAAGAAAACAATTCAAGATTATATCGACATTATCAATCAGAAAAAATGGGATGCGCATAACATCCAGTGGCTGTATATTGATATCAATGCTAAAGAACTGATGACGGAAGTTGAGCCGAAGGTCAACAATTTGACGGCCTGCTGCAAGGCGATGATGGAAATCATGCTGGAAGGCGACCGCTTTATGGAACTGCCGAAGGTGAAAACCAAGATCGGCGGAGCCCTGACTGTGCGGTATTATTGCGACAATTTGAGTCCGGAACGCCGGAAGTATTCAGAAGTCAATCAGTAATGAAAAAGGCCGCGGATTCGATGCGGTCTTTTTTGTCAAAAATTAGAAAAGAGGAGCAGAAGTATGGATAAGTATCGTAAGCGCAGAGCTGTGGCCGTTGCCCATGAAATGGTCGGCCTGCTGGCGGAAAAAGGGTATATCACCTATTACGCCGAAAATGTGGAGGAAGCCCGCGATAAAGTGCTGGAGCTGATTCCCAAGGGCGCCAGCGTAGGCGTCGGCGGTTCGGAAACGTTGAAAGCCATGGATATGATCAATATCCTGCGCAACGGCGATTATCATTTTTTTTGATCGTTATCAGGAAGGTCTGCCGTTTTCCGAGGTCGAGGAAATCTATCGTCAGGCGTTATTGGCGGATGTTTTCCTGACCAGTTCCAATGCGATCACCCGGCAGGGCCAGCTGGTCAATATTGATTCGTCCGGCAACCGGGTTGCGGCGATCAGCTATGGACCGCGCAAGGTGATCGTGGTCGCCGGCGTGAACAAAGTGGTAGATACGCTGGATGATGCGATGAAACGGCTGCGTCAGATCGCTCCGCTCAACGCGATGCGTGTACATCACAAAGCACCGTGTGTTGAAACGGGAAAATGCATGGATTGTCAGATTCAGCAGTCTGTCTGCAACTCCGTCGGAATTATAAACCATGGCCGGAAAACACCGGGACGCTTCACAATCATCATGATCGCTGATGAAATAGGATTCTGATCTTGAAATATTAAACTGTGTCGGAGGGCTGTTTCAAGGCACAGCCGTTCGCTCCCTTCTTACTAAAATTAAAACAGGCATGCAGCTTTTTTCGCAAAGGAAAAAAGGGCGTGTCTGTTTTTGTATAAGATTTATTTCAGATAAGACAGATCATTGAATTTGCGCACGATCCGCTTGCCGTCACGTTCCCATAAGCAGGAAACGCCGCCGGCCTGTCCGGCAAACTGAATGGAATTCAGAGCGTCCGCTTCCAGTTTTAGCCATAAGGCCTGCAGCATACCCAGCGTATCGCCGTGTGAGATCAGAATCAGCAGATTATCATCCTGCTGCAGAAGCTGATCCCAGAAAGAACCTAACTGCTCGGCCTGTTCGCGCCGTGTTTGAGCTGAGGGAAATAACCGGTCGTCAATCGTGATTTCCGGTGTTAAGAGATTCGCTTTCAGCCAGGCGACAGACTGACCGACGGCTTCGCCCAGATACCGTTCCCTGAGCCGCGGCTCTTTCTCGGCTTTGATCTCTAAAGCTTCGCCGACAATTTCAGCTGTGTGCCAGGCTCGTTTCAGATCCGAAGACAGAAGGCGGACGGACTTGCCGGCCAACTCCGCTTTCAGATTTAAAGCGATGCGCTGAGCTTGCTGGACTCCCAGCTCGCTTAAATCCCAATCGGTCCAGGAACCCACCATGCCGTTGAGATGATGCTGGGACTGCGGATGCTGCAGCGTATAAATGATTTTCATAGCTGACCTCTTTTCTAATTGGATTGACTCGGGATTCCATTATAGCTGCAGGGACTGAAAAAGACCAGGGCTGCAGATAAAATTTGTTCTTTGAAAACAAAAAAAGGCTCTTCTCTGCTTTTTCAGCAAGGCTTAAGAATTTCTTTTGAATTTCCAGAAGGGGATCTTCATGTTTAACGGGTAGAATAAAACCAGAAAACAAAAGGAGTCTGAATCTATGGAACAGAAATCAAAGTGGCAGAAGCGCGTGCGCTGGTTCTCCATCAGCGCGGTGATTATCTTTACAATCGTTATGACGGCGGTGTTGTTCGTTTTATTTCAAAGCGTGGCCTCCGATCCCGCTCAATTCAAAATCTGGCTGGATCAGTTCGGCTGGCTGGGACGGATCGTGCTGACGGGCATGATGGCCTTACAGGTGCTGGTTGCCTTGCTTCCGGGAGAAATTATTGAAACCGGTGCAGGCGTCGCCTACGGACCTATGGAAGGCATGATTCTCTGCCTGGTCGGCGCTGCGATCGGCACGGCCTTGATTTTCTGGCTCGTTCGCCGTTATGGTTCAAGTTTAGTCGAATGTCTGGTATCGAAGGAAAAACTGGATAAGCTTTCCTTTATGAAGGATGAACAGAAGCTTGATAATCTGATCTTCCTGATCTTCCTGATTCCCGGAACGCCCAAGGATATCATCACGTATTTCGCCGGCCTGACTCCGGTTAAATTCTCCCATTTCCTCTTGATTACCACGGTTGCGCGGATTCCGTCGGTGATCACTTCGACGCTGGCCGGAGATAAGCTGATTCAGCAGGATTTCGTTTCCGCCTTCTGGATTTACGCAATTACGATTGTTTTCAGCGGCGCGGGGCTGCTCCTCTATCGGACCGTGATGAAAAAGCGCCGGGAGCGGGCATTAAAACGTCAGTTAAACCCGCAAAATCAAGACAAGAAAGGCAAAGCGGCATTCGTGCCGGCGAAGGGATAAGCCATGAAAATCAGCGTATTAATACCTGCATATAACAGTGAAAAAGAGATTTATACCTGCATCCGTTCTTTACTGGAGCAAACTTATCATGATTATGAAGTCATCGTTGTCGATGACGGATCGACAGACCGAACCGGTTCGCGGCTGGATTTCTATGCCAAAATCTATCCGGAACTGATCACCGTCATCCATCAGGAAAACCGCGGTGTTTCAGTCGCCCGCAATGCAGCCTTGAAAGCGGCGAAGGGGGATTTCGTGCTGTTTCTGGACAGCGACGACTGGATGAAGCGGCGCACGCTGGAAACCTTGGCGGCGGCTCAGGCTCGGTATGAGGCTGATGTGGTCATCTGCGGCAACGTCAATGAGGGACGGGTGACAACCCGCCGGCATGTCCGCCGCGTCTTGGTTCCGCATAAGCGGACACTGATGAAAATGTTGATGAAGGACCGTCAGGTACGCAATTATGCCTGGGGCAAGCTGATCCGCCGTTCCTTGTTTGACGGCCTGCAGTTTTGGGAAGGCCGGGTCTTCGAGGATGTTCAGCTGATCGGACAGATTCTGCTGAAAGCCGATAAGACGGTGATTGTTCCGGATACGCTGGTGCATTACAATACCCATCGCCAGAACAGTCTGACCTATTCGCTGCGGCCGGAGATTCTGAAAGATATGCTGGAAGCCTTTGAAGATCAGGCCGGCTACATTACAGCCTATGATCCGACGCTGAAACGCGAAGCTCAGGCGATGTTGCGGCGGATCCGGCTTCTGATCGGCGGTGCGCTCTTGCTTCATGGGCGTTTCCAGGATCCGCTGATGGAACAAATTCTGCCGTTTTCGGAAGCCGCTTCTGCCGCTGAATTTCGTGTTCACCGCAATCTTTACTAATTCTTAAGCTTTTTCTTCATTGCAACTTCATGAGTTTATTCTATACTAAAAGAAGAATCAGTGAGGGAGCGAAATCATGCAAAACTATCAAATTTTAGTCTGTGAAGATGAAGTCGAGATCGGCAATGCGATTGAAATCTATTTGAAGAACCAGGGGTATGGCGTCCACCGCGCCTATAACGGCAAGGAAGGCTTGGAAATTCTGGCCCGTCAGACAATCCATTTGGCGATTGTCGATCTGATGATGCCGGTGATGGATGGCCTGACGATGATCATGACGCTGCGTCAGAGTTATGATTTTCCGGTCATCGTGCTGTCCGCCAAGTCGGAAGACATGGATAAGATCACCGGCTTAAACATGGGGGCAGATGATTATATCACCAAGCCGTTTACACCGATGGAGCTGCTGGCGCGGGTGAATTCTCAGCTGCGCCGCTACGCTAAGTTTTTAAGCCTGAAAGAACATCAGAGTGAAGATGAACAAGTCTATACTGTCGGCGGACTGGAGCTGAACAACAACACGAAGGAAGTGATGCTGGACGGCAATCCGGTAAAACTGACGCCGATTGAATTTCGGATTCTGCAGCTGTTAATGAAAAATCCCGGCCGCGTCTACAGCGCCGAGGAAATTTATGAGCGGGTGTGGAATGAGGAAGCGATCGCCACGGATACGGTCATGGTGCATATTCGCAACATCCGTGAAAAAATTGAAATCGATCCCCGAAATCCGCGCTATTTAAAGGTGGTGTGGGGCGTTGGTTACAAAATAGAGAAGGGATAAAGGAATGAAGAAATCCAAATTTTCAGAAAAACTTCTGGCTGTTTTTTTAGTTATGGTGTGTTTCCTGAGCCTGATCCTTGTCCCGTCGGCCGGATCGATCAGTGAGAATGCCGGACCGGAAAGCCGCCGTGAATTATTCAGTCAGAGCCGCGCGGTTCGTTCCTGGATCAACGAATATGCAGTAACGATAATCCGCGATCTGATCAATGAAACAAACCATACGGATCTGGGATATGCGGATCTGTATCTCAGTTCAGCGCAGCTGCAGAAGCTGCTGGATCAGGGCTGGACGCAAAGCGAGATCAATGAGGAAAAAAATCAGCTCGAATGGTCGCTGCAGCAAAACTATAAAGAAAGTCTGCAGCTGGGGAATCTGCATGCTTTCGCGATTGACAACGCGACGAAAACCACCGTCCGCAGACCGAAAAACAACGCTCTGGGTCAGAGCGACCGCGAGCTTTCCGAGGCTTATCAGTTTTGGATTCGGGCGGAGTATGACAGCTACGGCGTGCTCACTGTCACGTCCAACGGCGGTTATAGCAACGCGGATTTTTATCCGATGGCCAATCTGGCGGATTCCATCCAGTATTACGGGAATTTCCCGCTGGATCTGTATGAGCCGGAACTCAAGGATATGACTCTGGTCTTTGGCATTCCCAATCAACTGGAAAGCGATGACGAGCTGGCTATGCTGATTAAAAGCAATGAATATTCTTCCTATCGGCAGCTGGCATCCCAGATTAATCTGGTGCTGTATTTCATCTTGTTTTTGGGGGCTTTGTATTTTACGCGCAGCAAAATGCGGGAATCCAAAATCGGAAAACTGCTGAACCGGATTCCGCTGGAAGCACAGGTCATCATCAGTGTGTTCGCGCTGGCTTTGATGGAGGAAATGTCTTACAATCTCGGCGGAATCATGATGGATGTGTACTCCCAATCGATCGACGATATGACGGGATTTTTCCAGGTTCTTTCCTATGAATTCACATTTTTGTTTGAATGCTTCGGCTTGTATTGCATGATTTATTGGATTCGTCTGGCTCTGCATGATGGCTGGCGTGCAACGTGGCGGAAGATGGCAACGATCACGCTGTGGCAGCGGTTATGGCATGGACTTGGACAGGGCTGGTCGACGCTCAAGCAGTGGACGAAGGAATGTTTTACCGTTGATTTCTCGGAAAAGGCGCATTCCCGTCTGCTTCGTCTGATGATTGTCAACGTTGCCCTGATCAGTATGCTGTGCCTGCTTCTGCATGATTTCTATGCGGCGCTGATCTACACCGTCTTTCTGTATCTGATTATTATGCGGGCGCTGAAACGGCTGCGCAGTGATTATGAAACCTTGCTGGGCTGTACGCGCCGGATGGCGCGGGGAGATCTGGAAACGGAAGTTCATGAGGATCTGGGGATTTTTGAGCCGCTGCACAGTGAGCTGGATGATATTCGGTATGGATTCAATATGGCGATTGAAGAAGAAACCAAGAGTCAGAAAATGAAAACGGAACTGATTTCCAACGTTTCGCATGACTTGAAAACGCCGTTAACATCGCTGATTTCCTATATCGACTTGATGAAGCAGGAAACGGATGAGGCGAAGCGGCAGGAATATTTGGCGGTGCTGGAACGCAACTCCATGCGCTTAAAGCATCTGATCGAAGATTTATTTGAGGTCAGCAAAGCCAACAGCGGAGATCTGAAGCTGAATGTCGTCGATGTAGATCTTGTGTCGCTGATTTCCCAAACACTGTTTGAATTGGCACCGGCGATTGAAAATGCCGGACTGACGATCAAGACCTCATACAGTCATGATAAGATCGTCTTGCCGCTGGATTCGCAGAAAACCTATCGGATTGTTGAAAATTTGATTTCCAACGTGACGAAGTATTCGCTGCGCGGTTCCCGGGTGTATCTGACGTTAATTGAGCGGGGAGAAGAAGTTGTGCTGTCGATCCGCAACATTTCGCAAACGGAGATTGATTTTGATCCCAACGATTTGGTTGAACGGTTTGTGCGCGGTGATAAATCCCGCAATTCAGAAGGTTCCGGACTGGGATTGGCGATTGCCAAAGGCTTTGCGGAGAGTCAGCATGCCCACTTTACGATTCAGACCGACGGTGACTTTTTCAAGGTGATCGTGATCTTTAACCGTCAGGCGCTGGCGGATCTAAAGCCCAAGCCGTTGGAAAGGGAGGCCTTGGAAGCTGCGCAGCCGCCGTTAATCCTAACTTCAAAAAATGATGAAATTGAAAAATAGGGATTGACAAAGCGCTTTCAGCAAGCTTATAATAAGCTCGCAAAAGACAAAGGGACATGTAACTGGTAATGCAGGCAGGATCTCATAAAAAGACGAAATTCCGAAAGGAAACCGTACTTTTATGATGGTCCTGCCTTTTGTTTTCCTCTTCTTCTGGCCAAAGCGGGGGAAACACAGGAAAAACAGCCCGGCGTTCTTGGCGTACATGGAGGAGAAAAATCATGGATTATAAACAAACGGCTGCCGAAATACTGAAATATGTCGGTACGGAAAAAAATGTAGCTCAGCTTGAGCATTGCTCGACCCGTCTGCGTTTCACACTGAATGATCAGAAGAAAGTCAATGAGGAAAAACTGAAAGCCGTTCCCGGCGTCATGGGTGTTGTCCGCAGCAATCAGTTTCAGATCATCATCGGCAACGACGTTGTTGAAGTTTACGACGCGCTGTTGAAGATGATCGATTTCAAAGATCAGCAGACAGCGGCCGCGCCGGCGGAAAAACAGAAATTAAGCAAGACGGCGCTCGATTTTCTGATCGGAATCTTCCAGCCGCTGGTTCCGGCGATTGCAGGAGCCGGCGTCCTGAAATCCATTCTGATTCTGTTGGTCGCGATGCATGTCATGGATGACGGCGGCGCGCTGTATAAAATTTTAGTTTCGATCTCCGATGCTACCTTCTATTTCCTGCCGATGATGGTTGCGGTCACGACCGCCAACAAGCTGAAGAGCAACCGTCTGGTGGCGATTGCCGCAGTGGGGGTTACCTTATTGCCGGCAGTCACGGCGATGATCGCGGAAGGGACATCCTTATTTGGCATTCAGCTGCAGAACATCGCCTACAATGCCCAGGTATTCCCGGCGATTCTGTGCGTCAGCTTCTTGGCTCTGATGGAACGGCTCATGAACAAGGTTTCACCGAAGCCGATCCGGATCTTCTTTGTCCCGATGGTCGCTCTGGCCGTTACCGTTCCGGTTACGCTGCTGTTCTTAGGCCCATTAGGCTATAATGTCGGCCAGATTTTCACAACGGCGATTCTGTTCTTGTATGATAAGCTCGGTTTTGTCGCACTGACTGTCCTGTCCGCTATCCTGCCGTTAATGGTGGCTACGGGCATGCATAAAACACTGCTTCCTTATGCGCTTGCCACCTATGGCGAGCTGGGCTATGAAATGCTCTATCTGCCGGCTTCTTTAGCGCACAACATCGCAGAATCCGGCGCCTGCTTCGCGGTGGCCCTGAAAGCTAAGAATGAAACTTTGAAATCAACGGCCTTCTCAGCCGGAATCTCCGCCTTTATGGGAATTACCGAACCGGCTTTGTACGGCGTAACGCTGCAGAATAAAAAAGTCCTTTACAGCATCATGCTGGGCGGCGGCATCACCGGGGCGTTCTTAGGCTTGTTGTCAGTAAAAGCCTTTGCGGTTGTCGGTCCGGGCGCGGCCAGTATGTCGATGTTTATCGACAGCACGAACGGAATGAATATCGTTTGGGCGATTGCGGGCTTCGTGCTGGCGTTAGTTTCCTCATTTATCTTCACGCTGATTCTTTGGAAGGAAGAAACTGCGGCTGCAGCGGCCGCGGCTGCGCCGGTGAAACCGCTGGAAGGCAGCCATGACGTCCTGAATGTGCTGTGCCCGATCGACGGTCAGGTTGTCGCCCTGGATCAGGTCGGCGATGAAATGTTCTCCAAGAAAGCGCTGGGCGACGGCGTTGCGGTCATTCCGGAAGTCGGCGAGCTGCGGGCTCCGGCCGACGGCACAATCCAGATGGTGTTTGAAACGAAGCATTCTTTAGGCATGACGACCGCCAACGGCACGGAAATCCTGTTCCACGTCGGTTTGGATACCGTTAATCTGCAAGGCAAGCCGTTTACGCCGATGGTCAAAGCCGGCGACAGTGTCAAAGCGGGCGATCTGCTTTTGAAATTTGATATACAGGCGATTAAGGATGCGGGATTGGATCCGATTACCCCGGTTGTTGTGACCAATTCTCAGGATATGAACGTTGTCGTTGTAAAAACAGGACAGACAAATCAGCATGACGTCATTCTGCAGACGCAGAGAAAGGAAGGCTAAGATGCGAAAATTTCCGGAAGGCTTTTTATGGGGCGGGGCAACCGCGGCCAATCAGATTGAAGGCGGATGGCGTGAAGGCGGCAAAGGGTGGTCAGTTTCCGATGCTGCCCGCGCTCATTTCGATGCGGATGTAAAAGACTACAGCCGGCATAACCAAATCACGACGCGGGATATTGAAGAAGCTTTGGCGCATCCGGAGGATGAGGTCAACTATCCGAAGCGCCACGGCAGTGATTTCTACCATCATTATAAAGAAGATATCGCGTTAATGGCACAGATGGGTTTTAAGGTCTACCGCATGTCGATTGCCTGGAGCCGCATCTATCCCAATGGGGATGATGAACAGCCCAATGAACAGGGCCTGCAGTTCTATGACGATGTGTTTGATGAATTAAAAAAATACAACATTGAACCGTTGGTTACGATGTCGCACTATGAACCGCCGCTGAATCTGGTTCTGAACTATGACGGCTGGTATTCCCGTGAAGTTGTCGGCTTCTTCGAAAAGTATGTCAAAACGATCTGTGAACGGTATAAGCACAAGGTCAAATACTGGCTGACTTTCAATGAGGTTGACAGCATGATCCGCCATCCGTACACCACCGGCGGCTTAATCGAAGACCGTTTTCCGGGGAAGAATTTTGAAGAGGTCTGTTACCAGGCGATGCATCATCAGTTTGTCGCTTCGGCGCTGGCAACCAAGATCTGCCACGAAATTATTCCCGACTCCCAAGTCGGCTGCATGATCACCAAGCTGACTTACTATCCGTATACCTGCAAGCCGGAGGATGTGCTGGAAACGCAAAGACGGATGCGCAGTATCTACGCTTACAGCGATACGCAGGTCTTTGGCGAATATCCGTCCACGCTGCTGTCCTACTATAAGAATCACAACATTCATATCGTCAAGCAGCCGGGCGATGATCAGATTATGAAGCAGTATCCTGTCGATTTTGTTTCATTCAGCTATTACATGTCCAGCTGCGTTGCGGCGGATGAAACCGGGTTAGACGTGACCCCGGGCAATACGATTCTGGCGGTCAAGAACCCGTATCTAGAAACAAGCGAATGGGGCTGGCAGATCGATCCGATCGGCTTGCGGATTTCCTTGGTCGATCTGTACGACCGCTACCGCAAACCGCTGTTTGTCGTAGAGAATGGATTGGGCGCCAAGGATGAGCTGACGGCGGACGGTCAGGTTCATGATCCGTACCGGATTGATTATCTGCGCAAGCACTTCAAGTGCATGCTTGACGCGATTGAAGAGGACGGCGTCGAACTGATGGGCTATACGTCCTGGGCCTGCATTGATCTGATCAGCGAATCGACAAAACAGATTTCCAAGCGTTACGGCTACATTTACGTTGATCTTGATGATCTGGGCAACGGTACGTATAATAGAATCAGAAAAGATTCATTTTACTGGATGCAGAAAGTGATTGAAAATAACAGTCTGGATTTTGAAACGGAGTAATGTCCGATCGCGAAGCAGAAAGGCAGGGGAGTGCGGATGCGGATCAAGAAAGTGCTGAATTCCAGCGTCGTGCTGGTCGAAGATGATGCGCATCAGGAATCGATCCTGTTAGGCAAAGGCATCGGTTTCGGCCAGAAGCCGGGCAATGTCATTGTCCAGAATCAGGAAAATCAGGTGTTTCTGCCGGTGGACAACGCGCGTTCACGGCAGATCCTGGAGCTGGTCAACAGCCTTCCGCCGGTGATGCTGGAGCTGGCGCAGGAAATTGTACTGGATGCCCAGCAGCGTTTAAATACCCCATTGGGTGAGAATCTGGTCTTTGTCCTGGCTGATCATCTGAACTTTGCCCTGGAGCGGATCCGCAGCGGCTTAGTGATTACCAATCGTGTTTTCTGGGAAATCAAAAGCTTCTATCCGCAGGAATTTGAAGCTGGGAAACATGCGCTTGAGCTGGTCAGAAAGCAGCTCCATATAGAGCTGCCGGAACAGGAAGCGGCCAATATCGCGTTTCATTTGGCCAATGCTCAGGCGGGAAGCGATCCGGATTATGACGCCGCCCGCAATGCTAAGCTGATCGGCGACATCATCAATCTTGTCCGCTATTCACTCAACCGCGATCTGGATGCCTCAAGCATTCACACCGCCCGGTTTATCACGCATATCAAATTCTTTGTCGACCGCTTCTTTACCGACAAGCTGCTTCAAAATGACGACGATCTGTTATTTGAACAGGTCAGGACACGCTATCCGAAAGAATTGGGAATCGCGTTAAAGATTAAGAGTTATCTGTACGATAAATACGGACGGATTCTGCCGAATGAAGAAGTGACGTTTCTTGTCATTCATATCGCGCGAATTGCCCGCAGTCAGGAATAAAAGGAAAAGCAAACAGAGGTATCGGATAGGACTGTACCTCTGTTTTTGTTTTGAGTCCATAGCTTGGACGGGGTATAAAGGGATGACTTTGAAGCTTTACTACACGACGGATAAGGAAATAAGAAGAAAAGCAGGACTGGATACAGGGTTTACGTTCGCTTATTTTCCAGAAAAATAAAATTCGCAAGCCGGATAATTTTGATAGTTTGAAAAATTGTCAGATTCCCCTAAATAGTACAATGTCTTATCTTGGATAATAAAATATCCAGAAAGCTCATCGCCTTCAACCGCAAAGGAATCCATAGAGCAGCCATCAAATCCAAATTTTGTACAACGGGCATATTGAACGGTAAATGAATAGGCATGATCACCCAAAGAAACATAGTCGCCGTCTATCCATTCAGCGTATTCTGTTTCCATACGACTGGTAATGTGAATTCGCGCGTAACCCTTGTCTAACGGATATAAGTTAAAAACTAAACTATCTCTTAAAAAATCAGATTCTCCTTCAGGTAAACGGAAGCGAGGATCAATTTCTGTTTCTTTCCACTGGTGACATACAAAGGCTGTAATGGTTTCAGGATAGTTTGAAAAAAGTGGTTTCTCTTGTTCAACAATCGGAGTGGGAGTGCTGCTGAGAATTGGCTCAGGTTCCAAAGAAGGTGAGCCGGATGCCTCTTGACAGGATGAACATCCAGCCAAGAACAGAATCGATAGAAATAAAAATAAAATCTTTCGCATAATTCCCTCCCTAGGCATGACTGCCTTCTGCTTTATGACTTAAGGCTGATCTTGTTGAATCCTGTTCGCAGGTTAGTTTGAGCGGATGGTAGCGGTCACCTCTATTATAAATGAAATCCAAGTGAAGCCGTTGAAAAGAAGATCAGTTTAAATAATCTGTTTGGAAACTTTAAGCTTATTGCAAAAAATCGGTCATGAAAGGGAATACCTTCCCAAACAGATCCATAGTTTTCGCTGAGTATTCAGCTATGCTATAATGACACATAGATTAACCTTGTTGGAACCCACGGGAAGGGGGAAGAAATCGGATGTCGGCAGAAACACTAGCGGGAATCTATTTTCCGCTGACGGCAAATCAGGGGAGTGGATACCATGAGATTGAAGCGTGTCCCGCGCTAAAGCCGTGGATCCGCTGCTTCTGGGTATACACGGAGCAATGCGATCAGATTGTGATTCCCGATACGTGCATGGATATCATCCTGGGCGCGGATGAGGCCGGTAGAAGTGAAATTTTTTTCTGCGGAATCAACGATTTTACCTTTACCTCGTTGAATGACAATACCCGTCCCGGTCTTCGGCTGATCGGCATCCGTTTTTATTTCTGGGCGGTCGCCAGCTTCTGTATCGGTTCTCTAAAAAATGTGCGCAACACGCAGGATCAAATGGAAAATACCTTTCCCGGCTGGGCGGAAGGCTTAAAACAAGCGTTTGACGAAGCGGAAAGTCTGGAAGCGCTGTGGCCGAAGTGGGAAACCTTCCTGCTTCAGCATCAGCAAGCGGACCCCATTCCGCCCGTTTTATATGAGGCGGCAGAACTGATTATCCGCCGCAAAGGCGTGCTGGCGATTGCGGAGCTGGCTGACGAACTGGGGTTAAAGAAACGTTGGATGGAACGGAAATTTCTAGATTTCTACGGTGTCAGCGGCAAGCGTCTTTCGCTGTTGATCCGCTATCAGCTAATCTGGCAGGCGTGTCTGCAGGATCATGATTTCAATGTCCAGGATACAGTGGCTGACTATGGTTTTTATGATCAGGCACATCTGTTGAATTTCTTTAAAAAATATCATTCCCAGCGGTTGTCGTTTTTTTCCAAGACAGCGAAACGCTGATTCCGGTACAATGGCTCCGGAGGTGTTTGTAAATGACAAAAAGGATGACGTAGGCTCAGTTTCAACAAATCCGCCGCTGGGTCCTGCGTAACAGCCGGCCGCTGGAATGGGCGCGCTGGCAGTATTGGTTTGAAGCCGGCGAAGCTGCGCGGATCGCGGAGGCGTTAGGCAGCTATCAAAACGCGGACGGCGGGTTTGGCTGGGGGCTGGAGCCTGATTGTATGAATCCGCAATCTTCCCCCTATCAGACATGTTCCGCGCTGACGCTGGCGGAAGCGCTGCCGCTGGATCCGCACGGTCCTTTGTATCAGGGGGCGTTTGCGTATTTAAATCAGGAAAGCACGGCGTATCAGGACGGCTGGCCGTTTACAGTGGAGTCCAACGACGGCTATCCGCATGCTCCGTGGATGGGCTATGACCCAAAACGGAATGACGCGGAAAGCTTCGGGTTGAATCTGGGACTGGCGCGTCAAATTTTGACGCATGATTGCAAAGATGCAGCGTTAAAAGCCAAAGCGGAAAGAATTGTGAAGAAGTCGCTGGATCTGCTTTTCACACAGGAAGATTTCGGTGAAATGGGCGTCGACACTTTTTGCGGCTGGCTGAAACAATTGGATAAGCTGCCGCAATCCGCTTATTCCCAGGATCAGATCCAGGAGCGGATTGTGACCTTGATCGAAAAACGGGTGGAACGGGATCCTGAACGTTGGAAGGTATACACGCCGCGGCCGTCTTACTTCGTCCGTTCGCGAACCGATGCGGCCTATCCTCGGCTGAAAGCGTTGGTCGAAGCGGAGCTGGACTATTTGATCGATACCTGTCCTGAAAATGACGTCTGGGAAATCCCTTGGAGCTGGTTCGGTCTGTATCCTGAAGCTTTTCAAGTTGCGCGGACGTGGTGGAAAAGCTGGAAGGCGATTGAAAATCTCGCGTTTTTAATGGCGTTTGACCGGATTGAACCGGTTAAGAAAGGAAATGAAAATCATGAATAAAATTACGTGTGTCTGTCTGGGCGTCCGCGATATGGCGAAGGCGCTCCATTTTTACCGCGACGGCTTAGGCTATAAAACAGATTGTAAAGAAGACAACCCGGCTGTGTGTTTCTTTGATACGCCGGGTACCAAATTTGAACTGTATCCGCTGGATTTGCTCGCACAGGATATTGATCCGCAGAATCCGCCAGTGAGCAATCCGGGATTTTCCGGCGTGACGCTGGCCTACAATGTTGAGAATAAAGAAGAAATCGATCAGGTGATCGAACTTGTCCGGAAAGCGGGAGGCACAATCCTCAAAGAACCGCAGCCAGTTTTCTGGGGCGGTGTTCATGCTTATTTCAGCGATCTCGACGGTTATGTCTGGGAAGTGGCCTGGGGGCCGAACTTCCAGTATGACCAACAGGGCCTGCTCAAATTTTAAAGGAATTAGCGATGAAATTTAAGAATACGATGCTCGTTGTTAAGGACCTGAAACAGTCTGAAGCCTTTTACAAAGAGGTGCTGGGCTTACGGACGTTGGTGGATTTGGAAATTCACGCGGTGCTCAGCGGTGGGTTGGCTCTGCAGACGGAGGAAAGCTGGAAACAGTTTACCGGGGCTGAAGTGGTTTATGAAGCGAATGCGATGGAACTCTATTTTGAGGAAGATCAATTCGATGCGTTTGCTGCGAAGCTTGAGGCGCTGACTTCCGTGCGGATCATCACTCGGGTCGAGCCGCAGAGCTGGGGTCAGCGAATCGTGCGGTTTTGTGATCCGGATGGACATATCATTGAAGTCGGCGAGGCGATGCAGGCTGTCTGCCGGCGATTTGCGAATCAAGGAATGACGATTGAAGCGATTGCGGAAAGGATGAATGTGCCAGTTAAGGCTGTGAAGGCTTACCTTCGCGGATGAACGGGGCGGGAGAAGGTAAAAACTTTATTAGAATCTGACATCCTGATGTCATGTTTGATCCGGTACAATGAAGTCAAAGGAAGGTGTTTGACATGGCCTATGATTTCAAGAAAGAAGCAAAGATGTTCTACATGCCGAAAAACAAGCCGGAAATTGTGACAGTTCCGCCGATGACGTATCTTGCGGTCCGCGGGCAGGGCAATCCCAACGAAGCGGGCGGCTCGTATCAAAAGGCAGTCAGCGTTTTGTACGCAATCGCTTATACGCTCAAAATGAGCTATAAAGGAAAGCGTCAGATCGCGGGATTCTATGAATATGTCGTCCCGCCGCTGGAAGGCTTCTGGTGGCAGCCGGATGTTGACGGCGTGGATTACGCGAATAAAAACGATTTTCACTGGATCAGCGTGATCCGAGTTCCGGATTTCATTCAACAAGCGGATTTTGACTGGGCTGCAGAGGAAGCTCAGCGAAAAAAACAGATTGACTGTTCCAGCGCGGAGTTTTTGACGATTGAGGAGGGATTGTGCGTGCAGATGATGCACATCGGCGTTTATGACGATGAACCAGCCAGCGTCGCGCAGATGGACGCTTACATCGAAGCCCAAGGCTATGAGAATGAGCTCAACGAAGTCCGGATGCATCATGAAATCTATTTGTCCGATCCGCGAAAGTGCGATCCGGCGAAACAGAAGACGGTGCTTCGCCATCCGATCCGCAAGAAGGCGGCTAAGTGAACAGGAAAATTCAATGAATCTATTCAAACGGCCGGAAGTTAGAATTCCGGCCGTTTTGATGGAGGCGATTGTACGAAAAAACAATACCGGCAATCGGAAAGCCTTGCCGGAATCGTGCTTCTTATCAATTAATCGATGAAATCGGCGATTTCCTCCAGGGTTTTCTTTTTCAACGATGGCAGCGGTGCGTCTGGGCGCGCATGACCCACAACCAGAATCATTTCGGCGATTTCGTTTTCCGGACGATGACACAGCTTTGTAAGAAAATGAATCGGTGCCGGCGTGTATGTCAGCATCGCATACCCGGCCTGATGCAGCGCCTGAATCAGAAAGCCGGTCGCGATCCCGACGGATTCATTGACGTAATAATTTGGAACCCAATGTCCGGGCTGATCTTCATGCGTCATTTGCTTGAAGATCACAATCAGGCACGGTGCTTCTGTCAAAAACGGTTTTTCTACCTGCAGATTTAGTTTTTTGAGATCCTGCCTCCAGACCTCACTGATGCGCTGTTCATAAAATTCCCGTTCAACCTGTTCGCAAGCTTGACGAATTTCGATTTTCTTTGCCTCACTGGTGATGATACAAAAATGCCATGGCTGCATATCGGCGCCGCTGGGGGCCGTGCCTGCAATTTCCAAACAGGTTTTAATTTCATCCAAGTTTACCGGCTTCCTGTCAAAATTCCGGATTGTGCGGCGCTTCTTAGCCAGCGTCAGAGCTTCTTCCATCGGCATCATTTTATCCCCCTGAATTTTTATGCTGTTTTTATTATAGAGGAAAGTCAGGAAAAAAGCACGGAGGAAAGTCGGCATAAGTTTCCAGTTCTGCAGCGGCGATGTTCAGCTAACCTTCACTTGCAATCATAAACAACCATGTTATAATAGAAAAGCTGAATTAGGATGTGAAACGATGAGCAAAAAAGAAATTAAACTGATAGTCGCAATTTTATTTATAGCGCTGGGAATTTATGTCGGCGTTCAGATCTATAACCGGATGAACGTCAAAACTTATGGGATCGTCACGTATAAAAATCAGGTAATTCATACGTTTAATGTCAACAAAGATGAGGATTACTATTTTGACGGATCCTATGGCAAGATGAAACTGGAAGTCAAAGACGGCAAATGGCGGATTACGGAAGAGGAATGTCCGAACCATATCTGTTCTTCGATCGGCTGGGTCAGTGTTAAGGATTATTTTCCTATTGTCTGTATTCCGAATGAAGTGATTGTAACCTTAAAGGATAACTGATATGAAAATCAGTAAAACTAAGCATTTCGTTTATGTTACGCTGCTGGCGGCAATGGCGATTGCGATTAATCTGCTGGAAACCATGCTTACTGTGTCGCTGCCGTTTGGCATGCGTTTAGGACTGGCGAATATTATCGCTTTGATCACGATTGAAATTCTGGGCATACAGGAAATGATTGTCGTCAATACGATGCGCGTCGTGATCGGCAATCTGTTAAGAGGCACAATCTTCGGATCCACTTTTTGGATCTCAGCCGGCGGCGTCATCCTCAGCTCGATTGTTTTGATTATCATCAAGAAGGGCTTGAAGATGTCGATGATTTCGACGTCGATGCTGTGCGCTATCGGCCACAGTGTCGGTCAGGTTGTGATCGTTATGGTTCTGTATAAGACGGCGGCGATGATGACAATCGTTCCATTGCTGCTGGTTACCTCAATCCCCACGGGGATCTTTACCGGCATTGTCGCCACGCAGGCCTTAAAACGCATCGATAAAAATTTGATTGTGCGCTGAATAAAATGGGAAACAGAGTCGTTCGGGATTCTGTTTTTTTTCGGCTTTTTCCTGTAAAATAGAAGTATAAGGGGGATGGGCTATGAAAATAACTTGGATTGAGCACAGCAGCTTTTTAATCGAGCTGCGTGAACATGTGCTGGTATTGGATTATTATGGCAAGGACAGACTGCCGCTGCCGGCAGGCAAACTGGTGACCTTCTTTGCCAGCCATCATCATGCGGATCATTATGATAAAGCGATTCTTGAGCATGGTACCCAGCAGATCTGGTATGTACTGAGCCGGGATATCTTTGGAGTTTCGGATGATCATCATATCAAAGTGAAGCCGCATCAGCGTTATGAACTTAACGGAATGACGGTTGAAACGCTGAAATCGAATGATGAGGGCGTTGCGTTCATCATAGAAGCCGAGGGCTGGCGGATTCTGCATGCCGGTGATTTGAACGACTGGCATTGGGATGAGGAAAATGAGCAGGACCGGCGTGAAAATGCTGTTTTGAAACAACGCTTTGATCGCGAACTGGAACGCGTGAAAGGTCGGACGTTTGATCTGGCGATGATTCCCACGGATCCGCGGTTAAACGATGGGTACAATTTGGGGTTGTTAGGTTGGTCTGCGGCGTGTCATCTGCGATGGATTGCGCCGATGCATACCTTCGGCGACAAGGACGTGATCGACAAACTGCTGCGTGATCCGGCCTGTGCTGCATTAAAAAATCAGATTCTTGACCTGCGCTTTGGGCCGGTTGAACTGGAGGATCCGCATTGATGAAGAAATTGCTCAGTATTCTAATCTTGTTGGGACTGTGCCTTATCCCGGTACCGGTGCATGCGGCAGAAAGTGGAAGCCTTATCGTCCGTACCGTGGCGGCCAGACTGCATTCGGATAAAACGATCACCGTGACGGAAACCCTCCAGCTGAGGCTGCCCCCACACGATGATTATGAATTGTTTTTAAATCTGCCGGACAATTCACAAATGAAGGCTGAAAAGGTCAAACTGATCAGCGATCAGGCTGTTTTGGATCCGCAGTGGAACAGTGTCCGGTTTAATCGCGATACCCAAGTTGAGCTGCAGCTGGAATACACATTGCAGCTGTTTCAGGACGAAAATGATCAGGCTGACACCCTGACGCTGAATTTGGCCAACTCGCCGTTGGATCTGCCGACGGAGCAGCTGCATGTTGAACTGCAGCTGGATCCTGAGCTGCATCGGGATAACTGGATTCTGGACTGCGGCCAAAGCGGCAATCAATGCCGATATGGCGAAGGCCGCTGGCAGGATCAGACGTTTGTCTTTGATTCCAATCAGGTTCTGGATTATCAGGCCGTCAACCTGACTTTGAATTTTGATGAAGGCACGTTTGCCAGTGCTCCTGTTTATTCGTGGCCTTTCCGCTATACCCTCTGGCGTGTAGAGATTGAGGTCTTGCCTCAGATGGATTTACAGGTGCATCAGGAAATTCAATGGCTGCGTCAAAGTGATGATTTGGATCCGATGCTGGATTTGTTTTTAGGCTGGCCCAGTTATCCTGACGCTCAGCTGAAAGAGGTCGTGATCAGCGATCCGATGCTGGAGGTTTCAAAATATGGTTTTTTGAAGCTGCCGGATACTCAGGCGGCGGAACTGACTCTGGATTATCGTATTGAGCTGACTTCTCTTGCGGATCAATGGCGTCTGAACTTTGATGATACGATGAATGAAGCGCAGATTGATGTGCTGGAGGTTACGGTGCGCATGCCTCAGGACCTTGAGGTGATGACGGATTTTTACAATATTTTGAACTATGCCGATCATAAAAAGATGACGATGGACCGCAGTGAAGACGGTAAGCTGCTGCATTTGAGATCAACCCGGGCTCTGACCGGGGATGATCGAGTGAGCCTCACGATCGAAATCCCGTATTCTATGCATCGTGCCCTGCGCGGATCGACAGGGTTCTGGTCGATGTTTGCCATCGGTGTATTGTTGGCGGCCGGATTGTTCCGCGGATTGAACCGATCGGCAAAACGCCGGGCTGTGGGAGAACTGCCTAACGGCGTCAATCCGGTTCAGGCGGCGCTGCTGACACATCGGCAGGCAGAAGGTGAAATGTTGGCCGCGGTCATTGTGAATTGGGCAGCCCGTGATTATATTCAGATACAAATGGACGGGCGGACGCTGCGCCTTTTCCGTCGGCGATCGCTGATTCATCAGCCGCAATGGGAAAAGCAATTTATGCATTCTTTGTTTCAGCTGGGCGACGGCAATTCCGTGACGATTGAGGAAATCAGCCAGCGGGGGCAGGCCTGCGTTCAGGAGGCTTGGCAGCAGGCTCAGTCGGAAGCGGCCCAATGGCGGCATCAGGGATTGTCCGGTTTGCGTTGGCTGCTGATTCTGCTCAGTGCGCTGCCGCCGGTGATTCTGATCGGGATGCTGGTTCATCAGACTTCTCTCATCGTTATAGCGCTGCTTTCTAACGGAGTCCTGCTGGCGCTCTCCTTGATCCTGGGTTTGTGCATTCTGGCGATGAAGCGAGGGAAGAAAGTTTCCCGCATTCAGCTTGCAGGCTTAGGGCTTCTATGGCTGATCTTGCTGGAGTGGGTGATGAAATACTATGTTTTGCAATCGCTGCCGCTGGCAGTCAGTTATTTCAGCATGGCGGCTGTTCTGTTACTCTTAGTATGGATGAAGCCTTTGAATCCGGAAGGCCTGCGGCTTCGGCAGCAGGCGGTGCAGTGGCGGCGTGATCTCAAACAGATGCCGGATAAGAAACTGGACGAGTGGCTTGAACGGGATCCAAAATACGCGTTAAAAAGCTATGGGTATGCCCGAACGCTGAATGTTGCCGATGTGTGGGAAAAACGTTTTTATCCGCGGGTTTTGCCGCTGCTGGAAACCGTCGTGGATGCCGGCGGTCAACCGGAACGGATCTGGGTGCTGGATGAGCTGTATGATCGGCTTCAGCATTGTCTGAAAAATGAATAAAAAATCTGCAGCCGCTCAAAATTTCTTCTAAACTGAAAGGTATGCTTCTGGAAATGTGTCAAATGAATCTGCAAGGTAGAAAACCGGCTGTTAATTTTACGTGTTTTATCCGCGGACTAAAAAGCTTTGCGGCCGCAAACAGCAGTTTTTAACGAGATTAACCTGATTTGACTTTTATGCTGGGCAGCTTTAAACTGGAAGCATACACCTTTGACGGATAAAGGCGGACAGCGAAGATTGAAATTCTTTCGCATGGAGGACGCATGAAGACGATTTACAACACACCGCAGGGGAAACAGAAAATCTTGGCACTTTATGATGAACAGTTATCGAGGCTTAAGACATCCTATCATGATATCTATCTGGAAACTTCGTTTGGCCAAACGCATCTCATTGAAACCGGCAATCCAGCGGGCTTGCCTTTGCTTGTATTTCATGGCGGGAATGCAACGAGCGCCAATAATTTATTAGCGTGTACGTTCCTGTTGGATCAATTTCGTATCTATGCCGTTGATACGATCGGCCATCCTGGAAAAAGCGCGGAAACGACGCTGTCGCCGAATAACGATGATTACGGCAAGTGGGCGAGCGAAGTGATTACCAATCTGGGATTTCAGAAAATTCGATGCTTTGGCGGTTCCTTTGGGGCGGGTATACTTGCCAAAACGATGTGCGTTGCCCCTGAAAAAATTGAAAAATCTGTGCTTTACGTGCCATCCGGAATAAAAAATGCGCAGGCAATCAATTTGATCAGTATGGCATTGCCCATGATGTTGTATTGGATTACCCATCAGCAGAAGTGGCTGATCAAAACGCTTCTTCCGATGGCTGTAACCGAGGATAATATTGATCCCGATGCTTTTGAAACCGCAAAGTGCAGTATTGATAACGCAAAGGTAAAGGCGGGCATGCCGAGCAATGTAGCTGTGAATGACATGCAGAAATGTCTGGCTCCAACACTTGTGCTGGCTGGCGAAAAGGACTGTATGTTTCCAGCTGAGCGGGTAATTCCGCAGGCTGAAAAAATGATACCCCACTGTGAAACCTATCTATTGAAAGGCAGAGGGCATATGCACAGCTTAACGGAATCTGAAAAACGAATGATCGTTCAATTTCTGATGTAAGATTCTTCGCTGAATCCTGCCGTTGAACTTGTTTTTACGCTTTTTTGTAAAGAAAAAAACAGACCTGCGAGAGTTTCGGGATCTTTACCTGAAACGCTGTTCGCAGATCTGTTTTTGTTAGTTGGCAGCTGAATTTGCCTGCTTTTTGAGTTGCTGGATTTTGTCTGGATCAAGAGCCTGCACTTCCCGCGGTATAACAATCGGTTTGAATGCATCGAGAACAATCGAAACCATGCCTAAATGATTGCAGGCGTTGCGCGTGTCATTGCGATAGGAACGGCCGATATGACCATCCGCATCGTTAGCGTAGCGGTAATGGAAATCACCACGTTCATCGCAGTATTCCAGCAGGGAAACCTCGAATCCCGCCTGGACAAAGACCGCGCAGAACTGTTTATAATCATAAACAATTTTGTGAGAAGCGGCCGGATGATCCTGAGGTCCGGGGCCGCCGATCTGTACGAGCCGCTGATAATCGGCATTGCGGAAATAACGATCCGGTACCGCCGCGCGGATCCAACCGCCGGGCTGCAGATAACGATAGAGCGTCTGGGCTGCGAGCATGCCTTCGGCCAGTGTCAGATGTTCAAATAAATGCTCCGCCAACATGGCTTCGGCCAATTCTCCTTGGAAAAAGGCCTCGAAGGTTTCCGGCTTCAATAAATCCAGCTGTTTTTGCTGTGTGCTGATCCAGCCATCATACTGCGTTGCTCCTGCACCTAAAACGATTTTCATGTGGGGACTTGGCTTCAGTGCTCACTGCAGTTGGCGGCGTCAATCGCCAAGACAAGCATCACAATCATCAGCTCATCCTGCGGATCATCGAAATCAATCACATACGTGTCCGTCAAAGCAATGACTTCCTTGCTGATGGTTCCGCACAGCTCGCCGTCACGATATATTTGATAATCCCAGCCAAACAGGTTTCCTTCAACGCTCCAGCCTTCGCAGTCAATGCGGTAGCGGGGATGCAGAAATGAAAATTCCTTGCGGATGACGGCGACAAGATCCCCATCCAGCTCAACTTCAAATGTCGGCAGGAAGTGGAATAATTTTTCACGGACTAAGCCGACTTCCTGATCCTGATCATCAAAGACCCGAAGCACATGCGATAACGCTAATAAATCGGCACGGACGTTGTAGACGGCATAACCTTCCTCATCCGTAATATCAAAGCTGTCGGTCCAGGAAAAGAACCGCTGGCGAATATAATAACGCATGAACTGATCCTCCTTCAATTCGTAAGTTTATGATACACAAGGAAAAAATAAAAGACTAGTGGCAGATGCGGATTGTAAGAAAAAGGAAAGAAGTGAACGGCAGCGTGTTGGAGATTATGGATTTTGGTTTGTGTTAAAAATTGGAAATACGGTATAATATAATTAGGGGTGATCGTAATGTTTGAAGTTTACCAAGAAATTAAAAAAAATGATTTTAAAGGATCCGGGAAGAAATCTTTTAAGTCCGATTATACTAATTCTGAGTTCATTTCTGCCGGGCTTGCTTCACCTGTGCGTGAATGAAAGAGAGCTGTTTTTGCTTCTAGATCCAATCCGCATTTTATTATACGCGCTGACGTTTTCCATGCCGATGTTTATTGTTTGTTTTCTAGCAGAAATTATATTGAGTGCAAAACATTTTAAGGAGGTAGTTTTAAGTGAGTGCTGTTTTACCGCTGGTTTTGAGTCTTTGTTTAGCCTATGTGGCTTGATTTTGGTCATTCATTATAAAGGGAATATCCGGCTTGACACGATAGGCTTATATCTCTTGTCGATTGTTATCGGAATTTTAATAATCTGTCCCTTTAGAAAAAAGGAAGGTTCAAATAAATCATTGAAATCGAAGGATAGCAGCATCGAAGCTAAGACAAAGTAAGAAAAATTGAAGACTTTGGCATAATGGCTGAAACTCTCCGTTTATATAATTAAGCGGGAGTATTACAAAGCTGTGCGAAAGCCGATTTTGCCCTTGTGCAAAGCGGCAAATCGTGCTAAACTAGGGATAAATTCAAGGACCAAGAGGAATCTGGAATGGGATCATTCAGAGAGGGAAGCAGTGCTGAAAGTTTCCTTGATCACCCCAGTGACCGACACTTGCAAGAAGCGGCAGTGAACAAGCAGTAGCTGCTGACGAATTTCCGGCGTTATCGGAAAGAGGGCACGAAAAGATTTCGTGAACTAAGGTGGCACCACGCAGATGAAGCGTCCTTAGAGGGCGCTTTTTTTGTGGAATGATCGTAGCGGTTCTTGAACAGGTAAAGGAGGAAATGATGATGGAGAATTACCAGACTCCGCGCGGTACGCAGGATTTGCTTCCGGAGGCGACGCGCAAATGGCAGAAAGTTGAAGATTTAATCCGCAATCTCTGCGATGTTTATGGGTATGAAGAAATCCGCACGCCGGTCTTTGAGGATACGCGGGTGTTCGAACGGGAAAACGACAGCTCCGATATGGTGAATAAGGAAATGTATACCTTCTCGGTGCATGGCGAAGATTCACTGACACTGCGGCCAGAAGGCACGGCAGGGGTTGTCCGCAGCTTTGTTCAGCACAAGATGTACGGCCGCCTGGAAATGCCGGCCAAACTCTATTACATGGGTGAAATGTTCCGCTATGAACGTCCGCAGAAAGGCCGTTACCGTCAGTTTAATCAGTTTGGAATTGAAAACATTGGGATGAAGAGTCCGCTGATCGACGCCGAAGTCATCGCGCTGGGATACAGCATCGTCAAGGCTTTAGGCTTAAGTCAGGTCAAAGTGCTGATCAACACACTGGGCGATGACGCCAGCCGAACGGCCTACCGTGGTGCATTGCGCGAACATTTTAAAGACAGTGTGAGTGAGCTGTGCGCGGATTGTCAGCGGCGCTACGAACAAAATCCTTTGCGCTTACTCGATTGTAAGGTTGACAGCGAGCATCCAAGCATGCAGAACGTACCCTCGCTGCAGCAGTATTTAACCCCGGAATCCAAAGACTATTTTGATCAGGTGCTGACGGCGCTGAATGCGTTGGAAATTCCGTATGAAATTGACGATAAGCTGGTGCGGGGATTGGACTACTATACGCATACCGTTTTTGAGGTTGTTTCCACACATCCGGAATCCGGTTCGCAGGCCACGGTTTTCGCGGGCGGCCGCTATGATGGATTGGTCGAATACTTCGGCGGCCCTCAAATGTCAGGCGTTGGTTTTGCGATGGGGCTGGAGCGGTTGATGATCCTGGCCGAAGCTGAAGAAGTAGCGTTGGGCGAAGAAGAAAGCTTGGATGTGTACGTCATGGCGTTAGGCCAGGTCGGTACGCTGCCGTTGGAACTGGCGACGCAGTGCCGGGCTGCCGGTTACCATACCGAATTCAACATTCAGCCGCGTTCGCTGAAAGCACAGTTTAAATCGGTAGATCGGCGCAAAGCCAAAGTCGCGGTGATTGCCGGGGAAAGCGAAGCCGCAAATCATCAAGTGAACGTCAAATTTATTGATCAGCAGCGCCAGATTACGATTGATCAGGATGAACTGATCGCCACACTGGACGCTTATTTCCAACAGGGAGGGGAAGAACAAGCATGAAACGCACACATCAAAATGGAGAGCTGCGCTTAGCTCACGTCGGCGAGCCGGTCACGTTGGTCGGCTGGGTCAGCCGCCGCCGCAACTTAGGCGCCTTGGTATTCATCGATCTGCGCGACCGCAGCGGGATTGTTCAGATTACCGTGGATGAAAAGCTGGCGGAACAAGTGAAGGATGTCCGCAATGAATACATTCTGCAGGTAGAAGGCAAGGTCGTTGAACGGCAGGATAAAAATCCGAAGATGGCGACCGGCGACATTGAGGTTTATGCGGAAGCGGTCACGATCGTCAACACGGCTGAAACAACGCCGATGATCATCGCCGATGAAACCGACGCACTGGAAGATACGCGTCTGAAATATCGCTATCTCGATCTGCGCCGCGCACCGATTCAGAACAACCTGATGCTGCGTCACAAGGTGACGATGCTGACGCGCAATTATTTGTCGGATCAGGGCTTTATTGAAGTGGAAACGCCGATTCTGTGCAAATCCACGCCGGAAGGGGCCCGCGATTACCTTGTGCCTTCGCGAATTTTCAAGGGGAAGTTCTTCGCTTTACCGCAGTCGCCGCAGATCTACAAGCAGCTGTTGATGGTTGGCGGAATTGAAAAATATTTCCAGATCGCCCGCTGCTTCCGTGATGAAGATCTGCGTGCGGACCGGCAGCCGGAATTCACGCAGATTGATATCGAGATGAGCTTTGTTGATGAAGAACAGGTCTGGACGGTCGTTGAAGGCTTGATGAAGGAAATCTTCCGGAACCTGAAACAGACGGAGCTGCCAGCCTTCCCGCGGTTAACCTATAACGAATGCATGGCTCGTTACGGTACAGATAAACCGGATACCCGTTTCGGTATGGAGATCCAGAATGTTGGCGGGTTGTTTCAGAATACAGATTTTACCGTCTTTAAGAACGTACTGGAACAGCCTAAAGGAATGGTGGGAGCGATCGTCGCTGCTCAGGCTGCCGATCAGTTTTCCCGAAAGGAAATAGATAAGCTTCAGGAATTTGTCAAGATTTACGGGGCAAAGGCGCTGGCCTGGCTGAAAATGGCGAACGGCGAACTGAGCGGATCGGTGGCGAAGGTGCTGAAACCGGAAGAAAAGACGGCCTTGATCGAAACACTGGAATTAAAAGACAACGATCTGATCTTCCTGATTGCCGATAAGGCCAAGGTTGCTCAGACGGCATTGGGAGCCCTGCGGATTAAGCTGGGACGTCAGCTGAAGCTGATGGATGAAAGTCAGTTTAACTTCTTGTGGGTAACGAATTTCCCGATGTTTGAGTACAGTGAGGAAGAACAGCGCTATGTCGCTGCCCACCATCCGTTTACCAGCCCGAATCTGGAAGATGTGGACAAGCTGATGAGCGATCCGGAAAACTGTTATTCACGCGCCTATGATTTGGTTCTTAACGGCTATGAGCTGCTGAGCGGATCTATCCGGATTCATGATCAGCAGGTGCAGGAGAAGGTCTTTGAAGCGATCGGCATGTCAATGGAGGAAGCCCGGGAAAAATTTGGTTTCTTCATTGATGCGTTCCGCTACGGCACGCCGCCGCATGGCGGGGTGGGCATCGGCCTGGAACGATTGGTCATGATCTTAGCCGGCACGGACAACATCCGCGACGTCGTGGCGTTCCCGAAAACCGCCAGCGCTTCGGATCTGATGAGCGAAGCTCCGAATACAGTGGATGAAAAACAGCTGAAAGAACTGCATATTGCTCTGGAAAAATAACACTTTCTATAAGTTTCCAAATGTCAAGCATTCATAAATAAAAAAATGCGTGCTATAATACTAATGCCTAAAGGGAACACATATATTTCCAACACTTGATATATGGGAACCCGGACGTTTCAGTTTGGTGTTGAAAACTCTGATTTATCAGAGAATCCTAAAAATCTGAACAGGGTACCCACCTGGTTATTGCCGGGAATCATATCAACCCTTTAGGTCACAAAGAAAGTCTTCCAACGAAGGCTTTTTTTGTGTTTGCGGGGAAGCCGGCAGAGCTTTGTTCGCATTCGTAAGCATCCTGTCTTAGCGGCTGTTAAAGTGCTGCTTTACATTATTATCGAAGAATGATATTCTACAAGTGGAATATTACGGGGTGATTGCGATGGCTTTGCGGCAAGGACTGCTCGGCTTGCTGAATTATGGAGAAATGACAGGTTATGAGCTGGCTAAAGCGTTTAACGATTCGCTGTCTTATTTTTGGCAGGCGCAGACAAGTCAGATTTACCGGGAACTGAATCAGATGGAAGCTCTAGGCTGGCTTCAGTCGCGGATTGAGGTACAGGCGGACAAACCCAATAAGCGGGTGTATTCGATTACGCCTGCTGGCAAAGCACAACTGCAGCGCTGGCTGGAAAGCGAACTGCCTGCGGAAATGATGCCGACGCGCAGCGAAGTGCTGCTGCGGTTATTCTTTTCTGCCAAGCGACCGCCGCAGAACACGATAGAAAGTCTTCAGCAATTAGCGCAGGCCTATCAGGCTCAGCTAAGACAGATGGAGAGGATCGGCGGAGTCATCGCTCAGTATCAGATGCTGACTCAGGCATCCCGCGATGCGCTGTATTGGGAAATGACCGCAGACTTCGGGCTGGCTTACAGCCGGATGTGTCTGGATTGGGTTTATCGCTGTATTGAAAGGCTAAAGGATGATCACGATGAAAATGCTGGTGCTTAACGGAAGTCCGCGCGGGACTTCAAGCAATACGTATCAACTGACGCAGGCGTTCGTTGCGGGCATGAAAGACAAGCTGAAAGCCAAGCTGAGCGTGAAGACCCTGAATCTCAGCGAACTGCGCATTGATCCCTGCCGCGGCTGTTTCGGCTGCTGGACGGCAACGCCGGGCCGGTGCGTGATCGCGGATGAGATGGCTGGCATCCTGGATGAAATGCTGGACGCCGATTGGATTCTGTGGAGTTTTCCGCTCTATTACTACGGCATGCCGGGACCGGTAAAAACCGTCCTTGACCGCTGTCTGCCGCTGAATCTGCCTTTTATTGAAGCCGGGGCGGACGGGCGCGCAATTCATCCGAGGCGTTATCCTCAAGCCCAGGCCAAAACGCTCATGATTTCAACCTGCGGATTTTATACGGTGAATCAGAATTATGAGGCGTTGATCCAGCAGTTTGATCTGACCTTTGGGGATGGCTTAAAAATTCTTTGTCCGCAGGGTGAGCTCTTTGCCCGGCCGGAGCTGCGCGCGGCGACCTCGGCCTATTTGACGCATGTGCGCCAGGCTGGTCGGGAATATGCAGTTTCGCAGGCGCTGTCTGTCCCCACGCTGGAGCGGTTAAGAACACCGCTTTTGCCCAGAGAGCAGTTCATTACCTTGGCCAATGCCAGCTGGAATATTGCCAATCCTAAAGAGGCGGCGGATTCCCAATCATCAAAAATCCGTCAGGCAGAGCGATTTACGCGGCAGATGGCAGCCATGTACAATCCCATCTCGTTGGATGGTAAAGAAAGGGTATTTGAGATTTTCTATACAGATGTTGAAGTCGGATACCAGCTTGTTCTGGGTAAGACTTGTGAACTTCGTGCGCTGAATGCCGGGGCCTATACGACCCGCGTTGAAACGCCGCTAAGCGTCTGGCAGGCGATTGCCCGCGGGGAAATGCGGGGCGATCAGGCGATGATGGAAGGCCGTTACAAAACGTTGGGAGATCTCAGCCTGTTGATGGAATGGGACCGCTATTTCAGCGGGCCGCACGCTCCGCAAAGTCAGCCTGATCAGATGCAGTCCAGAAAAAAGACCAACATGCTGCTGTTGCTTCTGCCGTGGTGCTGTCTGTGGACGCTGCTGCCGGTTTCTCACAATTTCGGCGGAAACCTGGCAGTCGCTGCTGCACTCCTATTGGTTTTGGCCGGGCAGAAATGGCAGCTGACAGTTTATGACGGACTGTCCGGACTGCTTGTCGGAGGGATCGGCTTGCTGGCGGTGCAGGGCTGCGATGAAAGACTGCTTGTTCCGCTCTCCTATCTCTGTTTTGGGCTGTTGTGGCTGGTTTCCTGCAACACCGCGATTCCCCTGAGCGCTCATTATGTAAAGGAAAATTATCATGGCGATGACGCTTTGCAGAATCCGGTATTCATGAAGACCAATCGTATTCTGTCCTGCTGCTGGGGCAGCCTTTATGTCCTGAGCGCTTTCTGGACTTTAATCCTGATGCTCAGCAAACTGCCGCAGGCTGCAATTCTGATCAATATCCTCAGCCCGATGGCGATGGGCGTGTTTACCGTCTGGTTTGAAAAATGGTATCCGGCGAAAATTGCCCGCGGTTAGTCCGTGGGTTTTTGCTTGACTACGATTGAAATTGGAAGAAAGCTTGTCTAGTTCAGTTTGCCGTTCCTTTTCTGCTTCTCAAAAGCTGAATGTTGTCCGCCATTATTTCAGCTTCCATCCCGATATTCTTTTTGCTTGCTGCACACACGTTGCGCAAGCATAAAAAATCTCCCCGGTTAAGGAGAGAGTTTACAGTCAGAACTGAAACAGAACGCCGGCGGCCGCCGATAAGGCAATCCAGACAATCGGATGTTTTTTGATTTTGGTCGTCAATATTAACAAGACCGCAAAAAGGAGAATGTTTTTTAATGGAAACAGATCAATCAGATTGCCGGAGGCTTGAAAGGCACTGAGATTGATGACTGATACATTGACCAGATTCAGCGCCGCGCACAGGATCAAGGCCGCGACCGCAGGTTTTAAACCAGTAAAGATCGCTTTGACAACCGGACTGTCGCTGAATTGTTTTAAGAAGTGAGCGATGATAATGATGATCACAATGCTCGGCAGAACCAAGCCTAAGGTTGCGATGAGCGAACCGGAGATGCCGGCGGTTGTAAAACCGCTGTAAGTGGCCATATTCACACCCATAGCCCCCGGCGTAGATTCTGAGATGGCAATCATGTCGACTAAGGTTTCGACGGTAAACCAGGTATATTTTTCAGCCAGCTGATGCAGGAAAGGGATGGTGGCCAATCCCCCGCCGACGGCGAACAAACCGATCTTGAAAAATTCCAGGAATAACTGAATCAGGATGCTCATGCTTTCTTCCCTCCCAGCTTATATTTCAAAAAGCCGAACAAACCGGCGCCCAGCGTAATAAAGACGACTGAAATATTTGTAAACAGCGACAAGAGAAACGCGAAGATAAACATGACGACGCCAAAGCTGTCTTTTACACCGTTTTTAATCAGCTTGTAGACCGAGGTCAGCACCAAGACGCACACACCGACGCGCAGGCCGGCAAGCGCATGCTGGACGACCGCCAGGCTGGCAAAGTTTTGAATGAAAGCTGCGATGATCACGATGATGATCAGCGAGGGGAAAACAAAGCCGAAGGTCGAAACCACTGCGCCCAAGATTCCTTTTTGATAATAACCGATAAATGTCGATACGTTCACCGCAATGATGCCGGGTGTACATTGGCCGACGGCGTAGTAATTGGTGATTTCATCGTAAGTCGCCCATTTTTTCTTTTCTACGATTTCTGATTCCAGCAGCGGAAGCATGGCATAACCGCCGCCGAAGGTGAACAACCCCAGCTTGCTGAAGGTTGCAAATAATTCCCAATAATCCCTCATGATTCTGTGTTTCCTTTCTTAACCAGATGACAAATGACCGGATAGTGATCTGATGGATACAATCCGTTGAAGCAGGTCGTGATAATCCGCGTTGAATGAACATCAAATTCTTCGCTGACGTAGATGTAGTCAATCGGCTGCCGGTCTTCTTTCAGCCGGCCTTTGCCATAGTGGAGAGTATTGAACATGGCCGAGGAATCATAGACCGGCTTCAAATGCAGCCGGTTTTCCGGCATCGTCAATAACTGCAGCGCCGGGCTGGACAGCGTGGAATTCAGATCCCCCATTAAAATCAGAGGACAGGTCGCTTCTTTCTGCAGCCGCTGCATTTCACTGATAATCGTACGGACCTCAAAGGTCCGGGTGTACGACAACAGATGATCCAGATGCGTATTGAAGACTCGGAAAACCTGTTCGGTTTCGCGATCTTTCAAATGAACCATCGTGCAGATCCGCGGAAAAATACTGGTCCAGGTGCGGCTGCCGGCCTGATCCGGCTGCTTGGAAAGCCAGAATGTTTTTTCGCCCAGCAGATCAAAGCGATCTTTCAGAAACAAAATATCCGAATGTTCGTTCATGAACTGCCGTCTGCGGTTGCGGGCCTGGCCGACAAACTGATATTGCGGCAAAAGCGCCTGCAGCTGTTCACGCATTAAATCGCTTAACTCCTGGACGCCGATGATATCGGGAGAGGTCGAAGCGATCAGATTGCGGACATACTGCCTGCGGGTATCCCAGCGCAGATTCTTTCGGGTAAAAAACAAATCATTTTTTAAATTGAAGGTCATTACCTTTAAACAGGTCATTTCATCACCGCCG
>ERZ1106981.181-NODE-181-length-55217-cov-45.611653_pt1 | contig 55217 bp, 52 predicted proteins | sample MGYA00403692_ERZ1106981 | MGnify/ENA primary metagenome ERZ1106981 (study PRJEB35170, sample SAMEA104062431) | human gut metagenome | biome: human gut; feature: human-associated habitat; material: faeces | place: Denmark | collected 2012-06-22 ... | reverse complement strand
TTATGCTCAAGAAAAAAAGGCGTTGGTTTCCACCAACACCAAAATTTATAGAACCTTTTTATTTGTTTCATTTTGGCGATCGAGAAACGGCTGCTGGATGAGCAGCTTTTCAAATTCAGATATGGGCACCGGCGTACAATAATAAAATCCCTGAACCAGATCACATCCGTTTGCTTTTAGAAAATCAATATATTCCTGCGTTTCCACGCCCTCCGCTACCGTTTTCATTCCGAGCCGATGTGTGATCGTCAATAATTCCTGCAATACAATCCGATTTTTTTCATGCAGCGGCTGTGTAAAAAAGCAGCGGTCCAATTTGATAATCGACACTGGAAGAGAGCTGAGCAAGCTCAGCGACGAATAACCTGATCCGAAATCATCCAGGGAACAAGGAAATCCGAGATTCTGAATTTCTTTCATATAATCCAACAACGAAATTTCGCTGCCCAGCTCAATTTCTTCCGACAGTTCCAGCTCTAATAATGACTGCGGAATTGAGTAACGGCGGTAAATTTCCAACAGTTCACTGAGATAACTGGTGTCTTGAAAGGAAGGCCGCGACAGATTGCAGCTGATCGGCACAACCGGCGCTGCCTGTCGGATCCAGCGGCTGAAGCACTGGCATAACTGCTCGAAAACAAACTGATCAATCTTGCGGATAAATGTATTCCGTACAAGAATCGGCAGGAATAAATTCAGCGGGATCTGCCGTCCGTCATGGAACCAGCGAATCAAAGCTTCCCCGCCGGTGATCCGGCCGTCTTTTAATGAAACCTTAGGCTGGATGAAAACGACAAACTCCGGTTTTTCCAGCGCTGAATGCATCAGCGTCTCAATCTGCGCCTGATGATGAAGCTGTTCCCGGATCACCGGACTTGAAAATTCATAGGAAGTGCTGTATCGGGAATAATCCGGCTCGCACAGCCGCGCATTGTTGGCGCAGTCCAGGGCAAACAGATAATGATCATCGGGATGAACTTCATGCATCCCAAACGATAACAACAGCCGCAGCCAATGTCCGTCATAATGCAGCTGATAGATTTCTTCGTCGATGACTAAGATCCGCTGAATCAGATCATACCGGCTTTCCTGTTTTAAAAGCAAAACGAACTGATCTTCACACAGCCGGAAAACCACTTCTTCCAATCGTAAATTATTATTCAGAATGGCAAAAATCCGGTGCAGAATTTCATCGCCCGCCGGGTAGCCGTACAGATAATTGATCGTCTGGAACTGTTTGATATCCATGATCATCAAGACCAGGGATTCCTGAAACTTCTGTTTCAGCTTGTAAAAAAGCGATTCTCCATCCCGGCATTCTGCGGACAACGCCGTCCGCTCCGGAATGAGGTCTTGATTCTTGTTCATGAATATACCCTGCCTTATTTCTCTCATTATATCATTAACCCGGACGATCCTAAGAAATTTTACGGAAGTGAGTCATTGATATTAGTAAAAACTTGTAAATTATAATATAATAACAATGAGATTAAAAAGTCGGGGAGGCGGACGAATGGAAAGAATTAAAATTCAGATGCTGGGCGGTTTTATCTTAAAAACATACGAACAGACGATTGATCTTGTCGCATTGCTCGGCAAGCAGACAGCGGCGTTTCTGGCCTGTCTTTGTCTGAATCACGGCACCTTGGTGACAAAAGAACGCTTGATCGAATTGTTTTGGGAGGATTCTAAAAACCCGTTGAACGCGATGAAGTTTACTGTTCACCGGCTGCGGAAATATCTGGAGGAGCTGCCTGTAGCGGGCGCGGACGGTTGGATTGTGACGCAGCGGGGCGGCTACAGCTTTGTTTGTTCCGATCTGGAACTGGATATTGACGAGCTGAATAAGCCGCTGGATCCTGAGAATCTCGACGGCGATCAGGCGGAAGCACTGGCAAAATTGTATCCTGGCGAGTTTCTGCCAGGTTTGGATCAAAGCTGGATCTATACATACCGTGAACAATACTGGCAGCTGTATCTCCAGCGGGTTCAGGCAGCGGCTTTGTCGCTGGCGGAGCATCATCATGAGGAGCAGGCGGAAACGCTGCTGCTCAAAGCCCTTCAGCACGATCTCTACCAGGATCAGCTGAATTACCTTTATCTGAAAATTCTGCTCGATCAAAAGAAATACGCCCGCGCGATCCAGCATTATGAAAAGATCTCCGATTCTTTCTACAAGGAATTCGGGATGGAATTCCAGGGCAAAAGCCAGTCGCTGGTTTATTTTGTTAAAGCGGATAACGAGGATCAGGAACTGACGCCGCTGGATTATCTCTCACAGCTGGAAGGGATCAGCGAGCCTTCCGCCTTCTATTGCGAACGTCCGGTTTTTGCCAAGCTTGTACAGAGCAAACGCCTGGAAGCCCGGCGCAGTGCCGAGCCGATCGTACTTTTGATCACCCATCTGAAAGTGCTGGACGCTGAATTGTCCGCCCAGGACTGCGGGGATCTGATGAACCGCATCATCCGCTCAGGGCTGCGGGCCAACGATGTGTACACGCGTTTCAGCAAGACCCAGTTTGGAATTTTAATGACGGTGCGGGAAAAGAGCGATACCGCGCTGGTTATGGACCGGCTTACCCGGCGGTTTTATAAAAAAATCGCGTCTTCCCGCTGCCGGCTTCATTATGACTACGAAATATTAAACGAAAAAGCTCCCGCTGCTCAGCATTCATAAAAATAATTCTTTAAATCCCGCATTATCTAACGGATTTCTAACCACCTTCCCGCATAATAAAGGATAAGAAAGAAAGGGTGGCTGCGGTGACAAGGCTTAGACTGTTGATTACGAGTTTTGCCTGCTTCCGGACGTGGCCGCCGGAAGTTTTTGGCCTATATCCTCATGCTTCCCTGCCTGCGGCGGTGATCGATCCGACGCTGGAATTCGGCTGGGGATGGTTGATCGGCTGGGGCATTTTGGCCGGCGGCCTGATCGCCGTACTGCGGGTGATGGTAAAGCGGGATAAGATTGTGCTGAAATTGGGCAGCATAGAAGAGAATCCGGACGGGACGATGACTGTTGTCTGCGCTGGTTATCAAAACAAAAAGCCGCTGCCGCTGGATTTATCCCACATCCGTGTCCGCAAAGGTTCGGCCTTGATCTTCCGGCAGTCACAGAGCAGTGATCTTGACGATTATCAGCTGACCATCGTGTTGGATTCCCTGGCAGAATTGTCGGTGGAAGTCGGCCCGGCGAAACTGATCGTCAGTCAGAGCCGGCTTCGTGCCGGGCGTTAGAACCGCTTCAATTCTTCGCGGTTTCTTGATCGGCGGGAGGATTTCGCCGTTTCTTTTCTGCCCGCAAAACAGAGTCCCATGAGAACCGTGAGGTTTGTGTTATAATGAAAAAGAAAAAGGAGGAGTGCAGATTTTGAAAATACGCAGATGGCTTGTTTTGGCACTGTTGTTATCGGCCTGCGGCTCCTCCGGCAAGCCGTCTTCAGCCCAGGAATACCCGACGCCCACCGAGGAAACCCCCTCTCCGACGCCTGCGGAAATTCATCTTCCCGAGGCTTCCGGCAGCGTGGTTATGGGCGACGATTTAATCCAGATCGACGCCAGCCATGCCGATCAGGGCTACATCATGGTGAAAACCCTAAGTCCCCAACATCGCCGGTTAAAGCTGAAAGTCATCAAGGATGGAGAAGAATATCCCTACGATATCGACCAGGATGGAAATTATATCACCTACCCCCTGACATTGGGCAGCGGACAGTATGAAATCCGGGGATATGAGAATATTGAAGGCTCGCGGTATGCGGTCTTGTTCAAGCAGACGTTGGACGTTCAGCTAAGCGGGGAAACGCTGCCGTTCCTCTATCCGAATCAGATCGTGAACTACACGCCGCAGTCGGCCAGCGTCCTGAAATCATTTGAACTGACGCAGGACTGCCGGACTGAGCTGGAACGGGTGCTGACGGTTTATAACTACGTGGTCAAGCATGTCAGCTATGACTGGGACAAAGCGGAAGAAGTCAAGGATCAGTACGTCCTGCCGGTGGTCGACGATACGCTGGCCCAAGGCAAGGGTATCTGTTTCGACTATGCGGCGCTGATGAGCACGATGCTGCGCGTCCAGCAGATTCCAACCCGCCTGATTACCGGCTATGTCGACGAAGGCTATCATGCCTGGGTTGAGGTCTATGTCCGCGGGGCCGGCTGGATCAATCCGGAAATCTATTTTGAAAAAGAAACCTGGACGCGCTTAGATCCGACCTATGCGTCGACCCAGATGAAATACAACGGCCAGTATCAGGATAAATATCGCTATTAAAAGGGGGATGGAAGCATGAAAAAAATCGCCGGAAACGAATGCGCGCTGCTGTGCCAGCAGCTGTCGATGATGATCAGCTCAGGCTTGTCGGCAGAAGACGGATTAGGCGTGGTGGCCAACGATCAGCCGGATGCCGGTCTGCACGACGCGCTGCTGAAAATCAAGAACGAGATGGAACTGGGCGAAACCCTGGCGGACAGTCTGGAACGGACGGAAGCGTTTGACGCCTATATGATCCGGATGGTGCGGATCGGGGAACAGACCGGTTATCTGGATCAGGTGCTGGATGCGTTGGCGCAGTATTATCAACGGATGGAAAAGATCCGGATCAATCTGAAGAACGCGCTGACCTATCCGTTGATCCTGCTGATCATGGTGATGGTCGTCGTCGGCGTGATCTTATTTAAGGTGCTGCCGGTGTTTGACGAAGTGCTGCGCAATCTCGGCGTTTCGCTTACGGTACCGGCGCAGGTGCTGATGCAGGCAGGGACGGTTCTGATCGTCGCTTCCGCGGCGGTTTCTGCTCTGGTATTGATCGGGGCCGGGGTTGTCGGATGGCGGCAGCTTCGCAATCCGCAGCTGTCATTAACGGCACTGTTTGCCCGCGTGCCGTTGATCAGCGGGGTATGCCGTGAATTATCGCTGGCGCAGGCGGCGTTCGCGTTGTCCTTATTTACCCGCAGCGGCGTGGAAATCAGCGAAGCGCTGCAGGGGTTGGAAACGTTGATCGAACATCCGGGCGTGAAAAAACAAATCCGGGACTGCATGCAGAAAATGAACGCGGGCGAAAACTTTGACCGGGCGTTGCTGGATTGCGGATTGTTCAAAGAAGCCTATGCCCGGATGATCGGCATCGGTCTGCGGGCCGGCCGGGGCGACGAGATGATCGCGCAGGTGGCTGAGCGCTATGACGACGATACGGAAACCGCCGTCAACCAGTTCTTGAATACGATCGAACCGCTGATGATCGTACTGCTTTCCGTCATCGTCGGGGCAATTTTGCTTTCGGTGATGCTGCCGCTGATGAACATCATGTCCAGCATTGGATAATCCGATGAAGAAACTGGGAAAAATCACAGCGTTCATCCTGGTCTTTGCGGCGGTTTTGGGCGGAATCGTTTATTCCCTGAACCAGGCTTCAGGCCAGATCCAAAATGAAGAAGCGCAGCTGATCGAGCAGCGGATCGAACAGGCGGCGGTGCTGTGTTACGCGTTGGAGGGAAGCTATCCTGATGAGGTAAGCTATCTGGAACAAAACTACGGGGTCGTGATCGACCATGCGAAATATAATGTGTTCTATCAATCGCTCGGCTCCAATCTGAAACCTGAGGTCGCGGTCTACCGGAAGGGGGCGGCGCGATGAAACGGTCAGTAACGGAAATGGTGTTTATGCTTCTGCTGCTGACGCTGTTTGTCGGCTGTTCGTTTGTCACCATCGAGCGGTGTGCGTCCTTCTACCAGCGGATGCTGCGGGAACAGCGGCAGGATGATCGGGTGCAGCTGCCTTATCTGGTGTTGTTCAACCGGCTGCAGGGCGTCAGCAGCGGGCAGGTGCGCGTGCAGCGGATCGAAGATCAGGAGTGTCTGGTGATTCGTGAACAGATTGAGGACCGGACGTATGAAACGGTGTTCTATGTTCAGGCTGGCCAGTTAATGGAACTGCTGCGGCAGGCGGACAAGCCGGTGGATCTGAGCGCCGGGGAGCGGTTAGCGGCTTCCGATCCGATCCGCTTTGAGCTGCAGGGATCGCAGCTGCGGCTGCAATGGCAAAGGGAAGCGGGGACAGCGGCGCTGAGCCTTGAGCTGAAGGAGGGCGCAGAATGAAAATACGGCAGCGTTCCAGTTCGTTTTATTTCCTCAGCGAGCTGTTGTTTGTGATTCTCTGTTTTGCCCTCGGCTCTGTGCTGTGCGTGCGGTTGTTCGCCCTGGCCAGCGCCAAGCATTATTTAGCGCTGGATCAGAACCAGGCGCTGCGGCTGGCCCAGCCGCTGGCTGAGCAGCTGCGGACGCATTCCGGTACGCCGCTGAACACGCTGTGGCCGCAATGCGAAAGCGACGCCTGTGCATGGCGGAGCGATGAAAACGGGATGCCGCAGGAAAACGGCGTTTATCAGATTGAGATTGAACGCCTGGTCCATAATGAAGAAAAAGCCGCCGTCCTGCGCGTCGTGCGGATGAAAGATGGCCGGGTTCTGTTGGAAATCGGGCCGATCCGAGGAGGCGGGAAGTCATGAGTCATCATCAGGAAACCCAGACCGCGGTGCATATCGGCACCGGAATCGCGCCGTTATTGATGTTGTTCTGCCTGTTGTGCATGACGACGTTCGCAGTTTTGTCGTATGTCCAGGCCAGCGCGCAGCTGAAAATGAGCGACAAGGCGATCAGCCGGGTGCAGGCGCGTTACAGTGAAACGGAAATGGAAAAGGAGGAACGCTGATGGATTGTCCAACGATATTGCAGCAGGCGGTCGACCGCCGGGCTTCGGATATTTTTATCGTCGCCGGCACGCCGTTAACGATTAAAATCAACGGGGAAATGGTCCAGCTGGATGATCAGCGGCTGACGCCGGCGATGACGGAAGCGCTGATTCAGGAAATTTTTAAATTAAGTCAGAACCGGACGATGGATCGGCTGCATCAAACGGGCGAGGATGATTTTTCCTTTTCGCTTTCTCAAATGGGACGGTTCCGTGTGAATGTCTATCGTCAGCGCGGATCGCTGGCCGCGGTGCTGCGGGTTGTGCGGTTCGTCCTGCCCGATGCGAATGAGCTGCATATCGGTCCGGAAATTCTGTCGTTTTCCGAGCTGAAAAAGGGACTGGTGCTGATCACCGGCGCAGCGGGCAGCGGGAAATCCACGACGCTGGCCTGTCTGATCGACGCGATCAATCACAGCCGCAGCGGGCATATCATCACGATTGAGGATCCGATAGAAGTGCTGCACCGGCATCAGAAAAGTATTGTCAGCCAACGCGAGATCGGACAGGATACGCCGGATTATATCCACGCGCTGACGGCTGCGCTGCGGGAAGCACCGGATGTGATTCTGGTCGGGGAAATGCGCGATCTGGAAACGATGCAGACGGTGCTGTCAGCGGCGGAAACCGGGCATCTGGTCTTTTCCTCGCTGCACACGACCGGCGCGGCAAATACGATCAACCGGATTATCGACGTGTTCCCGGCCGAGAAGCAGCAGCAGATCCGTGTACAGCTGTCGATGGTGCTGCAGGCGATTGTGTCCCAGCAGCTGATTCCAGCGGTCGGGGGCGGCCTGATCCCGGCTTTTGAAATCATGAAGGTCAACAATGCCGTGCAGACGCAAATCCGGGAAAATAAGATCCACCAGATTGACAACACCATCCAGGCCAACGCCCGCGAGGGGATGATTACGATGGACGCAAGTCTGTTGAATTTATTAAAGGCCGGCCGGATCACAAAGGAAACCGCGCTGTTGGCCTGCACGGATCCGGATTTAATGCGCAAACGGTTAACCGCGGCCAATCTGGGATAGGAATTCTCCCGGAAAGAACCAGAAACCTGGAATCAAGTGAAGATCAAATCGGACAAGGATAAAATATGAAGCTGGGGATAAACGATCCGCGCCAAGCCGCAGGTCGTTTTTTATTTTTCGCTTTTCCCACGTTTCTATCAGCGGGAGGTTGTGCTTTCACACTGGTTAAATCTGATACTCTTTCATTTCTTTCAGCAAGTTTTTTCAGAAATAGAGGACTTTTGACTATCAACCAATTTAAAAAAATGTTCAATTCTGCTACAATGAGAAAAAGACAAGGTGGGGAATCGTCATGAATTTTATTTTTATATCGCCGAACTTCCCGAAAACGTACTGGAATTTCTGCCGCTGTCTGAAACAGAACGGCGTGCGCGTACTGGGAATCGGCGACGCTCCATACGAACTGCTTGAGGAGAACCTGAAGCAGAACCTGCAGGAATATTACAAGGTTTCAAGTCTGGAAAACTATGAGGAAGTGTATAAAGCCTGCGCATTTTTTGCGTTCCGCTATGGCAAGATCGACTGGATCGAATCCAACAATGAATACTGGCTGATGCAGGACGCTCAGCTGCGCACAGATTTCAATGTGATCAGCGGCGTGCGCAACGAGGCCATTTCCTTTATTAAATACAAGAGCCAGATGAAGGCGCTGTATGAAAAAGCCGGAGTCCGCACGGCGCGCTGGCATCTGGTGTCACAGCGGGAAGCGGGACTGGCGTTTGTCGCGCAGACGGGCTATCCGGTCGTCGTCAAGCCGGACAACGGCGTCGGCGCCAACGCGACCTACAAGCTGGAAAATGAAGCGCAGCTGCATGAATTCTACGATCATCTGCCATCGGTGCAGTACATCATGGAAGAATATGTGCCGGGTTCGATTGAATCCTATGACGGCATCGCCAACCGCGAGCGTCAGCCGATTTTTGAGACGTCGCATGTGTTTCCGCGGCCGATTATGGAAATTGTCAATCATGAGGAAGATATCTATTATTATTCCGTGCGCCAAATCCCGGAGGATCTCAAGGATGCCGGCCGGCGCGTGATCGCGGCGTTTCCGACGCAGAGCCGGTTTTTCCACTGCGAGTTTTTCCGCTTGACTGAAGATAAGGAAGGTCTGGGCAGGCAGGGCGATCTGATCGGCCTGGAAGTGAACATGCGTCCGTCGGGAGGCTATACCCCGGATATGATGAACTATGCCAACGATATCGATGTCTATAAAATCTGGGCGAACATGGTTGCGTATGACCACGGATATTTCGATCCTTCGCACCGGCCGTATTATTGTGTTTATACGGGCCGTCGCCACCGCCTGGCTTATCAACATACTCTCGCCGAGGTGCATGAGCGCTACGCCGGCGCGATTGTGATGGCGGAAACGATGCCGGAGGTCTTAGCCCCGGCGATGGGCAACGACATGATCACCGCCCGTTTCGCGGACTATGAGGATATGATGGAATTCGTCAGCTTTACCATGACCAAGGAGTAGAAAACATGCATACAGCGTATTATAACGAATACAGCTATCATCTTGACCGGATGATGGGATTCAAGGTTTACGGTCATGCCGGACGGCCTTGCCTGGTGTTCCCGGCGCAGAGCGGCCGGTTCTACGATTTTGAAAATTTCGGCATGGTCGGGGCCGTACAGGATCTGCTTGAGCAGGGCCGGCTGCAGCTGTTTACCTGCGACAGCATCGACTGGGAGACCTGGGCCGCTTTCGACCGCGAATGCCGCGGCCGGATCGAGCGTCACGAGGCCTATGCCCGCTACATCGTGGAAGAACTGGCGCCGCGGATCCTCGAGATTAACCAGTGGTCCAACGACGGCCGGCGGGCCGGCGGGATTCTGACGACCGGCTGCAGTCTGGGGGCGCTTCACGCCGTGAATTTCATGTTCCGCTGGCCGGATCTGTTCAACGGCACGATCGGCTTAAGCGGCATTTATTCCAGCAAGTGGTATTTCGGCAGCTACATGGACGATCTGGTTTATAACAACTCCACGATCGATTATCTTGATCAGATGCCGGCCGATCATCCGTATGTGGAAAAATACCGGCACTGCGATATCGTACTGTGCTGCGGCCAGGGCGATTGGGAACAGGAAGCTCAGCAGGATACCCGCCGGATGCAGGAACTGTTAGGTTATAAGAACATCCCGGCCTGGATCGATTACTGGGGCGGCGACGCGGTTCACGACTGGCCATGGTGGCGCAAACAGTTCCCGTATTTTATCAGCCGTCTTTGTTAAATGCTTCAGAATCTGACCGCCGGGCTGTGTCCGGCGGTTTCTGATTCTTTCCCGCGGTTTTCAGACTTGCGCTCGGACTGAAAATTCACTACAATGAAAATGTCAGGCTGGGAATTCCCGGCTAGAAAAGAGGATCACAGAGATGCTTATTCAACAGGAAACATGGATTACGCCGCTGGACGAAGCGCGGACGCTCCATCTATATATTCCCGACGGACTGACGCCGGGCCAAAAGGTTCCGGTGCTGTATATGTTCGACGGTCACAATCTGTTTGTCGATGAGGAAGCGACCTATGGCAAAAGCTGGGGATTGAAGGACTACCTCGAGCAAACCCGGCTGCCGTTGGTCGTCGTCGGTCTTGAATGCAACCATGAAGGCAACCGCCGGCTGTGGGAGTTTTCACCTTACGATTTTGCCGACCCCGTCTGGGGCGAGGTGCAGGGGCAGGGCGAGCTGCTGCTGGACTGGATGAGCGGCGAGTTAAAAGAATGGGTGGACGAGAACCTGCCGGTACTGACGGATCGGGAACATACGTTTATCGGCGGCAGCTCGATGGGTGGCCTGATGGCCTTGTACGCCGGCGGCCGCTACAGCTCGGTTTACAGCCGGGCTGCCTGCCTGTCGCCCTATCTGGGATTGGTCATGGAACCGTTGTGCGAAGATCTTGACGAAGCCTGGATCGAGGAAGACACGCAGTTTTATATCAGCTGGGGCGGCATGGAGACCGGCACCCAGGAAGAACTGGCGCAGATCACGGCCGATAATCTGACGATCCAGCGGATTCTGGAAGACAAAGCGTCGGTTTATCTGCATTGTTACCCGGAAGGGACGCATTGCGAGGCGTGCTGGGAAGAAGAAACACCGGTCTGGATGGAAGAATTAGGGATCCTGCAGCGGTGTTGGGAGGAAACAGAATGATAAATTTCGTATTGATCTCACCGCATTTCCCATCCAATTACTGGCTGTTTGCGCGGGCTTTGAAAAATCGCGGCGTGCGCGTGCTGGGGATTGTCGACACGCCGGTGGAATCCTTGCCGGAAGCACTGCGGGCAGTGCTGGACGACGTGGTCTGCGTCTACTCGATGACGGATCGGGATCAGATGATCCGGGCCTGCGGTTATTTCACATGGAAGTACGGCAAGATCGACTGGATTGAATCGAATAACGAATACTGGCTGAATTTGGACGCCGAGCTGCGCGAACTGTTTCACGTCACGACCGGCATGTTTCCCAAGCAGCTTCACGTCTGTCAGCACAAGTCGCTGATGAAGGCAAAATACGCTGAAGCGGGTGTGCCGGCCGCGCGCTGGCTGATCAGCGAGGATAAAGCCGAGATCCGCGAGTTTGCCGAAAAGGTGAACTATTCTTTAGTCGCCAAGCCGGATCGCGGCGTGGGGGCGAGCGACACGATGCGGATTCACAACGCGGAGGAACTCGAGCAGCTGTTAAAAACGATGCACTCCGGAATGATCGTCGAGGAATTCGTCCACGGCACAGTCTGCACGTTCGATGGGATTATCAACAACCAGGGCAAGGTCGTCTTTGCGACCAGTCATGTCTACCTGGGATCGGTCATGGATTCGGTCAACGAGAAGCAGCCGATCGGCTGTTATTCGCTGAAAACGGTGCCGGACGATCTGCGCAGCGCAGGCGAGCGGACCTTGCAGGCTTTCGGCGTGCGCGACCGGTTTTTCCATCTGGAATTCTTCCGCCTGGACTGCGATCAGGAGGGGCTGGGCCGGCAGGGCGACATCATCGGCCTGGAAGTCAATATGCGCCCGCCGGGAGGATTTCTGCCGGACATGATCGACTATGCCAACGATATCGACATCTATCAGATCTGGGCCGATACCCTGATCGATCACGAGCCTTGCTACAACCCGGAACGCCCGTATTCCAGCGTATTTGTCGGACGGCGTAAGGAACAAGCGTATCAGCATTCGATGGAATGGATCATCGAACGGTATCAAGGCGCAATCATCCAGCGGATCGCGATGGATCCGGCGCTGGCGGAAGCGATGGGCGACGAGGTTCTGATCGCCCGGTTCCCGACTGAGCAGCAGGTGTTTGATTTCTATGCCGACTGCGTCCGCTAAGACAAAGCGAACGCTTGTACTCAAAGAAAAAGCAGAGTCTTCCTGATCCGGCGGAAAGTTTCAGCCTGTCAGGAAGGCTGTTTCGTGAAAGCGATAGTGAAAAAGCGAGGAGAAGATCATGACAATTCAATGGAATGAAGAAGCGCAGCGCTTAAGCGATCTTTGCATCGATCTGCGCCGTCAGCTGCACCGCCATCCGGAATTAAGCTCGCACGAGGAACAGACGGTCGCACTGATCGATCAATTCTTACAAGCGCAGGGCATCCGCACGCAGATCGTCGAGCACGGCGGAGTGCTGGGCTGGATCGAGGGCGGCAAGCCAGGCCGGACCGTCATGTTAAGAGCGGACATCGATGCGCTGCCGATCCAGGAAGAAAAGACCAACGGCGGCGGATCGCAGAAAGCGTGCGTCAGCGAGATTCCCGGCGTCCAGCATGCCTGCGGCCACGACGGCCATACCGCGATGTTATTGACGGCGGCCAAACTGCTTCAGGCCCACCGGGAGACTCTGGAAGGCACGGTGCTGTTGTGTTTTGAACGCGGCGAAGAAGCGACGATGAATATTTATCATATCATGAAGGCGTTGGAAAAAGCAGGCGTCGAACCGGACAGCGTGTTTGGTCTGCATGTTTCCCCGCATACTCCGGCCGGGACGCTGCAAATTCAGGCCGGGCCGCTGATGGCGGGGATGTTTTCCTTCCATGTGCGGCTGCAGGGACGCGGCGGACATGGCTCCCGCCCGGATCTGTGCATCAATCCGATCGATTGCTATGCGGCGATTGGTCAGGCGCTGAACGCGCTGCGGATGCGCACGGTCAGTCCGTTTGAGCCGCTGACGATTTCCACGGGTCTGGTTCAATCCGGAACGAAGTCCAACATTCTGCCGGATACCTGCGTATTTAAGGGCACGGTGCGGTTTTATAACCGGGAAGTGGGACTGGCGTTTCAGGCCAAGCTGCGCCACGTTGTCGAACACATCGCGGAAGCCTACGACTGCACGGCAAGTTTCGATAAGCTGAACGCGCCGGGCTTCCCGCTGAACAATGATGCGGACTACGCGAAAACCGCGGCTGAGGTCTGCGGCGAAATGTTGGGAAAAGAAGCAGTAATCCAGGCTGAACCGTGGATGGGCACGGACAGCTTCCCGCTGTATTTGCAGCGGATGCCGGGAGTTTACGCCTTCTTAGGCATGCGCAATGAGGAAAAAGGCATCATTGCCGACGTGCATACCAGTCGGCATGATCTGGACGAAAGCGTACTGTGGAAAGGGGCAGCCGCGCATGCGGCCTGCGCCGAGGCGTTCTTAAAGCAAGCGCGGCCGCAGACCTGGAAGCCGAATCCGCTCGATCTGGACACTCTGTTTGAGCAGGCGGGCTATCTGTTTCCGGAAGGCCGGGACTGATGACGCTGCGGATCGATACGCCCTGGCTGCGGTTTTCCGTCTCCGCGGAAGCCGAAGGTCAGACGATCGCGGAATTACTTGCGCCGTGGGGATGTTCCAAGGCTGCACGCTACAAACTGGAAATTGAACAGAAAATTACGCTGAATGGTCAGCCGGTACGACAGAGTGCGAAGGTAAAGGTCGGCGACGAGCTGGCGCTGAAGGTGTTTCAGCAGGAGGAGTCGGATTTTGTTCCGTGGGCAATCCCGGTCAGGATTTTGTATGAAGACGAGCTGATCTTGGCAGTGTCCAAGCCGGCTGGCATGATCGTCCATCCGGATAATAAAGGGAAGACCGGCACGCTGGCCAACGCGGTGGCGGCGTATTATCTGCGAACCGGCCAGCATTGCACTGTCCGGCCGATTCACCGGCTGGACGAAGGCACCAGCGGGATCGTGCTTTTCAGCAAGTGTCCTTTCTTTCAGCCTAAGCTGGATCAGGCTTTGGCCCGGAAGCAGATCGCCCGAACGTATCTGGCGGTGGTCAGCGGCGTCATGAAGCCGAAAGACAGACTGACGCTTGACAAACCGATCGGCCGCGACCGGCATAACGCGAAGGCCTATCGAATTTCTCTGACCGGCAAGCCGGCGGTGACCCATGTTGAAGTGCTGCGCTGCCGGCAAAAGGAGAAACAGACGCTGGTCCGCTGTCAGCTGGAAACCGGACGCACACATCAAATCCGCGTCCATCTGGCGTCTATCCAGCGGCCGATCGTCAACGACCCGCTGTATAATCCCCGGCCGGTTCAGGGCCGGATGAAGCTGCACGCGTGGAAATGCGCCTGGACAGATCTTGTCAGCGGCCGGCGGGTGGAAATCACGGACGAGCCGGAAACGGAATTTTGGTAATTTGATCTTGGTTGTTTTGAATGAAAAAAATTAAAAAGCGCTGGAATCAATGCGATTTTCAGCGTTTTTATTATGTTTATGCTTTATAATGATATCAATAAAATTAAAAGGAAGAAAGCGTACAGGTGACAGACATGAAGGTCAATGAGTTTGCCCGTCAGCTGGGGATGGTCAGCAGTAAGGTTCGTTATTATGACCGGATGGGTTTGATACAGGGAGAACGTCAGAACAATAACTATCGAAATTTTACACCGCAGGACGCACTGAATATTTATCACGCGCAGATGCTGCGCAGTTTTGATATGAGTATTCAAGAATCGCTGAGCGCGAAAAATGAGGAATTGGAAGCGATTGATCAATGGGTCGGCGCGCATGTCACCGAGCTGGAGGAACAAATCCGCTGGCAGGAAATCAAACTGCTGCGGTTGAAGGAAATGCAGGCTTATTTTGAAATGATCACGCAGACCGGCGATCAAATTATGCCTTATTGCCGTGACAACAGCTATAATGTCTGGAATTTTGGTTCTTCCGTTGTGATGACGCCGGGGGTTCTGCGAGCTGTGGAAATCCTGGCTGAAAACATGCCGTTTTCCTACGTCGCAATTAAAATCGGTCTTCAGAGCATTCTGGAAGATCGTCGGCCGCTGGAGGTCAGCACGGGCTTGGGGATCCTGGAACGCAATCAGAAAAAGCTGGGACTGGCGCTTCCGGAGGAAATCCAACAAAAAAAGGGCGGCGACATCCTGCAGTATATGCTGGAAGTCCCCGATCCCTTTCAGCTGACACGCAGCGATCTAAATCCGCTTCTGGCTGAGTGCCGGCAGAGAAATATTGAACTGAAGGAAGATTTGATCGGCCGCATCTATCTCAGCTATATGAAAAACGGCATGTTCGTGCATGGCATTGGAGTATCGGCAGAATTATAAATCCGATACGCTGAGAAGCGGATTAATCTTCAGAAATTGCGTCGACAGGACAGTGCTCTTTGCACATTTGACAGGATATACATTCCTCCTCGACGATGTAATAGCCGGAATCTCCCTCTTGGATTGCGTCCATCGGGCAGACTCCCATGCATAAATTGCAGCGGACACAACGCAGGGAATCAATAGAATAAGCCATAAAGCTTCACCTCTTTGCTTTGCCATAATTATAACATCATAAGCAGAGGAAAAGTCCTTGAATTGTAAAAATAGGGATTGTTTTTCAATCAACGAATCTGGAACAAGGTTTGTTTTCCATTTCTTCTGTTTGTTCGTTCACAAACTTGTTGACCTGTAAGCAGCTAACAGGTTTACAATGTTTACGATTCATAACAGGAGGGAAAGTCATGAAGAAATTTTGTCTTTCTGTGATTCTGGCTCTGGCGATGACGATGAGTCTGACCGGCTGTTCACAGACACCAAAACAGGAACCGGCGAAAACCGGGGACACGATGTCCGGAGTGTTTACAGGCACGTCAACGGGCATGCAGGGACCGGTCAGCGTCCAGCTGACAGTGGAAGAAGGAAAGATCACCAAGGCTGAAGTGACGGAATGTCATGAAACCGCAGGGCTGTCCGATGTAGCGCTGGAACGGATTCCGGCTCAGATCGTCGAACATCAGACCTTTGATTTAGACACTGTTACCGGTGCGACGCTTTGCAGCAACGCGTTAATGCGGGCGGCTGAGGATGCGGCGACCAACGGCGGCATGGATCTCAGCGCTTTAAAAGCAAACGCTTATCATGCGGCAGCCGGCGAGGCGGAAACGTTATCCGCGGACGTTGTCGTTGTCGGCGGCGGCGGAGCGGGATTGAGCGCTTCGATCGCGGCGGCACAGGAAGGCTCGAAGGTCATCCTGATCGAAAAAAGTTCGTTCTTGGGCGGCGATACAATGATGGCCGGCGGCGCGTTCAACGCGGTTGACCCGGAAGCGCAGGCGGAGCGCGTTTTATCGGAAGCGCAGAAAAATACGCTGGATTCCTATCTGGCGCTGTCGACAACCGACGCAGATCTGCATCTGGATCAATTCCCGGAATGGGCGGAAGTCCTGACCACGCTGCAGAGCGATATCCAGGCTTTCTATAAGGCGAATGCCGGCAAGACGGCAGGCAAGGACATGCCGGGCTTCGATTCGATTTCTTTGCACATGTGGCATATTTATACGGGCGGACTGCGGCAGATGAACGACGGCCGCTGGATCGCTTCAGACATCGATTTGGCCCGCACCTTAGCGGAAAGCGCGCTGAATTCTTATGACTGGGCGGGTTCAATCGGCGTTGGCACAGCTTCTCATGCGGGGGCCGGGGATTCGCTGTACACCGTATTAGGCGCAATGTGGCCAAGAACCCATGCTTACACCGCAGGTCTGCCGTTAATTCAGGTACTGCAGAGCGCGGCTGAAAAAGAAGGCGTAACCATTTATACGGAAACGGCGGCGAAGTCGTTGATCGTCGATGACAACGGCCGCGTGACTGGCGTTAAGGCTGAAAAAGCCGACGGTACGGAAGTCACATTGGAAGCGGGACACGGCGTTGTGCTGGCCAGCGGCGGCTACTGCGCGAATCCGGCGATGGTCAAACAGTATGACGAATACTGGGGCGACGATCTGACCGACCGCACCTTGACAACCAATGTCGGCACCAACACCGGCGACGGCATCGTCATGGCGATGGAAATCGGTGCGGATACGACGGGTCTGGGCGTTTCCCAGCTGATGCCTTCCTCTTCCCCGATCAAGGGCACAATGACCGACGGCATCTGGGCTGACGCATCAGAACAGATCTGGATCAACGGTCAGGGTGAACGTTTTGTCGACGAATATGCGGAACGCGACGTTCTGGCCAAGGCTTCGCTGACACTGGATAACGGCATCTTCTACATCATTTATGCCGGCAGCGGCATGAAGGAAGCCGATGGCTTATGCAAGGGTGCTTCACCCGAAGAAGGACTGTTCGGCACGACCATTCAGTCGATGGTCGACAATGGCCATGTCTGGTATGGTTCGACTTTAGCAGAACTGGCGGAAGCGTCCAAGACTGCGGCGGGCGGAGCGACTCCGGCGTTTACGGAAGAAGCGCTGCGCACGGTCATCGAAAAATACAACAGCTATGTTGAAAATCAGAACGATCCGGATTTCGGCAAGGAAGTCCTGGCCGGCGCGATCGATCTGGAAGCGATTGAGAACGATCCGAATGTCGGCATCGTCATCTCGCCGCGGAAGGCTTCGCTGCACCACACAATGGGCGGTGTGGTCATCAACACCTCGGCGGAAGTCTTAAACGCTGAAGGTCAGCCGATCGAAGGCTTATGGGCAGCCGGCGAAGTTACCGGCGGTATCCATGCGGGCAACCGTCTGGGCGGCAACGCGATCGCCGATATCTTCACCTTCGGTATGATTGCCGGTCAGAACGCTGGCAAGGCTCAGTAACTCGTTTTATCAACTCAGCTCCCCGGAGATTTTCCGAGGGGCTTTTTTTACTTTTAAACGTCGCTGGGAATTCTAATGAAAGGCGGAAACAGAATTTGTGAATCAGTTTGGGAAATGGGTTTAAAAAAAGTTTTTTGGAAATCGGAGAACATCAAAATGCTCAGATGAAAATTCGAAAAAATGAATGAAAAGAGAAGAAAACCGTAATTATGTGCGGTTTTTTTGTTGAAAGAAACAAAAGAGGAATTTAAAAATGATAAAAGAAATATACAAAAAAGTATCAAAAGAGTATCAAAAATAACAGATTAAATTCTTACACAATACCAAGAGTTAAGCAACAAAAAATTGACACTTTTAAATGTAATCGCTTACACTAACGCCAACGGAAAGGAAGATTACCGATTATGAAAAAATTACTCAGCATTTTACTCAGCAGTTTTATGGTCTTAGCCATGTCTGCCTGCTCTGGCGGAGGCGGTGGCCAAACTCCGACGTCAGGTCCAGTTCAGATCAGCCTTACGCTGTGGGATGAGGTGCAGGCACCCATCATCCAGCAGAACGTCGACAAGTTTAACGAACTTCACAAGGGTGAAATCGAAGCCACGATCGAACAGGTTCCATGGAGCAACTACTGGCAGAAACTGGACGCTTCACTGGAATCCGGAGAATCTGCGGACGTAATGTGGATGAACACCTATCTGCCGAAATATGTCGAGGGCGGCGTTTTAAAACCGCTGGACGAATTCATCAAAGCCGATAATTATGATTTGACACAGTATGTTGATGCGCGTGTTCAGGCTTTCAATTATGACGGCGCCCAATACTGTCTGCCGAAAGGCTTAGACGCTGTCTATGTTGCGCTGAACACTGAAATCTTTACGAAATACAATGTCGAGCTGCCGCAGGATGGCTGGACCTGGGACGATATGCGGACGATTGCCGGACAGTTGCGCGACGCGATTGCGGCCGCAGGCGGCACCGAATATCCGATCGTCATGGAACTTGACGCCCAGCCTTCGTTTGTCAACTTCTTTGAACAAAACGGCGCGGTCTATCTGTCTGACGATGGTAAGACGACCGGTGTCGCAGAACCAGCCGGTATTGATACGATTCAGCAGATGGTCGATTTGATGGACCAGAAGATGATGGCTCCGTACACCGTCTTATCCGAAACCAAGGGTACCGACCTGTTTGTTTCCGGGCAGGGTGCGATCGTCTTCATCGGTTCTTGGAAAGCCTCCGTGCTGGATACCTCGAGCTTAGGACAAAACGGCGCGATTCAGCTCATTCCGATGCCGTCGATGGCCGTTAACAATAAGTCTGTTTTAGGCGGATTGGGCTACGCGATCGCTGCACAGACTAAGCATCCGCAAGAAGCTTGGGAATTGATCAAATACCTGACGGGTGCGGAAGCGATGAGCGTGGAAGCGCAGAACGGCATTGATTTCCCGGCGAACTTTGAAGCGCAGAAGGAATATGTCAAGAGCTTCAAGAATATTGATGCGCAGGTGATCGCCGACGTCACCAAGACCGGCTTCCCGTATCCGACCAACGGCAACTTTGAATGGAACACCTTCGTCAACGATGCGATCGCGATGGCGCTCTCTGGTCAGCAGCAGGTCGAACAGGCGCTGAAGGACGGTGCGGAAAAAGCGCAGGCCGTACTCGATCAGTTAAATTAATCAATGAAGCAATGAACGTGAAAGAGTTAGGCAGAAGCAGTTTTGCCTAACTCTGATTCTCTTGAATCAGGAGGAATCCCATGAGTACAAACAAACTGAGGTTTTCAAAAAGAAAAGTCAAGGAAGCCGGCGCCGCGTATCTGTTTATCGCGCCGATGGTGATCGGCTTGCTGATCTTTTATTTCTTTGCCTTCATCCAGAATATTTATTTCAGCTTTAATAAAGTCGGCGCATTTGGGCCGCCTACGTTTATCGGCTGGGATAATTATATCCGTCTGGTTAACGATCCGCTGTTCTGGACAGCGCTTAAAAACACGCTGTTTTACACCGTGCTGGGCGTACCGCTGGTCGTCGGGTTCTCCGTGGTGATCGCCTGGCTGCTCAACCAGAAAATCAAGGGCCAGACACTGTACCGCACCGCGATCTTTCTGCCGGCGATCACCATGCCGGCGGCGATCGGTTTGCTTTGGCGCTGGCTGATGAACTACCAATACGGCTTATTAAACTACATCATCGTCAAGCTCGGCGGTCAGCCGATTGCCTGGCTGAGCGATCCCAATACCGTAAAATGGGCGATCTTGATCGTCCTGGTATGGTCGATGGTCAGCTATCAGGTCATCATCATGTTAGCGGGCCTGCAGGGGATTTCCAAGATTTATTATGAAGCGGCGGAAATCGACGGTGCGAATAAAATGCAGATTTTCTTCAAAGTGACGCTGCCGCTGCTGAGTCCGACGATCTTCTTCGTGACGATCATGTCAATGATCAACATCCTGCAGATCTTTGATTTCATCTTCTTGATGATCCAGCGCAACACCGTGGCGTATCAATACTCGATGAGTCTGGTCAGCTACTTCTATGAAATCGCATTTACGCAGAATATCCGCGGCTACGCTTCGGCAATCTCGGTCGTTCTGTTCCTGATTATCCTGGCGATCACCGCCGTCCAGTTTGTAGCCCAGAAATACTGGGTTAACTACGATTAAGGAGGGGCTTATGAAAGAGAATAAAGTCAAATTTCTGTTTCATGCGGCGTTAGTGATCTTCGCGCTGATCATGTTGATCCCGTTTGTCTGGATGTTTCTGACGTCCATCAAAACCTATGAAGAAGCGATCCGGATTCCGCTGCAGATGTTCCCAAAGGAAATTCAGTGGGTGAATTATGAGATCGTCTACAACAAGTTCCCATTCCTGACATTATACTGGAACACCATCGTTGTTACGGTCGTCACGATTGCCGGTCAGCTGTTCATCGTTTCCCTGGCGGCTTACGCCTTTGCGCGGCTGAATTTCCCGTTTAAGAATATTCTGTTCATCGGAATGCTGGGGCTGATGATGGTGCCGGGCCAGATCTTTCTGATCCCGCAGTTCCGTCTGATGGTCCAGATGAAGCTGACCAACACACTGACCGCGCTGGTGCTGCCGTCATTGTTCAGCGTGTTCGGCGTCTTCTTACTGCGGCAGGCGTTCCAGACGATTCCGAAAGATCTTGACGAAGCAGCGCGGATGGACGGCTGTTCCTATTTCCGGATTTACTGGCAGATCATGCTGCCGCTGGTCACGCCGAATTTGGTCGCGTTGGGCATCATGACGATGCTGAGCACCTGGAAAAACCTGATGTGGCCGATTATCGTCAACCGCTCGATTGAGAAGATGACGTTGTCAGCAGGGCTGGCGATGTTGATCGGCGAGCATACGACTTATTATGAACAGGTCATGGCCGGCGCGGTCATCTCGGTTCTCCCGATGATCATCGTCTTCATGATCTTCCAGAAACAATTCGTCGAAGGGATTGCCAAGACGGGAGTGAAGGGCTGATGCGGAAGAAAATCTACCGGATCACGCTGATTCTCGGTCTGTTTTCCTTAGCGCTGAGTGCCGGGCTGATCACGCTGATCTTAAAGGACAACGCCTATCTGCTGATCGATCCGGCCCAGGATTTATACCAGCTGGAGGTACTGGATTCTCAGAAGCTGGCGCTGCAGCTGAGTGCGTCGCTGCCCTCGCTGATCTTTCTGATCAACGCGGGGCTGGCCCTCTCGCTGTATCATACCCGGGCCGCGCTGAACACTCCCGCAGGCCGGTACAGTCTGATCTGGATCATTTTCTCCATCGGCTACCAAAGCCTGACAGTTCTGGAATCGCGCTGGGGCTTTGGTATTGAAATGATCACGATTCTGTTGATGGCAGGGACCTGGCTGATGAAAGTTGCCGCCTGCCGCGCGTTATTCCGCGAGCTGAAAAGCGAAAAGCCCGCGTCGAAAGGAGTCTTATGCGTAAATTAAAAATTGCCGCGTTTATGCCGCACCCCGACGATACGGAGATTCTGGTCGGCGGGACCTTGTTGAAATACAAAGCCCAGGGTCACGACGTTCACGTCGTCATCGCAATGGACGGCCGGCGCGGCCGGGGGCATCTGCCGGATTCTGTCAGCTGGCAGGAAATCGTGGCGATCCGCCATGAAGAAGCTCGCCGGGCCTGCGCCATCTTAGGCGTGGAGCCGATCTTTCTCGACATCGAAGACCACCGTCTGCTAGATGACCGCGACTGTTATGAAAAGGTCATCGCTGCGATGGAAAGCTTGAATCCCGACGTTGTCTTCACCTGCGCGCCTAACGATTATCACAATGATCACCGTTGTCTGTCGCGGTTAGTGCTCAACAGCGCCTGGGCGCCGGTGTTCTTTGCGGAAACCTCCTGCGGTGTTGATTTCAATCCTGATTTCTATGTCGACATTACGGCATTTATCGAAACGAAAATTGAAATGGCCCGCCAGCATCAGTCGCAGTTCACGGAGGACCCGAAGGAAACGATTGAAATCGTCAACCGCTTCCGCGCGCTGCAGTGCCGGCGCAAAGAGATTCGCTATGCCGAGTGCTTCAAACTCTACAAACGCTTTGAATGGGTTAAAGCCTATGAGCTGCTGCCGCACGACGATTATGAGCTGCCGGAAAAAATTGTTCCGACAACGGAAAGGAATTAACCATGCTGCAATTTAGAAGACCGATCAGCGACTGTCACATCCATCTGTTCAATCCTGCTCAGATCCAGGAATGCTTCGACATGGTCAAAACCTGCGGTTATGATCATTGGACCTTTCTCGGCTGCACCTTGATCGGAAGCCGGGCCCTGACGCAGAATCTGATGGGCGCGCTGCTGAAGCTCAAAGGCCAGGGGCAGTGTCTGGCGTATGCGTCGTTTCACTATGATTCCATGCAACTTCCAGATGCGGAAAACCTCCGCGCTCAGATCGAGATGTTCGACAAGATGGGCTATGACGGCATCAAAATGCTCGACGGCAAACCGGGAATCCGCAAGCGTCTGAATCGCCGGCTGGATGATCCGGCCTATGATCTGATGTTCGATTACGCTCAAAAGCGCCAGTTCCCGATCCTCTACCACATCAACGATCCGATGGAATTCTGGCATGCGGAGCTGCTTCCGGAGTGGGCGAAGGGCAAAGGAAATTTCTACGGCGACGGGACGTTTCCGAAAAAGCTGGAAATCGACCAGGAAACCTTCGGCTTTCTGCGCAAGCATCCGAACTTAAAGCTGTGCATTCCGCATTTCTTCTTCATTTCTGATCAGCACGGCCTGTGCTGCGAAATGCTCGACCGGTATCCGAATTTGTACTTTGATATCACGCCGGGTTGGGAAATGTTTGAGAACTTCGCCAAGGATGTCGATTTGTGGCGGGACTTCTTCCGTGATTATTCCCATAAGATTCTTTACGGCACCGATACCTTCTCCGATCATTGGCAGGAAACGGTCGGCTGCCTGCAGCGGGTTTTGGAAACTGCCGAGGAATTTACGGCGTTTGAGGAACACTGCCGCGGATTAGATCTGCCGGATTCGGTGCTGGATGATCTCTATCATAACAATTACTACAAGTTCAATAGCTTAGGCAAACCGTTAGACGTCAAAGCGGTGCTGGCGTATGCCGACACGTTGTACGCCAAGGCAAAGGGGCTGCCGGAGGAAGCGTTGATCGTAGCCGATATCGACTTCTATAAGGAAGAAATTGCCCGTTATCTGTAAGAAAGGGGAACTCTTATGAAACTGTGCGTATTGGGAGGCGGCGGCGTCCGATCCTGTTTCCTGGCGAAAAGCATCGCCTGCAACGCCAGTCTGGCAAATCTGACCGAGGTTGTTCTGATGGACGTCGATCAAGCGAAGCTGGACCGCTATGGCAAGCTGGCCCGGCAGATCGCGATCCGTATCGCTCCCTCACTGCGGGTCACGCTGACCCGCAGCGTCGAGGAAGCCGTAACCGACGCGGATTTCGTAATTACAACGATTCGTTCCGGCGGTGATCACAGCCGCGTCCGGGATGAGGAAATCGTCAGCCGCTATGGGTTATTAGCCCAGGAAACAACCGGCGCCTGCGGCTTTGCGATGGCGATGCGCTCGATTCCGGTCTTGCTGGACTATTGTGAAAAAATCAAACGGCTGGCGCATCCGAATTGTCTGATCTTCAACTTCACCAATCCCAGCGGCATCGTGACCCAGGCGCTGAACAGCTGCGGTTATCCGGTATACGGGATCTGCGATGCGCCGAGCGAATTCATCAAGCAGCTGGCCGCCATGCTCAATGTGGCGGAAGACCGCTTTGCCTGTGAATGCTTCGGCCTGAATCATCTGTCGTGGTTCACGCATTTCCAGGTAGACGGCGAGGACGTTACGGAACGGATTTTCAACGATCCGCAGCTGTTTTCCAAGACGGAAATGCGTCTGTTTGAGCCGCAGGTACTGAAAATGACCGATGGCTGCCTGCCAAACGAATATTTATATTTCTACTATTATACCCGCAAGGTGATCGCTTCCAGCGCTCAGGCCAAGGAATCCCGGGCGCAGCTGATCGAGCGGGTCAATGCCCAGATGAACCAGGCGCTGGAAGGGGTTGATCCGGATCAGGAATTTGAAAAGGCATTCCGGATTTTCTTTGAGCATTACAACATCCGGGAAAATAATTACATGATGAACGAATCCGGCAAAGTCCGTGTGCGGCACTATGACGTGCCGGGCGTTGAGGAATTTCTGACAGCGCCGGATGAGGGCGGCTATGCCGGGGTAGCACTGCGCTTTGTCCGAGCCTGGTCGCAGAACGAGCCGGTTGAAATGATTCTGTCGATTCCCAACCGCGGCGCGATTCCCGGCCTGCGCGACGAGGACGTCGTCGAGATTTCCTGCCGGATTGACAAGGACGGCGCGCATCCGATCGGCCAGCGTCAGATTCCGCAGCCAATCCTGAATCTGATCCAGACGATGAAGGAATATGAACGAACCGCGGTCCGCGCGATCCTGAACCGCGACCGGGACCTGGCAATCAAGGCGCTGCTGATCAATCCGCTGGTCGCCAATCTCGATCTGGCGGAAAAGATCGTCGACGCGTTTCTGATGGAAGTTCAAAAGGAAGGACAGCCGCCATGGAAATGAGTAAAATCGTTGCGGTGATCGGCCAGATGAACGTCGATCTGATCTACAAAGATATCAATCGTTTTCCCAATGAAGGTGAAGAAGTTTTCGCCACTGATTTTAAGATTGAACTGGGCGGGGGGCCGATGGTCATTCCGATCATGCTGAGCCGGCTGGGCATTCCCGTTAAGCTGGGAACTTATTTCGGAGATGATTTTCAATCGCGGATTGCCAGCGATCTCTTAAACGACATCCGCTTTCATTATGTGGAAACGCTCAAAACGCGAAAAAAACATCCGGTGGTCGTGACGTGCGTGATCACGACCGAAGCCGAACGCAGCTTTGTCTGCTACAACGAAGGTGCGGACGAGTTGGACTGCGGACCGGAAAGCATCTATGAATTCTACAAGTCCAGCTCGATCTGTTTCTGCCCGCAGGATCTCTCGGTCGCCCGCAAGCTGAAAGACGAGGGAAAAATCCTGGTGTTCGACGTCGGCTGGACGGATGATCTGTCCTTCCAGAAAATCGGCGAGCATCTGCGGGTGTGCGACTACTTTACGCCGAATGAAAAGGAAGCGGAGAAGCTGACCGGCACGCATGATCCGTTAGTGATGCTGGATCGGCTGGAGGCCTATACAAAAACCCCGATCGTCAAACTGGGACGGCGGGGCTGCATCGTCAAGCTGGATTCCAAGTATATTCACGTGCCGGGATTGAAATTCAACACTATCGACCCGACCGGAGCCGGCGACAATTTCCTGACCGGTCTGATCTACGGCTTATATCATGAACTGCCGCTGGTCGACTGTATCCGCTACGGCAACATCATGGGCGGTCTTTGCACCGAAGTGCTGGGCTGCTTCCGCTGGGATCTCAATCCCCAGATGATCGAGGCGTATTGGAACCAATGTCCTGAAGCCCAGGAAATTACACACTTTGAACTTTAGTGATTCTCAGTATTGCGGCCAGATTAATAAAAGAGCTGGATATTGTTGCGCTTGAAATAATTCAGGTAATTATCCGGCGGACATTCATCGGTGATCACGCCTTCAATTTTTTCCAACGATGCGAAATTGTTGAAGGCGGTCACGTTGAATTTCGTATGATCGCAGAGCACATAGTTTTTAATGGAATTGCCGATGACCTTGGTCTTCACCGCCGCCTCATAGAAATTCATGTTGGTTAAACCGCGGGGCAGCGACAGGCCAACGGTCGCGATGAAGGACTTGTTGAAAAGATACCGCATCGTATCGGTGTCGACGTAATAGGAACGGCTTTCATGATGATAAGCGCCGCCCAGGGCCAGACAGTGGATCGATGGATACTTGCTGACGGCGTTGAGCACGTCGAGGCTGTGCGACACAATCGTGATGTTCTCCTTGTCGGCTAAAAAGTCGACGATGTAATGCGCGGTAGAACCGGAGTCAATAAAGATGATGTCGTTATTTTCAACTAATGATGCGGCCAGCTCGCCGATCTTGATCTTTTCTTCAATGTTGATCGTCGAATGGACGGCCGGCATGCTGACGTCGACCTTCGTTTCGTGAACGCGTTTGAACAGGGCGCCGCCGTACACCTTGGTGATGACGCCGCGTCCCTGCAATTCCTTCAGATCGCGCCGCAGCGTCTGCAGCGAAATATTGAATTTTTCAAGCAGATCGTCGATCGACGCATATTGCTTCTGCGACAGATACAGTTCGATTTCATTTAAACGGTTATATTTCATATCCTAAGCTTCCTCGACTTTGACTTCATTATAAGAAAAGCGGGGCGGGGAATCAAGCGCCGGATCGGAATCGTCTTGCCGGACATTTTCGGAAGGTGAGACGGAGATCTGGAAATAATAAAACAAGCGAGCGCGGACGTGCTAATCGGGAGGGGTAGTAATGAAAACGGTGCATTGTACTACGGCGCAGGCGCTGGTCCGGTTTCTGGATCAGCAGTATGTCAGCCTGGATGGAAAAGAAAGTAAATTTGTAGAAGGTGTCAGTGTGATCTTCGGACACGGGATCGTATTGGGACTGGGTGAAGCACTGCTTCACGACGATCATTCGCTGAAGGTCTTCCAAGGACGCAACGAACAGGGAATGGCGCATACGGCAATCGGTTTTGCCAAACAGCACCAGCGCCGCAAGATCATCGCCGTGGCGTCTTCAATCGGACCGGGCGCGGCGAACATGGTCACCGCGGCGGCGACGGCGACTGCGAACAATCTTCCGTTGTTATTGCTGCCGGCGGATACGTTTGCGACACGCCAGCCGGATCCGGTTTTGCAGCAGGTCGAGCAGCCCTATGATCTGTCCATCACGACGAATGACGCATTCCGCCCTGTCAGCCGTTATTTTGACCGGATATCACGTCCGGAGATGCTGATGAGCGCGATGATCAACGCGATGCGGGTGCTGACGGATCCGCAGGGAACCGGCGCGGTTACGATCGCGCTGCCGCAGGATGTTCAAGGCGAAGCCTGGGATTTCCCAGAAAGCTTTTTCATGAAACGAACTCATCCGCTGATCAGAACCCTTCCGGACAGCGAAATGCTGCATAAGGCGGCGTATCAGATTTTGGATTCCCGCAATCCGCTGCTGATTGTCGGGGGCGGCTGCCGCTATAGCGAAGCCGGCGCGGCGATCCGGGATTTCTGCAACGAATTCAAGCTGCCGATGGCGGAAACGCAGGCTGGTAAATCAACGGTCACCTCGGATTTTTTCTATAATCTTGGCGGTATCGGCGTCACCGGCAACCTGGCGGCTAACCGCTATGTCCGCGACTGCGATCTGGTCATCGGTCTGGGCACGCGGCTGACGGATTTCACCACCGGATCCAAAGAACTGTTGGCCGAGGCGAAGCTGATTCAAATCAATTTATCTGATTACCATGGTCTGAAGCTGGACGCGCTTCACGTCAAAGCTGATGTGAAAACGGCGTTGGAACAGCTGGGTCAGATTCTGCGGCAACATCATTACCATCATGAAAACGACATTGGCATCAGCAAGGTGAAACGTTTGTGGAACGAGGAAGTCGCCCGCTTCACCAGTGTGCGGCATTCAGAGCAGGTTCACCCGGAAATCAAGAACAATTATGAACGGCAGCTGCAGGAATTCCAACGGATGACGGCTTCCTGCCTGTCGCAGACCGCGGCGGTGAAATTGATGAATGAACGCATCGCGCCTGCTTCTCTGATCGTCGCGGCCAGCGGTTCGCTGCCGGGCGATCTGCAGCGGATGTGGGTCAGCCGCAGTGAAAACAGCTACAACGTGGAATACGGCTATTCGTGCATGGGCTTTGAGATCGCGGCGGCCTTGGGGGCGAAGCTGGCTGAACCCAAGCGCGAGGTCTACGCGATGGTCGGGGACGCGGCGTTTCTGATGCTGCATGGCGAACTGGTCACTTCGCTGCAGGAGAACGCCAAGATTACGGTTTGTCTGTTCGATAACATGAGCAACGGCTGTATCAGCAATCTTCAGATGTCCAATGGCCTGGAAAGCTTCTGCACCGATTTCCGTTACCGCAAGGCGGAAAGCGGAAAGCTGGAAGGCGGATACATTCCGATCGACTACGCGGCCGTCGCCCGCGGTTACGGCTGCGAGGCATGGACGGTGCGCAGCGAGCAAGAGTTGGAAGACGCGCTGGCCAAAGCGGCTAGGGCGAAGCACAGCGTTTTGATCGACATCAAGGTGCTGCCGAAAACGATGACCGACGGTTACGCTTCCTGGTGGAACGTCGGCCTGGCGTCCGTCAGCCCGTTTGAACAAGTCAATGAAGCGTATGAACAGCTGCAGACGCAGCGGGAAAAGGCAAGGAGATATTAAGATTATGGAAATGAAAAATGTGAAAATCGGCATCGCGCCGATTGCCTGGACCAACGACGATCTGCCGGATTTAGGCAAGGAGAATACTTTTGAACAATGTGTCAGCGAAATGGCGCTGGCCGGCTATGCGGGCTGCGAGATCGGCAACCGCTATCCGCGTGATCTGGCTGTCTTGAAAAAGGCGCTGGACTTGCGTGGTTTGCAGATCTGCAACGCCTGGTTCTCGACCTATTTTACCCGCGGCCAGAAGGAAGAAACGATTCAAAAATTCATTGAACACCGCGATTTCCTGCACGCCTTAGGCGCAAAGGTGATCGGCATCAGCGAACAGGGCGACAGTATTCAAGGCACGACGCTGCCGATCTTCGACGCCAAGCCGGTCTATACCGCAGCACAATGGCAGGCTGTGACAGAAGGCTTTGAGATCCTCGGAGCGCTGGCAGCGGAAAAAGGGATGCGGCTGGGTGTTCATCATCACATGGGAACCGGGGTGCAGACGGAAGCGGAGATCGATTATTTAATGGAACATACCTCTGAAAGAGTAGGCTTGCTTTACGACTGCGGTCATTTGTATTATTCCGAAGGCAGCCAGGAAGCGACGCTGCGCGTTCTGGAAAAGCATATCGGCCGCGTTGTCCATGTTCATCTCAAGGACGTCCGTCCGAACGTATTGGAACAGGTGCGCTGCGAGAAGCTGAGCTTTCTGGAAGGCGTGCGCGCGGGCAGCTTCACCGTCCCTTCCGACGGCGTGATTCGTTTTGAACCAATCTTCGCCTGTCTGACGGCACATCAATATCAAGGGTGGATGGTCGTCGAGGCGGAACAGGATCCGGCCAAGGCCAATCCGTTGGAATACGCGCTGAAGGCCCGGGCGTTTATCCGGGAAAAGACCGGCTGTTAAAGGAGGAATGAAAGATGTTGAAAATTGGAATTATCGGCTTCGGCCGGATCGGCAAGGTTCATGCCCGGAGTATCCAGACACGCGTTGAAAACGCCTGCGTCCTGCGGATCTGCGATCCGTTTATGAATCCGGCAATGGAAGCGGAAGCACAAAAGCTCGGCATTCAGCGATGGGGAACCGACGCCGGGGAACTGATTCATGATCCGGAAATCGACGCCGTGCTGATCTGCAGCTCGACCCATACCCATGCCGCGCTGTCGATCGAAGCCGCGCAGGCGGGAAAACATATTTTCTGCGAAAAACCGGTGGACCCGGATCCCAAGCGGATCACCGAGGTCATCGCTGCCGTGGAAAAAGCCGGCGTCCATTTTCAAGTCGGCTTCAACCGCCGTTTCGATCATAATTTCAAGGCGCTGCGCCAGGCTGTTGAGCAAGGCAAGGTCGGCGATCCGCATTTTATTACGGTGCTCTCACGTGATCCTGAAGCGCCAAGCCTGGATTACGTCAAGGTATCCGGCGGGATGTTTATGGATATGACAATTCATGATTTCGATATGGTCCGTTATTTATCCGGCAGCGAGGTGAGTGAGGTGTACGCCGTCGGCGACGCGCTGGTCAATCCTCAGATTAAGGAGCTGGGGGATATCGACAGTGCTCAGATCACGCTGCGTTTTGAGAATGGTGCGATCGGCTGCATCAGCAACAGCCGCCGGGCCGCTTACGGCTACGATCAGCGGGCTGAGGTCTTTGGCAGCCGGGGCAGCGCCGCGACTCAGAACGATACGCCGAGCACGCTGATCCTCAGCGATGAACAGGGAATTCAACAGGAAAAGCCATTATATTTCTTTCTGGAACGATATATGCAGTCGTTCGCCGACGAAATCGCCAGCTTTACCGAGGCGATTGCGGAAAATAAACCAACGGCGGTCAACGGCCGTGACGGCCTGATCCCGGTGCTGATGGCTAAAGCCGCGCTCAAGTCAATGCGCGAACACCGCCCGGTCACGATGGCGGAAATCAAACAGGAAGAAGGCGTTGAACATGTATAAAATTGGCAATCAGATCGGTCAGGAAACAGTCCACAATCCGGCGTCGGTTCATCCGGTGACCAGTCCTTTAACTGGACAGGTGATCGGCGAGGTCAGCTATGCCGATCCGGCAATGATTGACAGAGCCATAGCCAAAGCCCGCGAAGCTCAGCGGCAGTGGGCGCAGCTGACCTATAAGAAACGCAGCGAGGTGTTGTTTGCGATGCGGCAGCAGCTGCAGACGCACGAAGACGAATTAGCGCAGATCATCACGCAGGAAAATGGGAAATCGTTAGCTGAATCCCGGGCAGCGGTGGCCAAGGCGATCGAGCTTTGCGAGTTTGCCGTCAGCATTCCGGCGCTGATCGCCGGGAAGACGGAAATCGTCAGCACCGGGATCGAGGTCAAAGAAATGACATTCCCGGTCGGCGTACTGGCTTGCGTCACACCGTTTAACTTTCCGCTGATGGTGCCGATGTGGACGATTCCCAACGCACTGGTCTGCGGCAACGCAGTGATTCTGAAACCGAGTGAAGCCACGCCGGTGACCGCGATGAAAATTGCCGAGTTGTTCGCACAGGCTGGCTTGCCGGACGGCTTGCTTTCCGTGGTTAACGGTGAAAAGGAAGTCGTGGAAGCGCTGTGCGATCATCCGGGTATTGACGCACTGACCTTTGTCGGTTCCACGCCGGTGGCCAAACTCGTCTACAAGCGAGCCACATCCAATTTAAAACGCTGTCTGGCGATGGGCGGAGCGAAGAATCACATTCTGGTTACGGACGAAGTGAATCCGGAAATCGTGGCGAAGGAGATTACTTCGGCGGCTTACGGCATGAGCGGTCAGCGCTGCATGGCAGCCTCCGTTGTTCTGGCCATCGGCCATTGCGGCGCTGTGATCGATCAGATCATCGCCATTTCCAAACAAATGGTCGCCGGCCGGGACTGTCCGCCGCTGATCTCCCGGAAAGCGGTGGAAAAAATCGGCCAGTACCTGGATCAGACTCCGGGGACAGTGGTTGTCGACGGCCGCCGGGCGATGGTGGAAGGGGATCCGAACGGCTATTATATCGGGCCGAGCGTGATTCTCTACGATACAATGGAAGCGATGCCAGAGGAAGAAGTCTTTGGACCAACGCTGGAAATTATTCAGGTGGCGACGCTGGAAGAAGCGATCGCCTATCAAAACCGTTCGCCGTATGGCAACGGCGCTTCGATCTTTACCGATACCGGTTTGTACGCACAGGAAGCGTCGCTGGGCTTATCCAGCGGCATGCTGGGGATTAATATCGGCGTACCGGTGCCGCGCGATCCGTTTTCCTTCGGCGGGTTGAAGGGGTCAAAGTTTGGATACGGCGACATCACCGGTTATGGTTCGCTGCCGTTATTGACGACGACGCGCAAAGTAACAACCAAGTGGAATCCCAAGGATAAAAAGGATTGGTTAAGCTAGGAGGCTCGCGAATGAATAAACTTTATGAAATGGTTACCCGCTTCCCGCAGACGGAAGTGTGGAACGACTCCTGCAGCTGCAAGGAGCTGCAGTACGCGATCGATAACGGCGCCAGCGGCGCGACGACCAATCCGGTCATCGTCGGCAACGTCTTAAAGAAGGAACTGCCCGAATGGGAAGAGACCATCAGAGAAATCATCAGCACCCATCCGGCTTCCACCGAGGATGACGTCGCCTGGGAGGTAATCAAAGCGTTAGGCGCTAAGGCCAGCCGGCTGCTTTTACCGATGTTTGAGGAAAGTCATGGCCAGAAAGGCCGGATTTCGTTCCAGACCAACGCCAAGTTCTACCGCAGTAAGGACAAGATGGTTGAGCAGGCCTGCGAGCTGGCAGCCACCGTGCCCAATTCCCAGATCAAAGCTCCGACCTCCCAGGCCGGCGTTGAAGCGTTTGAGGAATTAACCTACCGCGGCGTCAGCATCAACGCGACGGTTTCGTTTACCTGCGCCCAGGCGATTGCGGTCGCCGAAGCGGTAGAGCGCGGCTTGGCACGGCGGGAAGCGGAAGGCTTGTCCACGGCGGATATGCATCCGGTCTGCACGATCATGGCCGGCCGGACCGACGATTACTTAAAAGCCTGGGTCAAGCAGCACGACGTGATGATCAGTGCGGAAGCGTTGGACATGGCGGGCGTAGCGGTGGTTAAGAACGCTTACCGTTTGTACAAGGAACGCGGTTACCGGACAAAGCTGTTGGTCGCGGCCTTCCGCAATCAACATCATTGGGAAGAATTCATCGGCGGAGATATCGTCCTCACGATCACCAGCGACTGGCAGCACAAATACAACGGCAGCGACGTCGTGATCCAAAACAACATCGACACCCCGGTCGCTGAGGAGCTGCTCGACGAGCTGATGAAGCTGGACGAATTCAAAAAAGCCTATTTTGAAGAGGGGCTGAAGCCGGAAGCGTTCGAGCATTACGGCGCGTTCTTAGCGACGATGAACCAGTTTCTGGGCGGTTACGATGATTTAGTCAGACTCATCCGCAGCTACATGATTAAATAAGGAGGAAAGACAATGGCAACGGTCAGTCTAAGAAATATAAATAAAGTATATGACAATAAGGTTCAGGCAGTCTTCGATTTCAATCTGGACGTTGAAGATCAAGAGTTTATCGTCTTTGTCGGTCCGTCCGGCTGCGGTAAGTCCACGACGCTGCGGATGATCGCGGGATTGGAGGAAATTACATCCGGAGAATTGGTGATCGACGGGCAGCGGATGAACGACGTGGCGCCGAAAGACCGCGACATCGCTATGGTGTTCCAGTCCTATGCGCTGTATCCGCACATGACGGTGTATGAAAATATGGCGTTTGGTTTAAAGCTGCGGAAAATGCCGAAGGAAGAAATTGATAAGCGGGTACTGGAAGCGGCGAAAATTCTTGAGATCGAAGAATATCTTAAGCGGAAACCAAAGGCGCTCTCCGGCGGCCAGCGTCAGCGTGTTGCGCTGGGCCGGGCGATTGTGCGCAATGCCAAGGTGTTCCTGATGGACGAACCGCTGTCCAACCTGGACGCGAAGCTGCGCGTGCAGATGCGCTCTGAAATCATCAAGCTGCATGAAAAAATCGGCGCGACGACAATCTACGTTACCCACGATCAGACGGAAGCCATGACTATGGCCAGCCGGATCGTCGTCATGAAGGACGGCTATATCCAGCAGATCGGATCGCCGAAGGAGATTTACAATCATCCAGTCAATATGTTCGTCGCCAGTTTTGTCGGCTCTCCGGCCATGAATTTCATTCCGGGAAAGATTGAAAACGGGAAATTTTCCACCGGGAAATACAGCGTTCAGCTGCCCGAGATGTATCATCCGCAACTACGGGAAGTTGAAGGCCGCGAAGTGGTGTTCGGCATCCGTCCGGAAGATCTGCATTGCGAGGGGATCGTTGCCGAAACTTATCCGTCGTCGATCTTTGATTTTGAAGTCGACGTCTGCGAGCTGCTGGGTCATGAACTGATCCTGCATGGCGCGCTGGAAAGCAGTCCGTTAGTCGCCAAGGTTTCCGCTCGTACGGAAGCGGATTCGCATTCTCACCTTTCAATGGCAATGGATCTGTCGAAAATTCACATTTTTGATAAGGAAACAGAAAAAGCAATCTTTTAAGCAGGAGGCCGGAAGGCCTCTTTCGCTTAGTTTTTAAGACAAGCTTGTCAATCCTCGAGGAAGAACATCGGCGCGGGATGGCAGGACCTTGAGAACGGAAAGAAATGAAAATATTTTCAAGTTGTCTGAAAATGAAAATGCGCTATAATGAAAGATAAGAAAACAAATGAGGGGGAGTAATCAATGAAAAAATTCTGGATTCATGCCGGAACGCTGATCGACGGCACTGGCGCTGAACCAAAAAAGAACCAGGCCATCTGCATCGAAAACGGACGGGTTGCCGCGATCGAAGATTTCCATGGAAAAAACGAGGAAGAATGGGTGGATCTAAGTGAAATGACCGTGATGCCGGGCATGATCAACTGTCATGTTCACTCTTTATCTCCAGTGGGCATCAGCGACGAGGAAGAAAACGCGCTGACGACCATGGAAAAAGCCTGGTGGGGGATGAAGAACGCACACGATTATATCGACAGCGGCGTGACGTTTGTCCGTTCGCTGGGGTCTGAAAAATATTATGATCTGGAAATGAAAAAATGCATCGAAGAAGGAAAAGTCGTCGGACCGCACATGTTCTGTGCCGGCCGGGTGATTACGATGACCGGCGGCCATGGCTGGAAAAGCGGACTGGAATCCGATGGCGTAGACGAATGCCGCAAGCATGCCCGCGAGCTGTTGAAGCACGGCGTGGATCTGATCAAGATCATGGCGACCGGCGGCGTAATGACTCCGGGCGTGGAACCGGGCAGCGCGCAGCTGACGATGGAAGAAATGAAGGCGGCGATCGACGAGGCGCACAAGGCTGACCGCAAAACCGCGACGCATGCCCAGGGCACCCAGGGAATCAAGAACGCTCTGCACGCCGGCATCGACTCCATCGAGCATGGCATTTTCCTGGATGATGAATGCATCGACTGGATGGTCGAACATGGAACATACCTGGTTCCAACGTTAGCCGCGCCGCGCTGCATTCTGGACGCCGGTGTGGAAAAAGGCATGAAAGATTATGTTTTGCGCAAAGCGAATCTGGTTGTCGACGCGCATATTGAAAGCTTTAAGAAAGCCTATCAGCGCGGTGTGAAGATCGCGATGGGCACGGACGCCGGCACGCCTTATAACTTCCATAACAATTCGGCGTTTGAGCTGGAACTGATGGTGGCCAACGGGATGAAGCCGATGGACGCAATCGTGGCTTCCACGCGCAACGGGGCCGACTGCATCGGCGTGCTGAAGGACTACGGCACGATTGAAGCAGGAAAAGTCGCGGATATCATCGCGATAGAAGGCGATCCGCTGCAGGATATTTCCTGTGTCCGCAAGGTCCGCACTGTTTATAAAGCGGGTGAAAAGCTGAAAGGCTGAAAACGGTGCTGTCTTGGATAATAAAAACAGCCGCGCTGATCGGATTGAAAAGTCTGATCAGCGCGGTTTTCTTTTGATTCTTCTGCAGGGGAAAGCTTTGGAAGTGTTTAAAAATGAAGTGCTTCCGTTTCGGCAATCTGCCGGACAAAGCGTAAAAATTCCTGGACGGCCGGACTGGGATCCTTAGCATAATGGAAACCATAAGCTAATGAATAATCCCAGTCGCACGGAATCGTCACCAAATCAGGATGGATATCCTTCCAGCACAACGGCGTCTGCAAACAATCCTGTTGGACGATACAGCGGCTGAAAACAGAGAGATCATAGCGCGGCACCTCGACGACATGAACACCGAGCGCTTTGGCTTCCTGCTGCAGACGATCCAGTTCATCAGACATGTTGGAACGGATGGTGACCAGTGTATAAGGCTGCATGTCCGCAAGTGTTAAACACGTTTTGGACGCTAACGGATGATCCCGCGCGACCGCAACGGCGATCGGGACCCGGAACAAACTCAGGAAGCTGCGGCTGTGCTGCCAGGGCTCGCCGTCATCAATTCCTTCTATAAGATCGGCTTTGTATGCTTCCGTATTCAAGGAAAGGTCAAGAAGTTCAATGGGGATCTGATCAGTTACTTCCTTTTGAAACCGTGTCCACAGCGGATAAAAAACACGGCATTTCATCAACAAACTCGTGCCGATCGTAATTTTCTGCTGATCGCGACGGTGAATCAGGATCAGATTTTCCTCAATTTCCCGGCAGGTCTGGATCAGCGGCCCGGCTTGTTGAAAAAGATAGTCGCCGGCCAGGGTGAGTTGAGTTCCGTGGCGTGTCCGTTTCAACAATGTCACCTGAAGATCCTGTTCCAAATTGTTGATTTGCTGGATCACGGCGCTGGGGGTAATGTAAAGTTTCTCGGCCGCTTTGGAAAAACTGCCGTTTTCGGCAACCTGAATAAACGTTTCCAGCTGATGATTAAGCATCCTTGATTCCTCCTGGTTCACTATCGAAAGCTCTCACTCTTGTTATAAGGTTTTCCTACAAACCATCATAAGGAATTCAGACTTCTTTTGCAAGTTGTTATGTGAAATAATGAACACATCGAGAGAAAAGGGAGGAAAAAACATGAGTTCTAAAAACATAACCCGCTGGGATTTCCTGAAGGGCGCGGCGGCCGGCGCGCTCGGCCTGGCGGCTGTCAGTCTGACCGGATGTGCTGTTAACGACGCTCCGGCCGCAAGCAAAGGAATCTATACGCCGGGGACGTATTCCGCACGCGTCAAAGGTTATTCCAGCTATATTCAGGTAGAGATGACATTCACAGCGGATAAGATTACCGATTGTACTATCGCCGCTGACGGAGAAACGGAATCGATCGGAAAGGCGGCCGCGGACGAGCTGGCGAAACTGATCGTCGAGAAACAATCCGTGGATGTGGAAACAACCGCGACGGCGGATATCACCGTTCCGGCGATTAAGAAAGCCGTTGGCAACTGTATCGCCCAGGCTCAGGGGCTGGCCGCCGCTCTGAATGAAAACACAGACAGCGATTCCGAAGACTGGCTGGGTGAAGCTCCGGAGATCGCAGATTCGCAGATTACTTCCACATTGGATACCAGCCTGTTGATCATCGGCGCGGGCAACGGCGGGATGATGGCCGCGGCGACCGCGGCGGACGCCAAGATGGATTTCATCCTGTGCGAACAGAATGAAACGCTCGGCGATACGCGGCACTGGATCGGCGCGCTGGACACCGAAGCGATGAAAAAGGCCGGGGTCACAGTACAGAAAGATCGGCTGTTGAATGAAATCGCCCGCTACGCTTCCTATAAGTGCGATATGGATGTCATCAAAATGTGGATGAACAACAGCGCGGAGATGATCAGTTATCTGGAAAGCCTGGGGTTAAGCGCGTCGGTCAATATCGCGCATGAGAATCATGTCGGCGGCAACCATATGGAATACTATGTACCGTCGATCTGGCATACCATCAGTGCGCCGGAAGGCAGCGAGTTCGCCGGGGCGATGGGCTGTGAGCGCAATCGCTTCCTGGAAAAACATATTCAGGACTTAGGCTATCAGGTAAATTATTCGATGACACTGGTGCGGCTGAATCAGGATGAAACCGGCAAAGTCACCGGTGCGATCTTCACCGACGCGAAGGGGGCCTATGTAAAAATCAATGCTGAAAACGTCATCCTGGCGACCGGCGGATATCCGGGCAATCCGAAAATGGTAAAAGCGCTGGCGCCGATCGTCAACGAATGCGTCACCGCCAACAGCTACTATGGTCCGGATACCGGCATGGGCATTCGCACCGGGATCTGGGCTGGCGCGAAGATGGACACGACTAATGCGCCGATGATCTTTGACCGTGGTTTGGTCGCGCCGGGCGTCAAGGCTGGTTATGTCGATGATGGGCAGGGCAACCTTGCTTTCCCAGGCACAGTTTATCAGTTTAATCCCGGCACGCAGCCGCATTTGAAGGTCAATAAAGAAGGCTTCCGGTTCGCAAATGAATCCTGCCCGTATGATTTTCTGAATCACGCGGCGTCTTTACAGACTGACGGTGTCTATGCGGCGATTATGGACGCCAATATCACCGACGCGATCCTGGCCTACGATCAATACGGCTGTGCTCAGATCTCCGTCAATATCGCAAAGAACGACGGAATTGTACCGATGATCGAAAGCTATGTCGAACAAGGCTTGATCTTCAAAGCGGATACGATTGAGGAACTGGCGGAGAAGCTGGGAATTCCAGCGGATAATCTGAAAGCGACAGTCGAGCGGTACAATGAATTGTGCGCGAAGGGTATCGATGAGGATTTTGGCAAAGAGGCGTACCGGATGCGTCCGGTCGCGGCCGCGCCGTATTACGGCTGCTTCCTGGGCGGCAGTCTGCTGACCACCTGCGATGGCCTGCGAATCAACCGCAAGTGTCAGGTTTATGATACGAACCATCAGATCATTGAAGGCTTGTATTCAATCGGAGATTGTTCAGGCAGCTTCTTTGCGGGCAATTATCCGGAATATTTCGTCGGCGTTGCGGTCGGCCGCACCATGACGCAGGGCCGGGTTGCCGTGAAGACGATCCTCGGCGAAGAACTGTAAGCTGAATCAGAAAAAGGAAAAGAATCAGGATTTCTGCTTTGAAAGCTGAACCTGATTTTTTTTGCTGAGAAAAGGGTGGGGAACAACCACTTGTCTGGGAAAGAAAAGAGAAAATCATCAATTCCCTCATTTTTGTGTTAATTTCTATGTAAAATTCGCTCATTTTTTTGTGTTTGAGAATGAGAAAATCGCTCATCTTTTCGCTTACCATCCGTAATCTTGAAGCAAGTTCCGTGAGGCTGAATGAAACCGGTTCTGATCTCTGCCTGAAAGAAAGCGGCGCTGTAAATTATGATGTAAAAAAGACCGCGAAGCTGCGGTCTTTTATCAGAGATCCAGTTTGATCCCTTCATCCAGGTTTTCCGGCCGGGGGGAGCCGTTTTTCTTTCTCTGTTTGACGCATTCCGTCAACAGATATTCAATCTGTCCGTTTAAAGATCGGAAATCATCTTCGGCCCAGGCCGCGATTTCCGCATAGAGCTTACTGGAAATCCGCAGCGGTACCTGCTTCTTTTCCTGATCTGCCACTAATATAAGCTTCCTGAATTGACGATTGGCTGCGCGTCTTTATTGCCGCACAGGACGACGAGCAGATTGGATACCATGGCAGCTTTTCTTTCTTCATCCAGCTCGACCATGCCCCCTTCGTTCAGTTTGTTCAGCGCCATTTCCACCATGCCGACGGCGCCGTCGACGATCATCTTGCGGGCGTCGATAATCGCGGAAGCCTGCTGCCGCTGAAGCATAACGGCGGCGATTTCCGGAGCATAGGCCAGATAGGTGATCCGCGCTTCCAGGATTTCCAAGCCCGCATCCTGAACCCGGTTTTGGATTTCCTTGCGGATTCGGCTGGCTACGATTTCACTGGAACCGCGCAGCGAGCCTTCATCCGGTTCGCCATCGCCCGTCGTATCGACATTCTGAGCGACGTCGTAAGGATACAGCCGCACGATATCACGCAGCGCGGCGTCGCACTGCAGCGACAGGAATTCCTTATAGTTATCTACCGCAAAGACCGCTTTGGCCGTATCGTTGACACGCCAGATGACCGCGATTCCGATTTCCACCGGATTGCCCAGGCAGTCGTTGATTTTCTGCTTGTTGTTATTCAACGTCATCACTTTCAGCGAGATTTTCTTTGTTGGCACAACCTGATTCTGCGTGCCGTTGCTGGTTGTGATCGCCCGCTCTGAGGAATTGACGTCGCCGCTCTGACGCAGCGTTGTCCGGCTGGCCGGGTTCACTGCGGATACAAACGGATTCACATAGTAAATTCCTTCTTCTTTTAACGTTCCGACATACTTGCCGAACAATGTCAGCACCAACGCTTCCTGCGGCTTCAGCACCTTAACGCCCATACACGGGATCCAGCCTAAAGTCAGCCAGGCCAGTGAAATGGCGATCAGTATGCCGCCCAGTGTATTGGTTTCAACCAGACTGATGCCGGCGATCAAGGCGACGACCGATAAGGCAAACGCAGCGACCAGAAGCATCAGCGGCATTAACCCTTTCCTGGCGTTTAAAATTTTTTCTTCCATCTTTGACGACCTCCTCTTGCTGATATCATTTTGATATCATTTCAATTTCTTGTCAAGCGTTTTCGTCAAGGTTCGTTAAAAATGTTCCAGAACCTGACATCTGATTCTTTAGAAGCGACCTGGAATCGTCGTGGAATAACTCAGCTTCCCAGGTTGGTTTCGCTGTTTTTATATCTCTAGCCTCAGGATTGATCAATGATCGTGGATTGCCGCTTTTATTCTAAGCTAAAGCTGATTGGCGGAATAAAACATGCAATCAAAAGAATAAAATGTAATTAAAAAGAATGAAACTAAGCTTATATCATTCTTTTTTTTCTTGATGTATTATTCTTCTTGCGTTGTAATTGTTCTTTGATAAGCTTATAATGAGGGAAAGAAAGTCGGGCTGCTGAATATGAAAAAAACAATGACAGTGAAAGAAGCAGCTATCCTTTGGGATATCTCAGATCGGCGAATTGTCGCTTTGTGTAAGCAGGGACGCATTGAGAATGCTATAAAAGAGGGGAACGAGTGGCGAATTCCTATCGGCACGCCTAAGCCTAAGGATCGAAGACGTCCTGAAAATCGAAAATCAGAACAAGTCAGCTTTCTGCCTTTGCCGGTTGGCGTTTCTGACTATAAAGAGACGGTAAACCGGTACTATTATGTAGATAAGACCTTATTGATTAAAGATTTTTTAGATGAAATCCCTAAAGTGTCTTTATTTACCCGTCCGAGAAGATTTGGAAAAACCTTGAATATGGATATGCTGCGTGTCTTCTTTGAAAAAACAGAGGAAGATACTTCAGTTTATTTTAAAGATAAATTGATCTGGAGTCAGGGGGAGAAGTATCAAAAACATCAGGGAAAATATCCTGTTATTTTTCTGAGCTTTAAGGATGTCAAACATGATAACTGGGAAGAAACTTTTCAAGATCTATCTTCGCTTTTATCCAAGGAGTTTTTAAGGCATAAAAATCTTATGGATAGTGCACAATGCAATGAACTTGATAAAAAGTATTATCTTGAAATTATCCACCAGACGTTGACAGAAGTCGATACGATGCGTGCGTTAGAAACACTGACGAAAATGCTGCATGAACATTATGGGATTGCGCCGCTGCTGATTATTGATGAATATGACACGCCGATTCAACAAGGTTATCTTAAAGGCTTTTATGATGAAGTTGTTCTGTTTATGCGTAACTTATTTTCAGGAGGGCTTAAAGATAACAGTCATCTCTCTTACGGCTTCTTGACAGGAATTCTTCGTGTGGCGAAAGAAAGTATTGTCAGCGGATTAAATAATCTCGTGATCAATTCTGTCTTGGATCATAAATACAGTCAATACTTTGGCTTTACAGCTGAAGAAGTAAGAGCAATGACTGAATATTACCAGATTGAAAATAAATATGATGAAATATGTGACTGGTATGACGGGTATCGCTTTGGTCATTCAAACATATTTAATCCATGGTCAGTAATTAACTATTTCAGAAATGAGTGCCGGCCTGAGCCTTATTGGCAAGCAACAGGAAATAATGATATCCTTGTGGAAATCCTATCGAATGTTGATGTTGACGTTATGAAGCATTTAGAATCTCTGCTGCAAAGAAAATCGTTTGTAACAAAAATTGATACAGATGTCATTTATCCTCAGATTAAAAGTGATCCATCGAGTATTTACAGTTTTCTGCTTGTTGCGGGATATCTAAAAATCGTAAGTTCCAATATGCAGTTAGGCGGATATACTCTGTGTGAAGTAGCGTTGCCAAATAAAGAAATCTCATCGATTTACAGCAAAGAAATTCTGGGAAAATTTGAAAATATCATACCGAGGTCTTCCGCGTTTGAAATTCAGGAAGCCATCTATAGACATCAGACAGATGAACTTCAAAAGGGATTATCAAAATTACTTTTGCGGTCAATCAGTTTTCATGACGGAGCGAATGAAATTTTCTATCATGGGTTAATCCTGGGATTATGCGCTATGCTGGATAATCAATATCGGGTAACGTCAAATCGCGAATCTGGTAAAGGACGTTACGATATTCAGCTTTGTCCTTATAATAAGCAAATGCCGGGGATTTTGATCGAGCTTAAAGCTGGAAAAGACTGCGATGAAAAACAGCTTCAAAAACTTGCAGAAACGGCGTTGAACCAGATCGAAATGCAGCGTTATGAGGCTGAATTGGTTTCAGCGGGAATTGAGAAAATTTTAAAATACGGCGTAGCCTTTTGTGGAAAAAAAGTCAAAATAGCTTCTAATTAATATGAAAAAAGGATAACCCTTGCTTCCGCAATACGTTTATCCTTTTTCTTCGTCAGATTCTTCGGCAGCTCCGCAGGGCAATCCGTCCGGGCGCTTCCATTTCATTTCCTGCCACAGGATTCTATAACTTCCAGATTAACGCGGCAACGGGTACCGATCCGGATCCAGCGGCCGCTGCAGCGTGACAAGATAGCCATGCTGAAACAGATCGCTGCTGAAACCGGCGGCAGCCACCTGCCATCCTTTTCGTCCCCATTGATTCAATTCTTTTTCTGCTTCGTCTAAATCATCGAAGACCAGAATTTTAAATTCCCACTGCATCGGTGCGCGCTAGGCGATGACGCCGAAATGCCGCAAGGCTTCAGCCACGCCGTCTTCATCAACGGAAGGCGCGATGTAATCCGCTGCGGCTTTGACGTTATCCTTCGCGTTGGCTACTGCGACGCCGACACCGGCCTTCACCAACATCGGAATATCGTTCTCCCCATCGCCGAAGGCCATGGTTTCCGCCCAGGAAATGCCCAGGCGCTTCAGAACGGATTCGATGGTGGTCGTCTTATCGTTGCCGGTGCTGTAAATATCATAGCCCTGCGGATAACTCCAGGTAAAGGTCAGCTCCGGGAACTGATCGGTAATCGATTCAACCTTCGCTTCATCACCGATGATGAACAGACCCATCGGCAGGCCGTGCGTCTTCTGATAATTCTGTTCGGCGGTATCGTCGATCAACAGCTTGCCGACGTCCTTTCCTTTCAGATAACCCCAGTGGAATTGATGGAAGTGCGACTGGCAGACGACCGATTCGTCAAACTTATAGCCGACGCCCAATTCCAGCTCATCGCACAGCTTGTTCAGGCGGATCATCGTGTCTTCCTGAATTTCATGCTTTTCAATAATTCCCTTGCCGGTTTCAATCAGACACTGGCCGTTGATCGTGACGTAATAATCCGGTTTCAGCGTATCGTGGACGTCCTGCTGAATGAAGTAATAAGCCCGGCCGGTGGCGATCAACAGCTTGATCCCCTGACGCTGCGCCTGATGCAGCGCTTCAACGACCGCAGGCCGGATCGTTTCCGAGCCGCGGGCGATCAGGGTGCCGTCGATGTCCAGAATCAACATTTTTACATTTTCCATATTTGTTTTTTTGTACTCTCCTCTGTCAGTTATCATACCGTGATTTTCATCGGGTGAAAAGAGCTTTTGAAGATTTTATTCGTAAAAGTTAAACATTGAATGAAATAATGTTTCAATGTTTCAACGCGTGAGCCAACCGTGGATGACGGCTCGGGAAAATTCCTGGATTTCCTTTTTTGACAGAGTTGAATCAGGATTGCGGATGACTTTATAGCGTTTGAGAGTCCACGGGAAACGGACACCTTATCGGGGGTGCGGCAGAGAAATCAGTCGTGAAAGAATTAATTAACTGTAAGGGCTTTCATTTTTGTCCGGCTTCTTCTATAATGGAATTAACTTGGTCTGACCAGTTAGGGGTGAACTATGGAAAATCAGGAAAAGAATTCGCAAATGATCGTCGACGATGTGATCGGTCAGATCGGCAGCGGACGGCTGAAAATCGGCGAAGCTCTGCCGTCGGAGCGGGAGATGACGCAGCTCTATCACGTCAGCCGCAGCTGCGTGCGGGAAGCGATGCAGGTGCTGGCGCTGTTAGGCATCGTGCGGATCCGTCCGAAGGAAAAGACGCGCGTCCAGGCCTTTCAAATCGAACCGTTCATCCAGCGGATTTCCCCGCTGTTGTTCGCGCAGAAGGGCTGCGAACAGGACATCGCTCAGTTCCGCTTGGCCGTTGAGATCAAAGCGGCGCAGCTGGCGGCTGAAAAAGGGGCGGATGAAGGTTTGATGGAGCTGGTGGCGGCGATGCGCCAGTGCGAGGATGAAGCGCAGGCAGCGCAGCTGGATCTGCAATTCCATAAAGCGCTGGTGCGCAACAGTGGCAACACCCTGCTGAAAATTGCGCTGGACAGCGTCGGCAGTCTGATGGAATATTCCGTCGCGCATAACCGCCGGCAGATATCCACGCACAGCTCGCTGGCGATTCTGATCGACCAGCACGAACAGCTGACCCGGGCGATCGCGGCCAGACAGACGGAAAAAGCAGCGGAGCTGATGAAACGGCATCTGCGGCTGGAAGAAAACAGGGAGGAAATAGAGAAGTGAACATTGTCGTATGCGTAAAACAGGTTCCGGCGACGCAGAAGGTCGAAGTCGATCCGGTTACCGGCGTCTTAAAACGGGACGGTATTGAAACGAAGATGAATCCGTATGATCTCTACGCGATGGAAACCGCGCTGCAGATCAGAAAGAAAACCGGTGCGAAAATCCATGTGATCACGATGGGGCCGCCGGCCGCCAAAGCGGTGCTGCAGGAAGCGTTCGCGCTGGGGGCCGATGAGGGCTGGCTGTTGACCGACCGGAAGTTTGCCGGGGCCGACGTGTTGGCGACCTCGTATACAATCGCCTCTGGAATCCGTCAGATCGATCATGTCGATCTGATTCTGTGCGGCAAGCAGACGACTGACGGCGACACGGCTCAGGTTGGACCGGAAATGGCCGAGGTTCTGGGAATTCCGCATATCAGCTGGGTTACGGAGCTGATCGACGCCGACGATCAGGCCTTGATTGTTAAGCAGGATCTGACCGAGGTCGAAGCGGTGGCCCGGATTCCTTATCCATGCCTGATCACGGTGGAAAAAGGAATTTTCCAGCCGAATCTGCCGTCCTATAAACGCGCGAAGGAAGCCGCGGACAACCCGATTCACACGCTGAGCGCGGCGCAGTGCCGGACCTTGGATCCATCCCGAATCGGTCTGTCAGGCTCGCCGACCCAGGTCGAGCGGATTTTCACGCCGACCCATGATGTGAAGACGATGCGGCTGGACGGGCCGGAAGCGGAAAGCGCGGCCAAGCTGGTCGCGATTCTGAAAGAAGATAAAATGTGGGAGGAGGAAAACGCATGAGCGGCTTAGTGATCGATCCTAAAAAATGTACGCGCTGCGGTTTGTGCATCACCCAGTGTCCGTTTAACGCTATGGCGATGGTCGACGGTCAGGTCCAGATCAACGCCGCCTGCAAGATGTGCCGGATGTGTCTGCGCAACTGTCCGAGCCAGGCGATCAGCGAACAGGTAGACGCGCCGCAGCCGCAGATCGACAAATCCCAGTGGCACGATATTCTCGTCTATGTTGAACACAGCGACGGCCGGATTCATCCGGTGACGCTGGAATTGATCGGGAAGGCGCATGAGCTGGCCCGGGTTATCGGGCAGCAGGTTAACTGTCTGATGATCGGTGATCACATTGAACAGGCGGCGGATTCCCTGCTGGACTACGGCGTCGCCAACGTCTATCTCTACGAAGATGCGCGGCTCCAGTATTTCCGTGCGGATAATTATACCGAAGTGTTTGAGGACTGCATTCAGCGCAGTCATCCGGCGGTCGTTCTGGTCGGCGCAACGGTCAGTGGCCGTTCGCTCGCTCCGCGCACCGCGGCCCGCTTCCGCACCGGCTTAACGGCTGACTGTACGGTTCTGGAAATGCGGGAGAATACCGATCTGGTACAGATCCGGCCTGCTTTCGGCGGCAACATCATGGCTCAGATTCTGAACACCAATCATCGTCCGCAGTTTGCGACGGTGCGCTATAAAGTGATGGATCCGGCGATGAAGCAGGCCCGGATCGGAAAGGTAGTGTCCTGTCCGATCGATCCGGCCAAGCTGGATTCCAAGATTGAATGGCTGAAAATTGAAAACAAGGAACAGGAGGTCAGCATTTCCGACGCTGAAGTACTCGTCGCGGTCGGACGGGGTGTTAAGGATGAAAAGACGCTGGCGCTGATCGAAGCATTAGCGCAGAAGCTGCATGCCCAGATGGCCTGCAGCCGGCCGGTTGTGGAAAGCGGACGCTACGATGTCCGCCGTCAGATCGGTTTGTCCGGCCGAACGGTGAAACCGAAGCTGATCCTGACCTTCGGCATCAGCGGGGCGATCCAGTTTACCGCCGGGATGAAGGGGGCGGAGAAAATCATCGCCGTCAACACCGATCCGCAGGCTCCGATCTTTGATCTGGCGCATGTCGCGGTCATCGGCGACGCCGGGCAAATCGCTGAAAATATGCTTAAAGAAATGGAGGGAGAGACCGTATGTTCCGCAAACTAGAAACCCGGGATATCGAAGCGCTGAGCGCGATCACCGGACGGGATTATGTCAGTGTCCGTGATGAAATTCATCCCGATTATACGCATGACGAAATGACCCACTACGGCTGTTTTGACCCGGAGCTGGTCATCCAGCCGGGCTGCACGGAGGAAGTTTCACAGATTCTGGCCTATGCCGATCAAGAACATCTGCCGGTTACGACCCGCGGCGCGGGCACCGGCCTATGCGGGGGCTGCGTGCCGATCCATGGCGGCATCGTGATGTCGATGATGCGGATGAATAAAATTCTGGAAATCGACGAACAGACGATGAACGCCGTGCTGCAGCCGGGCGTGCTGCTGATGGAAATTATTGAGGAAGCGGCGAATCATAATCTGTTGTACGCACCGGATCCAGGCGAAAAGAGCGCGTCGGTCGGCGGCAATGTTATGACCAACGCCGGCGGCATGCGGGCGGTGAAATACGGCGTGACCCGCGATTATGTGCGCGGCCTGGAAGTCGTGCTGGCGAACGGCAGTGTGCTGACGCTGGGCGGCAAGACCTCGAAGAACAGCTCCGGCTATTCCTTAAAGGATCTGATCGTCGGTTCCGAAGGCACGCTGGCCGTCGTTACGAAGATCACGATGAAGCTGCTGCCGAAGCCGCGGGCGATGACTTCCTTGTTGATTCCGTTTACGACGCTGAAGGACGCGCTGACACTGGTGCCGAAAATCATGCGGCTGCCGGCGGTGGCAACGACGATCGAATTCATGGAAAAGGAAGTCATTCAGGATGCTCAGGATTACCTCGGCAAGGATTTCCCGAACAAGGAATTCAATGCTTATCTGATCGTTTCCTACAGCGCCAACACACCGGAAGAAATGCAGGCGATGATCCACGACTGCGCCGAACTGGCCTTGCAGGAAGGGGCGGAGGACGTCTTCATCTCCGATACCGAAGAACGCCAGAGCAGCATCTGGGATGCCCGCGGCGCGTTTTTGGAAGCGATTAAGAATTCGACGACGCAGATGGACGAATGCGACGTCGTCGTGGATATCGACAAGGTCGCCGACTTCTGTCAGTTTGCCCGCGATCTCTCAATTCAGGAAGACATCCGCATCCGCAGCTTCGGTCATGCCGGCGACGGCAACCTGCATATCTATGTGCTGAAAGACGCGCTGCCGGAAGATGAATGGCAGCGGAAAGTCGCGCGCTGCATGGACGCGCTGTACGCGAAAGCCGCGGCGATGAAGGGTCAGGTTTCCGGCGAACACGGCATCGGTCATGCCAAGCGCGACTATCTGAAACAATCGCTGGATCCGGTTCAGATCGAGCTGATGAAACGGATCAAGGCCGCCTTTGACCCGAACGGAATTCTCAATCCGGGCAAAGTCATCGGCTGAGAAGAATCGAAAACCACGGCTTCGTCCTTCTAAACTACCTGCAATCATCGTTTAACAGAAATCAGATCCATTCAAGACTCCGGCCGCCGCCGGGGTCTTTTCAGTTTTCCACAATGAAAACCAGCGGAAAGAGCGAATTGTTTGAAAAAGCGTTGACCTGTCCCCTGGGGACTGTGTTATGCTCACAAGCGAGGTGAGCGGAATGCTGCTGAAAGAAGTCATGCAAAAGAGCGGGCTGACCCGCAAACAAATAGAAATACTCCAACAAAAGGGCTTGATTCATCCGGCCAGAGAAGAAAACGGATACCGCAATTATACCGAGCAGGATCTGAAAATGCTGAAACAGGTCAACTTTCTTAAGAAATTTGAGTTCACGCTGGACGAATGCCACGCCCTGTTGATCCAAGGCGACACAGCCGTTCTGGATCAGAAACGGGAACAGCTGTTGTCCCAACGCTACCGGCTGGATACCGCGCTGCAATATCTGGATCATCTCAAGGATCCCGATACCCAGCAGGTTGACCTGGAATCCGTGGAACAAACGTTCGATCTCTATGATCAGATCAGTGCCGGCCAGCGCGGACAGAAAATCATCCAGATGGAGAAGGAAATCGTCAAAGCGCAGGTATCGTTTAATAGTTTAATCGAATACACATTCGGCATCGGTTTTTCCATGACGGCGATGATATCGCAGCAGAATCTGCGCCTGATAATTTTGATCGTCACCATGCTGCTGGTGCAGGGAATGAAGTCGTCAACGCGATTCCGCTGGCTGATCCTGCGGATGGGTCAGCTTTTGAGAGTGATTTAAATTTGAGGTTCAGCGCGGATTAAAGAACAAACCCGCGCTTTTTATTTTTCCGGGAATGTGACAAAATCGTTAGTTCACCGCAAGCCAAATCCATGGTGAAGAAACGGCTGCACGCGTAAAATGAAAAAGGAAAGCAGGCAGATCCTGGAAAAAACGCTTGCTTTCCATCGAAATCAGAATATAATATGATTCAAGAAAGATTAATAAGAAAAAAAAGAAATGGGAGATAAGATAAAAAAGATCAGAAATAATTTGAAAAAGGATTGACAAACAAGAAAATGTGTATTAATGTGTTACTGTCTTAATACAAAAATCTTATGAAGATCTTTAGGAATCCTTTCGCTGGGTTTTAGCCTTGGACTTTATAATGAAAAACGATTGAGCATGACAGGGAGGGAAGTTCATGTCAGAAGCTTTAATAGAAATCAGGGATCTCTGTAAAATATACAATCCGGGCGAGGTTGAAGTCCGCGCGCTGGATCACGTCAGTCTGACGATCAACCGCGGCGAGCTAGTCGCGATTATCGGACAGTCGGGTTCCGGCAAATCCACTTTGATGAATCAGCTGGGCTGCCTAGATGTTCCGACTTCCGGCGATTATTTTCTGAGCGGTCAGAACGTTGCCAAGCTCAGCGATAACGAATTGTCGGATATCCGCAACCGGGAGATCGGCTTTATCTTCCAGGGATTTAACTTAATTCCCAATCTGACAGCTGTGGAGAATGTCGAGGTCCCGTTGATTTACCGCGGTATCGGCAAGCGCGAACGGCGTCAGCTGGCGGTGGCGTCGCTGGAAAAGGTCGGATTGGGTCACCGGCTTGATCACAAGCCGTCGCAGATGTCCGGCGGGCAGCAGCAGCGCGTTGCGATCGCGCGGGCCATCGCCGCAGCTCCGCCGTTGATTCTGGCGGACGAACCGACCGGCAACCTGGATTCTGCGTCAAGCAAGGAAATCCTGCAAATTTTAAAACAGATGCACGCCAGCGGGCGCACGGTCATCCTGATTACGCATGACAATGAGATCGCCGCGCAGGCCAGGCGGATTATCCATATTCGCGACGGAAAGATTGATTCTGATACAATTAACGAGGGAGGAAAGTAACAATGGATGAAAAACAAGTGGAACGGGTTGAAGTCGAAACACTGGAACTGGAAAAGAAGCCGGGTAAAAATAAACAAAAACGGATACTGACGATGCCGAAGAAGAAAACCGTTATTCTCGGGGCGGTTGGCTTGTTAGTCCTGGCTGTTGTCATTTCGAATCTGACGCGCAAGCCTTCGCTGCCGTCTGTCGCGGTGACGCCGGTGACGCGGGGCAGCGTCGAGCAGACGCTGGATACCAGCGGTCTGGTTTCCTCTTTATCGGAGAAGACGTATTTCTCGCCGGTCAGCGCCAACGTCGCGCAGCTGCCGGTTGCGGTCGGCGATAATGTCAGCGCGGGCGATCTGATCGTTGGCTACGATCTGGATTCGATTCAGGAACAGGTGCAGAAAGCGAACCTGGAGCTGACGGCCGCCCGCAGCGGATATCACGACAGTCTGAACAAAAGCAACGAGAAGGCCGACGAATACAGCCAGGCTAAGCACGATGCTGAAAAGCTTTATGCCGAGGCCAACGAGCTGCGCGACAAGGTGGCTGGACTGAAGGATCAGCTGGCGCAGGCCCAGAAGGAACAAGCCGGGCAGGAAGCCGGCAATGCGGCCAATCAGCAGAAAATTGCCGAGCTGCAGAAGGAAGCGGCGGATCTGGAAACGGCGCAAGCCCAGCTGGAGCTGCAGATCGCCGAGAAGCAGCGGCTGATTGCCGAAAAACAGGCGGAGCTGGATGCGCTTGTCAACCCGCCGGAACCGGATCCTGCGGCCAGTCCTGCGCCGATCGAGGATTCCAGCGATAAAATTGAGCAGCTGAAGCAGGAAATCAGTACGCTGCAGGGCGAGCTGGACGTTCTGAACAAGACGCAGGCCGATAATGATCAGCGTCAGAAGCAGATTGCCGACGAGATCCAGCAGCTCCAAAGCGCCGGGGGCGCGGCGGCGGCCAAGGTCGTCCAGCTGCAGGCGGATCTGGAAAAAGCATCGACAGAATTAAGTCAGAAGGAAACGGAATTGGCCAAGCGCGAGAGTGTCCGCGATTCCGCCCAGGCTTCGATTCTGTCCAATGAAATGAAAACCCAGCTGCAGGCAAATACGAATCTGAGTGAGCTGGCCGCGATGAGCACCAACGAACTGCTGCAGCTGGCCCGCGCCGGCATCAAGGCGGAATTCTCCGGCATCGTCACCAAGGTCAACACCAAGGAAGGCGCCGCGACTGCCGAAGGCACAGAGCTGATTACCGTCGCTTCCAACCGCGAGGTTATGGTCGAAATTTCAATCACGAAATACGACCTTGAAAAAATCGCAGCCGGACAAAAAGCAGAAATTACCTTAGCCGGTCATCAATACACCGGCACAGTTGAGAAAATCAGCCGGGTGGCCGAGGCTAACGCTCAGGGCACGCCGGTGATTCATGCCCAGGTTCGTTTCGATAATCCGGACGACAACATCTTCTTAGGCGTGGAGGCCAAGGTTTCCGTCAACACCGCCAAAGCGGAGAACGCATTGCTGGTGCCGGTGGAAGCGATCAATACCGATCGTCAGGGCAGTTTTGTCTACGCGGTGGAAAACGGTCTGTTAATCCGCAAAACAATTGAAATCGGCGTGACCTCCGATGACGCTGCAGAGATTAAGTCCGGTCTCAGCGAAGGCGATCTGGTCGTGCTGAGCGCCGCCGCAGGACTGCAGGAGGGAATGCAGGTTACGCCTGTCCAGCAGTAAAGGAGGCCGCAGATGACGCAGCTATTTGAATATATAAAGATGGCGGTCAAGAACATCCGCGCCAACAAGGGGCGGTCGATTCTGACGATGCTGGGCATTATTATCGGCATCTCCTCCGTTATCATGATTATGGCGATCGGCAACGGCGCCAAGGGAACGATCAGCGACGAACTCAACAGTATCGCCGGGGGTCAGATCTATATTTACGCAAGTCAGAATTACACCGCCGGGGAACCGGTGGCAATCACGGAGAAAGACATCGACACGATCAAAACGAAGATCGAACATGTCAAGGGTGTCACGCCGACGCTGGGCGCCTGGGGCAGCGCGATGACGCAGAAAGGGACCTTTGATTTGTCGATCAGCGGCGGCAATCCGGATCTGGGCGCGATGTCGGTGCAGCCGATGCTGCACGGCCGCTATTTTGACCAGTCGGATTTTGAAGACGCCCGGTTAGTCGGCGTGATCGGCGAAGCGGATGCCAAGAAGCTGTTCGGGACGGCCGATATCGTCGGCATGTCAATCGAAGCCTCGATGATGAACGTCACCAAGGATATCCGCATCATCGGCGTGCGGAAGGACGTCGAGGGGACCTTTGTTTCCACAACCTATGAAGGCGCGCCGATTTCAATGGAAATGCCGTATACCGCGCTGCAGGCGTTCGATATCGGCACTGATGATTTCGGAAGCATCTATATTATTTCCGAAGGCAACGAATATTCCGCGGCGGTCGCCCAATCGGCGCTGAGTCTGCTTGACAGCCGCCATCAGACCCAGGGCAAAGGCGCGTTTCTGATGCAGGAATTCAACGAACAGATGGGACAGATTAACGAAGTGCTGAACATGATCACGACGTTTATCTCCTTTGTCGCGGCGATCAGTCTTTTAGTCGGCGGGATCGGCGTCATGAACATCATGTTGGTGTCGGTTACAGAAAGAACCCGGGAGATCGGTATCCGCAAAGGTCTGGGCGCCCGGACAAGTTCGATCCTGTGGCAGTTTCTGGCCGAATCGGCGATCATCACGGCGATCGGCGGCATCATCGGGATTATTCTGGGCATCGGCGGGGCGGAGCTGTTGTGCTTGGTGATGCCGCTGACTCCGCGCATCAGCCTGTCCACCATCCTGATCGCGACGCTGTTCTCTTCAGCCATCGGTATCTTCTTCGGGATTATGCCGGCCCGCAAAGCAGCGAACCTTTCGCCGATTGAAGCGCTCCGCCGCGATTAAGCGAATGACTTGTGTCAGCGAAGAAAGAGGAAAAAAAGAATAGATCAGATTAAAACCGGAATGGATAGACGGACGCCGCTGTTCCGGTTTTTTTTCTTGCGGCGGTTAAGCAGAGTCTGTCAATTTCCTTAAGAACGTCAAAAGTGGAGTTTGGACATGATATAATAAAAAAAGAATGGGGGGAATTCGATTGGAAGAAATCTTAGCACAGCTAAACCGGCAGCGGGGACGGATTATGGCGGCGACATTGATCGGCGGCAGCTTGATCGGCTTGGGTGTTCTCTTGTTATTTACAAGCTTTTCCCTTGGAATTCTGATCGGGCTTGCCGGGGCGGGGATCATCCTGGGGATCAATCTGACGGAAAAACCGAAATATATCCGGGCCTATAAGAATCAGGTTGTCTTAGCGGTGCTGAAAGAAATGTTTGACGATGTGGAATTGAATATCGACGCGGGGTTTAATCAGGAATGGGTTGAGGACGCGCATTTCATCCCTACGGGCAACCGTTTTTTCAGCGATGATCAGCTTTCCGGCAGCTACCGCGGTTGTCCGTTTCGCCGCAGCGATATTCTGACCCAGCAGGTGACGCATACCGGGAAAACGACGACGGTGACGACGTTGTTTGAAGGCCCGTGGATGGTGTTTGAATTTCCCAAGAGCTTCGGGCACTATCTGTTGGTCAGGGAAAAGGAGTTTCTCTCCAATGGTAAGCCGGGCGGCTGGTTCAGCGGATTAAAGACGGAGCGGATTGAGATGGAAAGCGAAGCTTTTAACGGAAAGTTTGAGGTGTATGCCGAGGATGAACACGAAGCGTTTTATCTGTTGACACCGTCGTTTATGGAAAAGCTGGAACAGGCCGAACATGAACTCGACGGCCGGATGTATTACGGCTTTTTCGGCCATGAGTTCCACGTCGCGGTGGATAACCGGCAAAACAGCTTTGAGCCGCCGGTGTTTACGGCGATCAAGCCGGCGCAGCTGGAGGAGATCCGGAAGGAAGCACATCTGGTGTGCGAGCTGATCGACCTGCTTCATCTCGCGGGCAGAGAACGCGGGGAACGGCCGGAGCTTTAAGCTCAAAATGTTGCGAAACAAGCGGATTTCATTTCAGAAATTTCAGCAATAAACCAGATAAGAAGGAGGGGAAAGAAGGATGATGATTTTGTTGATCGGGGCGATCGCATTGATCGTATATGGCATACTTCTTTACAATCAATTAGTCCGGAGCCGGATTAAATGTGAAGAAGCTTTGTCGGGGATCGATGTCGCGTTGGTGAAACGGTATGATACGCTGACCAATATCCAGGAAACGGTGAAAGGATATGTCAAGCACGAACAGACGACGCTGGTTGAATTGACAAGATTGCGTGCGACGATGACGCTGGAAGAAAAGGCAGAGCTGGCGGATCAGTATGCTCAGGCTCAGAACCGGCTGATGATGTTGGCAGAAGGTTATCCGCAGCTGCAGGCGTCCGCGAATTTTCTGCAGCTTCAGGAAACGATTGCTGATGTTGAAGAACACCTGCAGGCAGCCCGCCGGGCGTACAACGCCAATGTGGCGCGGTACAACGAGAAGCTTCAGATGTTTCCATCCAGTCTGATCGCCGGAATGATTCATGCGGAAGCCAAAGCCTTTTTCCAGGCCGAGCTGGATCAGCGTGAAAATGTGAATGTTTCATTTTAAAGAAAAAAAGCAATCGGAGAGCTGTAGCACAAACGTTACAGCTTTTTAAATAGAAAGAAGAGCACAAAAGATCGGAAAAGGAAATTGAAAACAAAACGGTATTGAGTTATAATAAGCTCAGAAAGATTAACTCAAAAAAGTATTTTTACAAATTTCAATTCTTTTAGGGGGCTTTTCCTGATTTTCCGCAATATTAATATTAGGAGGCTCCTGAATATGAAACAAAATAACTTACTTCTCAACATTTCCGATCAACAATTACAGCAGGTGGGACTGACCCGCGCTCAGGCTAGAAAAAGTCTGGCCGCCCTTGATTATCGGGATAACGACGTGTTCCGTCATGTGATGAACGCGGAGAATCCGGTTTCCCGAAAGATTCTGACGATGTATCTCTCGGATTTGCTTCATCGGCGGATTGTGTGGATAGGATCGGAAGCGACAGAACCGGTGAAGGCAAACTTCCGGGAGAAAGGGGTCCGCTATGATGTCATGGTGAGGATTCGGGATGACCAGGGAAAGCCGATGCTGGTGAATTTAGAAATGCAGAATTATCGGATGGCGGAATCGTTATCGCT
>ERZ1106981.178-NODE-178-length-55741-cov-40.685684_pt1 | contig 55741 bp, 53 predicted proteins | sample MGYA00403692_ERZ1106981 | MGnify/ENA primary metagenome ERZ1106981 (study PRJEB35170, sample SAMEA104062431) | human gut metagenome | biome: human gut; feature: human-associated habitat; material: faeces | place: Denmark | collected 2012-06-22 ... | reverse complement strand
ATACTTTATAAAAAGTGGAGGAAAAAGTAATGAAAAAAGAAATCATTCGATCAACAGTCCATCTTCTTACCCTTTCATTGATCGCAAAAATCCTTTCCTTTTTTGTCCGGATCGCCTGCGCGCGCATTCTCAGCGCCGAGGCGATGAATTATTACAGTCTGACGATGCCGACGACGGTGTTCCTCATCACGCTCGGCCAGATGGGGCTGCCCAGCGCCGTCAGCAAGATCGTCGCTTCGCGCCAGGACTACACGCCGGTGTTAAAAGCGTCCGTTCTGCTTTCGGTGATCAACAACCTGCTTCTGACGGTCTTTTTCATCATCGTGATCCCGTTGCTGGCGGCCGTCGTCTTGAAGCAGCAGGTTCTGATTCCGGTGCTGCGCGCGGTCGTACCGATCATTCCGCTGGTCAGTATCTCAGGGCTGCTGAAGGGGTATTTCATGGGCCGGCAGGAAATTATCCCGCCCACAGCCTGCCAGATCAGCGAGGAAATCACGCGGATTCTCTTTCTGATCGGCTGCTTCACACTGGCGCCGACGACCGATCCGGTTAAAATGGCATCGATCGCGGTGTTTTCGATGTCGGTTGGAGAAATGGGCAGCATCGTCCATCTGCTGATTGCGCTCAAACGTAAAAAAAGGGTGCTGCATCACGTCAGCACCTTAACCGGTTCCTGGCATTGGGAGACCGTCAACGAATTGCTCAGCCTGTCGCTGCCGATGACCGGCAGCCGTTTAATCGGTTCCTTGACAAGCTTTCTGGAGCCGATGTGCCTTGTGCTGTTCGCCGGCGTCCTGCTTCAGCAGCAGCTGATCACAACCTACGGCCAGCTTAACGGCTACGTCATGCCGTTATTGACACTGCCCAGCTTTGCGACGATCGCTCTAAGCAACTGGCTGCTGCCTTCGTTCACCTACCAGGCCAGCCGGCACCGCATGGACCATGCCCGCAAACAATTCTTTCAGATCGGCTTGTGCTGTCTGGGCATCGGCTGCGCCAGCGGACTGACGTTGTTCTGCTTCGCCGAGCCGATCTGCCAGCTGCTCTATCACCAGACGCAGATGGTCGGCTTGCTGCGCTCATTGGCCCTGCCGTTTATTCTGTATTCGATCCAGCCTTGCTTAAGCAGCGTGCTGCACGCGCTCGGCCAGAGTCAGAAGGCGATGATCGACACGACCTGCGGCTGCCTGACGCGCTTAGCCTGCATCAGCTTTCTGACGATTCCCTTAGGCACGCAGGCTGTCGGAATCGCGTTAGTCAGCGGTATGCTGGTGACGACCGTGCTGCATCTCGGCCGGGTTCTGCGCTGTCTTTTTCAGGACGAAAAAGCCGTTCTTCTGCCACAGGCATAAGAACACATCCGCCGGATCTGAGATGCCTTCGGTTTCCAGCTGTTCGCGCAGCCATGCCTCGTCCTTGCCGATGGCCTGAAGCACCTGCTGCTGCACGATGCCGTCGGAGATCAGCGGATCCTTCCACTTCAGCTTGCTGGCATCTTTTTTCAGCACGGTCAGCGTGCCGCTGTTTTCCAGGATTGCAAACTGAACCTCCTCCGGCGTCGATATGTCCTTATCGCGCAGCTGATACATTAAATCGTCGATCGTATAGCGCTGTTTCTTCATCTCCCGCTGGTCGATCATGCCGTTATAAATGATCAAACTCGGTTTTCCTTCAAAAAAGTCGCGCCATTTTTTCTTTTTCAGACAGGCCCAAGCGATGAGGATCTGCAGCACCGTCAGCGTCAGGATTGCGATCAGCGCTTTCCAGATACTCTGGTCAGGTTCAGAAATGGACAGAGCGTAAACCTCCGACATGACGAAATAGATGACGATATCCAGAACGCTCAGTTCGCCGACCTCGCGCTTGCCCATCACCCGCAGCGAGATGATGATGATCAGATAGAAAAAGATACATTTTGAAACGAGTTCAACATATTCCACTTTGACTTCCTCCTGTTGACATAATTCAGCATTTCCAGCGTAAGATGGGAGTGAGGTGACATCATGAAACACTTGCTTGACCCCTATCTCAGACTGGCCGCCGTCTTTCTCGGCGGTTCCCTCTTAGTTTCGTTCTTATTCAGCGTTTTATACTATTTTAACTGGATGGGAACGCCGATTTATCAAATTGGCTGTCTTTTATGCGGCGTGCTGCTGTATGCGATGTGCGGAATTCTATTCGCTCAGAAAGCCAAGCGCAAGGTGCTGCTGCAGGCGCTGGTGCTGTTAATCGTGCTGGTGGTGCTGGGCGTGCTGCTGATGGAAGAGAAAAGCTGGGCTGCTCTCGGCGCGTTGGCAGCGAAGGGAATCTGTTTTCTGGCCGGCTGCGTCGTGATGATCGGCAAACATAATTAATGTCTTTTCCCTTTGGACGGCGATGAAAATGCCCATCGCCTTTTTTTATTGTTTGAGCGCGGTCATCCTCAAAACCTGGACATGCGGCTCGGTTTTTGGACTTGGATGATCCCCAATCAAAGAGAAAAATCATGGACGGAGCTGCCTGCCGCATTTTAAGCTTTTTGTCTGCAGACGGACTTCTTCCTCGTCTTTGCGTTGTTGAAGCTCAGAACGCCTACGACTTTTCATTTTCACGATCAATCACTTGAGAATGGATCTGGGTTTTCCAACTAAAAAAGGAAACATCAGGTTCGCTGATCTTTCCTTTATTGTGCTGCTTTCTCTTTTCATCCGGAAGTTCCGGCTTTGCTTTCTCCGCCCAACGTCCGATGATTCACCCCCTGGGCACTGAATAGCAAACGCTAGTCGTTGATCATCATATTTAAAATGACCTGATCGGTGATCCGCATTCCATCCCGGCTCAGCTTGCCGACAGCGTCGATCGTCTGTTCGATATCATGCTTGATGATGCCGGTATCTTCCTCAAACGCGATGTTGTTGAGCGCCATCTGATGCGCGATCACGCCGCAGCTTAATGCGGAAGCGATTTTGCTGGCACAGGAAGGCTTTGCCCCGTCGCAGATCATGCCGGAAATTGTCCCGGCTAAATTCGTAATTGTCATCTCGATCTGACGCAGATTGCCGCCGGCCAGCCAGGTGATCGCGCTGAACGCGCCGCACGCCGCGCTGACGGCGCCGCAATAAGCCGACAACCGGCCGATCCCAGTCTTTAAATGCACGGTGATCAGATTGCTTAAGGCCAGCGCCTGGAACATTTTTTCCTCGCTGATGCCTTTTTCCCGGGCGTACACGACAACCGGGACCGAGCAGGTCATGCCCTGATTGCCGCTGCCGGAATTGACGACGACCGGCAGGTTGCAGCCGCTCATCCGCGCGTCGGAACCGCTGGCGGCATACGCGATGACCTTCGTAAACAAATCGTTGGGATTGTTTTTCATCATAATCCGGCCGACCTGCGAACCGAATGGATTCTTTAAGCCTTCCTCGGCGATCGCCATGTTGCATTCCACCTGCTTTTCAAGCAGCGGCCGAATTTCGCTGAGATCTTCATTTTCAACATAAGCGACGATCGATTCCACGGTCAGCCGGCTACGGTCAATCGCGCTGACCGGCTGACTAGAACAATCATCCTTATCCAGCAGAACTTCTCCGTTCTTTATAATTTTCGTAATGTTGGTATGCTCGCGCTTGATCTGCAGCTGAACCTGATTTTCAGCCTGTTCCAGAACCGCCCAGATCTGCAGGTTTTCCTCGCCTTCAATCAGTTCCACCTTGCATAAATCGCTCTTTAACAGCTCCTTGACCCGCGCGACGTCCTGCGCTGTGCTGCCGGCGATAACCTGCAGGCCTTTTGACGCGTCTCCGCAGACAACGCCCATCAACGCCGCAGTTTTAATTCCTTTTAAATTCACGGTGTTGGGCACGACGACGCCTTTCACGTTCTTCACAATGTTGCCGGAACAGCGCACCGTCATTTTCTCCGGGAACGCCCCCAGTACTTCTTTGGCCTTCGCGCAGGCATAAGCGATCGCGATCGGCTCGGTGCAGCCCAGCGCCGGAATCAGTTCTTCTTTCAATATCGGATAGACAAGCTCTTTAATCCCTTCAGGCATGGATATTCCTCCTCGTTTCTTTTCCGCTTCCTGGGTCGTATTCCCCGCAGCTTTTTTTACGGTATCAAAACCGGATTGATCTGGTTTTTTACTCTGCTTTCATTATACCGTGTTCCCAACGGAAATTCATCCAGAAATTCGACCAGAACTCCGATTTATTCCCCATGTTTTTCTATCCGCTGAAAGCGCTGACTTAACTCCGCTTTTCCGCAAAAAAACCGGATAGGTCATCCGGTTACAGAGATTCGTTTCGGTTTTCCTCTGCGGTTTGGGTTTGAATTGCCTGCATTGTCTTTTGAATATCCTTCGCGATCAACCTCTGCATCGTTTCCGGCACATCCTGGATCTGCGCCCCGGTTAAAGCGGCGAGGATCGAAGGCTTAAGCGAGGGATGGGCGGCGCTCAGGGAAGGCAGGGCCTGAATACACTGGCGGCGTGTGATCGGTTTGGGATCCTGAATTAATTCCAAGCAGAAAGGCAGCGCAGCGGCGCAGGTCTTCTCCTTTACCCACCGGGCATTGGCAGCGATCAAAAGCAGGCCGCGGGTGCGGACATAAGACTGAGGGTCCTGAAGCAGCACCACGAACCTGTCAAAATAATATGAAACCTCCGCGCGGGTCTCACTGATCGCCAACAGGTGCTTCAACGCCTGATACGCGGTCTTCTGATCTTTGTTTTTCAGTTCTTCAATCTGAGCTTCAATCGGATTCATCTGCGATCACCTCGTTCTCATTAGACCATTCTGACCTCGTTCCGTCAATCCTTTTTGCCGATCGATTCAAGCGTTCTTGTCTCCGGTCTTTGTGTGATCAGATCCGTCCGTTTTGATTATTCGCAGAATAACGGTTCAATCTGACCGCGGATGAAGTCGATCCGGTCTTTGACCCGTGGCACAAACGTGGACGCGATCGCGACGACGAGGTTTTTCTGCGGATTGACGTAGATCGCATTGCCGCCGTCGCCCAGCGCCGCAAACGAAGACTCCGCTTCCTCCACGATCCACCACAGATAGCCGTAATTCAAATTTCGTTTTTCCCAGCAGCTTTGCGTGCGGGTGCTTTCCTTCAGCCAGGCTTGGGGGATGATCTGTTTTCCGTCCACTTGACCACCATGGATGCAGCACTCGCCGATCGCCGCCATTTCCCGCGCCGATAGTGTCAGCCCCCATCCGGCAGTATTGATCTTGTTCGGTCCGCAGACCCAGCAGCTGTTTGTCGTCGCCTTGTAAAAATCCATCTGTTCTTCTTTCGTTTCAAAGAAAAGGCTTTTCTCTATGGCAATGCCCAGCGGATTAAACAAGTGTTCCCGGGCATAGTCGAGCACCGTTTTTCCGGTTGCGCGCGTCAGGATTCCGCTCAGTATATCCGGGCCGATGATCGGCGCATAGCGAAATTCACCTAATTGTCCCCGGCCGCCGATCTGGTTTAACGCGAAGCTGACCCAGTCGTCGCTCGTAAAATATTTCGTATAGGGATTAAAGCGAAAGCGATATGGGACCGTCATCGTCAGGCAGTGCTTCAGCGTGACCTCACGCAGCAGCTCATGCCCTTTGCGGACTGGAAATTCGGGAAAGAAATCGAGAATTTTCTGATCCACTCCGGTAATTTCCTCGCGTTCCAGAGCGATTCCGATCAACAGGGAAACGATGCTTTTGGTCACGGAGAAGACGTGAAATTGATGTTCAGCGGTAAAGCCGTTGTAATACGCTTCCAGTTCGCGCCGGCCATTATGGCAGACGACCAGTCCGGCGAGATTCGGATAGTCTGTTTTGATGATTTTGTCGAGAGCGGACAGTTTTTTCGGATCCATATTCTTCCTCTTTTCCTTGTTTATTTTCTAACCGGATAATAGACTTCGGCGTAAAACGCCTGCGGATCATCCCGCGGATCAGAACGATAGACCTCAAACAACGCATCCGCATTGTGATATCCTTCCGCCTCAGCCCATTGAATCTGGCGGGCGTAAACGGCCGGGAAATCCGCGTCCGGGCCGCTGACCACAGTTTTTAAACAGAGACCTGGCTGGAAAAGCCGGGTTTCCTCCGTGGTTTCCCGGACAGGAATCGCAAATTCCGTGTCCAGCCCTTCCTCGCTGAATTCATCGTCATGAAATAAGGTCATCGGCGATCCGTCCATCGTCAGCCGTTGTTTTTGAAGTTTGTCCAGTAAGGTGCCGAAGCTTTGTTGATAGGCCTGCGGGAAATCGCCTTCCCGTACTTTTAAGCGCCGCGAAAGCAGCGTCATCGCCGGCATTTCCGTCAACTCCACCACAATCTCATCCCCGGCGTTGACCAGCGAACAGCCTTGCCGGAGATTTTCAATATCCCCGTCCAGCTGCCGCAGCCGTTGATTCAGGAGCGTTTTCTGACGCAGAAGTTCCTGCTTTTTTTCCTGTAGCGCCGCGCTCAGACTGCTTCGCTCGCCATTGAACGTGACGACGAGCAGCTTGATTTCTTCCAGCGTAAAGTTGTAGGCCTTAAGCCGGTTGATCAGCCGCATTGTCCCAAGCTGATCTGCGGTATAGAACCGATACCCGGTCGCGGGATTGACAAGCCAAGGCTGAAGCAGACCCATCGTTTCGTAATAGCGCAGTGTTTTCGTTGAAACCCGGCAGATCCTGGAGAATTCGCCGATCGTCAGCATCCTTCTTCCTCCTTTTTCCTGTGTCTGGCTTCAGGATACACCTTGTCCTAAGGGCAAAGTCAAGCGATCAATTCTGGAAATTTTAAACAAAGGAAAAGCGGCGCTGAAACAACGCCGCAAAACAGACAAAACTTTTCTTTTATTTCCTCATCCGGATCAGAATTCAGTCCGGACAAATTTCTGAGATCCGGCCCCTTTCAGTTAAGCTTCCTCGGCCAGATATTTTCCAGTCAGATAGCCGAACGTCAGGCAGGTGGAACCTAAATTATGTCCCGGAAAGTGGGTGGAATAGCAGTTGCAGTACATATCGCCGACCATCGAACCGACGCAGTACAGTCCTTCGATCGTTTCATTGTTTTCATTGAGCACCTGCATCTTGTTATTGCAGCGGATGCCGCCGACGGTGGACAGGAACCACGGCGTACACTTAATCCCATAGAACGGACCGGTCTTGATCGGAAGCAGGAGTTCCTTGCGCTTGTAGAAGTCTTCATCCAGTCCCTGTTCGCAGAAACCGTTATAGCGCTCGATCGTCGCAACCGCCGTTTCCTTCGGCAGTCCCAGCTTTTCAACCAGCTCCTCGATCGTGTCGGCTTTGACCATCTTGACGTCGATCGAACCGGAGCCGTTCATTTCAATGGTGCCGGAGCTGGCGACGATCTCATCCCAATATTGAATGACTTCCTGTTCATTCTCAAATACCTTCGGTCCGTCGACATAGCGGTGATTCTGCCACTGCGGCTCGGAGGCGTAAGCGGTATCCCAGATCGCATAGGCGTGATGGCCTTTTTCATGCATCAGCGACAGACCGCCGTGAGAAATGACATTGTCTTCGTTGGTGTAGCGCACGCCGTCGCTGTTGACCATCAATCCCTGGAATGCGCGGACCTGACGGGTGATGCTGCGCCATTGGAAGCAGAAAATCATCGGTGCCGGCGTTTCGCTCTTATCCAAGGCCGCCCCGGCCCAATAACTCATCTTGTGGCCGGAACCTTCCCAGATTCCTCCGCGGCCCGCCTGCAGCGCCCATGGAATATACTTCTGCAGCATTTCCTCATCCGCTCCGAAATCGCCGGTCGCCATGACGACGCCTTTGCGGGCGATGTATTTCACGTATTCGTTGTCCGCGTTGGTGCAGATCACCCCGATCACGCGGTCACCGTCCTTCACCAGCTGCTTCGCGGCGTTTTCATAGCGCATATCGACGCCGGCCTTGGCGCAGTATGCCGCCATGTTGTCGCAGACGTCTTGCTGCGGATTATCGTCCGGGCCTTTGCCATTCGGGCCGCCTAAGAATTCATGCGTGCCCGGGAATTCGCCGTTGACGTCTTCCGGATCCGAATACCAATGTTCCATAACCGGTGTCAGATCGTTGCCACCGACCTGGCTGGCCGTCGTCATGTGATCGATCAGCCAGTCCATCGCTTCGCCGCTGCGCTGGGCGTGAAGCATCCACTTGCTGCCGTCGATGCGATAGGAATGATAGCCCATCATCCGTTTGTAAATCTTACTGATTTCCTCGTCGCTCAATCCATAGCCTTTTTCCTTGGTCAGCTTGGAATTGATGGCGAAAATCGATCCGCCGCGGCCGATGACCTGACGCATCCGTTCGATCAGGACAACCTCAGCCCCCGCTTCCCGGCCGGACAGGGCGCAGCACAGACCGCTGAAGCCGCCGCCCACGACGACGATATCGCTCTCGACCGTTTCCTTGATCTGATCCTCTGGAATCGGCTCCGGCGCCGTTTCCCAGGCGAACTGGCCGGATGCGGCCGTCGGTTCAGGACATGGTGTTGACGTCGGTGTTTCCTGGCTTTCACAGCCTGTTAAAAGCCCGGCTGCCGCCAATCCGACAGCACCGGCCGCCGCGCCTTTCAGAAAATCCCGGCGTGAGATGCCGCTGGTTATTTTGTGATTTTGATTCATTACTTGCTTCCTCCTCTTGTGATTCCATTATCACAAGACTTTAAGAATTCGCCAATCATCTGTTATTTGATCTTTTCGCAACCAAAAGTTTCCACTGTGTTTTTAATTTCACAAATTATGTTATAATGAAAACCAGCAAAAGAAACTAAGAATCATCAATCGGGGGATTGCGTCATGGATTTTCGGACTTTAAGCTATTTCGTCGAAGTTTGCCAACAGGCTTCTTTCGCCAAGGCCGCCAAAGCCGCTTACATTTCGCCGCAGGGACTGCACAAAGCGATCCGGCAGCTGGAACAGGAACTCAACGCGCCGTTGTTTGTCAAAACTGACGAAGGCCGGCAGCTGACTCCGCAGGGCGAATGTTACTACGAATTTGCGGTCAGGACGCTGGAAGATTACAATGATACGCTGGAAAAGCTCGAAGATCTGGCACGGCCGAAATCCAGCCGGGTGCGGATTGGTTTTTCCTACGGTACGATCGGCTCAATGGGCATCAACACGCTCGTCGAATTCCGCCAGCAGTATCCGCAGATTGAAATTGTACATGAGGATTTGCCGGACCTGCGCTGCGAACAGAAATTACTCGACAAACAGCTGGATCTGGCCGTCACCGTCGCGCCGTTTGACCAGGCTCGTTTTCATACCCAGCCATTATCCGGCGAATTATTTTATTTCTGGATCAACCGGCAAAACCCGCTGTCAAAAAAAGCGCGGATCACGTTCAGCGATCTGCGCGACCAGCGGATTATGATGGTAGGCAAAGAGTTTAAGTCGTATGCTTTTTTAATCCATGGCTGCCGCAAGCTGGGTTTCCGTCCCAACGTCGCGCTGACAACTTCGGAAATGGAACTTCTGCGGCAGTTTGTCTGCGATAACCACGGCATCGCTCTGACCGTCGAGCACGAAACCCGGCTGCCGGCCTCGGAAGTGTTTACCAGCGTCCCGTTTGACGATCATACCTGGAGCTACGGCGTTTCCTGGTTAAAAAATCATGCGCTAACTGAAGACGAAAAAACGCTCGTCCATTATTTTCAGACCCGCGTCCCCGGGCCGGTCAGCCCGGGTGAAGTCTGACTCTGCTCCGACTTTGTTCCTTCACGGACTTCCGTCCGTTTTTTTTATTTTTCAGAACGCTCTAGTCGAGAATCTGACGGATCATCTGCGGATTGTTCAGAAAGCGGCGGTACAGGTTGACCGTCTGCGACTCGTCGTAGCTCACCGGCACCAGCACGTCGTCCTGAATTTCCAGGATTTCCGCCTGCGGACAGGCGAGCAGGATCGGTGAATGGGTCGCGATCACAAGCTGGGAATCCTCCTGAATCAGATCATTCATGATCGCCAGCATCGCGAACTGACCGGTCGGCGACAGCGCGGATTCCGGTTCGTCGAAGATATAAAAGCCATGTCCGGAAAGCCGGCTGCGCAGCAGCGTCAGATAGCTCTCCCCATGCGACATCTTATGCAGCGACACCCCGCCGTAGCCGGTTAACATGCGGCTGTCCTCAGCCGCGATATTTTCAATTTCCGAAGCGACGTTGTAAAAGCTTTCAGCCCGGAAAAAGAAGCCGTCGCGGCAGCGGCGCACGCCTTTGGCCAGCGTCAGCGCCTGATATAAGGACGAATGGGTTTCCCGTGTCGAAAACTGAAAGTTGCGCGTTCCCCCTTCCGGGTTAAAACCCATCCCAACAGCGATCGCTTCGATCAGCGTCGATTTTCCGGTTCCATTATCGCCGGTGATAAACGTCAGCGGTTTATGAAACGTCAGCGGCTGAAAATGTTGAAACAGCGGGATCGTAAACGGATATCCCGCAGGACGTCCGGTTTCGTCTTCGTTCACACGGACCTGTCGCAGATACAGTTCATAAGCTTCCAGCATGATGACCTCACCTCTTGAATTTATTGTACCAGAGTAAGCCAAAAAGAACAGGACAACCTGAAAGAATTCAGATCGTCCTGTTTTGTAACGATTCGTTTACTTATCACTCAGATCTTCGCCCTGCGTCGCGATAACCTTGCGGAACCATTCGTAGCTGTCCTTGCACGTCCGCTTCAGCGTGCCGCTGCCGTCATTCTGCCGGTCGACATGCACAAATCCATAGCGCTTGCGCATCTCGCCGGTGCCCGCCGACACGATATCGATCGGGCCCCAATACAGATACCCCATCACGTCGCAGCCGTCCGCGATCGCTTCGCGCAGCTGGATCAAATGCTCGCGGATATATTCGACGCGGAAATCATCGTGAATCGCTCCGGTTTCATCCGGCTGTTCGTCCAAACCGATCCCGTTCTCCACGATAAACAGCGGCTTGTGATAATGATCGGTCAGGAAGTTGCAGACATAGCGCAGCCCCTGCGGATCGACCGGCCAGCGCCAGGGCGCCGGAGAAGTCTGTTTAAGATAGGGATTGTCCAGTCCCGCCGAACCGCCGGTATCCGTCCGGATTTCCGCTCCGGCATGATAAACCGTGCTGCGGTAATAGCTGAACGCGATGTAATCGACCGGAAAGCTGCGGATCAGTTCCAGCTCATCCTGGGTCATGTCCGGCCGCGATCCGTTTTCACGCCAGCTCCGCTGGACATAACCCGGATATTCCCCGCGCACCATCACGTCGAGGAATAACATCTGTTTGTGCTGATGTTCCATCACGCCCAGAATATCCTGCGGATCGCAGGTATAGGGATACGTCGCCAGACTGGAAAGCGAAAGCATACAGCCGATCTGCGCCTGCGGATCGATCCGATGGCCCAGCTGCACTGTTTTCGCGTTGGCGACAAACAGATGATGCACTGCCTGATAAAGCTGCCGTTCGGTCAGATCCTGATTGACATGTTCCGGATGCGCCGGGTGAATGTCCAGTACGCCGCCGGCCACAAATGGAATTCTGAACAGGTTGTTCACCTCGTTAAACGTCATCCAGTAATTTACAACGTTGTGATAACGGCGGAAAACAACATCGACATACTTCATCCAGAAATCGATCATCTTCGGGTTCAGCCAGCCTCCGTATTCCGTCAACAGATGCAGCGGCATTTCATAATGACTCAGCGTGATCACCGGCTCCATGCAGCGCCGGCGCATCTGCGCGAACAGCTCGTCATAATACCGCAGACCGGCTTCGTTGGGCTCGGTTTCGTCGCCGTTGGGGAAAATCCGCGCCCAGGAAATACTCGTGCGGAATGCCTGGAACCCCATCCCTTCCATCAAGGCCAGATCCTCGTTATAACGATGATAAAAATCGATCGCTTCATGACTGAGATATACTTTGTCAGCTTTCAGCGCCGGTTCCCATTTCTGCCGCTTTGGATTCCATTTTAAATCCGGTTCGTTCAGAATTCCAACGACCACGTCGGTAACATTTAGCTGCTTGCCGTCCTCCAGATACGCGCCTTCGATCTGATTGGCCGCGACAGCGCCGCCCCATAAAAAGTTTTCAGGAAATGCTTGTCCCATTTTATTCCTCCTTTAGTTTCCTTGATTTTATCTTTATTGTACTGAATTTCATCTTGTTGTGCAGCCAAAAATTCATTTTTTTCTGTGTCTCAAGTCCACAGCCGCAGCGCCAGGCCGATCATCGGCGGCAGGCTGAACAGCGACAGCAGCGTCGACAAACACACCAACGTTGCTCCATACCGGCAATCCTTCCCCGCCTTCTGTGAGAGCATCACCAGCAGCACCCCGACCGGCGTACAGCCTGCGATGTAGATCGTCAGCTTCATCTCGGTCAGCGATGCCGGAAGCAGGCTCAGCAAGGCCAGCGATGCCAGCGGCGCCACGACCAGCCGCCCAAAGCTGACCGCGTAACTTTTCCGGTTCGCAAAGATCTCGCGGATCGGGCACTGCGCCAGAAAGACGCCCAGAACGATCATCCCCAGCGGCGTGTTGCATGCGCTTAAAAACGACAGCGTCTGTCCCAGCGCCGCAGGGATCGGCACCGGAAGCAGGAATAAAGCGAAACCGATCAGAAAAGCGATCATCGCCGGATTGCCGAAAATTTTACGCCAGCGGATTCCCGCGGCATCGCCGGTGATCAGCGTCAGTCCGACCGTCCAGACAAACAGCGGCATGACCGTTAAATAGATCGTTAAATAAAACAGACAGCTCTCGCCCAACAGCTGGGACACTAGCGGAATTCCGATGAACCCGGCGTTGCAGAAGGCGACGCCGAACTGCTCGACGCCCTGACCGCCGGGAAACATCAGCCGCGCGCTGATTAACGCCGCCAGGACGACGATCACGCTGACCCCGGCCGCCAGCGCGCCCTGCTTGAATAGCTGAACGTCAAACGGCAGCGCCAGCGACGAAATCATCAGCGCCGGATTGCACAGATACAACAACAGCTGCGTCATCTGCCGTGAGCCTTCGTCACTGATGAGATGAACACGGTAGGCCCCAGCCCCCGCAAGCATTAATAAAAACATCACTGTCACCTGTTCAAATACCAGGCTCATTGTAATTGCCTCCCCTTTGAATGAATAAGAACAGCGATGCCTCGCTGTCCTGATCGTTATGACTTGGGTAACACTGACGGCTACAATTCTTCACCGTTGGTTTCAATGATCTGCTTATATGCGGCATAGCTGTCCTTGCAATAGCGGCGCTTGCTGCCCTGACCGTTTTCATCCTGATCGACATAGATGAATCCATAACGCTTGCTCATCTCGCTGGTGCCGGAGGAAATCAAGTCGATCGGCCCCCACCACGTATAGCCGATGACGTCGCAGCCATCCTGCACCGCTTCCTTCAGCGCTTTCAGATGCCGTTTCAGATAATCGATCCGGTAGTCGTCATGCACGGTGTTTTCCGCGTTCAGCGTTTCAATTTTGCCGATTCCGTTTTCGAGGATGAAGATCGGTTTTCCATACCGGTCATAAACTTTATTCGTCAGATACCGCAGACCGTCCGGATCGATCTGCCAGCCCCATTCGTTGGCTTTCAGATGCGGATTTTTCAGTCCCGAAGTCAGGTTGCCGCTGGTGCGTTCCTTCTTGTCAGTAGCCGCGGCCGTGACGATCGACTGGTAATAAGAATAGCCGACCCAGTCCGCTGTTCCCTGTTTCAAAAGCTCCAGTTCGCCGTCCTCAATCTGAAGATGGATCTGGTTCTGTTCAAAATAGGTTTTAGCGAAATACGGATATTCGCCCTTCGCCTGCACGTCCAGAAACAACAGGTTGGTGATCCGGTCAAATTCTTCGTTGGCGATCACGTCCTGCGGGTCGCAAGAATACGGATAGGAGGTCACATAGGCGACCATGCAGCCCATTTTTAAATCCGGATAGTGCTGATGGGCGTACTGAACAATTTTAGCCGCCGTGACAAACTGATTGTGAATCGCCTGCCAGCGCCGGTTCTCAAATTCAACACCCTCGCCGTTGCAGACCCCTAGACCCTTAAACGGAGCTAACAGACCGCAGTTGATCTCGTTGAACGGCAGCCAGTATTTGACGTCGTGATGATACCGGTCGATCAGCGTTTTAAAATAACGATAGTAATAGTCGATGATTTCCCGGTTGGTATAGCCGCCATAGTTCTCCCAGATCTCAATCGGCGGATCAAAATGCGACATCGTGACAAGCGGTTCCATGTTCCATTTGCGGCATTCACGGATCACGCCGTCGTAATAAGCCAGCGCTTTTGCGTTCGGTTCGCGGTCGCCGACATGCGGGAAGACGCGGGAAATCGCGATCGAGAAGCGGAATACCTTAAATCCCATCTTCGCCATCAGCGCGATATCCTCGGCATAGGTGTGATAGAAATCGATGCCCCAGCGTTTCGGGTAGTCCAGCAAATCTCCAGTTCGGCCTTCGGCAATCTCCTTGTCGGTAATCCAGGCCTGGCCGAAATTCTGACGCTGGTTCGGATCGATGCGCTTGACGATATCCGGGAACGTCAGCGTCCGGCCGTCGGCGTCATACGCTCCTTCAGCCTGGCAGGCGCTGATCGCCCCGCCCCAAAGAAAATCATGGCGGAAATTTTTATTCATGACTCAAGTCCTCCCCGTTGGTCGCAATGACCTGTTTGTACCAGTCGAACGATTTCTTTTTGCGGCGTGCTCCGCTGCCCTGGTTGTAGTCGTCCAGATCGACGTAAATAAACCCATACCGCTTGGACATCTGACTGGTCGAAGCGCTGACCAGATCGATGCACGCCCAGGAGGTGTAGCCCATGACCTCGACACCGTCCGCGATCGCTTCGGCAATCTGTTCAAAATGGGACTGGAAATATTCGATCCGGTAATCGTCGTCAATCGTGCCGTCCGGGTTGACCTGATCGTTGTAGCCCAGTCCGTTTTCCACGATCCACAACGGTTTCTGATAGCGGTCATAGAGATCGATCAACGAGATTTTCAACCCTTCCGGATCGATCTGCCAGCCCCACTCGGACGTCGGCAGGTAGGGATTTTTAACACCGGTCGCCAGGTTGCCGCCGACCTTCTCACGCTGGTCGGCATGGACGGACTGAACCATACTCATGTAATAGGAGAAAGAGATGAAATCCACGGTGTGCAGCTTGAGAATTTCCTCATCCCCGGCCGCCATGGGAATTTCAAAGCCTTTGTCAGACCATTCCTTTTTAATCCAGCGCGGATATTCGCCGCGCACCTGCACGTCGGTATACAGGGAATTCATCCGGTTGTCTTTCTGCGCCAGATAGATATCCTTAGGATTGCACGTTTCCGGATAGGTCATCGTTTTGGTCACCATGCAGCCGATCTGAAACTGCGGGTTGATCTGCCGGGCGAGCTTCGTCGCCAGCGCGGAAGCGACCAGCTGATGATGCAGCGCCTTGTAAATGGCTTCCTCGGCCTTCAGCTTGGACGGATAATTCTCCTCGACGATCCCGACGGTCGTAAACGGATGACGGAACACCGAATCGATTTCGTTAAACGTCAGCCAGTATTTCACCAGATCCTTATACCGCTTGAAGCAAACCTCGGCATAGCGGACAAAATGATCGACGACCTCGCGCGACGCCCAGCCTTCGCCATGGGTCACGAAATACAGCGGCATTTCGTAGTGCGACAGCGTGACTAACGGTTCGATATGAGCCTTGCGCAGCTCCTTAAATACATCTTCGTAGAACTGCAGGCCTTTTTCATTTGGCTGTTCCTCGATCCCGTTCGGGAAAATCCGCGTCCAGGCAATCGACATACGGAAGGTCTTAAAGCCCATTTCCTGAAACAGCGCGATATCTTCTTTATAATGATGGTAGAAATCAATGCCGTGACGCTTCGGATAATAAACTTCGTCTTCCGTCTTCAGCGCCGCTTCAATATCGGCAGGTGACGTATGCCATTGGGCAACGTAGTCTTTTTTATCGACATCCGGCTTAAACCGGGCGACATCGGCAACCGAAACTCCTTTCCCGTCAACGTTCCACGCACCTTCGCACTGGTTAGCGGCGACAGCGCCGCCCCATAAAAATCCTTCTGGAAACTTTCCCATTGTATCCTCCTTTTTTAATTAGAAATCCGGGAAGCCGAGGTTGATCCTTCCGCTTCCCGAAAATAACATGCTTTGTCTTAGTTGCCAGCTTCCTTCTGCGCCTGTTTGTTGGACATCAGAACAAACGGAATCCAGACTAACGTCGTCACCGCGATGATGATCAGCTGCACGACAACGCCCTGCCAGCCATGGCCGATGAACGCACCGATCATGATCGGCAGACCAAACGGCGCGTCGACCGTGTTGCATGGCATAAAGCCGATGTTGGTCGCCAACAGCGCAATCGCCGTGGCAATGCCGGAGTTGAAGATAAATGGAATCGCGAATGTCGGGTTAAGCACTAACGGCAGACCGAAGACGACCGGTTCGGAAATACCGCACAGTGCCGGAATCGCGCCCAGCTTGGCGATCATGCGGTGATCTTCACGCTTGGAAAACAGGAAGATCGCGATGATTAAGGATAAGATCATTCCCGCGCCGCCAGCGACGATGAAGAAGGTCCAGAAGCCCATCGTGACCGGTTGGTTGGCGACGGAGCCCGCTGCTACTGCGGCGGTGTTGGCCGCGATGGCCGCACTCATTAACGGATTGCGGATCGGCGAGATGATCAGACCGCCGTGGATGCCTAAGAACCAGAAGATCTGCGAAATAATGACAATGCCGATGATGCCGGCCGGCGACTGGAAGATGACTTCCAACGGCGACTGAATCACTGAGTACACCCATTCGTTGAGATAGCTGCCGGTCGCGAGATAGAACAGAATACCGCCGACGGCTGTGACCGTCAATGTGATCAGAATCGGAATCAGGGTGTTGAACGACTGAGAAATCGCAGCCGGTACTGATGGCGGCATCTTGATCTTGATCGCTTCAAATTTCATCAGCCGGGCAAAGATTTTCTCCGCGATGACCGCGACGATCATGCCGATGAACAATCCCTGCGCACCCAAGGTCGTCGAAGCCAGACCCGCGGCGCTGTTGGCCACGCCGTCGACCAGAACGGTAACAGTCTGCGGAATGACGGTAATGTAAGCGCAGGCGGCGGCCACTCCCGCCAATTGCGGCGGCAGATTGTCGTTTTTCGCCAAATTCATCGCGATTAAGAACACGATCGGAATCGTCATAAACGACATCGTCGCGAAGTTGATCGCGGTGAAGGCTGGTTTTAAGGAGGCGGCGGCCGGTATTAAGGCGGCCAGACCGATGCTGGTGGAACAGATCAGCGTGTTGAACAGCGTGGCAAACGAGCCGACAATGATGAACGGCATGTACGCGGTAAACGCGTTTTTAATCGCGGTCAGATACTGATTGCCGTCAACCTTTTCGGCGACCAGCAGCAGCGCGTCTTCAAATTTTTCTGAAAAAGCCATATTTTTCCCCTCTTACTTCTTAGCCAGATTTTCGGCTTGTTCCAAAACCTTCGCCCCGTTGCAGGTTCCGTAAGCAACCGGATCGATAACGGCGATCGGCGCCTGGTCGCCGACGATCTTAGTGACCTTGCGCAGGATATGCCGGACCTGCGGTCCTAACAACAGGACGTCGAAATTGCCTAATTCTTCCTGGATCTGGCCCTGTTCGACCGCCCAGATTTTATAATCCTTGCCTTGTTCCTTGGCGGCTTCCTGCATTTTGGAAACGACTAAGCTGGTGGACATGCCCGCGCAGCAGGCTAACATGATTCTCATTCTGAATCCTCCTTTTTTAATAAGCTTGATAACAGACGATAGATGTTCAGGAATTCTTCCGCCTGATCGGCCATCATCATGGCGGTCGTCAGGTGATCCTGGGCGTGCACCATCATCAGCGATACTTCCTGTTTTTCGCCGCGGGCTTCCCCTTGAATCAGCTCCGTCTGCGTCTGATGCGCCAGGCGGAGATCCTCTCTGGCTTCCTTGATCAGAGCTTCGGCTTCCGCGAAGTTGTAATCCCGGGCCTCTTCAATGGCCATCATGGATTTTGATTTTGAATTGCCTGCGTTCAGGATCAATCCAAATGCTGTTTCATACATTTCCATACGATTCCTCCCTGGCTGTGATCTCAAATGGCTGCAGCCTCATTTGATCTGGTTTCATCATACAGGGAAATTCATTCACGTTCCATAGATCCTTTTTCCGCTTTGAATCCGGAAATGAAAATGGAATGCGGAAACCGATTTCAATCCGGAAAAACACGGTAAGCCACAAAAAAACGCCCGGTTCCTTTAATGGAACCGAACGTCTGTCATTGAAGACTGATTCTTACAAGCCTAAAGGCAAAACGCGGCAGACGGTGCGGACTGTCAGGATGCGGTCAATTATTCAGATCTTCCTCAATCGTCCTGAAGATCCGCATCAGTGTGGCATAGCGTTTTTCATGCAGCAGCAGCCGCACATAATCCTTTGACGTTAAAAACTTGCTTGTCAGCGTATAAAATTTCTGTAAGTCGCGGTTTTTCCCTTTTTCAATCGAAAGCAGGAAAACCAGCTGGACTTTCTTTTTATCCCACAAAATCGGCCGTTTCAGCAGCGCGACGCAGACGAAGGTTTCGTCCGTACAGACGCGGTAAGGATGAGGAATTGCGATCAGGTTGCCGAATTCCGTCACAGCCTTCTTTTCCCGCAGCAGGATCAGCTCCTTGAAATTGCGCGGAACTTTGTAAAAATTACGGATCCGCGCCGACATGTAGTCGATGACTTCCGTTTTATTTTTCGCCGGCACATTGACAAGAAACAAATTCGGATCAAAAAAATGCTCGATCGAACTGGTTCCGGACTGAGCCAGCACACGCTTGATCTTCGATTCATCCCGAGTTTGCATGAAATACTGCACGCGCAGGATCGGCACCGGCAGTTTGACCGGAATTTCAACGGTGCTGATAACGAGGTCAACGTCGGAGAAATCAATCCGGTCGAGCGTCAGAACGTCGCAGGTCATCAGCTGATTGATATACTTGCCGAACTTATCGCGGTACTGATACTCCAACAGCTCCGCGGTGCCGCGCCCGGTACTGCAGACGATCACGATGTTTTTGCGGCGGATCGTTTCGCGCTTGCGCTCCAGCGCCAGATTGATGTGCAGCGCAATGTAGCCGATCTCATCCTCGCTGATCTCCTTCTGATAGCGTTCCTTCAGCACACCGCAGGCCGTCGTCGCGATCATAAACGCCAGCATATAATGATTTTTAATTTCCTTTAACAAGGGATTGCGCATATTCAGATCATACTGCAGACGATTTTCCAGCGGCACCAAATGCAGCGCCAGGACTAACCGCAGGTTCAGATCGCTGCTTAAATCCAGGTTCATTTCATCATCGACGACCCGCAGCATCTCGTCGACCGTTTCATACATTGTTTCGCTGATGATGCAGTTCTCCTGCTGCGGTGATTTGATCATCTGCTTGCCGAGCAGATGAATGACGATGTAGCCGCATTCGCTTTCCGGAATGACGACGGAAAACGCCTGTTCGATGCAGCCGACGATTTTCTGCGCCAGCGGATATAACGGCTTGGCTTTCAGTTCTTCCAGTTTCTGCGGTGTCATCGGCACATGATTGCCGCTGACAATGCGCTGCAGTGCGATCAGCAGATGCATCGCCAAATTGTTAAACGCGAAGTCGCTCATAAAAAACTGCGCTTCTTCAAAAACAGTTTCCAGAATTTCAGAGATCCGCTGCAGCTGACCCTGGCGCTGATCCGCCTCCGGCTGATCTTCCATCATCGAAGTCAGACATGTTGAAAGGCATTGGCGATAATCGAATTCGCTGCCTTCGATCTTTAATCCATAATGCGGCCGAACCATCAGCTTTAAATTATAACTCTCCAAAATTTCACGCACCGTCTTGAGGTCCTGGGAAATCGAGCTTTGGCTTAAAAACAACAGATCGCACAGTTCCTCAGTCTTCACATAGTCCTCATGTGCAAGCAGATATTCCAGAATAAAGCGAACACGCTGCTGGGGTGTCGCGGGCATTTCTGTCCGCGGCGCCTGAGTTTTCCCCGCCAAAACCGGATCAAGAATCTCAACGCGGTAACCGAACTTCGGCTTACTGATGAGCGCCATCCCATAATCCGGCAGCTCCTCAGCCAGCTGCTTCAGCTCACTGCGCACCGTTCGGTCGGACAGCTCCAGCTGTTGAGCGATAAAGGAAGCCGTCGTGTACGTTTCTTCATCCAGATATTTTAAAATGGCTTTCTGACGCTGGTTCAGCATGCGATCACCCCCTTCTTTTAAAGAGTACCATGATTTTAACTCATTTTCAAAAAAACCGTTCGTTTTCTGCAACGGTTTTTAGAATCAGCTGAGCCGGACTAAGCCAATAAAAAATCTGGACACCGACTTGACAAAAAAGCTTCTTCGATTTAATATTAAATTAGTTTTAAAAAGTGTTTGAATAGTAGCTCATTAATAAGGGAGGCGCTCGCCATGGCTGATGCCGGAATGCTTAAGCAGATCAATCTTCAAAAAATAAGGAACGCCTTTTTAGCGGGTGAACCCTTCAGTAAGACCGAGCTGGCGGAAAAAACCGGTTTGAGCTTCCCGACGGTCGGCAAGATTGTCGACGAAATGGTCAGGACCCGGCAGCTGCAGATTGTCGGAACCCGGAATTCTTCGGGCGGACGATGCAGCCGGATCTACCAATACAACGCTGACTTCCGCAACGCGATCGCGATGATCCTGGAAGGTCAGAATCTTGACTGGTTCATCCTCGACAGCCTGGGCATGACAAAAAACCAGGGCCGGATTGAAATTGACGGCGACTTATTGGGAACGCTGACCGGGCTGCTTCTGCAAGCCCGCCGGCAGGAACCCTCGCTGTGCTGCTTCTGTCTGGGTATTGCCGCGAATACTAACGGCGAAACCGTCCAGCAAAGCTTTGAGTATCCGCAGCTCAAAGGCATGAACCTGTTAAAAGAGCTGGAATGCGCCAGCGGACTGAAAGGCTCCTTGGGCAACGATATGTGGATCTCCGCGGAAGGCTGCTGGCAGCGCTGCCGGATGAACGATCATACGACGTTGATCAGCTTCTATTTAGGCAGTTGCGGATTCGGCTCCAGTTTTGTCGTCGGCGGCAAAACGATCAAAGGCGCCCATCAGGTCGCGGGGGAAATCGAACTGCTGCCGTGGATCCGCGAAGCCGGACTGAACGCGAACCAGTGGCCGGATACGTTGCCGGAAACGATCCTGCGCTGTATCCTGACCTATGCGATCATCACCGATCCGGATTTCATCCAGTTATATACGCATCCATTCTTCGTCGATCACTTTGATGAAATTCGAGCCCAGCTCAACGCCTGCTTTGCCGGAGTCCAGCCGCCGGCGCTGCTCTTATCCGATGATTTCCGCGCCGATTATGAAATCGGTCTGAGCTGCCGGGCGATGCAGTTAATGAATCCGCAAGAGGTTTCAGCATGAAAACCTATACGCATCTTGTCTTTGATATCGACGGCACGCTGCTGAATACGGAAATGGCCGTGCTGCATTCTCTGCAATGGGCGCTGAAACGCCAGGGGATCGAATTACCGCTGGATCAGCTGCGGTTTGCTTTGGGCATCCCCGGAACAGACGCGCTGAAACGATTTCCTCTAGCTCATCCGGATCAGGTACTGCGCGAATGGGATGCGAAATATACCGAATTTCTTGATGAAATCACAATCTTTGAAGGGATTCCCGAGCTGCTTAAAACCTTACGCGATCACGGCGTCGCCCTGGGAGTCATCACGTCCAAGACTCAGATCGAGCTGGCGCAGGATTTCGGTGCGCTGGGATTAGCCGAATATTTCTCCGTCATCGTCACCGCCGACGATACCGTTCAGCACAAGCCGGACGCTGAACCGATGCGGCATTACCTTATGCGCAGCGGTGCAAATGCGGCGGAAACCATTTATATCGGCGATGCGGATTATGATCTGCAATGTGCGCTGCGGGCCGGCTGCGACTGCGCGCTGGCGCAATGGGGCCGGACAGACAAGCCAAACACCAATCCAACCTGGATTCTGAAACAGGTTGAGGATGTCTGGCAGTTAGTCGGAATGACCCCGGATCCTTCCCGCAGATAAAATTACTTATTCCGATACAGAGGACGGATCTGACTGAATCCATAAGCAGTCCTCCCGATTCGTCCGTCTGTTCGTAAAAAGCCCCGGGCGCTTACCCCAGGGCTTTTTTCTATTATTTGAATGAACAGAAGCGTTGTGTTTTACGTTTGTCCGCTGCCGGTATGTCGGTGACGCTAATCGAACACTACGATTGCATCCGGCTGTTTGATCCGCAGCGCCAGCGTTTCCAGAATCCGGAACACATGATTGAAATCCTTGGTTTCCAGATAACCTGTGCTCAGATCCATTCCTAACGCCAGATCGACGTTTTCCGGTTCCGCTGCGATCAGCAGCGCATGATTTTGCTTCAGCATCGGCGATTTTAAGACCGGCCCGTCGATCAGCCGCGCGATCCGGTCAACTTCCAACATGCCGGTACCCGGCTGAATTCGCTGTAAATCCAACATCAGATCCGGACTCAGCACCAGCGTAATGCCGCTGACATAACCGCGGCTTTCCAGCTCGTTCAAGCCTTTGGCGATATCCGCAAACGCGTTCTCACTCTGACTCCAGTCACCGCGCGCGCAATGCACTGCCCCTTCGGTATTGACTAATCCGGTGAATCCTGCCGCAGAATTGCCGAAGAAAATGAGTTCATCTTCGCGCCGGGCCAATTTGCGCGCCGCTTCCAGAATTCGCAAGCGATCCAGCGAGGCACCGCTTTCCACGCTTTCTAAATCACGCCACAATAAAGTAAAATCCTCAAATAACTGAATTAATGGCTGAAAGCGGCGGCCGCGGATCTGACCAAGGCCCGCTTCCAGCTCCTCCGTCATCGCCGCGCTGTCAACGATCACGCTCTGCGCGCCTGCCCCCAGCGGACCGGCCAGCGATAAAAACCGGCGGCCGGTCAACAGTTTCCGGGCGGTTTCAATAACCGCTTCGTCGATCTGATTCCATAACGCCGCATTGATCGGCGCGGATTCTCTGCCTAAAACATCCATCTTGATTCTCCTTTCTACTCCTTGAGCGATCCGACCGTCATTCCGGTCTTTACTTCAGCATTTTTTGTAATTCCCAAGTCTTCCAGCATTTCCTTCACTTCAGATTCACCGGCTAAGAAATGATCGGTTTCCGATGGATCCAAATAACGCATTAAGGTGATCAGTTCGCCCATGTGCGCCTTTTCTTCATCGCGGATATCCTCCAGTACTTTTTTCGCGGCGAGATCGTCCGTCGCTAAAATATGAGATTCGTATAGATAAATGGCTTCCAATTCGCCGGCGATATCGAGGCGGATCGCCTGCATCAGTTCGGCGTTGGTCATCTTACGGTTGACATTTCCTTGAAATGGATTCGCAAAGTTTGGCATGTTCATTCCTCCTTGGCTTCATTAAACCACATATCCCGGCATTTTACAATAGCGATAATCATTATCATTATATTTTTATTAATATTTTCCTGCAACAATCATGAAATTACTTTCATAAGTTGTAAAAACAGCCACGATTCTCTTCTTTTCTGACAAAAAAAGCCAGACTCTGCCGAATCAGCCGCTGCGTCGAACGCAATGGCTGCCTCAGTTTCCTGGCTTTTTTAAACGTGAATCAGGATTTGTGTTTTCTGACTTTCTGTGAGTCAAATTTCCTGCCCCTGCCACATAGCGCGGACAATCTCAACGGCGTTGGTCGCCGCTCCCTTGCGCAGCTGATCGCCGCAGCACCACAGCGCGATCCCCTGTTCACTGGCAAGATCCCGCCGCAGCCGGCCGACCTCGACAGTATCCTGATCCGTACAGGCCAGCGGTGTCGGATACGGCTGTTCGTTGAGTATAACACCTTCCGCTTCGATGATCGCCCGGCGGACTTCATCTAAACTGACCTCCCGCTCGGTTTCCAATGTGATTGACTCGGAATGACAGCGCAGCACCGGCACGCGCACGCAGGTGCAGCTGACCCGCAGCGCCGGATCGTGAAGGATTTTGCGACCTTCGTTCTGCAGCTTCATTTCCTCCGAGCTGTAGCCCTGTTCATCAAAGCCACCGATCTGTGGAATCAGATTGTACGCGATCTGAACCGGGAAGGTTTCCGCTGACGCAGGCTGTCCCGCCTCCAGCTGGGCAATCTGGCGTTTCAGCTCCGCTAAGCCTGCGGCTCCGGCGCCGGAGACCGCCTGATAGGTCGACACGATCATCCGCGTAATCCGGGAAAGCCGGTAAATCGGCGCAACCGCCATCAGCGCGATGATCGTCGCACAGTTGGGATTGGCGATGATCCCCTGATGTGTGCGGATGTCCTGCGGATTGATCTGCGGGATGACTAACGGCACATCCGGATCCAAGCGGAACGCGCTGCTGTTGTCGACAAATACCGCGCCTGCGTTGACGATCACCGGCGCCCAGCGCTTGGCCAGCTCATTTTCAACCGCGCCCAAAACGACATCGACGTCCGCGAAACTGTCCTCGCTGACCGCTTCGAGGGTCAGCGGCTGACCTTTAAACATTAAGGTCTGGCCGGCGCTGCGCGGACTGGCCAGCAGCTTTACCGGTCCGATCGGCCAGTCTGTTTGTTCTTCCAAAACCTGAAGCATCGTGCGCCCGACCGCTCCAGTAGCGCCTAAAATGGCGATTCGACAACTTTTCATGCCTGCATCCTCCCTGCTTTCGGCGCAAACGCCGCGTATAAGACCTGAATCGCCCGGCTGAAGTCTTCATTCTCCACGCCGACGATGATGTTGATTTCATCCGATCCCTGGGCGATCATCCGGATGTTGATCTGATGCGCGCCCAGCGTCTGGAACAGCTGACCGGAGATGCCGCACTGCAACGCCATGTTGCGGCCGACGACGGCGATCAGACTGAGATTGTTGACAACCTTGATATCGTCGCATTCACACACCTGTTTTAACTGCGCCGCGATTTCGTACAGACTGTCGGCAATCGCCGCCGTGGAAACGACGATTGAGAAATTATCAATACCCGACGGGACGTGTTCGACGCTGATTTTATATTTTTCCAGGACCTCCAGCGCCCGCTTCAACAGACCGACCTCGTTGGACGCGTTGTGGCGGTACATCGTGATGACCGTAAAATCCTTCTTCCCGGCAATGCCGGTGACAAACCGCGAGCGGTCTTCCTGAGCCGGATCGACGTGATCGACAATTTGCGTGCCGGGATTGTCCGGCTGGTTTGTATTGCGGATGACGATCGGAATGTTCGCATCCTTGACTGGATAGATCGCGTCCTCATGCAGGACGTTCGCGCCCATATAGGAAAGCTCGCGCAGCTCGCTGTAGGTAATCCTCTCGATCTGCACGGGATGGTCGATGATCCGCGGATCGGCCATCAGAATCCCGCTGACGTCAGTCCAGTTTTCATACAGCCGAGCAGACAGCGCCGAGGCCATTAAACTGCCGGTAATATCCGATCCGCCGCGGGCCATGACCTTAATCCGGCCGTTGGGCAGCGCACCGTAGAAGCCGGGAATGACAAACCGGGGCGTCTGCTGAGCCTGAGCCCGGATCAGCTGGCGGGTGACGTTGTGATCGATCTTGCCGTCATAGCCGAACCGGATCACCTCGGCGGCATCGACAAACGGCCAGTCCAAGTACGCTGCCATCAGCTTCGACGTCAGCCATTCGCCCCGCGATACCAGCTCGTCCTGGCTGATTCCCTGCCGCATTTTTTCTTTCAGCTGGGCTAAGGGTTCCTCCAGATCCAGACTTAACCCCAGCGCATCCCGGATTTTGCAGAACCGCTGGCGGATTAAATCGAACAGCGGCTCGCAGGAAACAGAATATTGCAGATGAGCATGGCATAAATAAAGCAGATCCGTGATCTTATTATCGGTTTTCGTCCGTCTTCCCGCCGCGCTGCAGACGACGATCTGACGCTCGGGGTCGGCTTCGACGATCGCTTTGACTTTTTGAAACTGACGGGCATCGGCTAACGAGGAGCCGCCGAATTTTGCGACGATCATATTTCTTCCTCCTGGATCCTTGCGGCGAACAGCTGCGGATCGAATGTCCGGGCCTGGATGATCAAAGCTTGAAGATCACGGCTGTTCCCAGACTGCGTCCACAGCTGAACGCGGCCTTCGCTGCGCCGGATTTCCGCGGTTACTCCGCTAAAAAGTGCGGCGGTCTGTTCGTTAGTTCCCACATAATAGCGAACATCCTCGGCAGCTTCGCTGATTTTCACTTCATGCAGCGCCAGCGGTGAAACCTGACTCTTCTTTTTTATTTCCAGAATATCGGTAAGAACGGCGTGCGCTGTCGGCGGTCCGCCCGCCCCCTGACCGATCAAGGTCAGCTCGCCCAGGCTGGCTGTCCGCAGCAAGCCGGCGTTAAGATTATCGCGGATCTGCGCCAGGGACGCGGTTACAGGCAATAACACTGGTTCGACGCGGGCCTGAATTCCCGCTTCCGTCTTCTTTAAGATCGATAACAGCCGGCAGCGTTTCCCCTTCGCTTCAAACGCCTGGATATCCTGACAGGTTAGTCCCTGCAGTCCCTGAGCGGAGAACTGATCCCGATGAAGCAGGACATTGAAAGCACAGCCGGCGCTGATCATCAGCTTCCGCGCCAGATCTTCCCCTTCTAAATCCGCGCGGGGATCCGCTTCCGCATAACCTAACCGCTGAGCTTGGGCGATGCCTTCGCCTAACGACAATCCATCGCGCTCCATGTGATCGAGGATGTAATTCGTCGTTCCATTAAAGATCCCTTCGATCGCCAGAATCGGATCGGTGGCTTTTAACGCCGTGATCGTCCGCAGCCAGGGGATACCCCCGGCTACGCTGGCATCATAACGGAACTGAACCTGATGTTTCTTTGCCAGGTTCACCAGTTCCCGATAATACGCGGAAACCATCGCCTTGTTGGAGGTCACGACCGATTTGCCCGCCTCCATCGCCTGCCGGCAATAATCCCATGCCGCCGAGGCGCCGGAAATCATTTCAACGACGACGTCGATTTGCGGATCCGCTAAAACTTGCGCGTAATCATAAGTCATGGCCGGATGAGTGAGCGGATGCGGCTTCCGGATCAAAATGGCCGCGACCTGCAGCTCAGGATCATGACGCTTCTCAATCTGTTCCATCAGGCTGCGGGCAACGGTACCCCAGCCCAGCATTGCGATTTTCAAATGAATTCCCCCTTGCGTGTATTCAAAATAAATACACTTGTTTTTCATTGAAAGACATTGTATCATAGAACTGTTAAAAAATTCAAGAGGTGGACACATGAAAAAACAGTTATGCAGTACGCGAGGTTCATATATCGATGCGGATTTCTGGACCGCGGTCAGAAACGGCGTCGCCGGTGACGGCGGCCTAATCATCCCGGCTGACTGGGAAAACCGGCAGATCAACGTGGAGACCCTGCCGCTGAGTTATCCGGACATCGCACAGGCGGTACTAGCCTGCTTTGCGGATGATCTGGACGCCCCGACGCTTAAAGCGCTGATTCATCAGGCTTATGACGGACGTTTCGACGCCGAGGATGTCGTCCGGCTTTCTCCGCTGGGCAGCGATTTTCTGCTTGAACTGTATCATGGACCGACGGCGGCATTTAAGGATATCGCGTTATCGCTGCTGCCGTTATTTCTGGGCGAAGCTTCCCGGCGGCAGAAGCAGCCGAAGAAAACGCTGATCTTGACGGCAACCTCCGGCGATACCGGCAAAGCGGCGCTGGAAGGTTTCAAAAATCGGCCGGATTGCGAGCTGCTTGTCTTTTATCCCGATCATCTTGTCAGCGAAATTCAGCAGCGTCAGATGGTCAGCAGCGAAGGCCGCAACGTCGGCGTGTGCGCGATCCGCGGCAATTTTGACGACGCCCAGAGCGCAGTCAAGCGCTGCTTCGCCGATCCGCAGCTGCGCACCGCGCTCAGCGCTTGCCAGCTTGAGCTTTCCAGTGCCAATTCAATCAATATCGGCCGGCTGGTTCCGCAGATTGTATATTATTTCTGGGCCTACCGCCAGCTGCGTCAGCGAGGCGTGCTCACAGCTGGGCAGACACTGGATTTCAGTGTGCCAACGGGTAATTTCGGCGACATTCTGGCTGGCTATTACGCCAAGCAGATGGGCTTGCCCGTCGGCAAGCTGATCGTCGCGAGCAATGCCAACAACGTTCTGACCGAATTCTTCACCACCGGCCGCTACAACCGCCGGCGGCCCTTCATGAAAACGACGTCGCCGTCGATGGATATCCTGATTTCCAGCAATCTGGAACGCCTGTTAGCGCATGAAACCGGATTGGATGGCCAGCAGGTCGCAGCTTATATGGATCAGCTGCAGAAACAGGGAGAATATCAGATTGACTCCGCGTTGCTTCATCGCCTGCAGAAGCAATTTGCCTGCGGCGACTGCACCGACGAGCAGGCTGCCGAAACGATCCGGCAGGTCTATGCCGACAGCGGTCAGGTGCTCGACCCGCACACCGCTGTCGGCGTGCATGTCCTGCGCCAGCTGCGAAGCGAAGGATTTGAAAAAAATCCGTGCGTTGCCCTGGCGACTGCTTCGTGCTACAAATTCAGCAAGGACGTCTATGAAGCGTTGTTCGGGCCGGCGGACATGGACGAGTGGACGGCGATGGAACAGCTGAATCAACGGACTGGAATTCCGATTCCCGCTCCGCTGCAAGGCTTGCGGGATAAGCCGGTCCGGCATACCGATCAGATCGAAAAGGACGCGATCCTCGATTACGTCCGGCAGAAAGCGCAGGCGATGAGCCATGATTAAAGTCACGGTCCCGGCGACGACCGCCAATTTAGGTCCCGGCTTCGACACGCTCGGGCTGGCTCTGGATATTGAAGCCACTTTCACCTTTACCCCGGCAGCGCAGTTTGAGATTACCGGCTGTCCTCAGCGCTACTGCAATGAAAACAATTTAGTCCGAAAGGCATACTGCCGCCTGTTTCAAAAGCTGAACGAGAAACCGATCCCCGTGCGGATCACGATCGATTCGCCGATTCCCGCAAGCCGGGGACTGGGCTCCTCCTCCGCCTGCATTCTCGGCGGGCTGTGCGGAGCGAACGCACTGTTGGGCGAACCGGTTTCCGCATTGGATCTCTTACGGCTGGCCTGCGAACTGGAGGGGCATCCGGATAATGTCACCCCGGCTTTGTTAGGCGGATTGAAAGCCGCGCTCGTCGAGCAGGATTGTCTGTTGACCGCTGATTTCAGCGTCAGCGAGCGGCTGCGGTTTGCCGCGCTGGTTCCTAATTTTGAATTGGAAACGCACCGCGCCCGCCAGGCTCTGCCGGACGCGATTCCCCATGCCCAGGCCGCCGGCGCTTTAGGCAAGCTGGCCTTTCTGTTGAAAGGGCTGGAAACGGCGGACAGCGCCTTGCTGGAAGCGGCGATGAACGAACCGCTGCACGAGCCTTACCGCATTCCGCTCATTCCGGAATATGAAGAGGTCCGGCAGCTGTGCGTCAATCAGGGAGCGGCCGCGGTGATGATCAGCGGCTCGGGGCCGACGCTGCTGGCGCTGTTTCTCGACACCCTTCCGGAAGCGGCTTTGACATTGAAACTTAAATCGCTGAATCATCATTGGCAGCTGCTGCCCTGCCGCGTCCAGCACGAAGGTACCCGCATTGAGATGAAGGAGGAACCGCATGAGTGAACAATATCTGATCGTCAACACAAAAATCCTGCCGGATTTTTACGCGAAGGTCGTGGAAGCCCGCGATCTGGTTGAACAGCACAAAGTAAAAGGCGTCAGCGAAGCTGTCCAGCGTGTCGGTATCAGCCGCAGCACCTATTATAAATACAAAGATTCAATCTTTTCATTTTCAGAAAACGCACGCGGCCGCAAAGCCGTGTTAAGCATGATCCTGACTCATCAGCAGGGCGTCTTGAGCGAAGTGCTCAACGAACTGGCGGCGCAGCATACCAGCGTGCTGACCATCAATCAGTCGATCCCGATTCACGATCATGCCTCAGTCAGTCTGTCGCTCGACATCTCGGATCTGGATTGTTCTATCGACGAAGTGCTGCGCAGTCTGAAAGAGAAAAAAGGCGTGACCAATGTCCGTCTGATCGACTTGGAATAAAAGATCTCGAACTTTCTCAACCTTTAGGATTTCAAAAACACAAGTAAAAAACGTTGAGTTTCTCTCTCTCAGGGATTCCTCAACGTTTTTTATTGGAATGGAGAAGACGGCGGTCAGCATCCAGAAAGAAAAGACTTGTGGATCTCCCGTCCTCCGTGAACGAAGCCAATCTAGTTTCTGATATTCCGCAGCCCCTTTAAGAGAATGCCTGAATCAGATTGATGATGAAATTGCCCAGACCGTGCAAAAACGCGCCGGGAAGGATCGAGCCCTGGAATGATTTTTCAGCCAGATACCCCAGCAGAAAGCCGCCGGCCGCTGTCGTTGCAAAGATGATCGTCCCTGAAAGCAGGGTGAGGTTCCCGGCCAGAAGCACGTGCAGGCTGCCGAACAAAATTGCCTGAAGAAGAATGCCGAAGTCTCCGAATTGGCGGACCAGCCGCTTGCTAATAAAACCGCGGAACAGAAATTCTTCAAAAAAGCCGGTCTGGATAAAGCTGATGATCACAATCGGCAGTATCGCAGGCATGCCCAATCCGGTATAGACGCTGGCGGAGGGCTGGGTAAACTGCGTAAAAAAAGGCAGATGCGTCACGCCCCAGACAAGCCAATACACAACGATCATTCTCCCTGCCGATTTGTTTTTCTTCGGCCGGATCAGACCGAAATACGCTGCGAACCCTGCCTGCTTCCGTCCTTTTATGCGCCACCATCCAACAGGAATCAAACCGAAGATAACACTGGCCAAAACGGTACTGCGTAACGCGTCAAGAATAAGCATAATTTTCTTTTCTCCTAGCAAGCCAAAGCGGCGACAATGGACAAAGAACTTCCGATGATACGCTCCGCTGTGTTGAACGGCTCTGCTTCCATTCTATCAGATTCCATGCCGCTTGACGAGCTTTGCCGGAATGACCGACATTTTTTCCATGTGCGCGGGATTTTTATGGTAGAATGAAAGTCCAGACTATTTAAAGGAGGGAATGAATATGACACGCGGGATTCTTCTATTTGGTTCTTCCGGTTCGGGAAAGACCACACTTGGCAAAAAAGTTGCCGAAGCCCTAGGTTATCCCTATTTTGACATCGACGATTATCTTTGGCGCAAAGACACGCCGATTCCTTTCACCCGCATGTACTCGCGGGCTGAAAAAGCCAGCCGGCTGATGCATGATATTTCTCCATTCGATCATTTCGTCATGGCCGGATCAATGGACAGTTTTAACGCTCCGTTTGTACCGTTATTTGATCTCGCGGTGCATGTCGACGCCCCGGCTGAGCTTCGCCGGCAGCGCCTGCACCAACGAGAACTGGATGCTTTCGGTGAACGGATTTTGCCGGGCGGGGATATGTTTGAAGAGCATCAGCGTTTCTTAGCGGTTTCTGACCGGTACGATACCGACGGTTCTCCCTGCCGCAAACGGCACCTGGAATGGGCGGCCACCCTGCCCTGCCGCGTACTTTATCTGAACGGCGCTGCGCCTTTGACGGAAAATCTGACGGTGATCCTCCATGAATACACTGCGCTTATTGCTTCCTCTTTCGTTCCTGAAGTTAAAGACAAACCCTAAGAAAAAGAAATTGCCGCGGCGGAATGAAATCCGGGGAGGCAATTTCTTTTTTTATTTAAAATAGGTTGAGCGTAAAACAGAGTTCTGTTTTATTACTCAGCGTGCTCCAGCGCCAGCGTCTTCGTTGTGATATCACAGACCTCCGCTGGTCCATAGTACTGGATAGCGCCCGGATAAACGAAGCTGGTTTCAACAGCCCATTCTTCACGGTGAGCTTCAAAGAACTTAAATGGTTTGCCATCCAGCTCAACAAGCGCCTTCTTGATTACCGGCTTGTCTTCGCCGTGTCTTCTTTCGATGTTCATCATCTTCGTGATCGGCATCCCGCCTGCCGTCCATTCGCTGGCCGGCTTGGACAGATTGGAGATTTTTGACAGATAGCCGTTGTAGCCGTACTGGATCAGCATGAACGCGTTATATCCCAGGGAGTAGCAGTAGTCAGAATCAAAGTTAGACGGGAAAGCGCATCGTCCTTCATATCCTAAGAAATGATGGAGCGGGCTGAATTTTCCCTTATAGGTTCCAGCTTTCTTTCTTTCATCCAGCTTATCCTTGACTAACGCCGAGAATAATTTTTCCGATTCAATCAGGGAAACCTGAACATTGCCGTGCGGGTCACGTTCCAGGAACAGCTGCTGCTGGATGTTTTCCGGCAGGATTGCGAAGACGCCCATGGATTCTTTCGTCAGACCTTGTTCGATGAACGCATACTTTTCACCCCACGTCGCCAGCGCGTTGAACGCGTCAGCCTTGCTTCCGGCGAGAAGTTCATTGATTTCCTGAATTAACGCAGAGAATTCCGGTACGAATTCAACAACGCCTTCCGGGATGATCGCAACGCCGAAGTTCATACCTTTTGCCGCACGCTTTTCAACGGAATCCGCAATGTAATCCGCAATCTGCGACAGCGACATTTTCTTTTCCGATACTTCTTCAGAGATCAGACAGATATTCGGCTGGGTTTCCAGCGCGCATTCCAGAGCGACATGGGAAGCGGAACGGCCCATGACTTTGATGAAATGCCAGTATTTCTTCGCGGAATTCGCGTCTCTTTCGATGTTGCCGATGATTTCGCTGTAAGTCTTGGTCGCTGTGTCAAATCCGAACGAGCATTCGATATCTTCGTTCTTCAGGTCGCCGTCGATCGTCTTCGGGCAGCCGATAACCTGAACGCCGGTGTCATGCGCCGCAAAGTATTCAGCCAAAACCGCTGCGTTGGTATTGGAATCGTCGCCGCCGATAATGACGATCGCCGTAATTCCATGCTTCTTGCAGACATCCGCAACGATCGCGAACTGTTCGTTCGTTTCCAGCTTCGTTCTGCCGGAACCGATGATATCGAATCCGCCCGTGTTGCGGTACTGGTTGATGTAAGCATCATCAAAAATCAGATAATCATCTTCAATCAGACCGATCGGACCGTTCTTAAAGCCATAGAGAACGTTTTCTTTATTTGCGGCTTTTAATGCGTCATATAAACCGCAGATGACATTGTGTCCGCCCGGAGCCTGACCGCCGGAAAGAATAACGCCGACGACTTGTTTCTTCGCCTCCGCCGTGTTCTCGCCCTGGACAAATGTAATTTCCTTTTTGCCGTATGTGTTTGGAAATAAGCGTTTAATTACTTCCTGATCGGCTGCGCTTTGAGTTTCTTCGCCTTCCTGAACCCCGATATTGGCAATACCATGTCTCAGCATGCCTGGAAGTTTCGGTGAATACTCATATCTAGCAGATTGTAGTGATGAAATTTTCATAGTTAATCTCCTTCTCATCTTAGATACATCGTAATTTTAAGATATTTAACCTGAAAAGTAAACCTGTATTCGCGTGTTCAGCATGACAAAAGACACAAAAAAGGAACATTCAGAAGATTTGATCTCCGGGGTTCAATTTCCCACGGATTATTCATCAGAATGTTCCTGCATAAAGGATAACCGAATACGCAATTTAAAGCACGGAAATAGACATTTTCCCATCGACAATAAAGAGCCCGAACAGGAAAGTTGACTGCCGGGCTTTAATTATCCGGTAGTATTTCTCGATCTGGTGCTGACTTTATTATTATATAAAGATAAACTATTCATGAAATAAGTTCTCAGACAAATTTAACGGATTTAAAGAGTTCGATGTCATTATGAATTGGAAATTACCGCTTGTTTTGCATGATCCAAGATGACTCAATGATAAATTCAGCATTCGATCGTCATCCTGATGTCTATAAAGAGTTACGAACGTCAATTATAAAAGATCAGAAAAATTATCCTCAGATTTTTTATGCATAAATTATGCATAAATTTTCAAAAGTACAAAAAAAGCCTTTTACTAAAGGCTTTCTCATTAAAGTGGCAGGGGTGGAGAGAATCGAACTCCCATCAAAGGTTTTGGAGACCTCTGTTCTACCATTGAACCACACCCCTAAAAAAAATGGTGACTCGTACGAGATTCGAACTCGTGAATGACGCCGTGAAAGGGCGCTGTGTTAAGCCACTTCACCAACGAGCCATTTTTTCCGATTGCTTTGTAATAATAGCATAAACCATTTATGATTTCAACAAAAAAATAAAAACGAAGATAAATTTTTTGTGTTTTGTGAATTGAAAAAGTGAACAATAATCTGCGAAAAATTCTGAATAGGCAAAAAAGTGATCGTTTCCACTCTGATTTCCATCGCCAGTTCTTTAAAGAGACATTAAATAATGAAAAAAAGAAAAGACGCAAAATCCTAAAAAATTAATGGAAGTGAACATTCTGAGTAAAACCTTGATATTTTCCGAATAAAATTTTTCTATAAATTAATATCTTTGCATTTTACGCTCAAACGGGCTGATCAGAATTAGTCTGCTTTTCTTTTTAACCATAAACTCACATATTCTGTCAATAGGATTAATGTATTCCTTTAATGAAAGAAATACAATTAGCTCTTTCCCTTCACCTTTGTCATGAAGTCTTCATTGTTTTCATCGGCTCACGCATTGTTTTCTTGTTCCGTTGCCGATATAATTAGGCTGTGGTTCAACACCGAGAAAAGAAAGGAGTCGTATGAAGACCGAACTTCATACATGAATCAGATGAGTAAAAAAAGAAAAGCGAAAAAATCCGGAATTTCAGCCGGAGCGCTGAGCGGCATCATCCTGGTGATGGTTCTGGCCGGCGCCGGGATTACCGGTACGCTGGCGCTCAATTCGATCTATCGCGGGCCGTACAAAGCGTATACGCAGCATTTGCTGGAAACGATGGAGGAAGGCAGTCTGCAATACAAAGCCGCGGAGTTGTTCTATTCCAAGGCAGAACTGGACGCAATCCGCAATCCGCAGCTGAGCGATGCGAGCCAGGAACCGTCTGCGCCTGAAAGCGCGGATCTGGATGAGATTGAGATCATCGATCTGAAAGGGACGACCTTTGAAGGCAAGCTGATGATCGTTCACGACCCGTCCCGCGTCTTTGTCGCCTGCAACCCGAACATGGATTCCGGAGCGCCGGGCTATTCCGTGGAAAAATACATCGAGCTGAACGACGCGATCGCCGGGATGAACGCCGGAGGCTTTGAGGATGCCGGGGGCAACGGCAACGGCGGCACCGCTTACGGCATCGTCATTCATGACGGCAAGCTGATCAGCGGCAGCCCAAGTGAATTCACGCCGGTCATCGGCATCAACAACGCCAACCAGCTGGTCGTCGGCGACATGACCGCCCAGCAGGCGCTGGACTATGATATCCGCGATGCCGTAACCTTTGGTCCGGTCTTTATCAAGAACTGGGAAGTCGTCTTTGAATCAGGCCGGCACCCGGGACTCAATCCGCGTACCGTCATCGGTCAGCGCTACGACGGCGCGTTCCTGTTGATGGTGCTGGACGGCCGGCAGCCGAGCAGCTTTGGCTCCACCTATCAGGACATCATCGACATCATGCAGCAGTATGACGCCGTCAACGCCGCCAATCTGGACGGCGGCAATTCCACCGTCATGGTTTATGACGGGGAAACCCTGAACACTACCGTATCGATTAAAGGCGACCGCCGTGTGCCAACCGCCTTTATCGTGAAATAGGAGAAACCATGATGAGTAAAAAACAAGGAATTCCAACAGGTACTGCCCTGGCCATGATCGGACTGATCCTGGTGATTGTCATCGGCGCTTCCGCCGGTGTGCTGGCCTTAGTCAACACGAAGATGAGCGCGTATGAAAAGACGACGCCCAACGCCGCATTGGAAGCGTATATGAAACAGATTGAAAAGCAGGATTACACTGAATTATACGAACAGTTCCAAACCCGCACCGGCAGTCTGAGCAGCGAAGCTGACTTCAGCACTGCGATGAATACGATCTACAGCGATGTCGATTTTAAAGATCTTAGCTATGTGAAAGACGACAAGTCCGCAGAAGGCTATGAAGGCACCTACGGCGTCTATTCCGGCGGCAAGAAAGTGTCGACGTTGGATCTGCGCAAAGAGAACGAAACCTGGAGAGTGGAAACCGTCATGCAGAGTTCCGGCAACCTGAGCTACCTGATCGACGCTCCGGCAGATGCGCAGGTCAAGGTCAACGGCATTTCGTTAGGCAGCGACTACGTCAAGGAAAGCAATGTTCCAGCCGGCACCTATGACCGGTACAAGACCAGCTCCGCCGCTCCGACCGTCACCCGTTATGAAATCAGCGAACTGATGTCAGAACCGGAGATCACCGCCGAAGGTTATGTCGTTGTGAAAGATGCCTACGAAGAACGGTTCTACGTCGGCAAGGCTGCCAGCGGCGACGTCAAGAGCGCTGGTGAAAAAACGATGACGGCGATTGCCGAAGCGGCGGCCCGCTATGCCACTGGAGACGGCGGTCTGGGAACGCTGACCGGCTACTTCCTGTCCGGCAGCGAATTTGCCACTAAGATCCGCACAATGGACAACCAGTGGTACACTGGTCATGCGGGCGTCAAGTTTGAAAATGCCGAAGTGCTCGACCTGATTCAGATCGGCGATAACGATCTGGTCGGCAAGATTATCTTCGATTACACCGTCTTAAGCAATACCTATGGCAACCGCACCTACCACTGCGGCTATCAGATCGTCCTGACGCGCAGCTCCGGCAGCTGGAAAGCGATCGACCTGATTGTCAACAACGATCTCAACCCGGCCAACGACTAATCAAACAAAACACTCAAAAAGCGACAAATGTCGCTTTTTTTGATCTCTCAGCTGTGGTACATTATAAGTAATGAAAGCCCTTTACAAAGGAGGAACAACTATGATTGATTATACAGAAGGTTCAGGGAAACAGTATCACATCGGCGTCGGTCCTGGTGAGGTCGGGCGTTACGTCCTGCTGCCAGGCGATCCGAAGCGCTGCGCCAAGATTGCGGCGCATTTTGACAACCCGGTGCTGGTTGCGGATTCCCGCGAATTCGTCACTTATACCGGCGTGTTGGACGGCGTAAAAGTCAGCGTCACTTCAACCGGAATCGGCGGGGCCTCCGCTTCGATCGCGATGGAGGAACTGCATGCCTGCGGCGCGGATACGTTCATCCGGGTCGGCACCTGCGGCGGCATGGATCTGGACGTCAAAGGCGGCGACCTCGTCATCGCCACCGGCGCGGTCCGTTTTGAAGGTACAAGCAAAGAATATGCGCCGATTGAATATCCAGCGGTCGCGAATTTCCAGATTGTCAACGCACTGGCGCACAGCGCAGCGAAGCTGAATCTGCCTTATCATGTCGGCGTCGTTCAGTGCAAGGACGCCTTCTATGGGCAGCACAAGCCGGAAGAACTGCCGAACCATGAGGAACTGCTGCGCAAATGGGATGCCTGGGTACGGATGGGCTGCCTGGCCAGCGAAATGGAATCGGCGGCATTGTTCATCGTCGGCGGATATCTGCGCTGCCGCGTCGGTTCGGTTTTCCTGACGGTCGCCAATCAGCAGCGGGAAAAAGCTGGGCTGGAAAACATTCAGCATCACGATACCGAAGCCCCGATCCGCGCGGCTATCGAAGCGCTGCGGGAATTGATAAAAGCTGATCAAAAACAGTCGGTTTAACTGAGGATAAAGGCTTATCCCGCTGCGTTAAACTGGATGCGGCTGGCTTCATACCGGCAAAGTAACATAGAGAGAATAAAGGGATCCGGCATCAATCCGAATCCCTTTTTGTTAATTTAGACAGACTCTTATCCTGATCTTAATATGACGCTTAAGCCGCGCGCTTTAACGCCTGGATCCGGGTTTTCAGCTCGTCCTTGACTTCCAGTTCTTCCGCCTGATCAAGCACGATAAGCAGCTGCGGCGCGATGCCCTTCAACGATGTCTGCGCCAGTTTCACCCAGCTTTCCAGCGTGTCCAGCGCGTAGGTCCGGCAGCTGATCACCGGACACAGCAGAGCGCAGCGGATAAACGCCTCGCCCTTGCCCGGATACAGCCGCAGCGACTGCAATACTGCGGCCAGTGCATGGAAATCCTGATAATCCTTCCCCAGTCCCAGCACATCCGCCGGACCGCTCGCCATCATATCCAGCGGCAGGCAGTCGGCATACAGCGCGAGAATCTCATCGCAATCCTTTTCCGAAGCCATGAGCAGCCGTGCCGCCATGCAATGCTCGATTGGATTCTGTTTCAGCCAGGCCATCGCCTTTTCTTCATACGGGATGCTCAGCTTCAGAGCTTCTTCAAACCCTTTGCCCTGCTCCATCGCCGTGCTGACCGTGACGTAGCATTCCGATGATTTTAACAACTCCAAACATTGATTCTTAATCTCCGGCAGCTTAACCTGTTCACCGTCAATATACTGGGCGATCGCGATCAGGTTCTGCACCGTCGCCAGCGTCATCGGGAAACGCTCCGCCTGCTTCAGATAACCGGCAAACAACCCTTCCCGGTCCTCAATCTCCGAAATTCCCGCGACCGGGCCTTCCGCCATCAATCCGTCGATGATCAGCGTGATTCCCGCCCAGTCTTCCTGAGATAAATCTTCACGAACAATCTGATCGGCCAAATCACATTTTTTCGCCACGGTCAATGCTGAATAGGCTGGCGCGACATTTTTCTCACAGCCATGATCCAGCAGCCATTTTTTTATCAACCGGTTGGCGGGATCGATCTGATTCACACAATGAATCCGGCCCCACCCGTGAACCTTTTGCATCAGATCGAAAATTTCATCATTTCCACCTGTCCAGCTGCGCATGATGAACAGACAGTACAACGTGAATTCATTGCACAACGCAAGCGCGCGAATCACTTTTTTCAGAGCTTCCTGCTTATCTGTATTTAAGAGTTCCATAATCGCCAGCCCCAGCTTGATCAACTCCGGATCCGACGAAGTCATAATGCAGCGGATCGCAAAGCCGGAAAGTTTTCCTGGATCCAGCTCCTGGTGATGTTCATAGATCCACTTGTGCAGAGCGTCAATGACTTCGATCACGCTGTTGGTTGCGCCAAGGCAGCCGTTAGCTGCGTTTTCCCAGTCTCTTCCTGGCCCTGGCTGATAAGCAGCAGCGCCTGACAGACAGGCTCAATATCGACTTCTTTCGGTTGGGTATGGTATAACTTAATGCCGTCCATCGCCCCATCGGCGAAGATCAGCTTATTTTGTGCTTTTTCTTTCGGCAGCGAAAAATCTTTCGGCAGTGTCCCCTCCGGCGTCAATGCCTCGGCGATCAGTTGAAATAAAGCCTTTTCCGGCTGGTTTTCACTCATGTGTCAATCTCCTTCAATTCATATTCAAAAGCGCTGACAGCGCTTCTTCCTTTTTATTGTACCATAGTTTACCAGCTCTGTCTGCGTCGGCAGCGACACATTCATGATGAAATTCCCCACATCCCATGTACCTTTGTCTTTATCCGCAGAATTCTTTCTCATCGGAAATTTCCGGCAGGAAAACCCTTTTTCCAGCAGCAGCGTATTGAGTAAAGACACAAGCTGCCGATCAAGAAAAAATCATTGGGAAACCAAATGTTATTGTATTCTTACGAACCTCACAGAGTTTCATTATAGCAAAAGAGAACTGCTTTCAGTTCCCTCTTATCTATCAGTTCATAATGGTAGTTTAACTACGCTGACGGTTTTTAATACACTTCATGGATTCAAAAGCTCCGGTCGCAGCCCACCCCAAACATAGACCGCTGATCGCTTTTACCAACATTCCCTGCCCTACTGAAAAATCGGGAATGATCAATCCCAGCACCACGCCCAGTATTGCGCCGATCAGAGGAATCCAGGTACTGTTCATCCGCGGTAAAAATGATTTAAGTAATTCTGCACAGACATAAACGCAGCCTGCGATTAAAATTCCGTTGCCAAGTAATAATTGATGCATGAGTTCCATCATTTCATCCATGTTTCCATCCCTCTTTCACTTCCACTATATGAAAAAATCGAAGGAATTATCCCTCGATCAAGAGTTTCTCTTTATCATTTGGAAACAGCGGTGAATCGAAAAACTCCGCGAGCGTCATCCCAACGGCTTTACAGATCAAGCGAATTGTCTGTAAGGTCACCGTTTTATCCTTTTTTGTTTTCAGCGTACTGATCGTAGATTTATTGACACCGGACATCTCGGCCAGTTTACTAATACTTTTAATATCTAAAATTGACATAACTTCCTGAATTCGCAGATAGACAGCATAGTTCAGATCTAAAATTTGTTCATTTTCACTCATAACTGCTCTCTCCCGCTTTCATTAATTTCATTATAGCGGTCGGAATTTTTACATATAAGACTAGCAATCGACTATTTTGACCGTTTATTAAAATGAACAATTTTGGTATAATATGGAAAATTGGGTTATTGGAAGTGATAATATACTTAAAATGAATTTAAAAGAAAATAAATAAAAGAACAAATAACAGATTAAGAAGAATTAAAAACTAAGGGCCCTTAGTTTAGCTATTTAATTGGGACCAAAAACACTGAAGCCATAATTTGCCACAACAGGCGTTACTGTAGGAACAGCTGCCATCAACGGTAAAATCAGCATCAGACTAACTAAAATCTTTTTCATCTTTTCTGTCCTTTCTTCAGGACAAACGTTTGTCTGTAATAATTATAGATTTCATAGAGATAAACCACAACGAAAGCCCTTTTGAAAATCCGGCGTGAATGACTTATAAAAAGCGCGAAAAATTCAGTTGTTTTAACTCTTTTTTACGAAAGAAGGCTAAAAATATGATAAATACTGACGAAAGCAAACTAAAAGCAGCTTTGATTAGGAAAAGACGAATCGAACTTAATTGGAAGCAAGAAGCCTTTGCAAAATCATTACCTATGGCCAATTCTTCTTTTAGTGAAATGGAAAGAGGACTACGTCCTATTACAGAAGAATTATACAAAACTATTACAACTAAACTAGAATTGCCTAGTTTAACCAATGAGTGGTTAGAAGAGCAAAAAATCATAATGGATCTTATTAAAGAAAAATTATATTTTTATGAATACGAGGAAGCTTCTAGGTTAATTAAGAAATTGCAAAAACAAAATGATTTTCTTAATAATTCTCTTCTGTTTTTAGAATATAATCTTACTCTATTTATATATAACGTTACTTTTAACGATAGCATGGAATTAAGAAAAATAAAGGTATTAAAAACATATCAGGACTGTTTGGATTCTATCCAAAATTATCAATTTATTCTTTATCAAGGTATTGCTGAAAAAAATAAATTAAAATTAGATCAAGCAATGAAATGCTTCCAGGTTTTACTGGAATTACCATACACCGTTAAATATTATACCGATTTGTTATATTATCATGTTGCGATCTGCTTTATACAAATAGGACATTTAACATTAGCACATAATTTTAATAAAAAAGCTGATGCTTTATTTAAAGAGGAAGGTAATTTTCAGCGAATAGCTTATACCATGATGCATGAAGCTATAATTTATTCACAGGAAAATCATCCTGAAGAAGCAGGAAAGATCTATAAAAAATTATTGAAGACTTATTCTAAGCATTTATCGGATCATACTGTTAATACTATTTTATGTAATGCTGGGAATAATTATGTTAATGCCACACAATATGATAAAGCCCAGAATATCTATAAACAACTAAAACCTGGATGGCAAAATATACCTGAAATCTTTTATGGAATTGCTTGGACACTATTGCAAACTGATCAACATGATAAACTAGATGAATTCCTTAAATACAGTAAACAATATCCAAAGAATAAATTTATAAAAGATATGTTGGAGATAATAAACCTTCAGAGAAAACCAAACAACGAGAAAGAGATAGAAACAAAACTTAAAGCATGTGAGAAATATTTAAATCGTGAAGGAAGTTCAGAAGGCATGATCTTTATATACGAACAACTGATTCAGTATTATGAAACCCGCTCCATCGTCAAGCAAGTTAAATATCTTAAGAAATTAAATGAGTTAAACAAAAGAGGTATGCAGTATGAGCAATGATGAAGAATTAAGAATCCAGATGGAAAACGATTTACGGAAGCTGAAGGAGAAACTGAAAAAAGATCCGACGGATCCCTTGCCGCTCATGGCATTGCGTATGAAATATCCGTTTAATTCCAGCAGCGATTCTCTGAAATCCTTGTTGATTAATGATGACTATGATCTGAAAACTTTATCGGCGCTGCTGCTGGCAGAATACCGTTCCTGGAATCAAAAACATCGAAAATAAAAAAACTGTAGCGTTGGGGATTCATTGATCTATCCCGTAGCGCTACAGTTTCTTTTTTCCTTATTTAATTGCCTGACGAACAAAGCCTTCGTTGTTGTTCAGACGTTCTTCCGCTTCTTCCTTTGTGCAGCCTGTCAGAATCATGACGATGGCTACCTTCGGGTAATTGCCGGATACTTCGTACATCTTGGCCGCTGTTTCATAATCGCAGTCCGTTGCCATCATGATGATGCGCTTGGAACGCTCTATCAGCTTTAAGTTCGTAGCCTTTACGTCAACCATCAGGTTGCCGTAAACCTTGCCATAGCCAACCATCGAAGCCGTGGATAACATGTTCAGGATTAATTTCTGGCAAGTTCCCGATTTCAGACGTGTCGAACCTGTTAAAACTTCCGGTCCCGCATCGACTTCAATGGCAACGTCCGCATGCTTGCCGACTTCGCTGTTCTTGTTGCAGGCAACAGAAACCGCGGTTGCTCCAATGGAACGCGCATAATCTAATCCGCCAATGACATACGGAGTTCTGCCGCTGGCCGCGATGCCGCAGACAACGTCTTTTTCAGTCAGCTTCTGATCGACCAGATCCTGCTTGCCTAATTCCGCATCATCCTCAGCACCTTCAACCGCGGTTAAGAATGCGCCCGGGCCGCCTGCCAGTAAACCAACGACTTCATACGTTGTGCCGAAGGTCGGCATGCATTCAGCGGAATCGATAACGCCTAAACGGCCGGATGTGCCAGCGCCCATATAAATCAGACGGCCGCCGCTGCGCAGCGCCTTGATGATCGCCTGGACTGCTTTTTCAATTTCAGGAATCGCTTCCCGGACCGCTTCAGGAACCTTATGATCTTCCTCATTCATAATTTCCAGCAATTCGTGAGTAGACAGCGTATCGAGATTCATGGTTTTCTCGTTACGGCGTTCGGTTGTTAAATGATTTAATTTTACTTCAGACATGTTGTGTTCTCCTTTTTTCTCTCATGTTTATTATAGCGTTTTGACAGGGTTTGGACAAGTCCGGATTTCTATCCCTCCAAACATTCTTCCCACCGCTGCATTAAATGCTCGATCTCGTTGTGCAGATCGTCGATCTGTTCATCCAGTTCGTTCATTTTCTGATAATCATGGTAGTATTCCGGATCAAACCGCTTTTGGCGTAATTCTTCCAGCTGTTCTTCCTTTTCCGCAATCTGCTTTTCCAGCTTAGCCGCTTCGCGGGCATTCGGATTACGCTTCGGGGTCTGACGTTGAATCTCCGCGTCTTTCTTCGGCGCTTGTTCCTTTTCCTTCTCCTGCTGATCCTCATCGAACTGATCATAGCCGAAAGGATAATAGACGGCCTTCCCCTGCATATCAATATGCAGAATCGCCGTAGCGATTTTCTTAATGAAATAACGGTCATGAGAAACGAACAAGATCGTTCCGGTATATCCGTTTAACGCTTCTTCCAACGCTTCCTTGCCTACGATGTCCAAGTGATTGGTCGGTTCGTCCAAAAGCAGGAAATTGGCCTGACGCAGCATCAATTTCGCCAGGGACAGCCGAACCTTTTCCCCACCGGAAAGGACGTCGACCGTTTTGAACACATCGTCGCTGGTAAACAGGAACCGCCCCAGCACAGTTCTGATTTGTGTTCGATCTAATTCCGGATAGTCGTCCCACAATTCCTCCAGCACCGTTTTTCCGGAGGAAAACTGCGCCAGCTGCTGATCAAAATAACCCGTTTCAATCTGATGTCCGTACAGATAATCCCCGCCCAACGCCGGCAGATCGCCGACCAGCGTCTTCATCAACGTACTCTTGCCGCAGCCGTTAGGCCCCAGCACCGCAATTCGCTGCCCGCTTAAAATTTCCAGGGAAATCTCACATAACGGACGATCATAGCCGACCTTAAGCTCTTTGATCTCCAGCACAGTTTTTCCGCCTTTTAACCGCGGAACAAAATGAGCGGAAAAACTCTTGGTATCGCTTTTCTGCGGAGCGTCGATCTTCTCCATCCGTTCCAGCGCTTTGATCTTCGACTGCGCCATCGCCGCCTTTGTCGCCTTGTAGCGGAATCGTTCGATCAAGCCTTCCAATCGTTCAATTTCCTTCTGCTGCCGATTATACATCTGCTGCTGCCGGATTAAATCCTGCTGCTTCTGGTTCTGAAAGCTTGTGTAGTTTCCGGTATAATGCTTCATCGAACCATATTCCAGCTCATAGACTTCTTCCGCAATGTGATCGAGAAACATCCGGTCATGAGAAACCAGCACGACAGCCCGACTGTACCGCTTTAAATAACCTTCCAGCCATTCGATCGTTTCCAAATCCAGATGATTGGTCGGTTCGTCCAGAAGCAGAATGTCCGGCTTGCTTAAAAGCAACTTAACAAACGCCAGACGCGTTTTCTGGCCTCCGGAAAATGTGTTGATTATCCGATCCAGCATTTCTTCCTGAAAGCCGAATTTCGTAAACACCGTCATTAATTCCGACTGCCACGTATATCCCCCGGCCATCTCAAACTGCGTTTCCAGCTGGGCATAGCGATCCAGTACGGCTTCGCTGTAATCCGTCGCCATGCGCTCCGTCAGCTTATCGAGCTGAGCTTTTAATTTCTGCAAGGGTTCAAATACTTTTTCAAGATCCTCCCGGACTGTTAACGTTTCATCCGGAAAGGTCGTCTGAGCCAAATATCCGATCCGCGTGCCGGAGGTGCTGTGGATTTCACCTTTGTCCAGTTCCAGCTCGCCGGTCATAATTTTTAAAAGCGTCGATTTTCCACATCCGTTGCGGCCGACGACCGCTATTTTTTCAGTGCCCCGGATTTCAAACTGAATGTCCTCAAACACAGTCTCCGTGCCGAAGGCTTTACTTCCGCGGCTGATTTGATAGAGCATAGATGTCACTCCCTTTCTTAATGAACAACAGGAACCTGCCGTCTGAACGGGCAGGTTACCGAATTTTTTTCCTTTTTATCTCGATTTCAGCTAAGACTATACACTTGCCCGGTTTAACTGCCGGTCGGGATCCGCATCGCTTTCGCTAATCCGGAAGCCGTTGCTTCCGCAATCCTGTCCAGCTCAGTTTGCCACGCTGCGACATCCTCGCTGTTGCTTAAAAACAAATACTGAATCGTTAACGCCTGCATGCCGCAACGATTTTCAGCCGCAAACGCCTGATTTTGACGGGAAGCCTCGGAAAATGTCCCCGCGCCCAGGATTCGTCCGCCTGATTCGCGGATGATTTTCTGGCCGTCATACGCCGTTCCATCCTCACCCGTGCTTGTTCCGCTGGCCGAACCCGTCGCTTCCCGGGCATACGTTAGCGAAGTATTTTCGACAATGGATTTAAGCACAGTAGAAGCCATCCGGTTAGAGGAAAATGAAGAATAAACAATATCGGTTCCCCGCAAGTTTGCGTTTGTCGCGCTTTTCATTTCGATATTGATGTAATACCGCGCATGTTGAGAATAAGCACGGTCCAGCCGCCCGTCTTCGCCGTAGCTGTTGACAATTTCGTCCAGATCCCGTGTCAATTCAACTTTTAAACCCAGTTTTTCAAGCTGATCCTTCAGCTTGACCGCGATTCTGTAATTTTCTTCATACGCCAACAAGCCGTTTCCATGAACGCCTTTATCGGTATAGCCATTATCCTGGTGCATCGCGCCGGGATCGATCATTACATCGATCCAGTCTTCCGGCTGCGGTTGGGTGCTTACCTGGACAAACACATAGTTTTTTTGTAAAAATGGTTCTTCATCCGGGTTGTCGAAAAGATTCTGATCGGCGATCAGCTCGATCTTTTTGTTTGTATTTTCCCGTGTAACCGTATAGAAGGAATCGTGCAGCTTTTCATGACTGACGAGTTGTTTTTCTTTCAGATCCTGCATGATGAAAACCTGATAAAAGCCTTCGTCCAGATCTTCCAGAGGTATCTGACCGTCGGCATTTTTTTCCATCATGTAAACAAAATCCAGTCCGCTGCATACATTGCGCAGAATGACCGTCTTCCCGGCAAAAAGATCCTGGCCGTTGCGGTTATAGGTTTCATGATAAAGATTGAGCGTTTCTCCATAGTAAAGATAATCGCCCAATGACAACAGCTGCGCTTCATCAACGATCTGATTTTCAAACAGCTGCCGTGTTTTCTGATTACTCAATCCGCAAACACCATAGGTATCGACTTGTTTTTTCTGACGCTGATTCAACAGCCATTGCCCCCCGTATGCGATCAGGCAGCAGGCGATAAAGATGAAAAGGAAAGATTTCCAGCGCAGTTTGGAGCCGCGCGGGACATAGCTTGGTTCCACTGTCATGGTTTCCAAAACTCCTTATAACCGGATATCGACGATATGTTTCGGTCTCTGTTCCTCTTCCGGAGGCAGCGTCATGTAGCTTGGCGCAATCGCCGTGCACAGGTATTCGTGCGGATGATGTGCGATCGGCAGCTGCGTATCCTCAAACGGAACATACTGAACAGGATAGATATCGTCATAATCAAAGATAAATGGTTTTAGCGGACTCTTAAACGTCCAGGTCAGATCAAAGCCGATCTTCTTGCTTCCTTCATTGAGTTTGCCATACATCCGGGCATTGGAAACAAACCAGCGCTTAAGGAACAACGGATTCATGCCGAGATTATCAAAGAGAATGATAAACGGCATAATCAGCTGGTTCAACATTCGCAGCGGCAGATCCATCGTTTTGCTTGCCGAGCAGTAATCATAAACAAAGACGTCGATGAAAATACCGTCGCATTCAGTACAGCGGTTGGCTAACAGCGTATTGACTTCTTTTAGATACGTTCCTTTTTTCCGGATCTTCATTCCCGGGATTAACGGGTTATAGCGCTTATCCGTATCGAAGCATTGAAAGGTATAGCCTTCCGGAAGATCCTGTTTTAAAGCGACAATAAAGCGCTTGTAGTCTTCATAAAGCATGGCGATATCCGCATCGTCGTCCCACGGAATAAAGCCCTGATGCCGAACCGCGCCTAAGGCGCTGCCCCCGTTGAGGAAATAAGGTATGTTGTATTTCCGGCAAATCCCGTCAATCATTTTAAGCATTTCCAAAAGAACCTTATGGACATCGGCCACGGTAATCTCATTGCCGTTTTCATCTGTTTTTAATACATATTTTTTCATGTCATCACATCCTACGCTCTATTATAAGAGAATTGAAGATCAACCTCAAGTTTTTTTAGTTTGTACGGGACTAAAGGCTCTGATTCTCAGAAATCGCAAAAAAAAGCACTGCTTGATCCAGCAGCCGCATATGTTTTGATTGGAGATTTGTCTATCCTTCCCATTTAAACATCGCTTACGCGAGGCGAACGCTGATAAGGAATGAATGATCCATGATGAATTGTTTCTTAAATGTTTCCTCGCATATTGCTTATTTATGACCCTTGTTTTACTCCAGTCTGCGCTTTTACAAAACATCAAGTGTGAACCTTCCCCGAAAAATTACTGTTTACTTCAGATTCGCACCCAATCGTTATATAACAAAGTGTTCAAATCAATCTACTTTTTATTGCTAGGATAGCTTTTCCAGGTGTCACTAGGCGGCAAGTCGTTTCATAGCACCCCCCCCCCGCAAACCCGCATGGAATGGGCGTTTTCTCAAATCCGGCGAATAAACCGGCACAACTTGTAACAGCATGTTTTTGTAAAGCCCAGCACCATTTGGGCACCACAAAACAAAAAATCAGCAAACTCTTGCGCGGCAGGAATCCCGATTCCACCGAAAACAATCGTGGCAAGCAGGGCAGGAGTACACTCCTGCAAAACGCTTGTTGGGTGATGGAACTCAAACCCCGGAAAAGCGCCGCCACCGGCGGCCTTTTCTATCGCCCCTGACAGGGTGGCTACGCGTTACCGTGGACGCTTCCAAACGCAAGAAGTATCCTTATTCCCAGTTGGTAAAGCGACCCGTATTCAGCGCCCGTAAGGGCGCATGGTCGCTCTACTTGTGGAGCGTTTGCAAGGCAGCTAAGCGGCCCTTGCCGGGGGATTGGGGGCAAATGCGCAACGGTGTGTACCGTTTGCCCTGCTTGCCACTATTGAAAACGGCTAAAGAGGGAATTATACCAATAAGACGCAGTAAATCAGCCCGGTCAACGGAATCTATATGAGTTGTTTTCCGTCAAAATCTATTTCATAGTAGTTGTCCTCAAAGTCGTACAGACAAATCGAGTTTTCGAGTATTTTAAATGGTTCCTTGCCTGAAATTGAAGCAAATATATCTTTCCCAGAAAATGACCATTGCTTCTCAAAATTAAAATCCAACATCGTAATTTCAATTTCACCGTATATAATATATCCCTTTTTAACTTTATAAATTGCAAAGTTACAGCCAAAACAGTCAAGCATAATATTGCGAATGATAGAAGCATTGGTGATCCTTATTTGTGTTATCATATTATCTTGAAGAATTGTAAGAATGTCATTTTCCAAAACAGCACAATCCGAATCATAGGAGCAAAACGGCTCAATCAGCGCTATTTGAAATTCTCTTGAACCTAAGTTAATATGAATTGACAGCGTTTTTGAAAAATCGTTATGCCCATAATGACCTGGATTCAGCGTCACATCATAGTGATGATTATCCGCCGAGCCAATGGTATATGTTTCATCAACTTTGATTTCAATGTGGCATATTTCGTTTTGTAAAATCATCATTGCACCTTAAAAACTCCCCGTTCATCCAGTACGCCTTCTCCGACTAAGGCGCACAAACCTATAGTTTTTTTTATTTTAATATGACTGCATGGAAATGTCAAATAGCACATTTCGTTTCATTACTTCATACTACTGTTCATAACTCTGTTTGTTCGCTTGGGCACCATTCGGGCACCATTTTGCCCCTTGAAGGACGATTCTCACATAGCAGAAATGCTGATTTCATAGGTTTTTCCGGCTGGAAAAAGATTTTATTACCGCCAAATATTTACTATTTTTTATATAACTTCTCATTGCAAGAACTGTTCAAAAGAGTTAATATAAATTTGAAAAGCAAACTCAAAAAAGTATTTTTACAAATTTCCATTTTTTATGAGGAATTTCCTGTTTTTCCGCAATATTAGTATAGAGGAGGTTTCTTCTATAATGGAAAACACGAATGAGCTTCATAAAGACTTATCCCTTCAGTCACTGACGCTTTGCCTTGACCCTGATCAGATTCGACAGCTTCTGGCCACCATTGATTTCCGTGAAAATGATGTCTTCCGCCACACCTTCGGTTCTGAAGATGAAATATCCAAAAAGATCCGGATTGCTTATTTATCTGACCTGTTTCTCTGCCGGTTAGTCCGTACTTCTACGATGAATACCGAACCGGTGAAAAGTCATCGCGGTGAGAAAGGCGTCCGGTTTGATTTACTGATTAAGGCTGAAGATGATCAAGGAAACATAATGGTGATCAACCTTGAAATGCAGAATTATCAGATGAGCGATTCATTGGCAATACGTTCACAGGGATATCTGTCCCGTATCGTTGCTGATCAGCTCTGTGTTGGTGATCCGTATGAATTTAATCCGGTGATTCAGGTTATGCTTACCAACCATGTCCCGCAAATTCAAAAGAATGACGGTTATCTGCATGATTATCGTTATACCAAAGAAGAAAAGGCAGTTCCTTTGCCGGACGAGCGATGCCGAATTCTTTGGGTGGAAATGGACAAGTTGGAAGCGCTGGAAAAGAAGCCGGTAGAGGAATGGAGGATATCGGAGAAAATACATTACATGATTCGGTTCAGCCACGTCGCCGAGAAACAAAAAATCATTCAGGAATTATCAGAAAAGGAGGAGATCATTCAGATGATGGAAGAAAAGAAAATGGACTTTTTAAGTGATACCAACCTGGCACTGGCCCGGATGCGGGCCAAGTTTGACGAGCGGGATGAACAGGTGGTTTATGAAAAAGGAATCGCTAAAGGAAAAACAATCGGCAAAGAGGAAGGTAAATTGGAAGGCCAGAAAATATTGGTTAAGCTTATATTAAGACAGCGGATGACTTTGAATGAGTGGGAAGAAAAACAAATTGACGAGCTTGACGAAGAAAAGCTTTTGGACCTTATTCAAAGCTTGGATGCAATCCATACATTGGAGGATTTTCAAAGACAAATCCATGACAAGACAAATCAAAATGTTCATATGAAACAAACTGTTCTTAATCGATAACTTTGGAAATATTGTATAAAGAGAAAAGAGTTAAAAATCCAAACGATTTTTAACTCTTTTTCATGGTGTAATCTTCAGTAAGATTGAATTTAATTTACAGATAGGTTGATCGAAGAAAAACGCAATCAGAACAATAAGTTTTTCGGCGTACGGGCAAACGGAATCACGTCGCGGATATTCTGCATTCCGGTAACATACATGATGAACCGTTCAAAGCCCAGCCCAAAGCCCGCGTGCTGACAGCCGCCGTAACGGCGCAGATCCAGATACCATTGCAGTCCCGCTTCGTGAACGCCCATTTCCTTCATCCGGTTCTGCAGGACTTCCAGCCGTTCTTCACGCTGGGAACCGCCGACCAGTTCGCCGACCGCCGGCACCAACAAATCACAGGCCGCCACGGTTTTCCCATCGTCGTTCATCCGCATATAGAACGCTTTGATATCCTTCGGATAATCGATCAGGAAGACCGGTCCCTTTACGACTTCTTCGCACAGATAACGCTCATGTTCCGTATTGAGATCGACGCCCCAGGAAACCGGGTTTTCAAACTTTTTCTTGGCCTTCAACAGATGCTCGATCGCCTCCGTATACGGCATCCGCACGAATTCACTGTTCAGTACATGGTTAAGGCGTTCCAGTAACGTGTTGTCGATAAACTGGTTGAAGAATTTCATTTCCTCCGGGCAGTTATCCAACACGTACTGAATGCAGTATTTGATCATATCTTCAATCAGATCCATATCATCTTCCAGATCCGCGAACGCAATTTCCGGTTCGACCATCCAGAATTCAGAAGCATGGGTCGTTGTATTGGAGTTTTCCGCACGGAAGGTGGGACCAAAGGTATAAACGTCGCGGAAAGCCATCGCAAACGCTTCCGCTTGCAGCTGACCGGAAACCGTGAGGTTTGCCTTCTTGCCGAAGAAGTCCTCTTCATAGTTGCCGTCATCGCGGGTAGTGACGGTAAAGACCTCGCCTGCGCCTTCTGCGTCGTTGCCGGTAATGATCGGGGCGTTAACGTAGACAAAGCCCTGGTCCTGGAAAAACTCGTGAATCGCCATCGCCAGGACGGAGCGGACGCGGAAAACCGCGTTGAACGTGTTGCTGCGCGGACGCAGATGTCCGATCTCGCGCAGATACTCAAACGAATGCCGCTTTTTCTGCAGCGGATAGGTGTTGTCGCAGGTGCCTTCCAAAAGCACTTCCGTGACCTGCAGCTCAAACGGCTGCTTCGCCTGCGGGGTCAGTACGACTTTCCCCGTAACAGTCAGCGCCGTGCCTGTCAGATATTTGGATACATCCTGAAAATTGGCCAGATCGGACGAGTAAACAAGCTGAGCGTTGCGGAAATACGTTCCATCGTTCAGCTCGATAAACCCGATCGAACCGTTGTTGCGGTTGGTTCTGACCCATCCCTGCAGCTGGGCATACTCGATCTGATCGGTTTCCATGGTGCTGCCGGAACAAGCCATTTCGTAGAGTTCTCTGACGGTCATGAATGTAAGCATACTTTTCTCCTTTTGTCTATTTATAAATAAAAAAACGTTCCTGATTAAGGAACGTTGAACAACGTGGTGCCATCCTCATTCGCCCGAATGATCGCAAAATCACCAGGCCTCAGGGTGCGTTAACGCCGCCGACGGGATCGTCTACTTTCAGTTCTCCGATCCGGCTCCCAGAGTGTTCCGCATTCCCTGACTGAACTCCGGCTTTCACCCTGCCCGGCTCGCTGTGCTTCAGTAATGGGATCGTTCTCTTTTCGCTGCCTTCTACTTTTTCATGTTGTTGGTTTCAAAAACCAATTCCTGGATCGTTGAAACGACGTCGATCGGCTTGACCAGAACTCCCTTAGGAACCTGGAAATGCTCGTGCGAGAAATCAACAATCCCGGTAATGCCGCATTCGATCAGACGATCGGCCGCGTCCTGAACATTCGATGAAACGCACAGGATCGCAATCCGGCAGCCTTCCGGAATCTTATCCTTCATTTCATCAACGTGGTAAACCGGAATCGGCGTTTTCCCGACAGACTCCGGACGGATGTCAAAGGCACATACAATCTCGCCGACAACATGGTTCCAGCGATTGTAATTCATTAAAGCTTTCCCAAGGTTGCCTGCTCCGACAAGAATAATCTTCTCGTCGAATCCCATGCCCAACTGTTCGTTGAATATTTCAATCAGGCGGTCAACGTCATAGCCATAACCTTGCTTCCCCAGCGATCCCAGGAATGAGAAATCCCGGCGGATCGTCGTGGACTCAATGGCCACATATTCCGAAAGCTCCTTGGACATGATCCGGGTTACGCCGGAATTTTTGAGTTTGCGTAAAGCTTTCAGATAGATTGGATAACGCTGCAGTGTAGCCTTAGGGACTGACTTTGTTGGCATACTATCAACCCCTTCTGCATTATTCTAGCACACTTGTTTTAAATTGTGAATGATTTAATGAATTGAACTTGTTTCAATTTCCATCGACGGGTTCGCGGCGATGTCCAATGAGCCGTTTAAACCGTGCGTATACGCCGTCCAGCCAGCGGCGCCGATCATCGCGGCATTGTCCGTACAACACCATAACGGTGGGATCGTCAGATGAACCTCCGGCGTTTCCTGAATCATCTCCGAGATTTTCTCACGCAGACGGGAATTCGCCGCGACGCCGCCTGCCAGCACGACCTGCTTCGGTTTAAATTCTTTAACCGCCTGCATCGTCTTTTTCAGCAGCGTGTCAAGCGCCGCTTCCTGGAAGGCGTAAGAAAGATCTTCCTTGTTCAGTTCCGCGCCCTTTTTATTTTCCCGGTCGATCAGCTGCAGGACCGCCGATTTCAAACCGCTGAAGGAAAAATCAAGCGGCTTCTCTGTCTTCGGCTTCGGCAAGGTGTAATGCGGATGTCCCTGTTTTGCCATTTTATCAATGACCGGACCGCCCGGATACCCGGTTCCCATCACTCGGGAAACCTTGTCATAAGCCTCGCCGATCGCATCGTCCTGCGTTGTACCGAGAATCTCAAACGACCACTCGTCTTTCATCCAAACCAGCTCGGTATGACCGCCGGACACCACCAGCGCAATCATCGGGAAGCGCAGTTCGTCGACGAAGCGGTTGGCGTAAATATGTCCGATGATGTGATGCAGCGGGATCAGCGGTTTATCGTAATACCAAGCCAGGGTTTTCGCGGCCTGGACGCCGACATGCAGCGAACCGACAAGGCCGGGGCCCTGCGTTACCGCGATCGCTAAAATATCGTCCATCGTCACCTCAGCCTGCGCCAGCGCTTCTTCGATGACCACAGAAATATTTTCAACGTGGATCCGTGAAGCGACCTCCGGAACGACGCCGCCGTATTTTTTATGGACGTTAATCTGTGAAGAAACGATATTGGAACAGATCTTGCAGCCGTCTTCTACCACCGCGGCGGCCGTTTCATCACAGCTGGACTCAATGGCCAGGATTAAATTTCGTTTCATAAACTCCCTCCTATTGGCTTCATCATCAAATACGCGTCTTCATGGTTATCCTGGTAATAGCTTTTCCGGATATTGATGATTTCAAAACCATATTTTTTATAACACGTTAAAGCTGGAGCATTGCTTACGCGAACTTCCAGCGAAATCATTTCGCAGCCCTTCTCTGCCGCGCAATTGATCAAGTGATCCATCAGCCGTGAGGCCCAATGTTGACGGCGATAAGGAAGATCCACGCCGATCGTCGTGATCTGCGCCTGATCAAAGGTCGTCCACACACCCGCATAGCCGACGATCGTTCCTTCCTCATTCTCAGCTACGAATAAATGGGAATAGGGATTTTCCTTTAATTCATATTCATAGCTTTCCCGCGGCCAGGGCGAACTAAACAGCCGCAGCTCCATTTCGCAGACAATATTCAGATCGTCCAGCGTCATTTCCCGGATCATGCTTTTTTTACCAGGTAATCGTCGGCGGATTTCAGGTATTCCGGCACTAACAGATGCACGTTTTCAACCTTCTGCCACTGCGGACGGGCGATGAGAAAAGCTTCCGCCAGATCTGGATAACAATCCTCCAGGCCTAACAGCGAACAATCGCCGGCCAGCTCCAAATCGCCGGTTTCTTCAATTCGGGCCTGGATCTCACTGAGAGGCAGCACCTCTTCTTTACCAACGAGCTTGCCTTTTTCAATCATTCCGAAATAAGCACGCTGACTGCGGGCATCGAGCAGCACGGCCGCTCTCGTTTTCCCCGCGCCGATCAATTCCAATGTCGGCAGTGCATAAAGCGGTAATTGCGCTGTCGCGCATAATACTTTGGCGACGGTCATTGCGATCCGCACGCCGGTATAACTGCCCGGTCCTTTGGTGACCACAACTTCGTTGATCATCTTCGGTGTCAGATGACATTCTTCAAGTAATTCCGTCAACTGCGGAAATATCATTTCCGACTGACGCTTCCAGGAAGACAGACAGCGCTTGCCGATCAGCCGATCCTCTTCAATCAAAGCCAGCACTAAAAATTTACTGCTGGTATCCATACATAAAGTAATCATTTCAATGCCTCCATCAATTCGACATACTTTTCGTTGTCCGTTTCCAAGACAATCTGACGGCGATTCTCGCCCAATCGGTGCAGCGTGATCCGCAGCGGCTGCGTTTGATCCAGGTCTTCCATATATTCAGGCCATTCGATGACAGTCAGGCCTTCGCCGTCGATCATTTCTTCAAAACCGAGCTCCTGATGCGTTCCTTCCAGACGATAGGCGTCAAAATGATACAGCGGCAGGCGGCCTTGATAAATCTTCAATATCGTAAAAGTAGGACTGCTGACAGTCCGGGTGATCCCTAGTCCCCGGGCAATGCCCTGAGTCAGCGTCGTTTTGCCGGCGCCCAGATCCCCGCTCATTGTCCATACCATATTGGGCTTGGATAAACTTCCCATTTTTTCACCGAGGTTCTTGGTTTCCTGCGATGTTTCCGTTATGAATTCAAGCTTCATTTGTTCACATCCTTTCTTCAGTGTCACTTGGAAAATATTATAGCACAGATTTAAAGCGGCGGAGAAAGAAAACCAACCCTGTAATTAAAACGACGATTATTTTATTTTTTCGAGTATGGATTGCAGCTAAAACCATGTTCAAGAATCAACATAAGTATCGCTGTATCGCCATAAGAAGAGCGATATTCGAATCCAACTTTGAATACAAAACTTCGGCGTTTCACTCCTGCGCAGAAACAAAAAAAAGGTTCCCTTCATAGGGAACCGAAGAACCTGGCAACGAGCTGCCTTCACTATGGCAGGCATAGCTATT